>Ga0129327_10001989_pt1 | contig 11933 bp, 9 predicted proteins | sample CPBDNA_6_FD_111799 | JGI IMG/M metagenome (GOLD analysis project Ga0129327, IMG submission 111799) | Freshwater to marine salinity gradient microbial communities from Chesapeake Bay, USA - CPBay_Spr_31_0.8_DNA | ecosystem: Environmental > Aquatic > Marine > Coastal | place: USA: Chesapeake Bay...
CAGTTCAACTGTTTCTCCCCCAGGATTCCCTTTCTTCCGGAATCCAATAGGAAAAAATTAGCGTGGGGCAGTTCAATCACATCCGCATGAATCCCCATCTGTTCTTTCTTCAGGAAAGGGAGTAATTTCCACAAATTCTCCCGTTTGTCGTGATTGCCAATCGTCACGTGAACGGTGATGCCCGCAACACGAATTGGCTCAAGAAGCCTCAAGAGCTCTTTGTACTCGGCTTCCGTTCCTCTGCTCATGGCACAGTCGCCATTGATGATAAGGTTAGCCGGTCTTGGATTGAGTGCTAAGATCTCCCTTGCTGATTGGGCAAGGCTATCCGCCATGTTTACCCACTCGTGTTCCTCTTCTTTGACGGGAGAGCCCGGCCATTTTGTGCCGGGGTAGGAACGATTGGGGTTGTCGCTGATGTGAGTATCCGCAAGCAAAGCAATACGATTTTGATCAAATCGAACGGATTTACTATCCGCTGCTACAAAAGAAGGTGCTGTAATCGATACACCGCTCAGTACGAATGAGCCTTTAATAAAATCACGACGGGCGATCGGTGGAAGAATGATTGGCATTTTAAACTCTGCTTAACGACTTGTTTCGATAGGAACTTCAAACCAATCCGACAGGGTCTTGCTGAGCCAGACTACGGATTCACGACTGGGTGTCTTAGAATCAAGTTTATGCTTCTTTTTACCAACAACCCAAAGAGTGTACCAATTGGAACTGCCTCCGCCACCCTTACTACTCACTCTTTTTACATGCATCTTGAAACTTTTGATTTCTTGAGACCCGATAAACTTTTTGGAGGAAAAACATAAAAATTGCTTTTTGATCTCAAGACCCCCTTTGGGCGCGGTGAAGAAAGTCGAACCGAACATAGCCCAAAGTATTTCGCGACCAAAATAGAGAAGAAAACTAATTCCAATCAATAATGCTCCCGCGACCACCATGCCTGCTTCTTCGAAGGGTCGTTCAAAAAGTTTCGACCAACCTCGTATCCCGAAATACAATGGAACTCCACTAAAAACACCTGCGAATATAGAGTATATAATGGCCGCAATTATTCTCGTGCTTACATCCTGTGAACCGTAGGAAATGATATGGGTGTCGGGCTCCGGGGATGGGATGATCTCAATTGAGTCCGTGATCTTATGCGGGGAATCAAAACCTTTTCGTGGAAATCCTGGCAATGGGTCATTCATACAAAACTTACATTTTACCTCTTCTCATGCTCTCCCATACCAAGGCGATAATATCCTCTTTGCAATACTCGATCATAACGAAGTCACCTTTATGATACCGAACCTGCTTGAACGAATGACCACAAATCCTTTCGGCTATTTTCTGCTGCTCAACTTCATGTCCCATTTATTAGCGGCTCTTTTCTCGTATATAGGATAGGCATCCTTATTCGGAAGAGCGCGGACAACAGCCTGAAACTTTTGTAAAACTTTTTTGTACTCTTTGGGGTTACCCTCAAGTAGATTTACTTTTTCCCACGGATCCCTCTGGAGGTCGTATAGCCGGACTATATTCTTTTTGGTAGAGACCCAGACCTTATAATGTTTATCCCGAATGACACGCTCACCAAATACTTCGCTACCTCGCACCCCATCCTTGGTCAATCGTCCGACACCGCCACCAAGGGACATAATCCACTTGCGTTTGGCCCCCTTTTCTTCACCTAAAATCAAGGATGCAATCGAAACTCCATCGGTCACGAATCCCTTGGGAATCTCGCCACCGCCGAGCTCCAAAAAAGTGGGAAGTATATCTGAAAAGTCGGTCAGTGCGTCTGTCTCGACACCCTCTGGAACCATTCCCGGACAATTGACAATGAAGGGTGTACAAACTCCGGCTTCATTTAGTTCCCCCTTCGCTCCCGGGACAGTTACCCCGTTTCGCGTGGCGGTGAAGCCGACACGACCGCCAGTCGTGCCATTGTCAGTGGTAAAGATCACAATAGTCCGATCACGAATTTCCAAATCTTCGAGTGACTTTATCAATTTACCCACCATCTTGTCCGCGTATCGAACCATGGCTTTGTGTCTATCTAGGCGACTCTTTACCCTGGGCTCATCCGGAGTGGTAACCCAAGGTCGATGAACGAGAGCCATCGGGTAATAGAGGCACATGGGCTCCTTCTTATGTTTACCCATAAAGTTAATAAGAGAGTCAGTATATATATCCGGTCCGAATTTTCCGGCATAGGTCTTACTGCCCTCGGGCGTGTTGACATAAGCGTCATAAAAACGTGTCTCACTCGGTTCGTTTCCAGTCTCACTACCCGTCCACATCGCCCAGTCATCGAATCCATGTTTCTTCATGGCCTGTGGTTCGACTCGAAAGTCATTGATCTGCCACTTTCCTGCTGCATAGGTTGCATAACCAAGATTCTTCATCAATCGAGCAAAGGTGGTATTTTCCTTTTTCTTCCAGTCAAAGTAGGCCACCCCCCATCGTGGAACATCCCAATGATTAACATAACCGTTTCGCCATGGGTACTTACCCGTCAATAAGGTCGTGCGAGATGAGGTACACGAAGGCATGGAGTACGCATTATTAAATGTCATCCCCTCCGCCGCGAGATTATCAATATTTGGAGTCTTGATAACATCTGAACCATAACAGCTTAGCCATTCCTTTCCGAGATCATCCACCATAATAAAAAGGATGTTGGGTTTTACGCTGATTTTTTCAACCGCCCCGAGCTGAACGGAGACACCGAAACAAACGCATAATAACAAGATCGATATCTGTATTCTAAGCAAAAATATATCGGATATAAGACAACGTATGAATTTTTTCATAATGAATCAATACAAGGTTAGGAAAGTCGCTTTGCAATAAAGGATAATCTTAAACTGGAATTAAAGTAAGCCACTTTCATAATAGATTGGGGCATTGATTTAATATTTTGCATTCCAGATTTTCCGAGCTTACATGTTTAAGCATTACTTCAGTTTTCGAGGGAAGACGAGTTCTGCCCAAACAGGCTTGTGGTCAGACAAAGGTTTTTTCAATTCAATGATGCCTCCATCGATTACCTTGGTGCGGGGAAGGTTATTGTAGAAAATATGATCAATCACTCCTGCGTTCGGTTGTTCAGGCTTCAATGCATTATAGGTAAATTCCTTAGAGACATCGACCTTCAGATCTTTCCAGGTAGGTTTATACCCTGATGCCTCAAGCATCTTAATGGCAGTATCGCCCATGTTGTTATTAAAATCCCCGAGCACAATAACGCGGCTTGTCTTTTCTTTTGGCAAGACCTGCTTGGCTAACCGATAGGCATGTCCCGTTTTATCACTGTCTTTCGAACGGCAAATATGCAGGGAATACAATGCGACCGGGACACCATCAATCTTGGTGGTCGCACTCACAACCGAAGCAGGATTCCAGGAACGCCTACGCTCAACACTCAGTTCATGCTCGACCGTATCCTGCAGTGGAGTCCGACTTAAAATCGATTTATACTTATCCCTGTGGTTTGCCGAAGAAATCTTGCCAACATAACTATAGCCCATGCCCAGAACCTTGCCGACACGAGCCGTCCAGTCTCCATCTGGAACTTCATTGAACCCAATCATATCGAGCTTGTAGGGTTTGAACATCTTACCAACCTGTTCAGGGGTGGTACTTCTCCCGAACTCAACATTGTAAGCGGCAACCCGAATGAGAATGGATCCTTTGAATTCGTTTGCAAAGACTGTTCCTACTACGAGTAAACCCCATAAGGCTATGCCGGCGAGAATAGGTGTTTTTTTCAAAAGGTTCATTTTGTCTTTTTCTTCTTTTCATTGTGAATCTGTTGGATCCATGCGATCGCTGCTGTTGCCACAAGCTGATGGCCACCATCAAAAATGGTGACCGTTGCATGACCTGACTTTCTGGTAAAGAGGGGTTGCTTCTCGCCGTAGCTTGGATCTGGAAGGGCGGCTTGCAGATTCGGAGGTACTTTTCTCTTCTTCACGAAGTAGGCAATATCCTTATCCGATATCCGGTCTTTAGCTTCCGCCAGTTCATTAAACGCAAGGAGTGAATGGCTGATGGGGACGATCTTCTCCTTAATTCCTGCGTTTAGATGCAGTCTCGTTCCCTTCGCATTGCTCAGGAATGTAATGGGGGAGCGCTTTGCATACTCTGAATCAACCGCCGGACTGTCACCCGGAGCTCCCCCGCATGACTGTTCCAATGCTTCGACATGCTTTCCCTGTGCATGCCATGCTGCCAAGTCCGAGATTGGCACCCAGGCAGAAACCCCAGCCCATAAGTCAGGATGGTGGCCAGCCATTACTAAAGCAGTATAGCCTCCTCCGGAAGTACCAATAAGATAGATGGCGGAGCTATCGATTTGGGTCGCTCCCTTGGCGTACTCGACGGCACTTACAATATCTGCAACAACCAATTCTGAACCGGTGGCTTCAGGTCGATTGTTGGGGCCTCGGAAGTCTGGATGAATATACGCCCACCCATGTTTGATGCACCATTGTTCAATGGCTTTGTGGTATTTCTGTTTGTAGTTTCCGGACCAGGTATGAAGAGCCACGATCAAAGGTACGGGCTCTTTGGATACGGGAGCATAAAACATCGCGGGTTGCTCGGAATGATCTGCCGAGCTTTGGTACTTAATTTCTTTTGCTTTTGAGCCATATACGGCGGTGGATAACACCATCACCCACAGAAAGATTAGGTTTCTCATAGATTCTTCTTTTTATTCATGGTTAAGTATGGGCGGATGTAGCTTGCCGGTTTTTAAGGATGGTGCACCTGAAGCTATTTAGCATTAGTTAGTTCAAATGAAGCCAACATGGGGCAGTGTTCTGAGGGGGTAAGGAGAGACGGCTTTTAAATCAAGCTTATTACTTGCATCAAATTGCCGGCTATTTGGCTTCAATGATAAAGTCACTGCGGTCATAGGCGATGTAGAGTGCCTCGATGATTTGGGCGTGCTTGGCAAATCTGTGCTGAAACGATTCCCAGTTTTTTCTTTTCTCATCTGTCCAGGCAACTTCGGCAACCGAGATCAGGCGAGGAAAAACCTTCCTATCTAGGCGATCCATTCGAATATCCTCCGTCCATACGGGAGCTTCCACACCAATAACGCGGGCCCGTTCTTCCAGAGTTAGACTGCCAGGAACAGGTTCGAATGCATAGATCGACTTTGCGGACACCAGGCGGCTTCGATACCTTCTGTTATGCTTGTTCAATTCTTCTGCGTTGGCATTATTGGCGGGATAATCGAGGTAGATCTTCCGATTATAGGAGTTGATGACCTCTCTGCCTGCACGAATCCCTTGCAACGCTTCTGATGGTTTGTTCCAAGCCTGAACGATTTGTCCCTCAGGAACGCCCCCTTGAATATGTTCTGCCCATGCGATCGAGCGGATGCCGCGTTTGCGAAGTCGTTCGCTGACTTCATTCAAAAACCAGTTCTGCAAGTGGTGCTCATCTTCGAGCTTCAGTTTGTCCCTTAGTGCGACACAATGGGTGCATTTCTCCCAGTTGCCATGAGGGCGTTCGTCGCCCCCGACATGAAACAGCCCATCAGTGAAGATCGTTTGCAGTTCGTCAAACACCTCCATGATAAAGGGGATGGTGGTCTCGTGCTTGCCCGCGCAGATCGCCCTTCTGCCCGCGGCACTTGAAAAGGAACGCATTCCGGGCTCGCCCATTTTGAGCGGGGCGCCGTCATTGCAGCCATATTCAGGGTAGGCCATCAACAGCGCGTTGACATGCCCGGGGATGTCGAACTCCGGAACGACCTTGATGTAGCGTTCGTGTGCATATGCCACGATTTCCCGCATCTGCTCCTGCGTGTAGTATCCATTGAGTTCTTCGTCTTTTGAACGGTCGCCGGGGTAGCCACCGATGCTGGTGAGTTTGGGATACTTCTTGATCTCGGCACGCCATGCCTCGTCTTCGGTCAGGTGCCAGTGGAAGACGTTCATTTTGTAGAGCGCCATGAGGTCGATGTATTGCTTGATCTTGTCGATCGTCTGTATGTGCCGACAGCTATCCAGCATGAACCCGCGCCATTTGAAGCGGGGTGCATCTTCGATCTTCACGAAGCCGATACGCAGATCAGAGAAGGCATTGCGATGCACCGCATCGTCCTGATGAAAGATGGCGGCAGGCAGCATCTGTTTCAGCGACTGCAAGCCATAGAACACACCCTGCGCATCCGCGCCGATGATGCGAATGCCCTTCTGATCGACACTGAGACGATAGGCGCCAGCCACCTTATTTTCAAACATATCGGGAGCCACGCGGAGCTTGACCCCGGATTCCCCGGCTTTTCCTTCACCGCCTACGGCGACCTCCAGCCCTGCGCCTTTACGCAGGAACACCGCAAAGCGCTCAGCATTGGCTTGGAGCTGATCCTCCAATGAGGTTCCACCGGTGATGCTAATTCGTATCTGCTGCTGCAGTGGGTAAAAGCCCTCGTGGAGCTCCAGAGATTTGCACCTGGGAATGATGGATTCACGCTCTGATTCCGGAGCCGTAGCCGCGTCGGCCGTCGTCTCCGGCAGATCCAGTTCCTTCGATAGTGAGGTGCTACAGGTAGCTATAAGAACTAGGGCGATCAATTGATGTATTAGTTTTTTCAAGTTATTCTCCGTTGTTTTCGATATAATATTTTGTTGAGGCGCGGCTATTTGGCGGCGCCTGCATTCGGCTTATTCGCCAACCTTCTCCGGTTTAAAGGGGATCAACACGTCACTTTTCCAGGGTTGGCGACCGCCTTTAAAGCATCTCTTATTCATGCCCCAAAATCTGCTCTCTTCAGGATATTTCTGCCATTGTTCCAATACGTCATTAAAAGCAGCCGTTGCTTCTTCATATTCTAGCTGCTTGGCAGCCGCTTTGTCTTTTTTAAGGTCTTGCCCGCGCCACCACATCTCGCGGTATTTAAAAAACAAATTTAAATAGAGCTGCGTTTTTTCAAGGCCTTCCTTGAGCACCTGATACTCTTCCTTAGATGGCACTTTGCTTGCATCGACTCGGGCAAATGCATCATCCATTTTTGCTATGTATTCACGAGCGACCTGATTCCGCTCCAGGATGTGACTTAAGGGCAGTTTCTTAGACATCTTCCCGATCCGGCCTTTATTGATATTTACAATGGTCGCCCATTTGAAATTCGTCGGGTGCTTAGAAAATTCATTTTTTCCACCCAGGTAAAGTTCACGGAACGCCGCCTGGCTGTTCATGAGCATTTCAGCAACAGCTGCTGCGTTTTCCTTTCCGAAATGTATGGCGCCCCAGTCGCGGGCAACTTGTTCCGCTGTTAAATTCACATCCCATGTGAGGCGCGCGACGAGGTAGGCATTCATCTGCCCGGGGGTAAAGCCACGGCTATACATCCTGAAGTTGTTCCAGGGGCCGGCCATATCGATGAAAAACGCCTCTTGCGACTTTAACTGACCGTTGGGCAAATAGCCGGGGTGACCGTCGCCCCAGATACACCCCGGTGCCCAAGCACCCCAGGCCTGAATGCCGATGACTCCATTCTCTTTGGCGATCCGGGTCTCTTCGGCAAAGCGCTGCTGGTAGCAGAGTAAACGCGACCACCCGTAGTACTCCGGAAAAACATCAAAGGTCATGGTGAGCGGACGCTTTTTGCCCAAGCCGTCCTCGATGGCATCGGTGAGCGGAAAATTGAGCCAGAAATCATCTCCGGTATGTTTGATTTCAAACTGGGCATCCTCGGGGGTATTGGCAATCACCTGATCCGAATCTTTCGCGCCATACGCAATCATCCAGGACCGGAAAATGACCTTCTTGCCAACTTGTTTCCCGGCATTGTGGTACATCGTCATCATTTGTCCGGCGCCAGCTTTGCCGTACTTTGCCCAAGGCTTCACCGATTTGTATCCCGAGCGTGGCAGCGACTCGGTGGCGGTAATCACGAGCCCGTCGAGAGGGACCACTTCAAACAGCTCTTTGACTTTGGATTCGATGATGGTTTTCATATCCGGATTCTTAAGATCCAGTTGGTATAATTCACCCAATTTCGGCGGGTATTGAAACTCATACACCTGCATGAATACATCGATGTGGCGATCGTGGGCGTAATCGATGATATCTTTCAGATGTTTGGCAAACTGCTTTGCCTTGAGATGGTGGACGTCGTCCTTGCCATAGACTTCCTTATCCAGGTACTTGTAGGTGATGTAGTCCTCAAAATTCACATGCAGGATGGTGAAAGTGTTGAATCCAAGCTTCGCGACCTGGTCGATCAGTTTTTTGAGCTCGGCCTTTTCCTTTTCGAACCGTTCATGATTGACCCACGGCTCTTCAAACAGGTGGTAGCCGACCGACGGCAAGTCAAACAACTGCCCCAGCTCGGTATACATCCGCATGGAAAATTCGGGAGCCATTTCCATGCTGATCTCCCAAAGGTTTTTTCCCAGCTGAAGCTGCTCGGCTAATTTGAAAAGACCGTACATTCCGCCTCGTCGATCCCCTTCAATGTTAAGGACGTTTGCGGCATTCTCTTTTGCCTGGGAAATCCGGTAGGCTTCATCCTTCAAGGGGGAGGAATCTATCGTTTTTTCCTTCCTAAAATTACCCACCATAATCCTGTTTCCATCGGGCAAGAGCTCGTCTGCTTTCAGGTAATGGATGGTCGGCTGATAGCGTTTCGTTTCCAATACGGATTCTAATTCTTTCAGGGCAAGATCATATCCGGCATCCGCCTCCAGTTGCACCGGGAGCAGGATGGATACCTTGTTTTCAGCCTGCACAAGGCTGGTCAGTGACAGCGTGGCGATCACGCATAATATTTTGACGAAGTGTGGTCTATTCATGTTTATTTTTCCTTTAAGTATAATTTATTGATGAGCGCCTATTTGCTGCCGTTTACGGCATCGCTGGGCTGTCCTAACTCTATTTTTCTGTATGTAGTCTTTTTTATCCTGTGCCTATTCTTCGATTCCTTCGCGTGTTTAAAAATAAATTCCAGCAAATCCTGGTCCCTGAAAAATTCCGAAACTTCAGCGTGCCCTTTTCCAGGAACCATTTTAACCTCGATCTCCCCGCCGGCCTTTTCGTACGCCGTTTTGATCAACGCACTGTTATCGCGGTATGGAACTACGCGGTCGGAATCGCCGTGAATAATAAACATCGGCACGCCCGCTTCCGCTAAGCCGTCCAAATTCCCGACCGGATTCAATTGGTCTAGATTCGCGAGGATCTCCTCTTTCGACATGCCATAATCCGCCAACACCGAATGCTTTGAACGTTGAAGCGGCCAGTTGGCGATATTGCACACCGGATAAATCCCAGCAAACGCCCCGACCTTATCGGGATTGCGAAACGCCCAGCACAGCATCATCAGCCCGCCCCGGCTCTGGCCCAGCAAGACCGGCATGGTCGAGTATCCCTTTGCAACCATCGCGTCGTAAAAAACGGTAAACTGTGCTGAGCTTTCTGGCGCGCCGCGCACTTCGCCCAAATCATAGCCGGCAACCGCGATTCCATGTTTCAGGAACTGCTCGAAATAAAACTGCTGCGAATGGTGCGGATAACTTTTTAGGGTAGGCGCATACCAGACCCACGGTTTTCCCGCCGCCGGCTTTTCCGGCTTCATCACAAACGCATTTCGCCCGTTCACCTGAAAAACTTCCGCCGGCAGCGGCAACTTCGACATCGCGAACGCATTCACCGAAATCAACCCAAGCACGGCTATGTAGATATTCCTGAATTTCATACTCTTTAGGTTCATTCGCTTTTTTCCGCCTTTTTCAGAGCATCGTTCGGATGTTCGGCATTGATTGTCTTTCCAACGAGTTTAAACACGGTAGTGTACTTTGTCGGACGATCTGCAGGCACCGTCAATGTCAGCGCGTCCGCCTCTTGGCTGAAGGTGATTGTCTGCGTACTGCCGATCATCCGAACGGATTTGATTTCACCAGGCTGGTAAGGCGATGTAAGTCCTAGTGCGGGAAGCTTTATCGGGCCGGCCTTTGGATTAAGGACAAAAACATACCGTGTGGAACCCTTTGTGGTAAACCTTACTTCGTCGGAAGCATAAGGCGGACTATTCATCGTTCTCTGTCCGATCTTGCTCCGGTTTCTTTTGACACCTTTCTCAGAATGCAGGTTGTCTCCATGGATTATCCAATGCCTACTGGCATAGATTGCCTCAGCATGAAGGTTTACCCACGCCCCGACATCATCGAATACGCGCTTTGTCACGGGGGGAATGGTTCCGTCCGGTAAAAGGTCTATATTTACCAGCAGGTTTCCGTTCTTGCTGATAACATCGGACAGCATTTCAATAATTGTTCTGGCATTGTGTATGTGGCGGTCCTCTTTGTAGAACCAGTCTTCTCCTATTGATATAATACTCTGCCAGGTTCGCGGAAGGATTCTGGGTGCCACACCGGTCTCGATATCTGTTATGGTTGCCGGCTCGTTCTCGATTTTGCCTACAGCTACGGTGTTGATCTTTCCATGCTTCAAAAGGCTCTGGTTATAGAATGTCGTGCATACGTCCTTGCCATAGTCTCCATAAGGAAAGCCGTAGCCGTCAAACCAGAGCATGTCGGGATCATATTTCTGAACCAGTTCCGTTTGGCGGAGTTTCCAGTTCTCTTTAACGGATCTTATCCATTCGGGGTCTCTTTTTTCCGGGGGCAAGCCGTACAGTTCCGCTGGATCCAAGCCTTCCCACCATTTCCCTTTTCCATCTGCTTTGGTCATGTGCCCGTCATAGGGAATACCTTTCTTGGGCCCAGACTTGTCCGCACCGAAAGCGGAAAGCCACCATTTAAGGAACCGCTCATCGTGAGAACTTACGCCGAACGGCATGTCGTATTTTCGGGCCGATGCCGCAAACTCACCGATGATGTCTCGCTTCGGACCCACATTGACAGAGTTCCAAGAGTGGTATGTCGAGTCAAAGTTGTCAAAATGGTCATGATGGTTTGCCATAGCAACAAAATATTTCGCACCGCACTGCTTGAAATATTTCAGCAGCGCGTCCGTATCAAGTTTCTCCGCCTTCCATTCATGTATGACATCCTTGAATCCCTGTTCTGAGGGATGTCCATAGGTTTTTTTGTGGTATTCATATGCTTCATTTCCAAAGTGCTCGTGTCGAGGCATGCCTCTATCTTTCGAATAATACATGTGCCGCGCATACCAGCCTCCCCCTCTGGCGGGCTTGCTCTGTGCTCCCCAATGTGCCCAGATGCCGAATTTGGCATCCCGATACCAGGCAGGGCATTCGAATTGCTCGGTTAACTCACTCCAGCTCATCGGCTTTTGTTCCTCTGCATTGACGCAGGAAGCAAGAATGGTAACGATGATTAATACTCTCTTAAACATAATGTGTATCCTTCTTTTGTTGTTTTCTTTGTCCAACATCGAGCTAAGGCGCGGATTCACTCGCCGCCTCCAGCTTCTGGTTGGTCTTTCTTTCGTCCTATTGGGTTTCCATTACGATGACGTCTTTCTTGCGGGACTCGGGGGTAACGGTCATGTCAATAAGCTTTCCATTCCGCACAGTGCCTTCGATTACGGTGCGCTGCGGTGCATGCAGCTTGAAATCAAGATTCCAGTTCTTTGGCCAGGCCGGCAATAAGCGGATCTTGCCGTCGTCTGCCTGAAGGATCATGGTCTGCAATCCCATCAGAAGATTTCCGCCATGGCACTGATCGGGATTCCAGTCAAAGTTCGGACCCCAGAAGGCTGGGAATCGGCTCTCTTTGTGTTTGTTCTTCGCTCGTATGGAAATGTCTTTGGCGGCGGCGTCGGCTAGACCGAGAAAGGCCGCCTGCGTATCGTCTTGCCGCCATCCGTTGTTCCCTTTGATTCGCCTGTTTTTGTAGGTGTTGCGGGCCATCTCCAGATCACTCTTGCCAACCCCGTAGATCCTGAATGGGAAGATTGAGTAAAGATTGGGATTCTCACTATTGCCG
>Ga0129327_10001996_pt1 | contig 11908 bp, 13 predicted proteins | sample CPBDNA_6_FD_111799 | JGI IMG/M metagenome (GOLD analysis project Ga0129327, IMG submission 111799) | Freshwater to marine salinity gradient microbial communities from Chesapeake Bay, USA - CPBay_Spr_31_0.8_DNA | ecosystem: Environmental > Aquatic > Marine > Coastal | place: USA: Chesapeake Bay...
AAAATAATGTTGGACAAGCAACTGGCGAAACGCCTATCAATCCTAACGAACAACAAGGAATCATGGGAGGCCCTGAAGGAGCATCTCAGCAACCTACGGAACTTGGAGTTACGGGTACTGGTGGGGGCAACATCGGAACAGGAAATGTACCGCAGTCAGGGGAAGATCAATTCTCTGGAACGCCTAGAGCGGTTGAAGGATGAAGTTGAAGAAACTAAAAGAGAAGCCTCCTCACTATGAAGGTAAGTTTTGGTCTTATCAACAAAGGAAGTTTTTACCTTATGCTGAGTGGATAAAAGAGGAGTGGCCTTGTGACGAAAAAAACGTCAAGAGTAAATGAAGCAGGTAACTATACTAAACCTACAATGAGGAAGACTCTTTTTAATAGAATTAAAGCAGGATCAAAAGGCGGTAAGCCCGGTCAATGGTCTGCTCGTAAAGCACAAATGTTAGCTAAACAATACAAAGCCAAAGGTGGTGGATATAAATAATGGCTTTAAAAAAATCACAGAAAAGTCTTAAATCTTGGACAAAACAAAAGTGGCGTACTAAATCTGGTAAGCCTAGTGCTAAGACAGGTGAAAGATATTTACCTGAAAGAGCAATAGCTTCTTTGTCTAATAAAGAATATGCAGCCACAACTCAAAAGAAAAGAGAAGATACTAAAAAAGGTAAGCAACATTCTAAGCAACCTAGAAAGGTAGCTAAGAAAACTAGGCAGTATAGAAAAGCATGAGAGTATTAATATTAAATGCTTTAGCTGCTAAGTACTCAGCAGAATTAGAAGTACTTGCTGTTAATTTAGAAAACTATTTATCTGGTTCTGTTGGTGTTCCTGAACATCCAGACTTAGTAGGTGAAGTAGATAAACTAATAGAACAAGTAGCAGCAGCAGAAGAAAAGTTAAAAATAATAAATGACTTATTAAAAATAGAAGAGGCTTAAAATGAAAGTAAAAGCTCCCGCAGGATTCCATTGGATGAAACAAAAAGATGGAGGTTTTAAACTTATGAAGCATACTGGTAAGTTTAAAGCACATAAAGGAGCTACTTTAAATGCTAACTTTTCTGTGCAGAAAGTTCATAAGGAGAAATAAATGGCTAGTAAATCTAAAAGAAATAGACAGCGCAGAAAAAGAAAAGAAGCTTTACTAGCTGCTCCTGATGTTGCTATTACTGTAGCGGTAGCTGCACCTGATAAACAAAAGAAAATGGGTGGAGGTATGATGTCTCCTCCTGAAAGAGAAATGTATGCAGAAGGCGGTAAACTTCCTGATCTTACAGGTGATGGAAAAATAACACAGGCTGATGTTCTCAAAGGCCGTGGTGTATTTCAAGAGGGTGGTGAAGTTCCAGTAGATACATACCCTAACATACCACCAGAACAAATGGCAGCAGTAGAAGCTTCACAACTTCCAGATACACAAATGGAAGAAGATTATGTAGATTTCGTAATGAACGAAGCTTTAGACCAAGAAGAACAAACATATTTAATGAATGCTTTAGAAGGCGATCCGCAACTTAGTATGATTTTTGACAAAGTTGTAGATACGGCTTCTGAGTTTACTGGCTCTGGAGAAGTTGCAGGGCCGGGAACGGGAGTCTCAGATTCAATACCCGCCAGATTATCTGATGGTGAATTTGTGATGACCAGAAAGGCCACTGATCAAATAGGTGCAGACAACCTTCAAACAATGATGGACGAAGCTGAACGTGCTTATGATGGTGGTTTAATGAGAAAGGACGAGGATACTGACATAGAAGATAACATGAACAAAGTAATGATGTCTTCTAATCAAATGCCTAGTCTTAATATTAGACAACGATAACGGCTACCTTGAAGTAAAAGCACCATTTTAAATTATCCGTACAAATAATTTATTGTAATGGCTACCTTTTAAAACTTACAAGCCCCGTGGAGGAAGTACAATGACTGAAACACAAACTAATCCTGTGGAGGAAAAAGCACCTAATCCTTATAATGCAAAGAAATCATGGCACACTCCTGATAATCCAAAAATGGAAAGTGCTGATGGTTTATTCTACGCACCATCTCAAGAACAACAGGCTACGCCTTCTGATGAAGAATCAGAAAAGCCCCCTGCTAAAAATTCTAAAGATGTTAATTATAAGAAAAGGTATGATGATCTAAAGAAACATTACGACAGTAGAATTTCTGAGTTCAAACAAAGGGAACAAGAGTTGATAGCAGAAGCATCTGAAAATGCTCCTGAATATCAAGCTCCAAAAACTTTGGAAGAACTTGAGACATTCAAAGCAAAAAATCCAGACTTGTATGAAACAGTTGAAACTGTAGCACATTTACAAAGTGAAACTCAAACCGAAGCATTAAGACAGCAACTTTCAGCAATGCAACAACGCGAAGCTGATATTTTAAAACGAGAAGCTGAAACAATGTTAAGGGAACGTCATCCTGATTTTGAAGATATAAGGGGTGATGAAACTTTTCACGAATGGGCTAAAGAACAACCTGAAGATATACAGAAATGGATTTATGCAAACAATAGTGATGCGACTTTAGCTAGTCGTGCTATAGACCTTTACAAAATGGAAACAGGTGTAGCTCAGTCACCACAAAAGAGGCAGTCCAAAAAGAAAGAGCAAGGCTCTGCCGCTGATATGGTGTCTACAAAAACAACAGCGGTAGATTCAAAGGCTCCAAAAATTTGGACAGAAAAAGAAATTGCTAGTATGTCTATTGATCAATTTGATCGTTATGAAAGTGAAATTAAATTGGCTTTATCAGAAGGCAGAATAGCTAAATAAGTTTAAGGGGATATTACAATGGCTTATAACCAATCTGATCAATTTTTTGAACCATCAACGGATACCAATGCTAACTTTGGTAACTCTGTTTCAGGTCAAAACAATTCGTTTTTCTTACCTTCGGTCTATTCTAAGACCGTCCTAAATTTCTTTAGGAAGTCATCTGTTGCAGAAGCAATTACTAATACAGATTACGCAGGTGAGATTGCGTCCTTTGGTGACTCTGTAAAGATTATCAAAGAACCTGAAATCACTGTCTATCAGTATGAAAGGGGCGCAGACGTAACCGCAACTAAGCTAACTGACCAAGAACTAACTTTGGTCGTAGATACAGCTAACGCATTTAAATTTATCGTAGACGATATTGAAACTAATATGTCTCACGTTAATTTCCGTGACGTTGCTGCATCTTCAGCAGCTTACTCGCTAAAGGATGCTTATGATGAGGGTGTAATTGCAACTATGTTTGCAGGAGTATCCGCATCTAGTCCTAACCACATCTTAGGTTCTGACAATGCAACTGACCTTGCAGCAGGAACTTTTGATGGCACTGGTAATCTTGACATAGGTTTTGCTTCTGGTGAGCATGACCCAATAGATGTTCTTTCACGCATGGCGCGTCTACTTGACGAGCAGAATGTTCCTGAAGAGGGTCGTTGGTTCTTAGCAAATCCAGAGTTCTATGAAGTACTTGTTCAAAGTTCTTCTAAACTTCTGTCTGTTGACTACAATGCAGGTCAAGGTTCAATCCGTAATGGACTAGTATCATCTGGTAAGTTACGTGGCTTTGATATGTATAAGACTAACAATATTGCTGCTACTACGAACGCAGCAGGTAAGTGTATTGCAGGTCATATGTCAGCAGTTGCGACAGCACAAACCATCACAAATACTGAAGTAATTCGTGATCCTGATAGCTTTGGCGATATAGTCCGTGGACTCCATGTTTATGGGTCTAAGGTACTACGTGCCGATGCGTTAGTTTCATCATTCTACGGTATAGACTAATATTATTGGGGGCTGAAATATGCCCCCTTTAATTTAAAGGAAATATAGTATGCCACAATTAGGAAGTGAAAAAAACCCTGTTAGATTTAATCCTAAAGGAAAAGTTAAAGTTAGCGGGTGTTATTTAAAAAATGAAGATAAAGAAAAATACAAAGATAATTATGATCGTATTTTTAGAAATTCTAATAATCCAGTAAATCATAAAGAACCTGTGGAATAATAATGGCTACTACATTTTTACAATTATCAAATGAGTTATTAAGAGAGTTGAATGAGGTTGTACTAACTTCTTCAACTTTTTCTAGTGCTGTAGGAATACAACAACATGCAAAAGATTGTATTAACAGATCATACCTAGACATAGCAAATGAAGAACCTCAGTGGCCTTTCTTAGCAACAGGAGAAAGCGGAGCTACCGATCCTATGTATGGTAATGTTTCTGTAGATACTACAGCCGCAACTAGGTGGTATGAATTAAAAGCTGCTAGTTCATCTATAAAAGATGATTATGGTTCTATAGATTGGGATAATTTTTATCTTACAACAGTAGGAGTAAGCGGCGAAGCAGCCCCTTATGTTTCTAAAAATTTAAGATTCATAACAATAGAACAATGGAAAGACTTTAGACGTACAGCGGAAAATGCTGACGATGCTGATCAAGCTACAGGTGGAGAACCACGTTTTGTTATTAGAAGTCCTGATGCAAGAAAGTTTGGTTTAAGTCCTATACCTGATAAAGTTTATAAGGTTTGGTTTTTTGCTTATGATTTACCAACAGAACTATCTGCACACAGCGATGCAATAGTTTTTCCTGATCTGTATAAAACAGTAATACTTTCTAAAGCTAGGTACTATACACATCAGTTTAAAGACAACCCTCAAATGGCAGCTTTTGCTTTAGAAGATTACAAAAAAGGATTAAGAAGCATGAGGGAAAACTTAATAGGGACTGTTCCAACATATATGTCTGATGACAGAGTAAGGTTTGATTAACTATGCAAGCATTTGGTTTATCTTGTCAAGGCGGTCTGAACACTAATCTTAACCAGTTTCAAATGTTACAGCAGCCCGGATTTGCTACAGAGTTACAAAACTTTGAAGTTGATCCAGATGGCGGCTACAGAAGAATAAATGGTTACACACTTTATGGTGGTAGTAGTGCAGCAAGACCTAATGGTTCTAATGCTATATTAGGACTTTTTGTTTATGGTGATGGTGTTATTGCAGCATCAGGTACTAATCTTTATTTTAGTTTAGATGGTACAAGTTGGTTACAAATAAATCGTGCAAGTGTTAGCGGTTCAGGAGATAATTTTTCTACATTCTCAGGTAGAAGTGCAGCCGCTAGAACAAATCAATCGTATGCAAATTTTGCATTGTTTGAAGGAAACACTACTTATGGTGAAGTAGTAATAACTGATATAGGTTCTGGTGCAAAACCCGCCTTATTTAAAATGACAGGCACAGGTGCTTTAGCAGATAGAACTTTCTTTTATGAAGAAATTACAGTTAGTGGTACACACTTTCCAAAACAATGTACTATACATGATAAACACTTAGTAGTTGCAGGAGCAGCTACAGCACCTAATACTATATTTTATAGCAGCACTAGTGACATAAATAGTTTTTCTGGTGGCGGTGCAGGTAGTATTGTATTAGATGATCAAGTAGTAGGGTTAAGCAGTTTCCGTGGTGATTTAATTATATTTTGTAAAAACAGTATTTACAAACTATCTAATATAAATAATTCTGACTCTATAGCTATAACACCTATCACACAGAACGTAGGTTGTTTAGATGGTAGAAGTATTCAAGAGATTGGTGGTGATCTTATATTTTTAAGCCCCGATGGATTTCGTTTAGTTGCAGGTACAGCGCGTATTGGTGACGTAGAGTTAAGCTCAGTATCAAGACAAATACAATCTATTGTAGCTTCTTTAGCTGCTAACATAGGTTCTTTAGTTATATCTAGTGCAGTATTAAGAAGTAAATCTCAATATAGATTATTTTATAGTGCAGGTTCAGCTTCTACAGATACAGCAAAAGGAATTATAGGAACAATAACACCACAAGGTTTTGAGTGGTCTGAAACAATAGGAATCCAAGCTCATGCCTTTACATCAGGTTTTGATGCTGATAGTGTAGAACAAATATATCACGGAGATAAAGATGGCTATGTGTATAATCATAACACAGGCAATGCTTTTAATCCCGCAGGAACATCAACAAATATAGATGCAAGATATAAAACACCTAATTTAGATTTTGGAGATGCAGGAACATTAAAAACATTACATTACACAAAAATATCTTTTACACCTGAAGGAACAGTGCAGCCTACATTAAAGATAACATATGATTTTGATGATACTAATAGACCACAGCCACCAAACTATACATTAGATTCCATACCAACTCCGGCAGTATTTGGAGATTCAACACTTGGTACAGCAGTATTCGGAGCTTCAAGCGATCCTATGGCAAGACAGGCAGTACAAGGAAGTGGACACAACATAGCATTTAAAATATTTAGTCAGGACACTAATGCACCTTATTCAATAAATGGTTTCTATGTAGACTATAGACCTTCCGGTAGGAGATAATAATGGGTACAAGTTATGTAAGACAGAGTAGTTTAGCGGATGGAGATACCATTACTGCTGCTTTATTTAATGATGAATATAACAGACTTCTAACGGCTTTTTCATATGCTTCCAGTAGCACTACCGGACATCAACACGATGGGACAGCAGGAGAAGGCGGTAACATACATACTATTGGTGATCAGGATTTTCTAAATAAAATTCTTACTACTAGTAATACTTGGGAATTTTATGTAGAGGTTTCTAGTGCCGCAGCAAAACAAATGGTTTTACAAGATGGAGCATTAGTACCCAATGCAGATAGCGATTTAGATTTAGGAACATCTAGTAAGTATTTTAAAGATGCTTATATAGATAGTATAACAACTACTGGTAATGTAGGCATAGGTGGAAATCTTACAGTTACAGGAACTACAACATTCAATGGAGGCACTCTTACTTTAGGTGATGCAGCAGATGACAATGTTGTATTTGGTGCAGATGTAAATAGTAATATTATTCCTAATACAGATAGTGCTTATGACTTAGGTTCTTCTAGCCAAGAGTGGCGCGATGTTTATATTGATGGTACAGCATACTTAGATGCTATAAATTTTAATGGTACAGCAATTACTTCTACAGCAGCCGAACTTAATATATTAGATGGTGTAACAAGTACTGCTGCTGAACTTAATCTTCTTGATGGTGTTACAAGCACTACGGCAGAACTAAATATTTTAGATGGTGTAACTAGTACTGCTGCTGAACTTAATATTTTAGATGGCGTAACAAGCACCGCAACAGAATTAAATCTTCTTGATGGTGTAACTAGTACTACAGCAGAATTAAATATTCTTGATGGTGTAACAAGTACCGCAGCAGAACTTAACATTCTTGATGGTGTTACAAGCACTACAGCCGAACTCAATATCCTTGATGGTGTAACAGCTACCACAGCAGAACTCAATGCTTTAGATGGTATAACCGCTGTTGTAGCAGAATTAAATGCCCTTGATATTGGTTCAACGGCAATAGGAACTGCCGTAGCTTCTAAAGCAGTTATATTAGATGCTAACAAAGATTATACTGGCATAAGAAATCTTACTATATCAGGCGATCTTACTATTAGTGGTGATGATCTTACGATGGGAACAAATACTTCAGGGCATATTTTAGTTGCTGATGGTACTAATTTTAACCCTGTTGCTGTAGGAGATTTAGCAGAAATTAGTACTGCTGCTGATAACGATGTTTTGTTAGCAGTTGATACATCTGGTGGTGGTCTTAAAAAAGTTACTAGATCAGCTATTATTGCGGGTACTGGTTCAAGCGGAGACTTAGCTAACGTAGTAGAAGATAGTAGTCCACAACTAGGTGGTAACTTAGATTTAAATGGTAACGATCTTGTTACAACTTCTAATGCTAATATTGATTTAGCACCAAATGGTACAGGTACAGTTGTAGTTAGAGGAAATACTAACTCAGGTGCAGTAGTATTCAACTGTGAGAATAATAGTCATGGTCAGAAAGTTTACGGACAACCACACTCAGCAAGTGTTACTAATACTTTAATGCTACCCGCAGGTGCTAATTCAACATTAGTATCTCTTGTATCTACAGATACTCTTACAAATAAAACACTGACATCTCCTAAGATTAATGAAGATGTAGTAGTGTCTGCAACAGCTACCGAAATTAATTACAATGATACAGGTCAATCTGTAGGTACAGTAGTAGCAAGTAAAGTAGTAACAGTAGATGCTAATAAAGATGTAGCAAGTTTTAGAAATATAACTCTAACAGGAGAGCTAGATGCAGGATCATTAGATATTTCTGGTGATGCTGATATTGATGGTACATTAGAAACTGATGCTTTATCCCTTAATGGTACTGCCGTAACTTCTACAGCAGCAGAGATTAATTTACTTGATGCGGTTTCTAGAGGTTCTTTAATTTATGGAAACTCTAGTGGAGCATCTGCACTTCTTACAAAAGGTGGTGCTAATACAATTTTAACATCTGATGGTACTGATATTGCTTGGTCTGCACCCGCAGCAAGCGGAGTTACTTATGTTGCTAAAACTGCAAACTATACAGCTTCAGATTTAGAAGGTGTTCTTGCTAATACTAGTGGTGGAGCATTTACAGTTACTTTACCTTCTTCGCCATCAGCCGGAGCGCAGATTATTGTTGCTGACTCTGGTGATGCTTTTGGTACTAATAATTTAACTGTTGCTCGTAATGGATCAACTATTGATGGTACTGCTGCTAATTTTGTATTAGATATAACTGGAGTTAGTGTTCAATTTGTTTATAATGGAAGTACTTGGAGAGTTTACGCACAGGTTGGTGGTCAGGGTGGTAATGCCGTAACTGCGGCAGGGACACAAACTCTTACAAACAAAACACTAACATCTCCTAAAGTTAATGAAGATGTTGCTGTTACTTCAACGGCTACGGAGCTTAATCTTTTAGATGGTTCTACTGCGGGAACAGTTGTGGCGAGTAAAGCTGTTGTAGTTGATTCTAATAAAGACATTGCAAGTTTTAGAAATGTAACTCTTACGGGAGAGTTAGATGCTGCAACTCTAGACATTTCAGGTAATGCAGATATAGATGGCACAACAAATCTTGATGCCGTAGATATAGATGGTGCAGTACAAATAGATAATACTGTTACAGTGGGTGTTGATGATACAGGATATGATGTTAAGTTTTTTGGAGACACAGCAAGTGCTTATATGTTGTGGGATACATCAGCCGATGATTTAATTTTAGGTGGTGCTGCTAGAGTAGTTGTACCTCAAGATGGACTTGTAATAGACAGCACAGCAGTTACAAGTACTGCGGCAGAACTTAATAAACTTGATGGGGTTACAGCAACTACAGCAGAGTTAAATTATTTAGACTTAGCAACACTAGGAAGCACAGCAGCTTCTAAGGTTGTATCAGCAGATGCTAATGGTGTTGTTAGATTTACAAAAGGTATTGTTGAAGAGGTTGTAGATGTAACTAGTTCAATAAGTAGTAATGCAGTAGCACTTGACTTACAAGCTTCAACAAATTTTATTGTAGATTTAAATGGCGTTTCTAGTGCCTTAACATTAACTTTTAGTAATGATCCTCCAGACGCAGGTATTTTTACAGTAAAAGTAATTCAAGGCTCCTCTGCTAAAACAATTACATGGCAAGGGGATGTAGATTGGCCCGGAGGTACTGCACCAACATTAACCTCAACAAATGATGGTGTAGACGTATTTGTATTTTTAACTGTAGATGGCGGTACAACTTTTTATGGTTTTACTGCCGGACAAGCATTAGCATAAAGGAATAATAATGTCAGGATCAGCTAAAAAATTATTACACGCTGCTGCGGGAACTGCTGCCGCAGGTGGAGCTACTTATGTGGAAGATGTATTTTCTACGTTTCTTTATGACGGTGTAAATAGTGCAAATACTATTACCAACGGAATTGACCTTGATGAAGAAGGAGGTTTGGTTTGGTGTAAAGATCGCAAATACGGAAATTATCATCGGTTGTATGACACAGAGCGAGGAGTTAATAAGTATCTTGATTCAGCAAGTACCGCTGCTCAAGGAACTAATTCAGCTTCAGGCTCTAATCATGGTATAGACCAATTTAATTCTAATGGTTTCAGAATTGGTGGGCAAGATGGGTCGATTAATGATGCGTCAAGTGAGTATGTTAGTTGGAGTTTTAGGAAACAAACAGGATTTTTTGATGTTGTTACTTGGACAGGTAACGCAACAGGCAGTAGAGCAATTTCTCATGGACTAGATGCAAAAGTAGGCACGATTATCGTAAAGTGTACATCTCATACGCAAAACTGGGCTGTTTATCATAGTGGTATTCCTACTGGTTATGGTAATTTATCAAATTCATCAACATTTGCTACTGGCTCTGGCAACGGAGTTTTTGGCGATTCAAGTTACAACAACATAGACCCAACTACTTCTGTTTTTTATGTTGGCACAGATAATGAGGTTAATGGGTCTGGTCGTACTTATGTTGCTTATGTTTTTGCAGAAGGAACAGATACAGCAAGTCAGATTTTTGGTGATGATGAAGATAAAGCGATTATAAAATGTGGAACTTTTTCAACTCCTAACAACTACAATGATTTTTATATTGACTGTGGTTTTGAAGTTCAGTGGGCGGTTTTTATTAGAACAAATGATGGTGGAGGATACCTTCAATACGACAATATGCGAGGGTTCGCGCACACTTATAATAGTGAGTTCTATTTGAACTCTTCTTCAGCGGAAGGGGCAGAATCGGCAGTACGAGTCGTCCCTACAGCCACAGGTTTTGCAAATCTTGGTGGAAAGTTTGAAGCAAATTCAACTTATGCCTACATAGCAATACGCCGTGGCCCTATGAAAGAACCTGATGCGGGTACTGAGGTTTTTAGTAGTGTTGAGTTGACCGCTAATGCGCCGGGTTTTAAACCGGGATTTCCTGTGGATTGGGGTTTTTATCATTCTGTTTCTAGCACAGGAGGCGGGGTAGTGTCTTCTCGCTTTTTACCTAAAAAATACTTGCAAACGACAACTACTGCTGCTTTGACTAATTTAGCTGAAATGATGTTCAATTATCAAAACGGTTGGTATAGCTATGCTGCTAATAGCGCAAATACTCTTGGATACAGTTGGCGAAGACAACCAAAAGTGTTTGATGTAGTTGTTTACGATGGGAATGCAACTGCTCCTATGGATGTCAAACATAATTTAGGAGTTGCGCCAGAATTATTAATCTTTAAAAAAACTAGTGCAACAGAAGATTGGAATGTTTTAAACAGTGTTGGTTCTGGTTCATATAATAATACTGGACGATTATTTTTAAATAAAACTGATGCTTATTCAAATACGGGATGGGGTGGCACTCTTGGAAGTGCGACAGCCATTACTGTTAATACTAGTTATTTTTTAAATCAAAGTGGTAGTTCGTATCAAGTTCTTCTTTTTGCATCTTTAGCGGGTGTAAGTGCAGTCAATGAATATTCAGGTACAGGCAATGATTTAAATGTTACAGACTTAGGGGCTTCTGCAAGATTTGTAATGATAAAGCGTATTGATACTACTGGCGATTGGTATGTCTTTGATACTATACAAACATTTACAGCGTCAGAAGCTAAATACTGGACAGCGAATGGAGGGGCGCAAGTTGCATCAACAAGTTATGTTGAGCCACACTCTTCAGGATTTACAGTTACTTCATCTGCTCCCGCCGGATTAAATGCAGACGGCGGTACATATTTATATTTAGCTTTTTCGTAGGAGATAATAATGGCAAACGAATATCGTCTTAAATCAGACGGCAGCATAAAAACTAAACAAGAACTTATAATAGCTAATAAAAATATGTCTATGCCTAAAGTATGGGGAGAAGGTGTATATGAAGCTTTAGGGATTGATGTAGTTTTTGAAACACCACGACCTACTCCAAGCTCAACTTATAAACAAGTTCTTAGAGATGGTGTAGAACAAGATGCAAAAGATAACTGGATTCAA
>Ga0129327_10002007_pt1 | contig 11895 bp, 11 predicted proteins | sample CPBDNA_6_FD_111799 | JGI IMG/M metagenome (GOLD analysis project Ga0129327, IMG submission 111799) | Freshwater to marine salinity gradient microbial communities from Chesapeake Bay, USA - CPBay_Spr_31_0.8_DNA | ecosystem: Environmental > Aquatic > Marine > Coastal | place: USA: Chesapeake Bay...
CCCGTCGTGGTCAAGCTTCGCCGTTAAGGTTGCGGCATTTTTGGTTACTTTTTTTGCTGCAGAAAAAAGTGACTGGCTGTCGGGCCACCCCCGACGACCTTGAACTTAAAACTTCAAAAAATAGAAGCAAAAAACCAGAATATAACGTTACTGTTATAGTAAAAAAAAGTGACTGGCTGCCGGGCCATCCCCGACGACCTTGAACTTAAAACTTCAAAAAAAGCGCACTCCATCAGCCTCTCAACAAACTAAATTGATTAACGACTCAACCAACTCTCAACAATCAACTGCGCAGCAATCGCATCTACCGTACCATCACGTTTATTCCGACTCAACGCCTGCCCATATTGCTCCGCCGCCTCGGCACTCGAATCATGCCTAGCAATAGCCCGCCCCTCAGCCAGCTGCGACTTCGCCTCCGCACTCGATAACCGCTCATCACAAAGCTCAACCACACACCCAAAACGACCATGCAATCGATTAGCAAACTTCCTTGCCCGCACCGACATATCACTCTCAGTGCCATCCATATTCAATGGTAATCCCACTACCAAATAATCTGGCTTCCACTCAGCTATTTGCACTTCTATCTCATGCCACTGTGGCTTACCGTCCTTTGCTTTAAAAACCGTTAACGGCCGCGCCGATTGCGTCAGTGTTTGACCCACAGCTAAGCCGATTTGCTTTAAACCAAAATCAAAACCTAAAACAATTTGATTTTTATTGGCAGGGTTTTGAATAGACATAAATAATTAAGCATTACCCGGCTGTGTTGCAAGCGCACTTAAATCTACACCTAATAATTTAGCCGCCGCTTCTGCACGCAAATGGTAAGGCGTTGAAAATAATATTTCTGGCGACGCTGGCGAAGTCAGCCAGTCATTTTCCATTAGCTCTTGCTCTAATTGTCCGGCACCCCACCCAGCATAACCCAGAACAAACAAAAATTTGTCTGGCCCTTTGCCTTCGCCTAATGCTGTTAAAATATCTTTGGAACCGGTTAACGCAATGTCATTGCTTATTTGCAATGTCGATATCCACTCAATCGTATTCGCTGGCGTTTGGTGCAATACGAAACCGCGCTCTAAACCCACAGGGCCGCCAACCATAACGGGCTGGGTATTTAACTCAGAGCTCTCAATGGCTTCGAACTCTTTTACCAAATCATTAAATTTCAAATCTGAGGGGCGATTAATAATAATACCCATTGCACCGTCTTCATCGTGCTCACAGATATAAGTGACACTAGATTTAAAAATGCCATCATCTAAGGTCGGCGTCGCAATCAAAAATTGATTACGCAGTGATGCGGATTTAACAAAACTCATTTTAAATCCCCTTTAACATTAAGTTAGACTTGTTCATCACGCAAAAATACCCATTGTTTTGCATCAGACGCATCTTTATCAAATCGGTATCCCGCTGAATTGAATTTTTTAAGTTTAGCTGGATCCTCTATGCGATACTTAATTATATAAGCACTCATTAGACCTCTGGCCTTCTTTGCATAAAAACTGATTATTTTATATTTTCCATTTTTAAAATCTTTGAATACTGGCGTAATAATATCTGCATCTAACAGTTTTTTATCGACGACATTAAAATATTCATTTGAGGCTAAATTAATTAATACATTTGATTGTAAGCTCGACATCTGCTTCTTAAGTGACAGACTTGGTTTTTCTCCCCAAAACTCATAGAGATTCTTACCTCTGCCATTCTGCAATTTAGTGCCCATTTCTAATCGATAAGCTTGAATCAAATCTAACGGTTTTAATACGCCATAGAGACCACTCAATATACGCAAGTGTGTTTGGGCAAATTCGAAATCGTCATCATTAAACGATTCTGCATCTAAGCCGGTGTACACATCACCTTTAAATGCCAACACTGCTTGCTTGGCATTCTTTTTGGTAAACGGCGTATGCCAATTCATAAAGCGCTCAGAGTTTAATTCACCAATTTTTTGACTTACTGACATTAAGTTAACGATATCTTCTGGCGCATACTCACGCATAAGATCTACTAGTTCGGTAGAATCTTTTAACATTAATGGCTTAGTGGCCGTATTTGTAACGGCGGGGGTTTCAAAATCCAACGTTTTTGCTGGAGAAATTACAACGAGCATAAATCCTTGCCTTTATTCAGTGAAGCAATAATAAATTTGCTTCGTTATATTATTTCAGTGCCCTAAATTACCATTGACGTAAAATTTTGGCAAAGATTGTGGCTAAAAACTTGCCATTTACCATTACAATCAATGACACTGTAACGCAAATCATAAACCAAAACCGATGGCTGTTTTACTTTTGCTGATTTTATTCACTCATAATCTAAACGCTTTTATCACACGCTCTATAACGGATGATTCTATTATGTATAAGCGCTTTTCACTATCAAGCCTAGCTATCATGATGCTTAGCATGGCTCTCCTGGCATCGCTTGTATCTTGCTCTGTGAATCCTGTGACTGGCAAACAAGAGCTGGCCTGGGTTGATGAAAACTGGGAACGCAACATTGGCGAACAGCATTATAGCAATCAACAACAAGCGGGCGGCGGCCCCTATACGATAGATCCTGACTTAACACTCTATGTTCGATCAGTAGGGAAAAAGCTGGCTCAGTATAGCAAACGCTCTCACCTTCCTTATGATTTTATTGTCCTAAATGATTCAAGCCCTAACGCATGGGCACTTCCAGGTGGAAAAATTGCTGTTAATCGTGGCTTACTCGTTTCTTTAAAAGATGAAGCCGAACTCGCCGCTGTTTTAGCGCATGAGATTGTCCACGCAGATGCTAGGCATTCTGCGCAAAGCCAAGAAATAGGCTCTATGATCTCTGTTGGTCAACTGGCAGCTAACGTTCTACTATCCAATTCTGGCTATAGCAATAAGGCTCTCCAACAAGGTATTGCCTATAGCGGCCTTTATGGGCAAACCCGCTATAGCCGCAGCCGTGAACTCGAAGCCGACCTTTATGGCATGCAATATATGAGTGCTGCTGGCTATAACCCTGAAGCAGCTGTGAGTTTACAAAAAACCTTTGTCGCTCTTTCCAAAGGCCGTCAAAGTGATGCTTTTAGTGCGCTATTTGCCTCACACCCACCGTCACAGTCACGTGTTGCGGCTAATGAACAAACGGCATGGTCACTTAAACGCGGAGGCGAACGAGGAAAAATCCGCTATCAACAAGAAATCAAAAAGCTTATGGATCGTAAACCAGCTTATGATTTTTCCGACAAAGCGAAAAAGGCAATAGCTGGCAAAAAGTATGCGGAAGCGATAAGACTTGCTGAGCAAGCCATTAAAATTGAGCCCAAAGAAAGTGAGTTCTATGAAGTAAAAGGGGCGGCTGAAACAAAGCTTAATCGCTCAAGCGCGGCTTTAAAATCACTGGATCAAGCGATAGCGCTTAATAATCAATATTATTCGCCCATTCTACGTCGTGGTATTTTGCGCTATGAGCTGAGATCTTACCAAGCTGCTGAGCGCGACTTACAAGCTAGCTTGCTTTTAGCGCCCACTCAAATTGCTTATATTACATTAGGCGAAATTGCCGAAGAGCAAGATCTCTGCGCAGATGCAAATAAATATTATCAACTGGCAGCTAAGGCCGGTCCACAAAATCAGCAATCACTGCAGCAAAAGCTGTTGGCCTTGCAAGCGAGTTGTCGTTAATCCGAAAGCAACACGGCTAACAGAAGTAATTCCCCGTCGCCTTGCCACGACGCTGACATTCTTTTTGATAATTGCCGCAGGCAACAGCCATACCGGGTGATAAATTATCATTGGTTAAACACGCTTCCATATGCCCGCTTAACGCTTCGTCGCTGATATTCATCGACTTTTCACAAGCGCTTAAGCTTACGAATAAAACCAACACGATTAATCCTTTGCTTTGCATAATGACTCTCATGTTTGCATGTTTGCCTAATGGCTTAATTACTCGGTTGTTCCTAAACATACACGTAACAATCAACTTCAACAATATTGAAGTAAGAAAACTGATGTGCAATATATTAGGATAATTTTTAATTAATTGTCGTTAATTCAACCGATTTAATTCAAAGCACTTTATCATGGCTCTTCTAGCATGTGTATAATCACCTACCTTATAGATTCTAATAATAATGTTATTGCCTAGGGTCATAATTAATATAGGACAGCCTGTGAATAAGCAAATTCAGCGACTGCCAAATACATGTCTTCGCACACTGCAATGCCTCGTCGTGAACATTGATAAATGGACACTGCGTACCGGTCATGCTGTGGCTTGGCTGCTTACTCTTATGGTCGCCATTCAAAGCCTAATTGTTATATTGCGTTATGGTTTTGAAATAGGCTCTATTGCTTTACAAGAGTCGGTCACCTACTTGCATGCAGCTTGCTTTATGTTGGGTATAGCTTACACCGTTAAAATCAACGGCCATGTCCGTGTTGATATTTTTTATCGTCAATTTAGCCTTCAGAAAAAAGCAGCTGTTAATTTGTTTGGTGCAGTCGTTTTTCTTTTACCGTTTTGCCTGTTTATTTTTATCACTAGCTTTGAATATGTTTTACAAGCTTGGCAATTCAAGGAGCACTCATCGGATACTGGCGGGCTTCCTATCGTCTATTTACTAAAAACACTGATACCGCTTTTAGCTACAGGCTTATTATTTCAATGTATTTCTGAAATTGGAAAGTCGATCTTGACCTTAGTCGGCTATCCACAGCATACGCAGGCTGAACATTCATATGATTGAATTTATTCCTCTATTTATGTTTGTGGCTGTTTGTCTAGTGCTTATGCTGGGCTATCCGGTCGCATTTTCTCTGGCTGGAACCGCCTTAATTTTCGCCTTTGTTGGCGCTGCCTTTCATGTGTTTGACGCCGCCCTTTTTGGTGCATTGCCCAGTCGCATGTTTGGGGTAATGACAAATGTCACTTTAATCGCTGTGCCGTTATTTGTGTTTATGGGTGTGATGCTTGAGAAGTCACGCCTTGCTGAAGATTTACTCAATAATATGGCTGCGTTATTTGGTAAGCGCCGTGGCGGTCTTGGCTATGCGGTTGTCATTGTTGGTATGTTACTCGCAGCCAGCACCGGCATAGTTGGTGCTACCGTTGTTACTATGGGGCTGATGTCCTTGCCGACCATGCTTAAACATAAATATAACCCTGCCCTAGCCACAGGGACTATTTGTGCCACCGGTACACTTGGGCAAATTATTCCACCGTCTATTGCACTTGTTCTTTTGGGCGACATACTTTCTACCGCCTATCAGCAAGCTCAAATTAGCCAAGGTATCTTTAGTCCAAAAACAATATCTGTAGGTGATTTATTCGTGGGTGCACTTGTGCCCGGTTTGATTTTAGTTAGCTTATACCTTCTTTATATTTTCATCTATTCATGGCTTAAACCGGATGTAGCGCCTGCTTATGAAAATGATGAAGATATTTCCGCTATTCAAATTGTTGCTAATTTGCTTCCTCCACTTGCACTAATATTCTTAGTACTAGGATCAATACTTGCCGGTGCAGCCACACCAACGGAAGCTGCAGCCGTGGGTGCCTTGGGAGCCACGGTTATAGCATTATGTAAGCGACAATTAAATTTTACTCGCTTACGGCAAGTGGTAAGAGAAACCCTGGAAATCACCAGCATGATTTTTATGATTCTATTGGGAGCGACCTTATTCTCATTAGTCTTTAGAGGTTACGGCGGTGATGAATTAGTACAATCGCTGTTTGTCGATATGCCCGGCGGGAAAATGGGCGCATTGCTGGTTGTGATGCTGGTTATTTTTCTTTTAGGATTTATTTTAGATTTTATAGAAATCACTTTTGTGGTTGTGCCCATTGTTGGCCCTATTCTATTGGCCATGGGTTTTGATCCTATTTGGCTAGGCATTATGATTGCAGTTAATTTGCAAACCTCTTTCTTAACGCCGCCATTCGGTTTTGCACTGTTCTATCTTAGAGGTGTAGCGCCAGCAGAGATTCAGACAAGCACTATTTATCGTGGTGTGGCTCCCTTTATTTTGATACAACTTTTTTTACTTTTGCTTATGACACGCTGGCCAACTATTGTCACTTGGTTACCGGAACAAATTTACAATTAATACAATCTGGGCATAGGTCATCAATCTTTTTATTGTTATCGAAGGTATGATTAGTTATAGGCTATCAATATGATGAATAGCCTTAGTGCTTACTTTCTTATTAGTATATTTTTATAACGCCTTTAACGCCTACAACGAGTTTGACATTATGAATGCTATCGACGACAACCCAACGCCCAATGGCGAAATGTCTCTTCAGACTATCGCTATGCCTAAAGACACCAACGCTAGCGGTGATATTTTTGGCGGCTGGTTATTATCACAAATGGATATTGCTGCAGGTGTTGCTGCGGGCAGAATCGCTGGCGGCAGAGTGGCTACCGTCGCCATTGATAATATGAATTTTTTAGTGCCTGTTCATGTAGGTGCTGTCGTCGGTTGTTATACCGAAATTGTCAGCATTGGCCGCAGCTCTATTCAAGTGTTAGTTGAAGTATGGATTGATAGCGGCCTTAATGGCGCTAAAATCAAAGTGACTGAAGGTTTATTTGTGTTTGTCTCTATTGATAACAATGGTCGAACGCGCGCAGTTAAGTAATCTTGTTTAACGGTTATTTAAAGCGAGTTTAAATAACCGTTTTGCTATTGCTATCTGTTTAAACGTTAATCCCTAATATCGTAATAAGCGCGCTCACTAATTTGATGATAGGCCGTCGCACTTTTTCGGTAAGCATCGTAAGACTCATATACCTTCTTAAACATCTCATCATTTTCGGCATTCTCTTCCATAACAATTTTTGATGTTTCACGTAATATTTTAAGTACTTCATCGGGATATCGTCTTAGCTCTACACCTTTCTCTTTTAACACGACAAGAGCCGCATGGTTTCGCGAAGTGTATTCGTCCAGCATATCTTGATTAATCGTGCGTGCTGCCGCTTCGACAATCGCCACTAAATCATCGGGCAGTAATTCATAAGCATCTTTATTAATAATTAATTCGATAGTAGGGCCGGGCTCATGCCAGCCTGGGTAATAATAATATTTAGCCACATTGTTAAAACCAAACGCTAAATCATTATAAGGCGCCACCCACTCGGCAGCATCGATAACACCGGTTTGTAAGGAGGTATAAATTTCGCCGCCGGCTAAATTGACAGCCGTGCCGCCCGCTCGCGTAAAGACTTCGCCACCCAAACCAGGGATACGCATTTTTAAGCCTTTAAAGTCTTCAATACTGTTTAATTCTTTATTAAACCAGCCACCCATTTGTATGCCGGTATTCCCGCCAGCCATAGGCACCAAGTTATGCGGCGCGTACAACTCTCGCCATAACTCAAGACCGCCACCGTGATAAAGCCAACCATTCATTTCTTGTGCGTTTAAACCAAAGGGCACTGAGGTAAATAATGGCGCAGCCGGTATTTTACCTTTCCAATAATATGCCGCGCCGTGCCCCATTTGAACCGTACCACTTGATACCGCACTAAAGACTTCCATGGCTGGAACAATTTCGCCCGCCGCGTAAACCTTTATACTTAAACGGCCATTACTCATTCGATGGACTAACTTAGCGAAATTTTCTGGCGCAACACCTAAGCCAGGAAAGTTTTTAGGCCAAGTAGTGACTAGCTTCCACTGGTAAGTTTCTTGCTTAGCACTGTTGCTCGCATTCTCGCCGACATTATCATGTTGGTTGCTATCATTTCCGCCACAAGCCGCTAACACTGCCAACGCTACGCATAATAAAGCTGCTTTAGTAAAAACGCTCATAATGTTCTCTCTTTTAAATACTATTAAGATTGGCATAAGCAGCGACCAGCCATTTACTGCCTTCATCATCAAAGTTAACTTGCACGCGAGCATTACTACCCTGCCCTTCAATATTAAGAATGACACCTTCACCAAAAACACTGTGCATAACTCGCTGACCCAACAACAGCCCTGTTTCGTGACCGTCTGAGGCATACGACATGCCCGCACTTACTGGCCGACTAATATTGGCCTTAACGCGAATCTCTTTGATACACTCGTCGGGAATTTCACGCACAAAGCGCGACACAGCATTATAAGATTCTTGACCATACCAACGACGTGTCTCGGCATAAGTTAAATACAGGTGTTTCATTGCGCGAGTAATGCCGACATAACAAAGGCGACGCTCTTCTTCTAAACGCCCCGGCTCTTCTACAGACATTTTATGTGGAAAAAGATTTTCTTCGACACCGGCTAAATACACTACAGGAAATTCTAGCCCTTTAGCGGAGTGCAATGTCATTAGTTGCACGGCATCGGTATATTCATCGGCTTGTTGCTCGCCAGAATCTAATGCAGCTGTATCTAAAAATTCTCGTAAAGCGGTGCTGTCATCGCCTTCTGGCTCGAACTGTCGTGTGGCATTAACGAGTTCTTGTAAATTCTCTATTCGCGCCTGACCTTTTTCACCGGTCTCTTTGCCATGAAAAGCCATCAAGTCACTGGCTTCTAATACGAAAGCGGCTAAGTCTTCTAAGCTCAAAGTGCTTGATGCTTCACCACAATCGTTAATAAGCGCCATAAAATTTTGCAGGGCTGTCATGGCTCGCTTCGTTAAGCTGCCATCGGTTAGCAAATGCTCGGCGGCGCGCCACATAGAGGTATTGGATTCGCGGGCTCGAAGACGTAAAGCCTCAACGGTTTTATTGCCAATGCCTCTGGTAGGGGTATTCACTACTCGCTCAAAAGCCGCGTCATCATCACGACCATGGGCCAAGCGTAAATAGGCAACCGCGTTTTTAATCTCTAAGCGATCATAAAATCGTTGGCCACCATAGATACGATAAGGAATACCGGTACGAATTAACTCTTCCTCTAAAACCCGCGACTGGGCATTAGATCGGTATAAAATTGCCTGCTCAGAGCGAAGTGTGTCATTACTAACATGCTCTTCAACGCGCTCAACAATAAAGCGGGCTTCATCTTGCTCATTGAATGCAGCATAAAGCGAAATAGGGTCTCCCGTCTCGCCATCGGTCCATAGCTCTTTACCTAGGCGGCTCGGATTGTTAGAAATAACGGCATTGGCGGCATCGAGAATACATGAGGTAGAGCGGTAGTTTTGTTCAAGTTTAACCGTCTGAGTGCCGGGGAAATCTTCACTGAATTGCTGAATATTTTCAATTTTAGCGCCGCGCCAACCATAAATAGATTGATCATCATCGCCGACAACCGTAATCGTATTGCTATTACCGGCAAGTACTCGAAGCCATGCATATTGGATGGTATTGGTATCTTGAAACTCGTCGACCAGTAAATATCGGAAACGCTGCTGATAATGGTTTAATACAGAGGGGCTGTTTAGCCATAGCTCATGCGCACGTAACAATAACTCACCAAAATCTACCTGCCCTGAACGGTCACAAGCGGCTTCATAAGCTAAATAGACTTGAACCAGTGTCTTTTCATAGGGATCATTATGATGATCAACATGCTTAGCACGCCGACCTTCATCCTTATGGCCATTGATATACCATTGAATCGATTTAGGGGAAAAGCGCGTTTCATCAAGCTCGTGTTCTTTTAATAAACGCTTAACCATGCGTAACTGGTCATCGCTATCAATAATTTGAAAATTCTCAGGTAAGCCGGCGTCTTTCCAATGCGCTTTTAACAATCGATGGGCAATACCATGAAAAGTCCCTACCCACATACCTTGTGGCGTTATTTCCAGTAACTCACTAATACGCGAACGCATTTCTTTAGCGGCTTTATTCGTAAACGTCACCGACATAACTGACGAAGGCGAAACGCCTTGCACCTGTAATAACCATGCAATTCGATGCACCAATACCCTAGTTTTACCGCTTCCAGCACCAGCGAGTACTAACACACTTTTTTTATCGCAAGACACCGCTTCACGTTGAGCGCTGTTTAAAGAATCAAGTATTCGTGAAACATCCATAGGTATCGTTTTGCTGCAGTAAATTTTAAATAAAAGTTAAGCCAGCCAATATACCGTGTGATTTATAGACATGCTAATTTTTTTAAGAAATAGTTGGTAATTATTGTTTTTTAACGAGTTATTGACTTGCGCTAGGTCGTATCTGTCGCGTTTAATGGAAGCCATTGTTGTAGAGGTTTTACCATGCAAGACCATTTAGCTTGAGTACTGATACTTTTTTTGGTGCCACGGCTTTCGAAAATGCCAAACTATTGGCTGGCCGTATAGACATCAAACAGCGATTGCAGCTTGCCATCGCACGGGCACGGCTCCGTAAAAAATCTCTAGCACTTCTCTTTATCGATCTTGATCGCTTTAATACGATCACATCAACGCTGGGTCCAGAAGTAGGCCAACAGCTTCTTGACGTTACCACCGACCGACTAACACATGCCCTTAATGGTGATCACCTACTCATGCATTTGGGGTCGGATGAATACGCCGTGTTAAGCGAAGGTATCGACAATGCATCTCAACTCCGCCAATTAGCTAATCGTTTACTTAACGTTATTCGCAAGCCAGTTTTTATAAACCAGCAAGAGTTAATGACAACTGCCAGTATTGGTATCAGCCTTTATCCTAACAAAGCGGATAATGAGCAAACGTTATTGCACCAAGCGATTAGTGCATTACAGAACGCCAAAGCCGTTGGCGGTGACAGCGTTAAATTCTTTACTCGCAGCAGCTCTAACGCTCCATCACTGCGACGTCTTAATTTAGAGATTGAATTGCGCCATGCTATATCGCGCAAAGATCTTACGGTACATTACCAGCCAAAAATGAATCTTGCGACTGGCCATATCACGTCCATTGAAGCATTAGTTCGTTGGAAGCATGATGATTTAGGCTGGGTATCGCCAAATGAGTTTATTCCTATTGCTGAGAACGCGGGTTTGATCTCGGGTATTGGTGAAATGGTTTTAGAGACGGCCTGTCGACATGGTGCCAAGTGGATTGAAGATGGCGTTCCGCATGCGAAGATTGCTGTTAACTTATCCGCTAAGCAGCTTATTCGTCAGGATATGTTGGTACAAATAAAACGTATTTTAAAACGCACAGGATTTCCGCCTGAGCAATTAATTATTGAGCTCACTGAGTCTCTGGTTTTAGATACCTTGGCCAAAACGTCCGAGACCTTAACAGGTTTACGAGATATGGGTATTGAAATCGCGATTGATGATTTTGGTACCGGTTATTCAACGTTTAAATTGTTGAAAACATTACCTGTTGATATTTTGAAGATTGATCAGATGTTTATTGCTAACTTGTTAGATAATAAAGTTGATGTTGCTATTACCCAAGCTATTATTGATGTCGCTCATGCATTGGATATGCGCGTTGTCGCTGAGGGTGTTGAGAATGTGGAGCATGCGGATTTATTGCAAGAGTTAGGTTGCGATACGATTCAGGGCTTTTATCTAAGCGAAGCGCTGCCAAGAGCTGAGATAACGAAGCTGTTGTGTCTTGGTATACCGGGTATTACGAAGCAGCGGACTAATGCTGATATTGAAGAAACGCAAAAGAAACTTGCTGAAAAGAAAAACGAAAAACTCGCTCTCGCTTAACCCCCCCTCTTTCTTCTTTTTTATTTAACCCTTAGATATCGACTTTATGTTTGATGTTATGAGTCTCGGTATCCTGTTAACTTTTTATAGTTTTAAGTTCATGGTCGTCGAGGGTGGGGCGTTAGCTAGAATATAGATCTTTAAACTGGATTTCATAGTATTCTTATATTCTGGAATTTTATGATTTCTTTAAAGTTTTAAAGTCAAGAGCGTCGGGGGTGGCCCGACAGCCAGTCACTTTTTGTCTACAGCAACAAAAAGTAACCAAAAAATGCCGCAACCTTAACGGCGAAGCTTGACCACGACG
>Ga0129327_10002010_pt1 | contig 11883 bp, 4 predicted proteins | sample CPBDNA_6_FD_111799 | JGI IMG/M metagenome (GOLD analysis project Ga0129327, IMG submission 111799) | Freshwater to marine salinity gradient microbial communities from Chesapeake Bay, USA - CPBay_Spr_31_0.8_DNA | ecosystem: Environmental > Aquatic > Marine > Coastal | place: USA: Chesapeake Bay...
AAGAGAGATGGAAAACTAACTTCTACAAAAATGATAGAAATGTAAATGTAGACGACGCACTTGCAAATGGCCCTTATGGAAGTGGTTTTAGTCATGGCTACGGAGGCGCTTATGGATTAGATCCTCAATATGCAAATGCTAATGGCTGGTTTACTATAAACGACAGAGAAGGTAAATTCTCTTTCTCTTCCAACTTGGTTGATAAACTAATAGTATTAGAATACATATCTGATGGTTTAGCTTATGATTTAGATACTAGAGTACCTAAGATGGCTGAAGAAGCTATGTACATGAGTATATCATATAACTTGCTAGCCAACAGAGCTAACATAGCAGATAATATAGTACAAAGATTTAAGAAAGATAGAAGAGCAGCGCTTAGAAACGCTAAGATAAGATTATCAAATATTAAATTAGAAGAGTTTACCCAAGTAATGAGAGGTAAATCTAAATGGTTAAAACACTAAAATTTAATGGCAAAAGCAACTAATAGTTTTGTTACTGGTAAAATGAACAAAGATCGTGACGATCGACTTTTACAAGCTAACGAATATAGAAACGCAATGAACGCTCAAGTGAGTAGATCTGAAGGTGCTAATGTTGGTGCGCTAGAAAATGTTTTAGGCAATTCTTTAATTAGTGACTTTAGAACTATAACTGGAGCTGGTAATATAGTGTCTATAGGTTATTGTTCTGATGAAATTAATAATAGAGTTTTTATTTTTTTAACAGATAACACTAACCCTACACCTTTTTATGTTAACACACAAAAAAGTTATATAATTGTTTACAATGCTTTAACAGAAACAACTACAGTTCTTGCTACTGGTAAGTTTTTAAATTTTTCAACAGCATTTCCTATAACTGGAGTAAACATATTAGAAGATTTATTATACTTTACAGACAATAGAAATCAACCTAGAGTTATAAATGTAACGCTTGGACCTTCTGTAGGCACTCAACCAAACCCTACTTATTACACTATAGAGGAGCAAATATCTGTAGCTAAATATAACCCTTACCAATCAATACAGCTTTATAAAGAATCCTCTATATCTAATGAATATGAAACTACAATGTATGATGTTGTTAGTTTATATTACCCTGATGGAGGTCTTGGAAATTTAAATGTGGACGCTGCTGCAGGTCAATCTAATTTACAAATTTTAAAAGAAGGTTTTCAAGGAGACATAGTTACTAGCATGGGAGGTGGTGGTGGAACAGCTGGTGTAAAAGTTGGCCGTAGAAATAAGACAACTGGAGTTATTACAGACACTGGTTTAACTGTTAATGCTTCTAGTGATCAAACTACATATTGGCAAGTTATTCTTAGCGGAAGTATAACTGGATCGCTAATTGATAAAGATGACGAAGAAATTGTATTTAGCTTTAACCCATATTACAACCCTGATTACAATGGTGATAAAGATTATTTAAGAGATAGATTTGTAAGATTTGCATATAGGTTTAAATTTATTAATGGTGAATATTCTATAATGTCACCTTTTACACAACCTTGTTTTATACCTAAGCAAGATGGTTATTTTATGTATAAACTAAATCCAACTGCAGCAGGCGTTACTATTACAGGTTCTCCACCTCTTGATATACAAGATGAAGAAGATACTTATAGAAGTACGGTTGTAGAGTTTATGGAAAACAAAGTTAATAAAATAATTCTTAGAATACCTTTACCTTACAGTTCTGCTCAAACTCAAACTATATTACATGTAGAAGAAATAGATATATTATTTAAAGAGTCTGATTCTAATATTATAAATATTATAGAAACTGTAGAAATGTCTAGAGTAAGAGCTCAAACAGCTGGTAGTGTTTATGAATATGAATACCAGTCTAGAAAACCTTACAAAGTTCTACCTTCATCTGAAACAACTAGAACATACGATAAAGTGCCGGTAAAAGCGCTAGCTCAGGAAGTTATAAGTAATAGAATTGTTTATGGTAATTTTGAAAATAAACACATACCGCCATCTACTATAGATTATAATGTTGCTGTTAGTCAAAAATCTACATTTGATTTAGGCGCGGCTACAGCTACAACAAATGGTAATAATAATAGCGGCGTTACAACCATAAACATAAACACTTTAGCCGCAGGTTTATCAATACAAAATGGTTATATAGTTACTGCTAGCGGTATTCCAGCTAATACTGTTATTGTAAGCTTTACGTCTACAAGCGTTACTATAAGCAATGCAACAACTAGCAGTATAACTAACGGAACTACATTAACTTTTGCAGCTCCAAGTAATGTTAGATATACTACAAGTAAAGTAGAATATCCTAATTCTTCACTTAAACAAAATAGAAATTACCAAGTTGGTATAGTATTGTCAGATAAATTTGGTAGATCATCTACCGTTATTTTATCTAATAGTGATAGTTCTGTAGAATTTAGTAATGAACAATATTTAGGTTCGACAGTTTTTTCAGATTATATAAATAACAACATAACTGCAGATACTTTTCCAGGTAATTCATTAAAGGTTTTATTTAATAATCCAATACCAGGAGGTTCTACAGGTATATACAATGGAGATACAACAAGCGCTGATTATAATCCATTAGGTTGGTACTCTTATAAAATTGTTGTAAAACAAACAGAGCAAGAATATTATAATGTTTATTTACCAGGTATAATGGCTGCTTACCCTAACGATCCTTTAAAAGAGTTAGGAAAAACTTCACATACGGTATTGATAAGTGATAATATAAATAAAGTACCTAGAGATTTAACAGAAGTTGGTCCAGAGCAAAAACAATTTAGAAGTAGTATTAATCTACACGGTAGAGTTGAAAACTTAGCTAGTTCAGTAAACAACTTAAATAATATACAGTATTACCCAGGACCAACATCACCTATTGTAAGTGTTATTGGTACTGATAGAGATTTGTTTGATGGAATACCTACAGCAAATTATGTTGCTAGCGCTGAGTTTTATAACGTGGTTTCTAATCCTTTAATAGCTAGAATAAATACTCCTTCAAAACAAATAGGAGTACAGGCAGTTATAACAACAGCTACAGTAGGTTCTACTACTTTAGCAGGTTTAGATACTCTTGGATTAACAACTAACACTATAAGTCCTACGCCTTTTGCAGCGGCTATTGTTAGCGGTCAAACAGTTACTGGAAATGGTATTGTAGATGGAACTATAATTGTTTCAGTAAGTAACAGCGGTGGGTTTAGAAAAATAGTATTAAATAAAAACACAGAAGGCACTTCTGTTGGAGATGTTTTAACATTTTCTCCTACTCAAATAGATGTTACTATGCCTCAGTTAGCTGTAATGGAAACTGATGGTGTTAATTCTAATTTAGATATATTTTGGGAAACTACATCTGAAGGTTTGATAACTGAATTAAATCAGGCTGTTCTAGGTGGAACTGCAGATGCTGTTTCTTTAAGTGGATTTAACGCAAGTATATTTAAAGAGTCATTAGCTTTAAACTCTGAAATTTTAAGTGCTGATTTTACAATACTAGATCAATTTAGTAATGATATTACTTACTCAGCCACAACACCACCTCAGTTACAATTACATAGTGTTATAGATTACAGTGGAAATAATGTTACTAGTACTTTTAGTTTATCAAGAACTGGTAATAATTACAATGTTGAGCTAGAAGATTATTTATATTATAGTAATCAAAGCTCTACTAAACAAACTTATTCTTTTACTTTTGAAGTAAACTATGAAGGTATACAATCTTTTATAACTCAACAACCAGTTTCATTAATAAACGTTGTGCCAACATTTGCTCAACCTGCAAACGTAACATACATACCTGGAACTGATGGAGGAGGAAATGGAACTATAATAAATGTTCAAGCGCAAAACGGAGCTTTTGCTGGTATAGCAAATCCATCTCCAGATGTGGCTTGGAAAGATATATCATGGTCTTTAACAGTAACAAAAGATGGTGTTAACTATGGTCCATCAGGAACTGGTAACGTTTTAATAAGTCAATCAAAAGTAAATGCTTTTTGGAATGGTCGTGTATTTTTTAACGGTAGTAATCCACCTAATTCTATGGTAGATGGAACATATGTTTGTGTTGCTACTGCTACAGATGCTGGAGGTTTATCTCAATCTCGTACTTTTAATTTAGTTATAAATAGAACACCTTGTTATTCTTATAAGTTTACATACGGAGGAACTGGTAACACAATTACAGGATTATTTACCACATGTCAAGGTGTAAATAACGGTACAGTTAGTTTTGTAGATCCACCAGTCAACACATTCCCTGGGTATGCAGTTGTTTGCGCTAGAGACACAACATACACTCAAAACAATTTGCCAAACTCTTTTGCTAAACTAGCTTTAAATGCAAATGATCCAGCAAACACTTGTAATGTTTAAAAAAAATAAGTAATAATAATATATATGGCTGCGATAATAGAAGTAAAATACTTCAACACATTCCTTCTTAAGAAAGTAAATAAAGCGCAAACTACGCCATCGCCTGGTTATGGCAACATACCTGTGTGGAATGGTTCAATGGGTATACCTGCTGCTAAAGGAGGTTATCCTAGACCTAACGGAAACGCTGTTCCTAATAATTGGGTAATAGAAGAATCAAGAATAAACGGTGGTTATAATAACACAACAGTATCTTTTGGCGCTAAAGCTTATTTAGTAGAAGAAGAACCTAATGGAACAAGACGTGGTAACTCGTTAATATACTCTGGTATATTTAATTCTAGAACTGGTATTAACAATACCAATGTGTTTTCAGTAGCAGACGATATAGTAAAATCTGTAGATCCAGCTAACGGTTCAATACAAAAACTATACGCAGAAGATACTAATTTAAATATATTTCAAGAGCTAAAAGTAAGTAGAGCTTTAATAGATAAAGATGCTATATACTCTGCAGAAGGTGGAGGAACCGTAACTAGTGCTAACTTAGTTATTGGAGCAATACAACCTTATTTAGGTAAGTTTGGTATAAGTAAAGATCCTACTAGTTTTGCAATATATGGACAAAATAAATATTTTTCTGATAGAAATAACAATGTTATATTAAGACTATCTCAATCAGGTTTAGATGAAATATCATCTGCTAACATGATTGATTATTTTAGAGATACTTTAGGTAGCTTAACAGTTGCTGGTGTTGAAGGTAAAATACTAGGTGGTTATGATATTTACAACAAACAATATGTTGTGTCAACTCAAGAGCCTAACAATAACACTATTAATTCTGGTTATGACACTTTAGCTTATGATGAACTTGTAAAAGGTTGGACTAGCTTTTTTAGTTATAAACCAGATCAAATGTTTAGTTTAGGCAGTCAGTTTTATAGTCTTAACTCAGGTAAACTTTATCAACATTATTCACAAAGTGGTACAAGAAATGTTTTTTATGGACAGACACAAACACCAACGTCTATAACTTTTGTATTTAACCCTAGTGTTGCAGCTTCTAAAAACTTTAAAACAGTTTCATACGAAGGAAGTAATGGTTGGCAAGTTAGCAGTTTCGTATCAGATACAGTTGGTAGAAACTTAAACTTTTCAAATAACAACTGGGCTAATAGTGAAGATACTACAGCTCAAGTTTATAGTTATACACAAGGAGCTTATGTTCAAGATGGTATACAATACTATGCTGGATTTAATAGAAAAGAAAATTTATATGTAGCTAACTTAATAAACAATAGTCCTGCTACAAACGGAGAAGTTGGTAATATTCAAATAAACGCAGGTGGTGTTAGTTACAATGCTATGTCTGGTATTAAAGGATTTTACGCTACAGTAACAATATCAACAGATGCTGTTACAAATTTAGGAGGAGAAAAAGAATTATTTGCTGTAAGCACAGAATACGTAGCAAACAATGGATATTAAAAAATTAATTAAAACAATATAAAATGGCAGTAGGCGCAATAATAGGAGGAGCAATGTCTTTAGCCGGTGGAATTTTTGGCGGTAGAGCAGCTAGAAGACAAGCTAGAGCAGCAAAATCAAGAATGAGAAAACTAAACTCTAAGCTTAATAGTTTAGAAGCTAATAGACAAGATATAATAAATCCTTACGCGGATGTTACAAGTACAGCTGACATGTTAAGTAATCCTTTTACTCAGTTAAGTGTTTCTACAGCTGCTATGGATATGCAGATAGAACAAACAGATCAAGCTTTAGCAAATACATTAGATACACTTAGACAAACAGGTGGCGGATCTGGTGGTGCAACTGCTTTAGCTCAAGCTGCTTTACAAAGTAAAAAAGATGTTGCTGCAGATATTGAAAGACAAGAAGTTCAAAATGATAAAGCTAGAATACAAGGTGAGGCTAATTTACAAAAAGACTTAATAGCTGAAGAACAAAGAATGCAAAGTGTAGACGTGCAAGGTAAGCAATTTGTTTATAGCGAAACAGAAAAAAGAGAACAACAACAATTAGATAGAGTTTCTAATCAAATAGCAGCTCAACAACAAAACTTAGCAACTGCTCAAGCTAATCAATCAGCAGCTACATCTGGTATGTTTAGCGCGCTTGGTGGTATTGCTACTAGCGCTTTTGGATCGTAAATTTTAAAACATGGAAAACAAAAATACAGTAAAAAATCTTTTCATAAGGCAAGCACAAAATAGCGATGCGTTAGGTTATAATTTAGATTATCTGTCTGCACGTGTGGATAATAACTTTAATATATTAGGTAATGCATACGAAGGATCTGGTAGAGTATATGCTTATTTAAAAAATAAAATAAACAATAACAATTGTGATAGTGAAAACTGTAAAGATGAAATGCTAAAACTACAACAGTTAGAAGCAGCTCCTCAAGCTTCTTTAGATTTTTTATCTGATATTGCAGCTGAACTACAAAAAACAGAAGACACTAATTTTGATCCAAACAATAATTACATGTATTCTGTGGCTAATTCAGTACTGTTAGGTAAGCCAGGTTTTTCTAAAACAGAAGGGTATGATATTGTTTTAGATTTATTAGACAATGGATCACAAGAAATTACTTTTTCAGGTCCGTTTTTTGAGAGACCTTTAATAATAAACAGCGTAACACTAGGTTCTTTACTAGACTCTGACACGTCTATAGTTGCAACTACGCCTGACATAAACAAAGATATGTTAAGACTATTAGTTGAAACTGGTATATTTAATAAAGAAGATGTTTCTGATGAAGGAGATTTATTACCTACAGCAAAGATACAAGAAACGTTTATATTAAAAGGACCTGATCAGAAGCCTGATTATGAAATTATAGATATAGGTATGGGAAAAGGTAGAAACGTTCTTAGATTTGATCTAGACAAGATAGAAAAGAAAGCTACACCGTTTATAAACGCAGAAGTTGCAGGTTTATTAAGTTCTGAGCAAGAAGCTGTAGCTGCTTGGAACGTTTATATAGCTAAAGGTTCTAGTGTAGAAGAAGACGATCAAATGGTTCAAGATGCAAACTCTGGAAGTTTAGCATGGTCTTACGAAGAAGACTTACCTTTAACGCAAGATAACAAAGAATTATTTTTAGAAAAATATAAAAAATATTTTATGAATAATTATTTAAAACAATTCATAACAAATAAATTTCCTACTGTTGAAGCAGATGCTGCTGTGTTTGATTTAGCAGAGGCAAAAAAAGCAAAGGCTGAAAAACTAAACCAAAGTCTAACAAGTTAAATTAAGTTAAATGACATTATTAGAATTTATAACAGACTTACAATCTCAAGGTTTTACAGACAAAGAGGTTTTTGACAAGGCTCAAGAGTTTAAAAAAAGTAACACTTTTGATAAAGCTACTGAAGAAGTAGTTGAAGAAACTGAAGTAGTTGAAGAAACTGTAGAAGAAGTAGAAGAGGGAAATTCAAACGATTCACCGCCAACGGATGCGGATGTGGATCAGACAGTTGTTGCATCCGAGGAAACAGAAACTACGGAATCAACATCGGAAGATGGTTCTTTGGAATCAGAAGAACAGACTGAAAGCATAGTAATCCCTGCTTTTAAAGAACCTAAAGTTATTGAAGATATTAACGATTTAGATTTAAAAGCTTTATATGGAGATGAGTTAATGGAGGTTTCTGTAGGAGACATGGAAAGAAATGGTTTAAACATGGACGCTTTAGTTAATCCAGATTCAGGATCAAAAATAAAATACAGTGATAAATCAGGCGGTCAAAAAGTTAAAGTAAATAAAGCTGATTTTTTATCAAGTGTTATAAGTAATAATCCAAATACACAAGAAGCTTTAAAAATTCTTAAAGGTGGTGCGCGTGAGTTAGTTACAAAAGAAGGTATTGCTAAAACAGCGGCTGAATTAAAATTTGGTATAACAGGAATAGAAGAACCTTTAACCGGTGGCTCAACAGCTACAGACCAGCCTTATCTTAGACTAAGCGCTACTGAAGCAAACGCTTTGGGTATAAAAGATGTAAGAGGAGGAAATCCTAACCCTAAAAACAAATCACAACAGTTTTTATATGATGATTATTTAAAAGCAAAACTGGGTGATCAGTATAACGAGTATGTAAAATATCAAAAAGATCCAAAAGAATACAAGTTTGATAAGCAATTAATAAAAAATGCTACAGACGCTGAAGAAGCAAAAGAGACACAAAACTTTTTTAGAGAACAAAACGATCCTCATCTTCAAGCGGCATTAAAACCTTTTATAGATGCTCAAGTTGAAGGTGAAAGATTAAAAGAAAAAGCAGCTAAAGACTATTTAAAAATAACGTCAGATGCTTTTAAAGCTAAAGGAGATAGCATTGAAAAAGATTACAAAGAACTTAATGAAAAAGTAGAGCCATTTATAAAAGATATAAATACTGCTGCAGACGCTTTTAAAGAAGCTGGTTTTGAAGATGGGTTAAGTGATGAGCAAATAAAAAACCCTTTTATTTTAAAAAAATACAATACTCTTGTTGACAACTATAAAGCTGCTCAAACAGTTTATGAAGAACAAGAATTTGAAGGCCAGTACGCTATATTAGAAAAAGAACAAACTGAATATAAAGGATTAATTAATAATTTTAATAAAGGTTTAGAAGATTTACCTTTTGATGGAACTAGTTTACAAAAAGCAGAAATGCAAGCTAAGGCTTTAAATTTTGATTATTCTTTGTCTGCTAGAGCTGGAGCTGCTCTTGAAGATTTTTTTATAGGTGGAACAAAAAATGTAGCTAGCTTGGTTGGTCAAGGTTTTTTACACTTAGCTAAAGCAATTACACAGAACCCTGTAAATGACGCTAAGCTTAACAACATGATTGAATCAATGGAGCAAAACATTACTAATTATAACGTAAGAATTGCTGATAAAAGAGAAGCTACAATACCACCTCCATTAATGGCAGATGATATTGATGGAATAGGAGGTACTTTTAGATACATTGGAGAAGCGTTAGCTGATAATAGCCCGTCAATACTTACTACATTCTTGCCATTAGGCGCTGCTGTTGCAGGTGGATTAAGAGTTGCTGGAGCCACAGCAAAAGGTATTGGTATGAAAGCTGCTTTGCAAGCTCAAAAAAGATACGCAATGTTTGCTATGAGATCTTCACAAGCTATATTTTTTACAGGTGAATCTGGTGGTAAATACGGAGAGATACAAGTTGCAGAAGACAAAGCTATAAAAGCTTTACCAGAAATGCAAGAAAGATACAAAAACATGGTTGTTGGAGAAAATGGTGTTACTCAAGATGATAAAAATCAACTAGCCGATGAAATAGCAGACAATAAACGAATGTCTAGTTATGGTTTTGTTAACAAAGCTTTTACATCTTTTGGTTACGGAGCAACTGCCGCGTTAGCTGAAACATTAGGTTCTTTAAAAATAGTAACTGGTGGAGCTAACTTAGCTAAAAACTATGGTAAAGTTGTTGCTAAAAAAGCAGCTTATGAATCTATGGGTAAATACAGGGTGCAATTAGCTAAAACTTATATAAAAGGTATGTCGCCTTTAATAACTAAAGCAGCTCCTTCAGAAGTAATGGAAGAAGGTTTAACTCAAATAGGTCATAACAGTTTTGATATTATAGCTTTAGGTGAAGACAAAAGTATGTTTGAAGGTCTTGATAAAGATTTTTTACTTAAAACAGCTATAACCTCTTTTGCAATTGGTGGACCTACAACTATGCAAGGCACAGTAAATCTTCTTAAAAATGAAGTTAGAACTAAACAAGAGGTTGATGCTAACAAATTAAAAGTAAACGAACTTTTAAATATAGAAGCAAGAAAACAACCTGGAAAACCTTTATCTAAATTAGACCAACAAAGAAAAACAGAACTAATAACTGATTTAGCTTTTGACGATGCTTTAACTACTCAGAAAATGGCGCACTTAAGCGTAGACCAGATAGAAGAGGTAGGTGAAATAAACAGACAACTTAGATCTTATAAATCACAAATGAAAGGACTAGGAACAACTGGTGATGTTGCTTCTGCAGACTCTAAACAAGCTGAAAAATTAATACGAGAAAAAGTATCTGCGTTAGACGCTAAAAAACAAGAAATACTAGGGGCTAAAAATAGAACAATGAAGCAAAAAGCTTTAGACATGAAAGAAAGGTTTAGTTCTCAAAGCGCTATAGATGTAGCTAAATACTCTGGTTTAAATGATTTTGCTAATGATGCTGCTATGGTTTTATCAGCTAAGGGTAAAAAGTATATTTCTTTAAGCTCTCTTGATCCTTCTACTATAGAAACAGAATTAAAAGAAGCTGGTTATTCAGATGCAGACGTAAAAAGTTTGTTACCTAAACTAACAGGTGACGCACCATCTAATGGCTTGCAAATTGATGGAGATATAATAATAAACCAAGGCGCTATAGATCAAAGAATATATAATGCTGTTGACTCTAGTGACGCTGCTTATGCGGCAGTTGCTCCACTAGAAGAATTGTTTCATGCAGATCTTAGAGATAAGAAAATGATAGATAAAAATGGAGAACTTGGTATAGAAACTACAGCCGCTATTGACGAAGCTCTTGGTCAAATAGAAAACGCAAAAGAACTAGGCAATATAAGTGATAAAGATTATAATGCTTTAAAAGAACGATTTGATTTTTATAAAAACAAAGACGGATCTTATGACATGGAAGAGGTTATGGCACAGATAAATAACGCTATGATTTTAGGAGCTATAAACAAAAGTGACTTTACTAATATGAACTCTACTAAAGCTATGCTAAACGGTATGGTTAAAAATGTGTTAGGTGAAAACTCTTGGATGTTAAACGTTAAAACAGGTTCTGATATGTTTAACATGTTAGATAGGTTTCAAGACAGAGTTGCAGACAAAGACGCTGCTCAAGGATTAGGTGATGATGATGAACTAGACCAAACACAAATCAAAGAGTCTAAAGGTGCTGATGTTACTGCAGATCAAACTTTAATAAACGAAACAACATTAGAACAATTAAAAGATCCTAATATATCTGAATCTCAAAAAAATAGACTTACTAAAATTGTTGTAGAAAATAATTCAGGTTTATTTTTAGGTAAAAAAAATGATCCTAATTCAAATAAATATGGTGTTAATTTTGATGCTAACTTTCAAGGTTTTAAAAACAAAAACGGTAAAGCTATAACTAGGCAAGAAGTTTTAAACGAAATAGCTACAAAGCTACCAAATATTATAAATGCTTATGATATAAAAGGTGAAGGTAATTTTGCTACATATGCAGGCGCGTCGTTAAAGTTTAAAATTCCAGAAATAAGAGAAGCTATAATAGGTGCTAAAGACATAGCTAAAAGAAAACAAACTAGCATTGATGATTCTACTTTACAAATAGCAGATGAATCTAGCCAAGACTTTGATACTAAAGAAACGCAGAAAGATACTAGCAGAAAAAAAGTATATCCATCACAAATGGAATCTGTTAGTAAAACTATA
>Ga0129327_10002020_pt1 | contig 11855 bp, 12 predicted proteins | sample CPBDNA_6_FD_111799 | JGI IMG/M metagenome (GOLD analysis project Ga0129327, IMG submission 111799) | Freshwater to marine salinity gradient microbial communities from Chesapeake Bay, USA - CPBay_Spr_31_0.8_DNA | ecosystem: Environmental > Aquatic > Marine > Coastal | place: USA: Chesapeake Bay...
GTCCATAGGTACGACTGTACGAAGTCACCAGCTACAAAGGTATCTACTGATTTAGCAGCACCTACGCCTGACTCATTGGCTAGTCCTTTCCTACGCCTGCGGCTTCCATCAACCAAGAGCTCGTAGTTAGCTTCATCGACGGTAAAACCATCGGGGAAGTTGAGCTCATTGATCTCTGTATTAAGCCCCTGATTTAGCTTGAACAGATCCTTCTTTTGACTTAGTTCCACTACTCTTATATTCCTTTGCTACTTCTCGTTTACGTTCATTCTTAACATTAGCAGCATCTGCTATGTCCCAAGACTTTGTTACGTAGTTCTTAATCTTCTCTCGTAGTAGGCTAGGCTTGGTCCAGCGGCCTTCTAGTTCTTTGGGGATCTTTGCATCTTCTCTGTCTGGGTTAGGTCGTGCGAAGCACAGACTTGAACCTCTTTGGAGTTTGATCTCCCACTTCTTATTCAATGAATCAATGTTGTTTGCTATGTTCGTCTCACGGTCAAGATTGAATTGTTCTGACATTTGGTCTAGTCCTTATTTTCGCCCATAGTTAGGGCCTGTTCGTTTATCGTTGGTTAAGTTCTTCGTAATGTGACGATGCCGCTGTGCTCGCACCTCGGCTCGTCGTCTTGTACGATCTATCTCAGATGTAATACCATCCTTGTATAGATCGAAGTACATAGCTCGCGCCTCTGTCTTAAGGAGACGGAACAAGTGTTTCGGTAGGTCGGGCTCACTGGCATCAGCCAATGACAGGGTAGGCTTCTGCTTACCCTTAGTTACAACCTTGCTCTGTTGTAAATTAGTTTCTAGTGAACTGTCGTAAGCGTCAAAGACTACTGTGTCGTATCCTTCTAGGATAGTCCAGTAGGTAGGTGACTTATCAGTGCGCACCAGAATCTCAAAGCCTGAGCTCCCTAGAGCTACGGCTGTGACATTAGAATCTGATTCAGTACGTCTAGAGCAGATCTCTAGGAACCTTGTTGGTTCTAAGTACGTTACATCCTCTGTCTTAGGATCACCACCTGCGGTGGTTCTCTTGTCATATTTAATCCACTCTATGGCATAGAAGCCTTCTGGCCTAGTCATTTGATTAGGTGTTGAAGCTCCTGTGGCATCGAGTCTGCTGACAGTCTCGTGGTGTCCGAGGTCATGTCCGTCAACAATCTGGCGAAACGTATCCCGTACAACCCTAGCTGCTTGGTCTGACTCAATAGTATCTGTAATAGAGTTTACTTCGTCCCCATCTGATTCAGATAGGAGATCCTGTACGATGTCTAATAGTGTTTCTTTTGCCATTGTATTCTCTTATTAAAGAAGGGGGTGGAGTATAGCAGAGCCATTCGACCCCACCCCTATCTAGTTTACCTAATGGTTAGGCTGCTAACGTCCCACCAGAACTACCGCTTGGCAAGACAACCTCAACTGTGAGAATGCCTACGCCAGCAGTAAATACTGCTGTTTCGTACGAAGGTGCAATATAGCAATCTTCGTTAGCTGTTGCGCCAACTGCAATAACACCACCAACGAGTGCGCCATCGCAGATAACAACGTCACCGATAGCGTCAATTGCTGTAAGAGCAATATCAACGTCGATGCCATCAGCGTCATCTACAACAGTCGTACCAAACACACCTAGGTCTAGCGTAGCTGCACCACCTGAAGTGAACGCGGTATGAACCTGAAACGTTGCACTCTTGATGATTGAGCCACGCGGGATGAGCGTGTCTTGGGGTTTAATGTTCGCAGCGGCAAACGTATCAACCAGATCTACACCAGTAACTTCTACCGTGTACACCTTCGTGTTACCAGAACCACTAACTGCGACAACATCGTTGTCCTCAGAGTGAGTTCCAAAGCCGACAACCAAGCCATCAGAGTTAGTCCATGTATTTCCTCTAGACATAATATATTACTCCTATACTTGGTCGGTGTCAGTCAAGACACAGACGAGATTTTCAGGACGATACACTTTCAAACCGTAACGAGCAGTCGTGACGTATTCTTCACGTTGCTTGTTCATGTTATACTGTCCATCAACTTTAGGCATCTGACGCATAGCACCCATGAATGGGAGCAGGTCAGGTGAAGCAGCAGACATGAAGATGTTTGCTACGCCTTGAGCTGTAGTCAGCGTGATCGTTTCGTTAGCTTCAGCAAGGTAGTTAGAAACATAGAAGTCGAATCCGAAGATGTTCTTGATGAACCTCATGTCGGAGCCAATGCCCGTTTCAATCAAACCTTCCCAGCGAGGGTTGTTACTAACATTGGTGATGTTCGTAATAGTATTAAGTGCATACTCTACGGACGGATCAACGATAGCAATCAAGTTGCTAGACGGTACGTTGGCTTTCTTCAAAGCGAAGAGAGCTTTAGCAGCGTCAGCCACAGCGAACGTCTCGTTCGTACCCGTACCAATGAAGCGATGCTCTGCGCCATTGATTGAGTTGGTAGCATTAGCGGTTTGACCACCAGATGCGCCACCAGCTGCGAGAGCCAGAATATCTGTCTCTAACTTTTCAGCCATTGCTCGTGCCTGTGAAGGTACGAATTTGCTTTCGAGTTGTGCAGCATAGAACAAGTCTTGCCGTGCTTTTTCTGTGATGTAGTGTCCAGAAGACAAGTACTCAGAGATGGAGAAGGTGAACTCACCAGTGTCGAGTGCATCGAAGGTCACATCAGTGTCTTCGCTGTAATCGCGTACTGTGCTTTCGCCAATAGAAGGGATCGTGAACTGATCGCCATCGGGGAATTCCGATAACCAATTCACCCAACCTTGGGCTTCAAGCTGGTCCTGAAGGACCTCTTTGAGTTGCGTACTCCAAATCTCAGAACGAGTCAAAAGTGCACCATTAGTCGTGTTCATTGACATATTAGTTTTCCTTTTACTTTATGAGATTATTTATTGAAGCGATCACCAAGTGCCATCGCGTCCTTAGTATACTGACCTTGTATCTTCACATTGTTCCAGTACTTGTTCACTCCCATCTCTCGTTTGAGGTGGTCGTAATAAGCTTTGGTTTTGTGACCTTCCACTTCCATGGGTTGGTTCACTTGTGTGTTTACTTGGCCCGAACTAGGGAGTTGCGAAGTACTCCGTGATGCGGTACTTGGATCAACGTCTATCAGCTTGGCAAAAGCGTTTGGAGATCGTTCACTCAGCTCGCCTAAGTCTTTGGCACTCATGCCCAGTTGCTTAGCGCGTTCTGCTACGTAAGTCTTGGCAGCTTCAACATCGCCATTTACCTTACCTAGTACTAATGAATTACTCCTGCTACGATTCTCAGCAGCGGTCGCTTGCTGTGATTCTCCTTGCATGATTTCTTTGATCTTGTTACTCAGGTCGTCTTCAGATAAAGATTGGTTACTTTCTTCAGCCACCTGTGGTGCTTTAGACGAACGAACAGATTCGATCAATTCTTCGATCTTGCTGGTCTGGTCAGACTGTGATTCTAGCTTAGCTAGTGCTTCACGGATCTGCTTATTCTCAGCTTGGATCTGTTCAATAAAGTTATCAGCTTCTTGCTTTCCTTTGGCAAGTTCGTTTACGTCAGCAAACTTCTTACCTTCGCCTACCAGTTCAGACAATACATCTTGGCTGGGATTCTCCGTGGTCGGAGTGTCAAATACATCGGTCATGGTCAACCTCTAGTTTAATAGTTTAATTATACTTCTAAGTGTTTTCCGAGCACTTGCGTTGGCGATAACCAAACGCTCGTAACCGGGGTTTGTGAAGTCTTCTTCGAGACGATAAGTTGTCTCGATCTCTTCTTCTAATATACTCTTTAGTCTACGCTGTATAAGCGTAGAGTTTGAAATGATCTTTGCAGATTCTTTGATAGCATCTGCTTGCTCTTCCTTAGGAAGTTTACGGTCTTCCTTGAACCATCTTTGGTCTAAGCTCATGTGTTTAGGTTGTTAGGCAGTCTTTCGTTATTGACTATGTAGCCACCGAATACTGAAAAGACTTGTGTAGATACGGTGCCAATGATTTGTTGCTTGACTTCTGTCTTCTCTGGGATCAGAGTAGCACCTGCATTATTAGAGTAAGTCTCGCCATTGAACAACCAGATCTCGGAGATGGCTCGCCATGCTGTGTTATCTCCATACAGTTTGATTAGAGACTTAACGTGTAGGTCTACGTTACCACTCATGCGGCCTACGCCCATGGTGAAGTTGTCTACGAGCACACTCTTATTTGCTGGAACTGTGTAGTGCGTCTGTTGTGTCTGTCCTTCTAAGGCTTCTATATATGCTTGCAGTGCCCCACCTATAGAAATAGATATGTTACCAGCGTTAATCTCACCAGTACCTGCCGTGGTGTTGTAGGCTCTATTAACTCTGAACCAATCTGTGCCTACTGAGGGAACAGCTACTTGTCCGTCTAGTACTATGGTCTCGCTAATCTCTTCGTAATCACTATCAAGTCCTTCAACTCTTATCGTCCAAGCTCCTGTGCCACCAGCAGCTGAGTCATCAGCTGTGCTTGAAGATACTACTGATAGTGCTCCTGCACTTGTCGGCAGTACTCTAACTGCTCCCGGTGACCACATCTCTTCTGTTCCACTAGCCACTGCATCATTCATCCCGAACTTGCGGAAGATCTCCCAGCCGGGAATGTATCCAGTAGCTGTAGCTATATGGAGTTCATCTGGTGTATTGCCAGATGCTGATGTGATTAGTGTGGTCATGCTTTGAACCAGACCCAGTACAACCAAAAGGTGTAGGGGTATACCTTCTTAGGTATGAGGTAGAACTTGCCTGAGCGTCCCATGCTACCCTTCTTCATTTAGTACTCCTTGGTCGTCCAGCTCTTCATCGAGCTGGCGATCAGCGATCTCACCTACCACGTTCTCTTGTGCTTGTGTAGCAAGACTCTGCGTGTTCTGTTGTTCAGCGATACGGATGTTATCCTGTACCAAGTCGAACTTGTTCAGACCGAGGTGCTCTTCAAAGAGCTCCGCTATTCTCTTGCCAGAGATGTGTGCGTTAACGCTAGCATCTTGGTAAGCTGCTGAGTTGATCATACCCAGTAGGTTCTGGATGACCTGTGCATTCTGTGCAAAGTGTCGAGCTCCGATAGGACGGAGACGACCACGCATGTTAAGGTCTTCAGGCTTGATCTGTAGGAACTGAGTAACAGCGAAGTCATCATCTAGTACCTTGACAACTTCTACTGGGGCTATGTTTCGTCGAGCTGCTTCGAGCATCTGATTCAAGAGAGGCTCGATGAGCTCCTGCTCAAACTTCTGGATCTTCTGTTGGAAGATACGACCAGCTGCATTCTCTAAAGCTTGTACTTCAAAGGCTGTCTTCTCACCGGGGGTACGAATACCCATGGCTTGCTTAGGTGCGCCAGCTAGATCTTCCATGTGATTCATTAGTTGTTCTATCTGGAAGTCAGCGTTCAACGCAGTGGAATCGGGGCGCAGTACCTGCACGTCCGAGTCTGTGTCTCCGAAGATAACTTCACCCGGACCCCATTCCCATGCTTCCACCATGCCACGTTGATATATGACTGGGTGGGCGATCATGTCGAAGACATCAGCCTTCAAGTTCTCTAGGTGGTCAAGTCTGTACTGCATACCAACTAGGTTGTCTAGTGGGCCTGCGGCTAACAGGTTATCTGGGCGTTCACGCCAGCCTACGTGCTCCTTGTTGGAGCGACCAAGCCAAGAGGCCATAGCCTCTGAGTGTACAACCCACTTACGATCCATGACGATGATCTTATGGTTCATCATCAGTTCGTTGGACTCAGCGTTGAACATGTCCCCTTCGTACTCTAGTATCTCTACCATGTCCGAGGAGTAGTATGCACTTAGTGATCCTAGGCCATCCTTCTGGAAGCCTTCACTCTTGTCTAAGTCCGAGTCTCCGTATGCCTTAAGGCTAACTCGGAGATCTCGTGATTGAGCTACTGCATCCTGTACCCAAGCGAAGCCAATGGGATCTTCCTCCGCAGCACGGAGGAGAGAGCCATAGGATAGATTTCGTCGGGTAATCTTGCCTGCATCTTTATAGGTTGCTGCTGTCAGATCAAAGTAATGATCGTATGGTGACAAGCGGTAGACCTGTGGTCCACTGTAGATGTTGCGTATAGCACCATCAGCTGTTACGTGGTTCTCGTTGGTGTAGCCAACTTCACCGAATGCATTGCCGTAGTCAATGTAGTCATACACTAATTTAGATACAGTAGTCTGAAAGTTAGACTCTCTGATCTTCTGTTGCATATATGCTTCGATCTTAACTACAGTCTCTCGCGCTGCTGCATCAGCTGCTTCAGCTTCCCACTTGAACCAGTTGTCATTGGGGAACAGAGCTGCCATGTAGTTAGCGTGTAGGTTGTCACGGAGCTGTGTCAGCTTCGGTACGCTAGTCTTATTCTTCCATGGGAGCTTGGCGTTGGATGTCTGTGTCGTGTCAGTTTGAAAGATATAGTCTCGCAGTTCCTTAGATTCATCTAGCCAAGTCATCTGCTCACCACGCCAGCTAACATACTTGTTAGTGACGAACGATGCTAGGTCTTCTGGCTGGAGAAGACTATTGATCTCTTGTACTGCTCGTGATGTTCTTGCCATTATATTGCTACGCCTCCGAAGCGTGAGTGTGTTACCACGTTGCTACGAGATCCCTTGGTGCGGGCATGTCGTATCATCGGGACTTTCATTATACCCACTGCTGAGTGGAGTGCGTCCTTGATGTCATCGTTAGGTGGATTGTATTGGATAAGCTCTTGCTCTAGTGCTTCACAGAGCCCACCCTCAAAATGCCATACTGAGTTGTTCTCGTAGTAGGGGAGTAGCGTATTCTGGATGCGCTCCTCTTTGCTTCCCATTGTACGAGTGGGGTTAAAGTCATCAACGGACAGAGCTAAGCCATCAGCTCTGATGTCGTCCTTGATCCTTTCTACTATGACACGCTGTGCTGCCGTTACCTCGGCGCGTAGCTTACGGAACCCCCACTTGAGGTGGGCCCTGTATACCATGTCATAATAATCTTTAGTCTTGTTTGTCTTCCTGCGATCTATATCTAGTACGTAGATGTTACCATCGTGGTCAACCCCGATGGTACAAATGACGGTGTAGTCAGCTGTGTTGCGTAAGGAATACGCGAAGTCCATTGCTGCAAATACGTTGAGCTCTCGCCCATTGAAATGCCACTTGCCATCAAGCTTCTTGAGGAAGTCTTTATTGTAGTGCTGAAAGTAACCATGCGCTATCGCTTCGTCGCCGGGGTCGTTCGGGTTGTTATAATACTGCGCATAGAATTGAGTACGGTCGAGATACTTAGCCCGCTTACGGGCGAGGATCTGCGTTGAGAATCCGAACCACGTTCCGTCTCCTCGTTGTTGTCTGGGCCACAGGAAGTTTCCTGTTCCATCCCCGAGGTCTTCGACTTCTCTGACAAAGCTCTCGTAGACGAGCGCCGTGTCTGTCTGGTGTCCGTCTTCATCATAAACGTCTTCAGTAATGGTAAGGAGTGTTCCATATAGATCCTTTGGGTGGTATCGTGTTCCAACGATCCACTCTCGTGCATCGGTAGTTTCAATAGAGGAGAGCAACGAGTATTGGTTGTTCACCTTGGTTCTGCCTTCTCTTGTGAAGGCGTTCTCTTTGACTACTACGTCATCAAGTACAGCCACGTTACAATGGAGTCCCGTGATCTGTGTTGTAAGGCCAGCAGTAAAGACCGTAGGATCTCGAACACCTTCCTTGGCACGTTTAGGGTGATCTACCATAATCTCTGTAGAGGTCCACTTCTTTCGCTTTCCCTCATCGGGGTGCGTCATCTCAGGCCAGTATCTACGATATACTGGGGAGTCTAGGATATCCTTGATGAAGCCTAATTGCTTCTCGGCTAGCCCTGAAGTGGAACTGATGTACAGTATGGTCACTGCTGGATTCCGTGTTATTTCCCACGCCACACGGTAGGCGATCATTGCACTCTTCTGGTGATCTCGTGGTAGCAAACTCATCTGATGATCGAATGCGTCATCACGAGTCCACCACTTAATCAAGTCCTTATGGCATTGGCCTAGGACACGGTGAGGTGCAACTAGCTGAATGAAAGACAGCAGGTCATCTTCTGCTGCTTGCCTAATGTCTTCCTTGTCAATCATTCCTAGGTAGGATCTATGGTTGAACCAGAGTATGTGCGAATCCAGATATCGTGGTCGCCTGTCTGGTTATGTTTTGATAGGTAGAGGCGTTCACCATCGTCTGACATCCAGATGTGGGTGCTAACGGCTACTGTTGGAGAGGACATTGAAGATTGCAGCGTACATGTTGTTAGGTCATGTGCCGTGGACATGCGGTGGTGCTGTATTGTAGAGTTGTTGAGATTACTTGTTATCATGTCAGCACCATCTTTGGATACCCATATACGAGCACCAGACGTTTCTGATGGTGTGAACTCACCTATCAGTGAAGCTGTCGATGGGTCCCACGGAGTAGACATAATAAAGTTCTTAAAGCGGTGAAGGCCACCACCTACCTTATTATATGTATAGATGTATACACCATCTCGGCTTACATGGAAACCCTCTGTACTCTCTGGGGGAGTCCAAGTGCCAATGAGTGTCCTAGTGGCATCCGTAGGTGCCCAAGCGTTTGCATTTGAATAGAAGTCAATGTCACCGCCAGACCAATCAGCTACAGCGTGGTACATCCCAGTCGCCTCATCTTCCCAATAGCCACAAGGCACTGCGCCATGTGTACTTTGGTATCCAACGTAAGTGTACGTGGAAGGATCCCACGGGGTACTTAAGTGGTAGATTCTAGCTTCGTTAGATGAGTTGCCAGTAGCGTAGAAGCGTTCCCCGTATTGACCAAGGAAGCCAGAGTTGTAGACACCATCATCATGGGTAGTGCCAGAGCCCCAATTAAGCACTGTATCAGCGTCGATTGAGTATTCAGAGAGGTTGTTCATAGCTACTTGTGTAACTGCTTCAGGGGCGGCAGCCTTCTCCATCATTACAATTGCCTGTCCGGGAAGGTTCCAGTCCCTGTCGGAAGGGATTGTGTATTCCGATGCTATCGCAAGTTTCTGAGTAACTGAGTCTCCTGCTGCGTATGTGGAGATCACGTCAGAGAGCACACCATGTGTGGAATCGCCAGCGGAGCTTCCATTTGGTCTATCTTGGTAATCATTGTTCCACGCAACCAGTGCGTCACCAGCACTGTTGACATCGGTAGTGGCTTCTATGCCTATCGTCGCATCTGTTCCTACCGAATCATGGGACATCCAAGCTAAGTTAAGGAAGTCACCATCATTTACAATGCTGGGGACTGTTAAAGTGTCGATTATCTCATCTGCATATCTGGCTGCCGTCATTGGTGTGGGGACATTTGCTAGTGATTGGTTACCATACCACTCTTTGACATCTTTCAAATTGATAGCGATTATGGTTTTACCATACGTTTGTATTGTACCACCACCACCGTTCTTACCAACCATAGTTACTTCGCCACCTGCAAAGTTCTTCAATAGCATCATAGCAGAATCGCCATGATACTGCCCAGACGGATTATATCTGCCCGAAAGGATATAGTTGGTGCCAGCTATCTGTAAACCATACTCTAGCAAGCTAAACGTGTAGGACCAACCTGCGTACTGAAAGTAAGTGAATAATAAGAAATCACCCGGAGGCAAGACGACTGATGTGTCAGTCAACTTGTAGCCTTCACCTGAGGTGATGGTAGTGCTCGTATTACTATGCATCTTAACGTGGTTGGGCAAGTCGCTAGTTAAGTTGATAAGCATTGCCTGCGACCGCTTCTCATAGGCAAGCGATGTCGAGCCACCATACATTTGAATCTTTACGTCAGTGCCTGTAGAGTCTGCTGTGAAGAAGCCAGCAAACCCAAATTCCTTTCCTCTCTCATCGCCAGCGCCCATATTTGCCGAGTGCGCTCTTTGGAATCCTTGACCCATGAGAGAATTATTGTGTGTTATTTTAACAGTGCCATCCGTAGCTGGCATATTGATGTGCCCACGGTAGTACAACATGTATTCATCACCGTCAGTCAAAGCAGACTGAGGAAAGCTGAAGCCATTGGTGGGGTCTTCATATACTGTGCCTGTGGCTACAGTATCACTAGCTGTATAGTTAGTGTAGATGTAGTGCTCGATTGGATCTCCACCCATCGGGAACTTATTGACGTTCCCTGGGTTCCTGAGGAACGCCGGTGGATAGTAATGCCGTGGGTGTTGCCCAACATTCTTGCCTCTAGCTGCGGCTGAATTGCCGGGAGACGTGTTAGCTGTATCAGCTGCTATGGGGCCTAATATGTATAGAGCCCACAGGTCATCAATAGAGTAGTCATTAGCATCTAGTGTCAGGTTATTAGCCAGTGCCTTCTTAAAGTCGTCCACCATGCTACCATGCCTGTCGGCCTCGACTACATTGGCTGCTATAAAGTCCTCAGTTGCCTGAGACTGTATCGGTGGAAACGCTATCTGTGTTGTTGTTAAAGGCATCTATAATCCAAGTCTTTGTGCTTCTTCAGCTAATAGTTTATCTTCTTCAGATTCCTCTTTGAGGATCTTCTTCTTTTCTTCTTTAGTGGGCCGGCCTCTCTTAGGCTTCGCTCCGTTGTACCTGTCAGCTAACCACTTGGTGGCGTTAACTCCTAGGGGGCTCCCTGCTTGGTTCTCAGCAACTTCTTGCATCTCGTACCAGCGGTCGCTCTCGAATTTTACTTTCAGTTCTTCGCGCCAGCGAACAACGTATTCCTCGAACCACGGGGCTGAGCTAAGAGCTCGCCAGTGCGCCCAAGAGCCAAACATGGCTAGGGCGAAGGCGTACTCGGTGGGATCACCGATCTCCATGTACCTCTTGTACATTGATAGCGCGCCCTTGTGGTCGTAATCTTTAAGGGTGAAAGGAGCTGGGTACTTAGAGTTCTTCTTCTCTATAAACAAGGATTGGGTGCGGAATCGCCCCATGACGTCCTTGAGGGCATCGTACGCGCCAGCTTCTTTCTTTGTCAAGGGAGATACCCCTTTAGGGGTACTCAAGTGTTTTCCTTCATTATGTCCTTTCGGGTTCTACGAAGTGTAGCCCGATCAGACCCCGCAGCCTGATGGATACCAGACTTACGGGTACGTTCATTGTTAACAGCCTTGTCCCGCGCTTTACGCAGGGCTTCCATTGTACGTTCTAGGAACCCTTGTTCCTGCTTCGTTGGTTTACGCTTAGATTCTTTCGTGGGCATTATTTGGCACTCTTTTTCTTTTTCTTTCTATTGCGAGCTGGACGAGCGCCACCGGGACCTGTGTCCCCGGGCTTACCCTTAGTTGTAATGCGTTTAGGTTTACCGCCCTTCTCTGGGCGCTTCATCGGTTTCTTCTTAGCCATATCGGTTCCGTTGTAAGTGTAAGGGTGCGGCCCCTTAAATAGTCCCAGTGACAGCTTCAACTGTTTGGGGTGTAGGCCAAAAGGGGCCCCACGTTGATAAGTTAATCTAGCTCTCCCCAAAAGAGAGCTGCTAATAAAAGTAGTAGTAGTAGTGCCATAAAGTGTACCACTTTGTGGAAGAGGATACTCTTCTCTATCCCTTCGGTCTCTTCGGACCTCTAGGGGAGAAGAGATATTAAAGTAACAGATAGTTCTTTAAGTCCTCTTATATTAGACACTGAAAAACGAAGAAAGTTCCATTGGATTTACTAATTCGATGGAAATCAATAACATAGTTAAGGGAACCCTAGGGGGTTCCTTCCTTTTTCAACCGAAATGGGGGTGTCTCAAGTGTGTTTTTATTTACAGTACAGGGGGTGTATTGTCAACATTTCTATGAGATAATTTCATCCTGGCTTTCCACGTAGTGGAACCGTCTTAATCCCCTCCCCCCGGCCAC
>Ga0129327_10002024_pt1 | contig 11853 bp, 11 predicted proteins | sample CPBDNA_6_FD_111799 | JGI IMG/M metagenome (GOLD analysis project Ga0129327, IMG submission 111799) | Freshwater to marine salinity gradient microbial communities from Chesapeake Bay, USA - CPBay_Spr_31_0.8_DNA | ecosystem: Environmental > Aquatic > Marine > Coastal | place: USA: Chesapeake Bay...
ATATACTTTCCGTTTGTTTTTTTCTTTAGCCTATATAATTGTTCAGCCCAATAATGTCCACAGTTTACACCGCCTTTCCAACGGAATAAATCGTACTTTTTACCCTTATGCCCAAAACTCTCATTTACACCCTCATCTGAAGCTGCATCTATATCCTCAATTCTATAAACCATATTACGAGCCATAAGTGCTTTACAAAAAGTTCTTGTATTAGTACTGCTATATTTTTCCGCATATCTGTAACGTACTTTGTAATAGCTTTTGTCTAATACTGAAAAATCGCCCTTACCTTTTTTAAGGTTTGGTATATTTTCTGCGAATTTCTGTAACAAACTTTTCTTTGGCTCTATTAATTCATTTGCCCAAACATCAATGTCTGTATTATCTTCTGAATATTCTCTTTCTTCAACTAACTCCCATTCTTCGTCTACTTCTTCGCCTTGTAAGTTTTCTAAAATATGGTCAGCTTCGTTGTCTGCTAATTCTCTACTTAATTTAACCCCAGTTTCTTCTTCTTTAGTTTCTTCATCCTCTACGTTTTCAAGGTCTGTAAATTCTAAAGGCTGTAAGGTCTTAAAGTATAGTTTTAAGCTAATATTATTGTAAGCTAATATACTATCAAAGGCATCTATTAAAAGTGTCTGAAATGGTCTAATAACGGTGTTATCCATTAGTATACTTGCAGTCTTTAACTCGTCTGCGTTATTACCAAGTCCGCTACTGTCTTTAATACCTAAAAGCATAGGGCTTACAATCCTATGTGCTACCATAATCTTTTTACCACTCTCATCACTTAAGAATTGATATTGGTTATGCGCATCGCTTAATTGTATAGGCTCTATTGTTGCTGCACTCTCTGGGTTGTCGTTAAACGCTAATATAAACTTACCAGCATTACTTGAACCGCTAAACTTTTGGTATATTCTATTCTCTAACATTTGTCGTTCCTCTGCATTTGGAGTTCCGTTGTTAAAGTTAATTAACATACTAGGAGCTAGTCCATTAAGGATATTGTTTAAGTGATAGTTACTTATTTCTTCTTCTAACTCTGCGTATTGTAAACCACCTTGATAGTCTGGGCTTGAATAATATTTATATCCAGCTCTGTAAGGTTTAACATATACTATCTCTATGTTTTCTTTTGAATAACCAAAAGCTGGTATGCGTGTACAATCGTCTGCTTTTTTTACTTTACTCCAATCGTCAGAATAGTAGTAAGCCTCTATCTCGCCTTTGTCGTTACATTTTTCTGCTCTTAAGTTCTCAACTGGTATATGCTCTACTTGTGCCACAGTCTTGCGGTCTTTTGAGTATATAACTTGCATAGAACATTGACCCATAAGTTTAAGGTCGTAGCATAGCTTACGCACACAATCCTTGTGGAATAATGTTTTCATCTTTGCGTATGCTTCTGGCTTCTTACTACTGTTTAAAGCATCTAAACCTTTGCCATATATCATTTCGCTAACTCCGTTAATAATAGCGTTGTTTGTTGGGCTACCATTGTATCGGTCTATTAGGTATGCGAAGTAATTGTTGTCTGCGCCATAGCTAACCCATTCCTTGTTGCTTTTCTCTACAATTTGTGGGCTTGTGTAGGTGCTTAAATTTACTACTCTTAAATCGTTCATAATATAATGTAATCGTTATCAAAACTATCTTCTTGTACATACTCATCTTTATTAATAGAATAGTAGTCGTTAGTAGTTTGGTTTATTGTTTGGTCTGTGCAAAATACTTTGTCTTTGTAAATTACACTAGTTCCGTTTTTAACTTCTAATATATAAAAATCGCCTTCTGTTAACGTTCCAAAAACCGCATCAAAACTCATATAGTTACCATCAGTTGATGCAGTAGGAGTTAAGTTTACGTTTGTACCAGTGCTTTCGCTTGTAAGATTTACTGTTATACCACCATTGATATATTGTCTTGGTATTATCTTAAAGGTCTTATTTCCGTTTGTGCCTATTAGCTTCATATTAATATATAAACAAAACTAATTTATTTTGTATTGTAAGGCATAAAAAAAGGGCTATCCGTTAAGATAACCCTAAATTTAAAACCCTAATTGTGATTATGCAGTTGGGTCGATTTGTGGATTTCCTGCTGCATCAGCAGTAATTACTGACCCTGTTACAAAATAAGGCGGTGCAGTTTCTTGTGCTACCGCTGTGATTGTGTACCCAGTTAAATCTCCCATTGCAGCACCAGTGACAATAGTACCACCATTTACATCAGCTCCGTGTTCTAATCCCATAACGAAATAGTTACCGTTGTAGTCCTCTATTGCGATATGTGGTCGTGCGTGTGCAATTAGTTTAAGTTCCTCTTGTGTCGCTTTGTCTTGGAATGTAAGTGTAAGGTTAAGTGTACTCTCATAGAAAGTTGTACCATTCTCACGAGAAGAATTGATACTTGTTTCTAAAGAAGAATTACCCTTAACATCAAACTGAAACCAATCTGGAGTTCCGCTAAATGCTGTAATCTCTCCAGAAGCTATTGTGGCATCTCCTAAAGTACCAAAGTCAGCAAAGTAAATAGTTTTTATACCACCTACTGCACTTTTGCAAGGTACTTTTCTACCAGTTGTTAATGAACAAGCCATATTTTTAAAGTGTTTTTAAATAAAAAAGGGTAGGGTAAATTTCCCCACCCCTTTCTACGTTGATTAATTAATTATTATACAGTTCTGTAAACTATGTCAGATACCTGCGCATATTGAACGCCACTTGTGAAACGCATCACTACACGAACATTCATTGAGCCATCGATTTCTTGCATATCTAAAACAGATACATTATTCAAATCAGATAACAAAGAAGTTCCAAAGAAAAGGTTAGACTTTTCAGCAGCGATAATCATATCGTCAGCAGCACCTCTTGCTGGGATAACTGGGATACCATCAAAGAAAAGGTTACCTAATACTTGGTTGTTTCCTTTGTTTTCGTATCCGTTAGCACCAACTCCAGCAGCACCAAATCCGCCTAATGCACGAGTGTAAGCACGAATTACGTTAGAAGCAGCATAAATAGCTAAATCTTCACTTCCGTAAACAGCAGTTGGAATAGCATCTACAACAGTACCTAATTCAGCAACTACGTTTGCAGCAGTTACAGCAGTACCTACGATGTCTTGTCCAGCAGGCAAACCAGTATCAGCAGCTAACAATGTAGCAAAACCATCGAATTGTCCACTAGTTGCAGAATTCCCACTCCAAATGTTTTTCTCTGTGCGGTCAGCTACTTTAGCAGCAACGTGAGCCAATACAAAATCAGAGAAAGAAGCTGGTAGAGTGTCGTTCAATCCAAAGCCCATTTCAGCCGCTTGCCACGAACTGTGTAGGTCTTTCTTACAAAGGTCAAGGTTTACTTGAAATTCCTCTGGTTGTAAGATTTTTTCTGTTAGTGTTAGTGTTCCTTGTCCAGTCTGAAAATCACAAGTAGCATCTTTAACGATATCGTCAGTTGAAGCCTTTTGAATTACAGATTTAAACTTGACATTAGGCATAATTGTAATATTACCTTTGTCTAATGTGTCCGCAGAGAGCAAAGCTGCCGCTACGTACTTTGATGAAAATTCCCCCGAATATGAGGTTGTAATTGATAAACTCATTTTATTTTAGTTTTTAGTTATTTATTTATTTAGTTTTGAAAATACCCTATCTAATGTCCCTAATCTTCTATTAGGTGCAATTTTAAATTGTACTTTGTGTTGTTTAGCCTCTGGGTTAGCTTTGATTGGCTCGGCTGCTGGCTCATTAAGTTCAGCTTGTACTTCTTCTGGTACTTCGTTTAGCTCTACTTTTTCGTGCTTACATAATTCCTCTGTTACAAGGTTACCTAACTCATCTGCGCTTAAGTCCTCTTTAGGCTCTAACATTGCTTTGATTTCCTCAATCATTGATTTAACCTCTGCAAGTTCTTCTTTTGTTGCATAGCCCATTTCTTCTTTTTCTTCTTCTTTAGCCTCAACTTCTTCAACTTCTTCTGTTGTTTCTTCTTCGGCTTCAGCTTCTTTAATTTCAGCAATAAGACCTTCTTCTGCTACTACAAGTATTTTACCATCTTCAAGTTCATACTCTCCAACTGGTACAGCTACTTTCTCATCTTCGGTAACAATAAATACTTCGTTACCAGCTTCAAACGCTTCTGCTTCTAAAACAGTTCCGTTCTCTAACGCTTGTTGTTCCAACTTAACTTCTTCAGATAAGTTTAGAACATCTTTGATTTTACTAATCATATCGTTCGTGTTCATATTAATATATAAGTGTTAAAAATTAATTTTGTATTTTTAGTTAGCATTTTCACAAGTTGTACAATCATCATAAGCAATAGATGCTGTATTTATATGTATTCCCTCTGCTTGACTTTCTTCTAAAATAGTATAACATTCATTATGATTATTTTCTAAAGTCAAATAATATGTCTTACCTACTGTTAAAGGTGTGTCGTGTATGTGAACGTGATGATTATGACCATTACCACAAGATTGAACATAATAACCATACCAAACATCTAATTGTTCGCCAGTTGTACTACCTATGCCTTGCGCTCTTAAACTACCATCACAACATTTAATAGAGTAGGTGTTATCCTCGCATAAACAAGCTCTGCGCCCACCTTTTGGACTTGTTCTACTTGGTGTAAAAAACTTCTTAAATCTTCTCATTTACCTTGACCTCTATTTAGTTTTTTATAGTTCTTACTACTCTTTAATTGACTAGTTTTACTTTTAGCGTGTATGCCTTTACGTCTTACTTTTTTGCGTTCTATTTTAACCGCTACATTACGCATCTAATTCTTTTAATTTACTGTTAGCCCAACGTAGACCAGCCTTACCACCCCATAATAAATAAGAGATAGTACCACAAGCCTTTGTATCGCTTTCATCGTAGTATTCTTCTGCTCTTGACAAATAAGAATACATCCGCTTAATTGTTTCTTTAGAGATTGGTTTACCTTGCGCTAATTGTTGTGCTCTAACTTTTCCTACTTGGGTTGCACATTTATTGTTTACCTTTTCGTTAAGTTCTAAACCTCGCTTTGCGTTGTTCTTTACACCACTTGGATAATCCGAGTAGCTTTCAAGTATCATCTTCTTACCACTCTTAACACGCTTGTCGCTTTTTATAATGGCTCGTATCTCGTTTAATAAATACTCTGCTTCAGCTTCTTCAATAGCTGCTAATTCGTCTTTTATAGTTTGGTCTTTAGGTCGTTCCATTTTATCAGCAAAGTAGCCTTCAATACTAAACCCTTTTACCTTACCAGTTTTTACAAACTCATTCCAAATCTGCTCGTTATTAACCTTAACACTTCCTACCCAAGTTCCTAATGGTAAGTCCATACCATACTTTACACTCTTGTCGTGTACTTTGTCCTCTACTATCCAGCTCTCAACTAATGATAGTCCGTTTATTTGGTATTGGTGTTCTAAAGTAGAATTGTTCTGTTTGCCTTGCATTAAATACATTTGCGAAGCTTTTAAGACAGTATCTTTTGAGAAATATATATAATACTCATCTTCACCGTTTCGTCTGTATATGGGCTTATTTGGAATAAGTAACGCACCCATTAAAATACGCTTTTCTTTGTCTACCTCTGCAAGTTTAAACTCTTGTGATTTAAGAGCTATAAAATCTTCTTCTATTGCTGGGTTTTCAACTACGCTAATAGCTTCAATACCTATTTCTTGTTCCTCGTCTAAAATTAGTTCTACTATTCGCATATTATTATATAATGTTTTTTATTATTTTTTGTCTTTATAAGGTTGCACCCTCTACAATATTGTTGTTTAAGCTTTGGGCTGTTGTTACATCATTTGCCACCACATAGGCCTGAACAGGTTGTTGTTCTTGCTCGCCTATGGCTTCAGCTAATTGGCTTGTTTCTGTTGCGCCTACTATATTAAATCTTGGGGCTTGCGGTTGCGCACCGCCACCACCACCAGCACCGCCGCCGCCTATTGTACTGGCTACACTACTGGCCGAACTTGTAGCTGATTTTACAGCCCCTATAATACCAGCGAGCTGGGCTGCATAACCTATCAATAAAGGTATGTTTTGCGGGAACCCAACTTTCGCCGTTTGGGCTGTACCCTCTGCACCAGCAACGACACTTTTTGCAACTGCAAGCTTTCCAAACACAAGTGTTTTTTTGGCCTCCATAATCATTTCTTTTAAAGCTAGAGCCTGTTTCGCTATTAAAAGGGCTTTGCCTACGCCAGTTTCTGCGCCAGCTATTCCAATAGCATCGTCAAGGGCTTTAAACTTTGCAGCTGTTTTTTGTTCTTCTAAACGTGCTGTTTCTTCTGCCAGATTTTGTTCTGATGCAAGTATATCGGCATCAACCTTTTTCTTGGCCTCAACTTTTAATTCATCGTAATATTTTTCAACTTCTAACAGCTGTTCTTTTGTAGCCCCTAACCTTTCAAGTTCAGCAAGCTTTCTTTGTTCTTCAAGTTCTACCTTTTTTAGCTCATTATCAGCATCTTTGTTTTCTTTTTTAATACGGTAATCTTCTTGTATTTTTTCAATGGCCGCTTGCTTTTCCTCTTCGGTCATTACATCAGATTTTGCAGCATCTTTTGTAACCTTATTGGCTTCACGTGTTGCGGTTGTAATTTCAGCCGTCAAAGCCTTTTGTAGTTTTAACCTTTGTGTTTCTTTGTTAATAACTTCGGCCTTTAATTGCGCTTCTTCATCAAGGTCTGCTTTGTTACTTTTGGTTAAGGCGTTTTCTGTTTGTTTAGCTTCAAGGCGTATTTTAGCAACTTGGGTTTCTTGATCGGCTAAATTGTTACTTATTTCAGCAGCTTCCTGTAATGCTTTTATTCTTTCCTCTGCCGTTACGTTTTCTTTGTCTGCGGCTTTTTCACGTAGGGCTGCAATATCACGTTCTGCTTCGGCACGTTTAACCACTAAATCCCTTGCTAGTTTTTCGGCCTTTGCACGTTGGTCGGCTATTTTCGCAGCGGCTTTCGCATCATCTACAATTTCATCTTTAAAACTTTTAACGGCATTTGTCGCCTTGTCAATACTGTTTTCAACGCCTGTAAAACTATCAACAAAACTGCTGCCAGCTTTTTTCGCTGATTCTAAAGCTTCATCAAAATCGCCTTTAAATACGCTTTTTATTGCACTACCTAAAAAACCAACTGTATCAAGTATGGCTTTAAACCTGTTTGTTATATTGGTTACAAGTAAGTTTTTAAAGTCAATAAGAGCTTGTTTTGGGTCTTCAAAAACGCTTATAATCCCCTCGCCTAAATCAGCTAACAAGTCTAATAGGTTGCCAGTAACACTTCCAATCACACCCAGTATTTTAGCAAACTTGTTTTGCCCCTCTTCGCTACGTGTAAAGGCCTGTCCAAGTGAAGTAACTGCAATTAATAAAGCTCCTAATCCTGTGCCTATAATAGCAATACGTAAACTTTTAAAACTACCAATAACAGTTTTTAACGTGCCTTTAAGGGCTTGGAATTTACTTACTGCGCCGCCAGTTGCTTTGTCTACTGTTCCCGCCATAGCTTGCGTAGAGGCGTTGGTGTTGTCTATTTCCTTGTTGGTTTCTTTTATGCTATCCTTAAACTTGTCTAAACCGCCAGCAGCTTTAACCGTATCAACGTCAATTACTATCTTTTTTTCTATTGCCATTTTATTTCCTTTTTAAGTGCTTTGTAACCCTCTTTTAATGTTGTAGGCAGTTTGTATTTGCCTTGCGCTATGCGTATATTTTCGGTTTCACCGTTTGCGTATTTTAAGCTATCAATAATTAGTTTTATCATTAGTCTGTTGTTTCAAATGTATTTGTAATTGGTGCATCAAAGTTTGTGTAACTTGCTTGTACCCCTAGCTTATAAGTAGTATCACTTTCTAAAGAACTAAACTTGTAACCTGTTGAAGTTACATTATCAACTTGAGCATCATCTACATAAAGTTTATACCCTGTAACCCCACTAACAGCAGTCCACGTTAAAGTAATACTACTAGCATCTTTTGTTGTTACTGTTGGCTGTGCGACTCTAGTGGCATTTGGATTAATACCATTTTCAAGTTCACTGATGCTTCTTAGTTCTGTAATTAATTCTAAATCACTTTTGTTGGTTAGTAGATTTGTTTTAATTGTGTTTATTTTATAACTTCTACCGTTAATTATAAACCTATCATTTAGTTTATAGCGTAAAATAATATGCAGCGGTAAGTATGCCGTAACGTTTAGCTTTCTACCTTTAGCGTCAAATAAACTAACTATATAATCCTGATAATAAGTTTCAAATAAATTACGGCCTGTAACTGCCAGCTGGAATTCATCGTTTTCTTGGCCAAAATTTAAAGCTGTTCTGTTACTTGCGTTTTCAAATATTTGTGATGGTCTTTTATAGTTTGTTGGTGTACCGCCTCCGCTTTCTAAATCTAAGTAACCGTCTGGGTCTGTGTCTTTAATATAAAGTAATAAAGGTTTTCCAATTGTTGGTTCGCCTTTTTTGTCTAACATCGTACCTTGACAAATTGGGGTTACAGTTGTATCATCAGTTTCAAATAAACGTTCATACATCATTTTTTCAAAATCAACCTCAACTTTATAGCTGCCACCATCCCACGAATCATTTCCGTAGCTTTCCTCAGAAAATGGAAGTGACTGTATTTCATCAGAAAATTGTACCAACTGGCTTTTTTTACTTTTATATTTTAGTAGTATGTTTTTAAACTGTAATAATTTTGCAACGCTACTTTTACTCATATCTACATATTCTGTAATATCATACCGTTTGCCAGCATTATAAAAGTCTTGTAATGGCTCAACTACTAACTCATCGTTTCGTTTAAATACGGTTAAATTAAACATCTTAAATAAGTTAATAAGGAAGTCAAAAACTTTCATTCTTGGCATATTTTCCCCTACTCTAAAAGTGTTTGTAACATCATTAGTTCCTGCGTTGTAGTTACCAACAGAAACGTTACTATAAGAACCACCATAAATTGATTTATATTGCAATCTTACTTCAAGACTTTGCGTCATTGAAAACGTGTTTGTACTTTGTATTTTAAAAAGAAAGTTATAAGGGTTTTCAAGGCCACCTGTTGCAAAAATTACAGCTGGGTTTGAATTTACTGTTTGAAATGTAAAAGTTTGGTTTCCTGTATATTCTTGCCCAAAATAGTTATATTCCTGTCCGTTAATTACTGTTTGAATAGTTGGTGTGTATGGCTCTGTACTCGTTGTAGTTATAGTCCAAACAAATTGATACCTGACTAATAAGTTACCGTTATTTAATGACGGTGTTGATAATATTTGGCTAAAGTCTAAAGGCCGCTGTTCTGTGCCACTTGCATAAGACCAGCTGTTATCAGAAGTAACAAGGTGCAGCCTGTTGTTTACTTGCAATATGCTACCTCCTTCATCTGCGTTTGATATATAGCCCTCGTTTTTATGCAGCCATAAATATAAGTTATTAAATTCTTCACTATTAAAAAACTCACTGCTAAAGGTTATCCCTAAACCAGAATTTTCAATAGCCTCTATAATTTTTTTAACCCTTACAGCTGGCTTAATATCAATGTAATCTAAATCATTATTATCTGCATCTCTATATTTGTTGTCAGTATGTATTTCAAAACGTTTACTATGCGTAATAAGTGGCACTATTACATCATCAGGCGCACCGCTTTCAGTTGTAGTAAACCTGTTCCAAATATTTGTTGCGTTATATGTAAAGTCCATTGAACTGTCGTAATCTAAACTACTTAACAACAGCTCAGCTAGTAGGTCTTTAAGTTCTACGGTATCGCCAAAAAATACAACCTTATATGAATAAGGAATATTGTCTTTTAAATCAACACTATTTAAACGTATTTTGCCTGTCTTATAAGTAACACCGTTTAGCTTTATTTCTGCTGGTGCTTTATAGCGTGCATCAAAACCGTTGTCTATTTCATAATTGTAATAATGCTTAAATAGTTTGTTATTTGTTTTGCTGGCTGGTAAGTTAAATTGCTGGCTAAAGGCCGTAAAAATCTTACTTATATCACGGACGTTTTGTATTGAGTCTGTAATACTTACGCTTTCATCTTTAAACAGATCAACCCTTGTATTGTTTATGTATAATTCTATTATTTGCATTAACGAATGTTATTTATTGTATCAAAAGCAAAATCTATTTCTATTGTGTAATTTATAAGCTTGTCGTTTAAGTGGGTTTTATAATTAAAGCTGCTGCCTGAAATATTTATTGGCAGCGTTTGGCTGTTTATTTCAATCCAGCAATCTTCACTTAACTGCATTTGTTTAAATACTTCGTTATAAGCTTCAGGATAAAACCCTGTATTTAACGTCAGTTTTTCGCTGCCGTTTTTAGTTAGTATTTTGTTTTGGTGTTTGCTTATATTGTAAGTTCCGTCAATTGCTATATTGCGCTTAAATTCTTCCTTTTTAGTTGATAGCACTTCGTTAGTTCGTTTAAAAAACCAAATATCTTGCAACGCCCCAAACTTATTAATAAACGTTACCTTATAAGGCTGGTGTTTACATTCCTCAACGTTTTCAACTGTAAGTTTAATAACACCGCTATCAGTATCTACGTAAATTGTATCAAAGTCAAAAAGTGTAAAGTCATCTACAAATTCCTGTAAACAACTGCTATCTTCAAACGTGCCGCCGTCTTGTAAAACCCTATCTTCAAACTGATCAGCACCATTTACGCCATTTGTAACGTATTCTATTTGTTCATCATTTTCTGAGCTGATGGTTATAGCTTTGGTGTATATTTGCTCACCGTTTAATTCATAGGTGACTTGTTGGGTTACCGCCGTATCAACTGGAATAACAGCTGGGGCATCATCAAGCTTTACTATTTTAGTATTTGTTTGCAGCAAGCCGCTGTCGTTTTGTGGGTTTACGCCATCTTCATAAAAGCCGTAACCATAAAAGCCTCTTAATTGTACTATGCCTTGACTAACTTCTGAGCCGCCACTTACAGAACGGAATATTTCGTAATCAACCCAAAAGAAATCACTTGCGTAATCGCCGTCAAAATTATTATTAAAATAGTCCTTTATAAGTTCGCTTATTTCAAATGTTACTTTGTCATCTATTGCGTTACTTGTTAGGGTGTAAGTTGCAGAACTTGGCCTACTGCCTTGCGTCCCTGTATATATGTATATATCAATACGGTCTGTAGTTAGGTTGCTTACAGTATCGTGAATGTAGTATGGACTTCTTACGTTTATTTTTGCCATTTATAATTCTTTTAAATTTATTTGTATTTGTTTTTCTATGCCTACGGAGTACGCTTTTAACAAGTCATCTGGTAAGCGTTTAAAGGCCGCTTCAAATGGCTTTGTAAAAAACATACTTGGCCTTATGCCTCTGTAATAAATATTACGTGCTATTACGTATCCAACTGCATCGTATCCGCCTTTTGCAAAACGTCCCTTTTTATCCCTGAACCTTATTCCTTTGCGCTGGGCATAGCTCGCCATACTTTTTGCAAACTGTTTAAACGTGCCTTTTTTACTGCCAGTACCAAAACGGTAAGGGCTGTTCGGGGCTTGCTGGCCTGTTATTTTTGCGTTCGGCGATACTTTACTGGGGTCTTTACCTTTTACACCTTGATCCTGGAACTTACCGTAATCAGCCATTTCAAAGACCATAGAAGTCGTTTTACCGTTTACTTCTATATTACCCTTTAAACTATTATAAAGTTCCTTAGAATAGTTCTTTTTGCCTTTACTTAAGTTGCTTCTACTTTGCTGTATAACGTATTTAGCAAACTTATTAAGTTCATCCCTTAAAAATTTATCTGCTAACATATTGTAATATCATTCTTAACAAACACATTAAACGTAGCAGACCA
>Ga0129327_10002025_pt1 | contig 11852 bp, 9 predicted proteins | sample CPBDNA_6_FD_111799 | JGI IMG/M metagenome (GOLD analysis project Ga0129327, IMG submission 111799) | Freshwater to marine salinity gradient microbial communities from Chesapeake Bay, USA - CPBay_Spr_31_0.8_DNA | ecosystem: Environmental > Aquatic > Marine > Coastal | place: USA: Chesapeake Bay...
GGCGAAGACCCGATTGAAGGTGCGTCGCGCGATGATCTGGTGGCGGGCCTGATCCGCCACGGTCACCCCCACGCCAGCGCGCTGCTCCGACAAGATGATCTGACGCAACTGGTGCGCGATCACGCCAGACCGGGTGACATGGTGGTCTGTCTTGGGGCGGGTACAATCAGCGCTTGGGCCAACGCGCTGCCCGCACGGTTGCGACTTGGGTGATCCCCAAAGGTTGCCTCATTTGGAAAAGTGAATCTGGGTTTAAGGTCTGCCCGTTTGTGCTTGACCGCCGAGCATGACCAGCGGTATCAGGCCTCTATGGCTCGGTGGTTCAACTTGCAAAGGTTAGTTGCAGTTTTTCTATTGCGCTTTAAGTTCCAGCTCAGAGACAAAATCTCCTTGCTTTTTATCCTTTAAATGCTGCACTGCTTTCGCAAGCAAAAGCGGGCACCTATGACTGATATTCCTATCCCACGCGGCAGCCTCGTCAAAGACCGGCCCCTGTCGGGGATGACGTGGTTGCGGGTTGGCGGGCCGGCTGAGTACTTGTTTCAACCCGCTGATCCAGAAGATTTAGCGGTGTTTCTGCGCGATTTGCCCTGTGATACGCCGGTGTTTCCCATCGGAGTGGGCAGCAATTTAATCGTGCGTGACGGCGGTATGCGCGGCGTGGTGATCCGCCTGGGGCGGGGGTTTAATCATATTCAGATTGACGGCACAACGGTTACCGCCGGGGCGGCCGCTTTAGACGCCCATGTGGCGCGCCGGGCTGCTGAGGCTGGGGTCGATCTTGGCTTTTTGCGCACTATTCCCGGTGCGGTCGGCGGGGCTGTGCGGATGAACGCTGGATGCTACGGCTCTTACGTGGCCGATGTGTTTGTGTCGGCGCGCGCGATCACCCGACAGGGCGAAGTGGTGGAACTCACTGCTGGCGATCTGAACTTTCGCTACCGCCAGACCGATTTCCCCCCCGGCATGGTGCTGATTGAGGCCAAGTTTCAGGGGGGGGCGGGCGATCCTGCAGCATTGGCCGAGCGGATGGCGGCGCAGATTGCCACGCGTGATGCCAGCCAGCCCACAAAAGATCGCAGCGCGGGGAGCACATTTCGCAATCCAGCGGGGTTTTCCAGTACGGGGCGCACCGATGACATTCATGACTTGAAAGCCTGGCGGGTCATCGACGAGGCGGGCTTGCGCGGAGCCACCCAAGGCGGGGCGCAGATGAGCCTTAAGCACCCAAATTTTCTGATCAATACAGGCGGCGCGACGGCCGCTGACCTTGAGGGTCTCGGCGAATATGTTCGAAAAAAAGTCTTTCAAAAGGCAGCAATAACGTTAGAATGGGAAATCATGAGGATCGGTGAACCGGTCCCACAATAACGCCGGTTGAATCAGGCGCTAGTAATTGGGCCAAAGGTCCGGAAGATTGAGGCAAGATTGGGTATGTCGAGCAGGACAGACCCCAAAGTTGCGGTACTGATGGGCGGCTTCTCGGCAGAGCGCGAGGTGTCGCTGTCATCGGGGCGCGAATGCGCTGCGGCGCTGCGGGGCGAAGGCTTTGAAGTGATTGAGATAATTGCAGATCGCGCCCTGTCCGTGCGACTGGATGAAGCGGCGTGCGACGTGGTTTTTAATGCGTTGCACGGGCGCTGGGGTGAAGACGGATCGGTGCAGGGGTTGCTGGAATGGATGGGTCTGCCCTATAGCCATTCGGGCGTGATGGCATCGGCCCTCGCGATGGATAAAGCTCGCAGCAAAGACGTGTTCCGATCTGTTGGCCTGCCGGTGGTGGATAGCTGTCTTTTGCCAAAGGCAAAAGTTGCAGCCCGCCATGTGATGGCGCCTCCTTATGTTATTAAGCCCAACAACGAAGGTTCTTCTGTGGGTATTTATCTTGTGAACGAGGGGGCAAAGACGCCACCAGATTTGGCGCCTGATATGCCCGAGGTGGTTATGGTCGAGACCTATGCGCCAGGGCGGGAATTAACCACCACTGTGATGGGAGATCGGGCGTTGACGGTGACTGATATCATTACAGATGGATGGTATGATTATGATGCAAAATATGTGTCTGGCGGGTCGCGCCATATCGTGCCAGCCGTGCTGCCGGACGAGATTTTTGGCGCCTGCATGGCGTTTGCGTTGCGCGCGCATCAGGCTTTGGGATGTCGCGGTGTTAGCCGTACAGATTTTCGCTGGGATGAGACGCGTGGGTTGGCGGGGTTGATATTGTTGGAGACCAATACCCAACCAGGCATGACCCCAACCTCTCTGGTGCCAGAACAAGGTCAACAGGTGGGGATCAGTTTTGGCCAGATGTGTCGCTGGATCGTTGAGGATGCGTCATGTTCCCGTTGACTGGTAATCAAAAACCTAAAAGTGATCCGGCACCCTCGGTCTGGGCCTACCGGCTGAACCGTTTGATGTTGACCCCGCTATTTCGGGTGACGGTGCGTCTGGTGTTGCCGGTGGCAGCGCTCTGTCTGGCAACATGGATTTATTTTTCCGATGCTGGACGGCGAGAAGCGGTTGTGATCGCGAAAAATGAGATTGTCGATACGATTAAAAACCGCCCTGAATTTATGCTGAACGTGATGGCTATAGAGGGGGCAAGCCGGTCGGTATCGGAAGATATTCGCGAAATTCTTGCAATTGATTTTCCAATCAGCTGGCTCGATCTTGATCTTGACCAAGTGCGCGATACCGTCGCCGGTCTGGATCCGGTCGCGCAGGTAAAAGTGCACCACCGCAAGGGGGGCATTTTGCAATTAGATGTGGTTGAGCGGGTGCCAGCTGTGGTGTGGCGCACCAAGCATGGCATGGAATTGCTGGACGCAACAGGGGCACCTGTTGGCTTGCTTAAAACCCGTGCCGCGCGGGGCGATTTACCTCTGATTGCTGGCCCCGGTGCAGCGGCGGCCGTGCCACAGGGATTAGCGATCATTGCCGCGGCCGCGCCGATTAAGGAACGGCTGCGAGGCTTGGTACGTGTCGGAGAGCGGCGTTGGGATATGATTTTGGACAATGATCAGCGCATTTTACTGCCACAAGACGCGCCGGTTCAGGCTGTGGAACGGATTATTGTTTTGCATCAGGCCAGCGATTTGTTGGCGCGGGATCTAGCGCTGGTGGATATGCGCCTTGGGGCCCGGCCCTCGCTGCGCCTAAGCGAAAACGCACAGCGGGAATTGTCGCGGATCAAACCCATATATGTGGAGAAATGACACTATGATGGACCTCTACCAGTCTCAGCGGGCGATGCGCCAAATGCGTAAAGCGGCCCTGCAAAAAGGTGTGATTGCAATTCTTGACGTTGGCAGCACCAAGATTGCCTGCCTCGTGTTGCGGTTTGACGGCATCGACTGGGAAGGCAACTCTGACGGAGTTGGGTCGCTGGCTGGGCAATCGGGCTTTCGGGTATTGGGTGCGGCAACAACCCAGTCGCGTGGCGTAAGTTTTGGTGAAATCGATGCCATGCGCGAAACTGAACGGGCCATCCGAACGGTGCTGCAGTCGGCGCAAAAGATGGCCAATACCCCCGTTTATCATGTTATTGTTTCGATGGCGGGGGGCAATCCTCGGTCCTACGGTTTGGCAGGCTCGGTTGACATCGGCGGCGGTCAGGTCTCTGAGGAGGATGTCGCGCGGGTTCTGTCGTCTTGTGACGTGCCTGATTTTGGAGAGGCGCGCGAGGTGTTGCATGCGCAACCTGTCAACTTTGCGCTGGATAACAGATCTGGTTTGTCGGATCCACGTGGTCAGGTCGGTCAAAAATTATCGACAGATATGCATATGATCACGGTGGATGCGGGGGCCGTGCAGAATTTGGTGCATTGCGTAAAGCGCTGTGATCTAGAGTTGGCGGGGGTGGTTTCCTCGGCGTATGTGTCTGGCCTGTCCAGTTTGGTTGAAGATGAACAAGAACTTGGGGCGGCCTGCGTCGATATGGGTGGGGGGGCCACGAGCCTGTCGATTTTCCTGAAAAAGCATATGATTTATGCTGATACGGTGCGCATGGGCGGCGATCATGTCACCAATGATATTTCCTTGGGTTTGCAGATTCCAGCAACAAAAGCTGAGCGCATCAAGACCTTTTATGGCGGGGCCCACGCCACCAGTATGGATGACCGCGAGCGGATCGAAATCGGCGGTGATACAGGGGATTATGACCGCGACAGTCGCAGTGTCAGTCGTACTGAATTGATTGGCATTATTAAGCCGCGGATCGAAGAAATCCTTGAAGATGTTCGCTCCAGATTGGACGCAGCCGGCTTCGAGCATCTGCCCAGTCAGCAAATTGTCTTGACTGGCGGTGGCAGTCAAATTCCGGGCCTTGACGCGCTTGCTAGCCGTATTTTAGGCCAGCAGGTCCGTCTTGGGCGTCCGCTTCGGGTACATGGGTTGCCTCAGGCCACAACCGGGCCGGGTTTTTCCGCTGCGGTCGGTCTGTGTCTGATGGCTGCAAACCCGCAAGATGAGTGGTGGGATTTTGATATGCCGTCGGAACGTCACCCCGTGCGATCAATGGCCCGCACGGTAAAATGGTTCCGCGACAACTGGTAGCCACCAAATGCGGGGCATTTTGCGACATTGGCCATGGTTATGAGACGAAACTACAATATTTTGTGTCATAAACTGCGTTTTTTTACGTGACCTTGGGCCATTGTCGCAGTATCATAAAAAAATATAGCAGATAAAAAAATCTACTAGGATGTAGCACAGGCGGACGAACCAATGACCTTGAACCTCTCGATGCCGGGATACGATGAACTCAAACCGCGAATAACGGTTTTCGGAGTGGGCGGTGCGGGTGGCAACGCGGTCGATAATATGATCGATAAAAACCTTGACGGGGTGGATTTCGTTGTTGGTAATACCGATGCGCAGGCTTTGCAGCAAAGCAAATCAGAGACCCGCATCCAACTTGGTGTCAAAGTAACCGAAGGGCTTGGCGCGGGCGCAAGAGCCAGTGTCGGTGCCGCGGCGGCAGAAGAGAGTATAGAGCAAATTGTCGATCATCTGGCGGGCGCTCATATGTGCTTTATCACTGCTGGTATGGGCGGGGGCACGGGAACTGGGGCTGCGCCGATTATCGCGCAGGCCGCGCGTGAGTTGGGTGTGCTGACCGTTGGCGTAGTGACCAAGCCGTTTCAGTTTGAGGGTGCCAAGCGTATGCGGCAAGCTGAAGCCGGCGTAGAGGCGCTGCAAAAGGTTGTCGATACACTTATTATCATTCCCAACCAGAACCTGTTTCGCCTGGCGAATGAAAAAACCACCTTCACCGAAGCATTCTCACTGGCTGATGATGTTCTGTATCAAGGCGTCAAAGGGGTGACAGATTTGATGGTGCGTCCCGGCTTGATCAATCTTGACTTCGCCGATGTGCGGTCAGTGATGGATGAAATGGGCAAGGCGATGATGGGCACCGGTGAGGCCGAGGGTGAAGACCGTGCTGTCAGCGCCGCCGAAAAAGCGATTGCCAACCCGCTGTTGGATGAAATCAGCCTGCGTGGCGCCAAGGGCGTATTGATCAATATCACAGGTGGCGGTGATCTTACTTTGTTCGAACTTGATGAGGCGGCCAACAGAATTCGCGAAGAGGTCGATGCAGAGGCTAACATTATCGTGGGCTCTACGCTGGATGTTGAAATGGGCGGATGGATGCGTGTCAGCGTTGTTGCGACAGGAATTGACGCTGTTGAACCTCCCGAGGAACTGCCGCGGCCAAGACGCAGTAAACCTGCGCCGCAAGATAGGGTTGAACCCCATCAATCGGAGCATGAGGCGCCTTCGGACTATCATGCTTCGCGCGAACCAAGAGCGCAAGACGGCTATGAGACCCCGTCTCGGGACGAGCATTCGCAGTTTGAGCAACCTCATTATGACGGGCGCAGCGCCGCGGCCGAAGAGACGTTTGAGGCGCCGAGCCGCGATCGCAATCCCGAGCGCGTTGCTGAGCCTTATGTGTTGGAAGAGCCCACCTTTAACGCCAATGAAGATGCGTACGATTCCGAGCCAGAAACTTTTGTCGCGCCGCGCCCAAGAGAGCCCGGCACACCGTCACCTGAAACAATGACGCGGTTGCAAGAGGCGGTCAGGAATGCGCCTAACAGATTGCAACAGTCGATGAGCCGGGTCGACGATGTCCCTGCTGATGCCGACCGGTCAAGATTTGGTATCAACTCTTTGATCAACCGGATGACCGGTCAGCCCGGAGAGTCTGCTGAAAAACCTGTGGCCACTCGGCGGCATCCCACTAGCCAACAGGCTGAGCCGGAGTTTGAACCAGAGCCTGAGCAGGGTGTGGATCCGGAACAGGACCGTATTGAAATCCCAGCATTTTTGCGTCGTCAAGCGAACTAAATTGGAAAATATGTGCTTTTAAACTTTACTGTTTGAGGGCGGGTAGGCGGAAATTCGCCACCTATCCAATGTGGTTGTTTCAGACCGTTACAAAGTTTGAGTTGTCTATTTGGTGGGTCCCCTATACGCAAAAGGGGGCTTTAGCATCACTGATGGTGCGACAACGGCGAGGTTAATTTTGCAATCCACCTTAAAGAGATCAGTCCAATTTACTGGCATAGGCTTGCACTCGGCGTCGTCCGTGACTTTGATAATTCATCCAGCCGATGTCGGATTCGGTCTGCAAATCAGGCGGACTGATGTAAAAGATGGTGGATATGGTTTTGCCGCCCATTGGACCTGTGTGTCCCATTCACCCTTATGCACGCGCTTGGTCAATGATGAAGGTGTGTCGATCTCTACTGTCGAACATGTCATGGCCGCACTCGCGGGATGTGGCGTTCACAATGCGTTGATCGAATTGAACGGACCAGAAGCGCCGATTTTGGATGGAAGCGCCGTTCCGTTTGTACAAGAGATTTTAGCCGCCGGTGTACGGCCCCAAAACGTGCCGGTCACAGTGTTTAAAGTGCTTAAGACGGTTGAATTCCGTTGTGACAGTGGTTGGGCGCGTCTTGCGCCTGCGGACACTTTGCAAATGGATTTTCATATTGACTTTGAGGATGCTGCTATTGGCAGTCAAAGTAAAACGCTGAACTTGGCAAATGGTGCATTTGTACGCGAACTGTGCGATAGCCGCACTTTTTGCCGACAGTCAGATGTTGAAATGATGCGCGCCAATGGTCTTGCACTTGGCGGTACTTTGCATAATGCTGTGGTGGTTGATGGCGAAAGTGTTCTGAACCCGGGTGGTATGCGGTATAGCGATGAGCCGGTGCGTCATAAAATGTTGGATGCCTTAGGCGACCTTGCTTTGGCAGGTGCGCCAATCATCGGGCACTATACCGGCGTTCGCGCCGGTCATGCGATTACGAATAATTTACTTCGGGAATTGTTCACCGTGCCCGGTGCTGTCGAGAAGGTTCAATGCACACCAGCTATGCTGGCCTGTCTGCCTGGTGTGGGTGTCACCGAGCAGGAAATCCCAAAATCTGCGTGAATTCAGTCGCAATTTTTCCTATGAACTTTTGCACCGTAATTATCTATGCTAAAGCACAAAACAAGCGCATAGATTGGCGTGTTTAGGATGGGGTGAATCGGCATGGACGAACGCAGTGCACGAGGCCGGATGATCGGCATTGGTCTCGCTTTGTGTGTGCTAATGGGGTGTGATGGCGCATCGAATAAAAAAGGTGATCTTGGGATCAACGGTCTCCCGATTGAAAAATTTTCTGCTCTGCAAATTTATACCCGTGGCGAATTCGAATTAGAGAGTGCGCGCCCCAAGAAAGCGGCTAAATATTTTGCACAAATCGAAAGATTATACCCCTATTCTGAATGGGCTAAACGCGCCCTGATGATGCAGGCCTTTGCCCATCATCAGGCCAAAGAATATGATTTTAGTCGAGCAGTCGCTCAGAGGTTTATCGATTTTTACCCTGCAGATGATGACGCAGCCTATGCACAGTTTCTTCTGGCTCTTAGCTATTATGACCAAATTGATGATGTTGGTCGCGACCAGCAATTGACCTATCAAGCCCTGCAGGAATTGCGCATATTGATCGAACGCTATCCCGAGAGCGAATATGCGCGCTCGGCGATTTTGAAGTTTGACCTTGCCTTTGATAATTTGGCGGCTAAAGAAATGGAAGTCGGGCGCTATTATCTCAAGCGTGGGCATTTTTCGGCTGCGATCAACCGGTTCCGTGTGGTGATCGAAGACTTCCAAACCTCGACCTTTACTGCCGAGGCTCTGCACCGGTTGGTTGAGGCGTATTTGTCGCTGGGCCTGACAGATGAGGCGCAGACAGCGGGAGCAATCTTGGGCCATAACTATGTCGGAAGCGATTGGTATCTTGAAAGCTACAACCTGCTGACTGAGCGCGATTTGGAAATGGAGCCGTCTGGTGACGGTTGGCTGCGCAAAACCTACCGCCAAGTCATTCAGGGTGGCTGGCTTTAAGCTGTAAAATGAGAGAGAGACCAGGCAATGCTTAAGGCGCTTGATATCCGCGATATGCTGATTATCGACCGGTTGGAGGTGAGTTTTCAGCCGGGTTTAAACGTGCTGACCGGTGAAACTGGCGCAGGAAAATCGATATTGTTGGATGCGCTTGGCTTTGTTTTAGGCTGGCGAGGGCGGGCCGAGTTGGTGCGCCAAGGCGCCGAACAAGGCGAGGTTGTAGCAGTATTTGAACTGCCAAAACAGCATCCGGTACACGCTGTTTTGGCCGATATCGGCGTGCCTGCTGGAGATGAGTTAATTCTGCGCCGGATCAACAGTAAAGAGGGACGTAAGACCGCTTGGGTGAACGATCGTCGATGCTCGGGCGAGGCGTTACGGGCGCTGTCTGAGCATCTGGTCGAACTGCACGGGCAGCATGACGACCGGGGATTACTGAACGCCCGCGGGCATCGGACTTTATTGGATGAATATGGCGGCCATCAGCGATTTCTAAAGGCGACAAAAGCGGCTTTTTCAGCCTGTTCTCTGGCGCGTTCAAATCTTGCAAAAGCCCTGTCTGAGGCGGCACTTATTCGCGAAGAAGAAGATTTTTTACGCCATGCTCTCAAGGAATTAGAGGCTTTGGCCACAGAGCCGGGCGAAGAGGCCGAACTGGATGCAAAACGGCGTATGATGCAGGCGTCTGAACGCATTCGAGATGATGTGAGGCGGGCCCATTCGGTGCTCGTTAAAGACGGTGCAGAGGGACAGATCACCGACGCCGTGCAGTGGTTGAATGGCACAGCCGACGGTGCTGAGGGGCGCTTGGATGGAGCACTGGCTGGGCTTTCTCGGGCATTGACAGAGCTGGACGGTGCGGTGCAGCAGATCGAAGCGAGCCTCGATGAGATGGCCTTCAATCCCTCTGACCTTGAGGATGCTGAAGAACGACTGTTTGCGATACGTGGACTGGCGCGTAAACATCAGGTTTCACCGGATGCTGTGCCGCAGTTGGCGCAGGATCTGCGCACAAAGCTAGACCGGTTGGATCAGAGTGATGCAGATTTGGCCGACTTGCGGGCTGTAGTGAGCGCGGCTGAGGCGGCCTATGAGGCGGCCGCTCACCGTTTGACACAGGCGCGGAAAACGGCTGCGGTGACGCTTGATCAGGCGGTCATGGCCGAGCTTGCACCGCTTAAAATGGATCGGGCAGTCTTTACCACCGGGGTTGCAATGGCGACAGCTGATGGTGCAGAGGGGCGCGATGTTGTGGCCTTTGAGGTGGCGACCAACCCAGGTGCCCCATCTGGTCCTTTGGCCAAGATTGCCTCAGGGGGAGAATTGAGCCGGTTTTTACTGGCGCTCAAGGTCTGTCTGTCGGAAGCCGATGGCGGGCGAACGATAATTTTCGATGAAATTGACCGCGGGGTGGGCGGTGCCACAGCAGATGCCGTTGGCCGCCGTCTGAGCGATCTGGCGCAGCAGGGACAAGTGTTGGTGGTGACCCACTCGCCACAGGTCGCCGCCTTGGGCCAGCACCATTGGCGGGTTGAAAAACATGTTGTTCAAGATGTGACAACCTCAACCGTTGTGGCCCTTGATGATGCGGCGCGCATTGATGAGATCGCACGCATGCTATCAGGCGATACCATCACAGATGAGGCGCGTGCAGCCGCTCAAGCACTGCTGCCATAGGGCTAAATCTGCACATTTGGCTGACCCCGCGCCCAGCGTAAGGGCGGTTTTGACGTCGGGGTGGTTTTGGAAATGCTCAGTTTTGCCGCAGCAATTTACCGGGGTTCATGATGTCCTGCGGATCCAATGCGCGTTTTATGTTGCTCATCAGTGTCCAGCCGTGACCGTGTTCTCGGGCCATATAGTCTAGCTTTCCAATCCCGATGCCATGCTCTCCGGTCGCAGTGCCGCCCATTTCAAGCGCGCGGGTGACCATGCGTTCAGAGAGATTTTTGGCGGTTTTCAAGTCGTCGGGCTTGTCCGGGTCGATCATCAGGATGGCATGGAAATTCCCGTCCCCTACATGACCCATGATGGGTCCGGCAATGCCTGATTGGTTAATTTCGGCGCTGGTCTGTTCCACTGCGTTGGCTAGTTTTGAAATCGGAACACATATATCTGTCACCATAGCCCCCGCCCCCGGGTGGCATGCCAAAACAGCATAATACGCAGTGTGGCGCATTTTCCAAAGCGCGCTGCGGTCTTCGGCCTGAGTGGCCCATTTGAAATCATGTGCGTCATGCTCGGCCACGATTAAACCAAAGGTTTCTGACTGCTCGGCAACCCCGGCCTCTGAACCGTGAAACTCAACCAAAAGATGCGGCAGTTCTGGCAGGCCGGCGTCAGAATATTGATTGACCGCCGCGACGGTTGCGGCGTCGATAAACTCGATCCGCGCCATCGGCAGACCCATCTGGATGGTGTCTATGACTGCAGCCACCGCTTGGTTGATGGTGTCGAAACTGCACACGCCGGCCGAGATGGCTTCGGGTTGGCCTTGCAGGCGCAGGGTCAGTTCGGTAATCAACCCCAGCGTGCCTTCTGAGCCAACAAATAAACCGGTCAAATCATAGCCTGAAGCGGTTTTGCGGGCCTCGGTGCCGGTGCGCACCACCGCGCCGTCGGCCATCACAACTTCGAGGCCGAGCACATTGTCGCGCATCGTGCCATAGCGCACCGCAGTGGTGCCGCTGGCCCGGGTGGCCGCCATACCACCAAGTGATGCGTTGGCACCGGGATCGACAGGAAAAAACAGTCCGGTGGCGCGCAATTCTTCATTCAGCGCCTCGCGCGTCACCCCCGGTTGGATGCGCACAGTCATATCTTGCGGTGAAACCTCAAGCACTGCGGCCATACGCGAAAAATCCACAGTGACGCCACCACGCACCGCCAGAGTGTGCCCCTCAAGCGACGTGCCGGTGCCCCAACCGATCATCGGGCAATTATGTTGGTGGCAAATCTCGACTATGGCGCGCACCTCATCGGTTGAGGTGGGATAGGCGACGGCATCGGGTGGCGTGGTGGTGAAATGGCTTTCGGATTGACCGTGAAGGTTGCGGTCCGAGGTTGACTGGTTCAGGCGGTCTCCTAAAAGCGTCTGCAAAGCAGCTATTGCATCTGAGATCATCTTATGGCGCTCCTTTTTGGCATAGCTTAAACAGATCACAGATCGGATGAAAGTGACAAAGCTATGTGAACGCAATGGTTTGATCGGTTTCTGCGGCGATTACCGCTTGCGTACCAAGTGGTTTTTCAAGGCCAGTCTGCCTGATTTTGCCCATGACGGCGTCGCTGGCAGAGCGCTGCTAATCGTAGGCTAAGCGCTGAAGCTGTGCCAAGTTTACAACGTGAAAAACTGACTGGTTTACACATTTCAGGTATATTCAAACGCGCAAAGCCAGGTCTCTCTTATCAAATTTGTTCAACGGTCACCTGGTCA
>Ga0129327_10002035_pt1 | contig 11825 bp, 4 predicted proteins | sample CPBDNA_6_FD_111799 | JGI IMG/M metagenome (GOLD analysis project Ga0129327, IMG submission 111799) | Freshwater to marine salinity gradient microbial communities from Chesapeake Bay, USA - CPBay_Spr_31_0.8_DNA | ecosystem: Environmental > Aquatic > Marine > Coastal | place: USA: Chesapeake Bay...
AAAACAAAAAAACGCTAAAATTTCTGAAAAACAAAAAAAATACGCATTTCTTTTTGTTAACAACAACAAGTAACATCACGAACTCCTACTCTTCGCGGAAAAGCGCAGGAGTAGTTGCGACGACGCAGAGCATAACAACGACGAATACTAAGCGAGACCAAGAAAGAGTGTTTTTATTTTCGAGAGATTTGTTTTCTCTCCAAGCGCGCTCTTTGTATTTATTTTTGTTCGTGTCGGCGTATTTAATTCTGATCTCGTTGGCGATTGTTATTGAATTGACTCGATCGGTGGTACGGTTAAGCGCGTTCGCGTACGGTTTATCAATCGCGTGAGAGTTTAAGTTTGTTTCCTGTTATCTTCTTTCTTCTGTTCGGTCGTTGGGTGTTCGTGCGCGCGGATGAAGACGATGACGATCCTTTCGAAAAGAAGAATGTTTTTCTTTTCCTTGCTCGTTGTTACTTTTTGGGGTGCCTTTGCGCGCGCCGAAGAAACGACGAATAACGTTCCGAGCGTCTCGACGTGTTTGTCGATGCCAGACGTGAGCGCGTGTGCCAGTCCGACGTCAAACACGTGTAAAGCTTTGTTGAACACCTGGAACGACGCCGGGTGTTTCTGCGATGGCGTGGAGACGGTGGATATTTCGGCGTACGCGAGCGCTTTGGAAGGCGCGATGTTAGCGAATGGCATCGCGAAGCACGACGCGTCGACGGATTCTGTTTGCGTGCAAGCGCTGGCAGAGCAATCGTCACTTGGTGCGCAAGATGTTTTGAAAGCTCCAGCGTACGCGTACGCGGTGAAAACGTCTTCGACGTCGTACTCCGTACATTGGGCGGCGAGCGAGAAGTACAAGGACGAGACCGTTTCCTTATATTCGGTCACGCCTTACATTCCTGGTGCTGATAAGATGCCCATTCGATACACGTGGCCATATTATGGCATCTCATCGACGTTAAATAGTAGTGTCGCTTTTGGCGGCGCTTTATCTACCTCAGTCGACTTGTCGGATATGGAGCAAACCGCGTCCAGTTTGGGAAGTGTCATTGTTTTTCTAGTACACGCCGTCGTGATCGATGGTACTGGTACAAAAACAGTCTCTCCGAATTTCGCGTCGGCTAAATACGTCCCGATTCTCGCCGGAAATCCGATTGTTGAGATGTTTGCCTCGGCGACTTCATCTGATGTTTCTACGTCGTGCGGTACGTTCACGTCTCCGTGCGCGTCGTTGGCGGCAACGTTGGCGTCGACCTTGTTCAGAAACGCTGTGAGCAAGAAAGTGTCGTTGCTTCCCGGAACGTTCGCTTCGAGTTCGTGCGGTCTTTCGATAACGTCTCTTGGACCAGTAGAGATTTCTTCTCTCACTGGGTTGCCCGATTCAACTACAATCGACTGCGGATACGAGAACCATTTTGCCACGATTTCCGGCGACGACGATGCAGTCACCATTTCTGGCGTGACTATTCAAAACGGTCGCAGCGAAACCGGCGGCGGATTAAAAATCGCAAACTCGGCGACTTCTGAGCGCGTTCAGCTCTCTGATGTTGTCGTGAAAGACTCCCTGGCAGAGAATTTGGGTGGTGGTATTCACGTTGTGAGCGCCTCTCCCAAGTTTGATAACGTCGTCGTGCAAAACTGTTCGGGAGGTAACGACCGAACCGGGAACGCCAATCGAGGCGGTGGTATTTACATCGAAACGAACTCGAATGTCATCGCGAACGATTTGACCGTGAAAGGTTGCTCTCTGGATGTTTCTGGAAAAGGTGGTGGTTTGAACGTCGACGAATCTTCCAGCGGCGTTTTCACCAACGCCGTCATTGAAAACAATTCAGCATTTTTCGCGGCTGGTATTTTCATCGGGAACAATTGCAAGCCAAAGTTTATAAACGCGAAGGTTTCCGGGAATTCGGCGAGTTACGGATCCGGCATTGGTATCTTTAATGGTGGTGACGCCGAGTTTGTGGATGGCACGATTTCCAAGAATACGCCAACGGCAAATGCCGAAAGTTACGGTGGTGGTCTTCTCGTTTATTCAGGCGCTAAAGGAACGTTTACCGGCGTTACCTTTACTGAAAACGAAGCAGATTACGGTGCGGGAGTCATGGCGTGGCCACAAGCAATTTTACTCACGTTTGATTCCTGCATGTTTACGAAAAACGTCGCGAAAGTCAACGGAGGCGCCATCAACGCCAAGACGGCGTCAACAATTGTCACGTCCGCGCAGACAACTTTGGCCGGAAACGTTGCCCAAAATCTCGGTGGTGCCATTCATGCTGAACCGTCAGCGTCGGTAACGCTTTCGTCTGAAACGACCGTCTATAAAAATACCGCCAAAAATGGTGGTGGCGTGTCGTGCGTCGGCGCGGACATCACCATTAATTCGGCTTCGAAATTTGTTGAAAATGTCGCTTCTTCATATGGTGGCGGTGTTTACCTCGAGTCATCGTGTAAGACTACTGTGACCGCCGCGGTATTTTCCGGGAACACTGCTGGCGGAAGCAACGAAACGGTATGCCCGAGAGTTCGCGGCGCTGGTGGGGGCGCGTTCGCCGTCGTCGGAGTATACGACGTCTCTTCCGTATCTCAAGGCGCGACCAACTTGGAAATCTCCCAAAACACCGTTATGACGAAGAATGCGGCCATCGACGGCGGTGCAATCTTTGTGTTGTCTTCCAGTGATGCCGCGACGACGAGCTCTGCTTCTGGTTCCACCCCGTCTGTGTCTTTGTATTCCGAAGGCGCGATCGTTACCGTTCGAGAAGGCGCGACACTTCTCGAAAATACAGCCTTTGGATGTCACGGTCCTGGCGAAAAGCGCGGCGCTGGAGGCGGCATTTACGCGAGCGTTGGTATCGTCACAGCTAAGGATGCCATCTTCTCTAAAAACGTCGCCGCTACACACGGTGGAGGTATTCGCGCCGTAGACAACGTGGCATCTTTGAAGCTCGACGCAACGACCATGGCTGAAAACGTCGCCAGTGATGGATTTGGAGGTGCTATTGCGAGCTCTGCAATCGCGTTTCGAGTAGAAAACGGAAGTGTCATGTCGAAAAACGAAGCTACTAATGGTGGTGCGATTTCCATCGCGCCGCCGTCGGAAGAAAGCGGTGCTGACTCGGCACTCGATTTCGAGCTCGCGTCTCTGACTCTCGACAGTAACGTAGCCTCCAAAGTAGGCGGCGGCGTTTATTTCGACGCCAACTTTGCGAAAGCTTCGATAACACCAACTACGATGAATACTTTATCACAGTTGATTTTTCGTTCGAACGTGGCGGAATCTGGCCCGAGCGTCTACTGGACGCGAGCGTCTTCGCCGAACGTCGAGTTTACGTGCGAAAGCTGCAGCAACTTGCCAACCTTTCATCCAGAAGATTACGCAACGGAGGCGTTGAAAGTTCAAGCACCGGCGCATGTCTTAGCCGAGCTCTCAAAAGGCGTCGGATCGGGTGAAGTTGCCAAATCGTTCTCGGTTGAACTCGTGGACTATTACGGGCATGTCGCGGTTTCTGAACCAGCGTCATCAACGTGCACAATATCTACTGCTTCGCACGAATTGGACGACATCGCTATCACGGATTACGCTGGAGACCTTGGAAGGCTCGAATTTTTGAAAAATCACTCTCCTTTGGTCGTTTCCGGCGAACTCTCTGAAAATTCTCAGAAAGGCGTTTCAACCTTTGACAAGGTGACATTTCGGGGCGAGCTCGGTGACGTATACCGCGTATCATTTTTATGCAAACGCGAGAACGATGTTCAAATCGGCGACGAGTTGATATTGAACGCGCAAATCTTAAACTGTCTTCCCGGGTACCAGCCTAATTGGATGAACTTAGAGAACGGCGAAAAATCTGCGAGAATATGCAGTTATTGCGAAGATCGAACGTTCAATCTGGATGGAATACAATGCAAGCCGTGTCCTGAAGGTGGCGATTGCCGCGGTGGGAGCGATATCTCCTCACTTGAAGGTTGGTGGCGCTCAAATGACTTGTCCGAGTACATCTTCCAGTGCCCCATGGGTGCGGAAGCGTGCAAAGCGACTAACTCGACTGGCAACGTCGCATGCGAGGACGCCTACGAAGGGCCGGTGTGCGCGTTGTGCAAAGAAGGTTTCCGAAAGTTAGGCGGCAAGTGTTTGAAGTGCCAATCAAAACCCATTACAGATGCTATTCCAGTTATCGGAATTTTAGCCTTGATCGGGTTTATAATTTACATTTTCAAGAAACCGCTCCAGGAAGCAGCCGGAACGGTACTCGCCACGTGCGTCATTTACGTCTTTCAAACGCTCGGTTTGTTGTACTCCTACGACGTCAAATGGCCTTCGCCTATGAAGAGAACGTTGGGAATACTCGACGTGACCAACTTAAACTTGGATGCGTTAGCGCCGGGATGTTCGAACGCCTCAAACACGTTTTACGTGTCATACATTGGAGCTTTGACCGTGCCGCCGATCATCTTGATGCTTACTTTCGTCGCCTTTAACACCGCCGGTGTGATTAGGAAGATGAATAGGAATACATTCCTCGGTTTGAACATCAACGACGAGAAATTAATCGAATTCCAAGGTAAATGTAAGCGTAACTGCGTTTGGATGCTCGTTTTAACCTACGCTGGCGTCACCAAAACCGTCTTGCAGCTCTTCAACTCGAGAACTCTGGACGTTGGAACGTTCTTACGCGTGGATTATAAAATCGAAGCCGAAGGTGCGACGTTCAACGCCTACCGATCGTCCGCGTATCTCGCGATGATTATTTATCCGTTCGGTCTACCGTTGTTTCTTGCATGGAAGTTATTGAAACGACGTCCGACCGGGAAATTATCGGAATCCGATTCCTTGCGTTCGACGTACGGTTTCATGTACAAATCCAATCGCCCGGGATGCGAAGGATGGGAGCTCGTTTTGTTGGCGACCAAGTTCTTTTTAGCCGCCATTCCAGTGTTTGCTACTGAAAGAAACTTGCGCGGCGATCCGAATTCTGGCTACGACGTCTCTTCTGAATTCGCATCGGCGTGTCAAATCGCCATGGCGCAAATGCTCTGCGGCGTCGCTTTCTGTTTGGCATTATACGTCAAACCGTACGCTCAACCGTTGCATAACCGCCAATTCTCGTTGGCCATAGGTACCGTCATCTCCTGGTTGGCTGTTACGACTGCCGTCTTTGCTAACCCACAAGCGTTCACGAACACTGAATCTAGCGGTGTCGGTGCCGGTTTGGTCATCTTTTCTCTCGTCACTTTAGCCTACGCCATATCTGCGTCGGCCAAAGCCGGAGAAAAGCCTTTCGCTCGCGAGAAAAAAGACCCGGACGAACCGTCGTTTTGGAAATCCCAATCGATGTTTTTAAAATCGTTTAAAAGAACTGATGTGCAAACGACGCAAAAAGGCACGTCAACCACTGAAGACAACGACGAGAAAGCTTCTTCTTTGAAGCCTCTCGCGGCCGAAGCCGCCTAAAGCGGCGGCGTTCACTTCGTCTTCGACTCTCATGACCTGGTGCATTCTCCTTCACACATATACATACGAAAGTCGATCGAGAACACCGAAAAGAATCCGTATTTATTCAGTTTTTTTATTATATTATACATATTCATATTATTATTCGATGCAACACTTCCCCGGGCGGGCGCGTTATATGTCATAAAAGAAGAAGACTCGCTGCTAGTCTTGCTCGCGTATTTTTTCTTTCGTTCGAAACGCACCCTAAAACGACCGGTCTTCTTCAATTGCTCATTTTCAGCCATCCATCGTTTTCCTTCTCTTTTCTTCGTTACTTTTTGGTTGTTTCGAAACACCTCTTTGGGAAAGAAAAAACAAACAAAAAACATGCAGCATCGCTCTTCCAACGCGGATACGATTCGCGCCGAGAGCGAGAAAGTGAGGCAGGCGAACGAGGAGCGATTGAGAGAGAAGCGAATGGTACGTCGTCGTTTGATTTCTTTTTTCTCTAAACTCTCTCTCTTCGTCACTTTTGTTGAGCTTTTTGATTGATTGATTGCCTTTTCGGATACGATCGGGTGACGAATTCCAGAGTTTCTTTCTCTCTCTCTCACGTACCTTTTCCGCACTTAAAGCATCACGGATCGATGATCTGAAAGCCTTTCTGTATTTTACCATTCGCACATCAACTGACGCGACGACACTTTTCTTTTCTTTTATAGCAAAAATCCTCTCGCTCGAGCGGATCTGCCTCCCCAGGGGCGATAATCTTTTCGATATTAGTGCTCGTCGCCATCGCGGTGTTTGCGATTGGCCATCCGTCCGGGCAAAAATTGTCGAACCAAGCGTCGAGGAAGTTTGGATTAGGTGGACGGAGTAGCAATGGCGGTGATTTCGATGTTGATAGTAGCGGCGGCGACGCGGTGGACGTTTCGGAAGAGTTGGCGCCGTCGGAGACGATGTCCGAGGAGGATCGAGAAGAGATTGCGGCGGAAGAAGCGGAAGAAGCGCAAGAGGAGGCGGCAGAGGAAGCAGCAGAAATGGGTTTGAATAACGATGCGGCTGAAGCGGTGCCATCGAGATCGAATATGGATTCTATGGCCAGATGGGCGGCGTTGGGCGTGCCCGAGGTGTGCATTAGACCGGGCGTCGCGCCGAGCGGCGTGATTCCAGGATTAGAGCTTCACGATCGATACGACGACGCTTTTTACACGAAACCGGCCGGAACAACTGCCGCGCACACGGATAAAGTGCAACACACGGAAGAGCAGCAAGCGGAACACGAAGACGCGAAGGAAGAGTTGCAAGACGCGAAGGAAGATTTGAAAGACGCCGTGGAGGAGTTGAAGGAAGAGATTATCGAGGAGAAAGAGGAAGAGGCAGAATTGGCTGCCGAAGAAGGCGTTACGATTTCCGACGAAGAACAAACGGAAGACGAGACCAAGTTGGAAGTTGGGCAAGAAGACGCCGAGACGATTGCGGGTGCGTCTTCCGACGAAGGCGAAAAGAGACGCGCGCGAAGCTTGCTTGGGAAGCAAAAGAAAGCAGGAGGGAGAATCACTGGCACGCCCTTAACGGCGACTTCGGTGCAAAACGTTCCGTTAGCGTCAGCCTCGTTCGGTCGCGAACGATACGCTGGGCCGGAAACGAACCCGTTACTCGTCGAGGGTATGTCTGAAAACGCCGACGATATCGACCAAGCGGACACGGAACAAAGAGTCATGTTTGAAGTCGCGAAGCTGTCGCTCTTCGACATCGCGTGTCAGTTTGCCAACGCCGAGTGCGCGGATGCAGCGGCTTTACAGTTGGCTGCCGCCTTAAGAGCGGACGCCGAAGCCGTTATCAATCCGGACGTGTCCCCAGAAGAACTCACGGAAGTCTCCGCGAGACTCTCCACGTTGCACAGCAACCCGAGAACGATGTTGAACTCGTCCAAGTTACCGGCGATGGGCAAATCTGGCGAACTCGGTTCGTGTGCGTTAACCAGCGACGCGGAGTATGACCCAAGCGGGCAACGATTTGACGCGACTGTTTCTCGATTTGCCTCGGTCATTGACGTCCACGACACGTTGGTGTACTGCGCGCCTGATTCTAAGTTTTGCAAATTCACGAAACTCACCGAACCGATCACGGAAACGACCGTTCGATTGGACGCGGCTTCGTATTTGATGGCCAAAGCGGCGGGTAAAACCATCCACTCCATCTTGGCCAACGACGAAGGTTTAGGACGAGGTATTTCCAACTGGGGCTACGAAGGCGAGCCGACGCACAACTTTATCACCACTTTAATGCTCTTGCGTTCTGGTTTGTGTGCTCGATTGGATGTTTACGGTCAACCGTCCATCCCTCTCGATTGGTTCCGCTCGCAAGGATACGGTCACATCACCGCCATTCCGGGAGATAGCGAAGAGGATCAAAAATTAGCCAAAACGCTCGTCCAAGAGAGGTACGCTTATAGAGTGGTGATGGATCAAGGGAAAATGTGCTTCTTCAAGTAAACGAGGGAAGCAGCAAACTCTCTCTCGGGTGAAGAGACGACGGCGGCGCGAAAGAGAGAGAGAAAAATAACTACCACTAGAAACACATTACTATATATAATATTTTTATCACGGTCGTGCAGTATATACATTCTTATTTTAAATTCGATTTCACAACGTACAACGACGCGTTTCGGTAGCGCTTCGTCAAAACGGATGTCTACTTCTCGTCTTGGCTTTTCTTCTCCACCCCGGCAACTTTCGCGTAGTGATCGGTCACGATGTTAATATCGCACCCGTACTGCGCGTAACAGGCTTCTAACTTTTTGCCTTCCAATCCTGTTTATTATTAGTATTAAAAATGTCAGTAAAAGTTCTGTCGTCAGTCTTCGCATAAAGAGGGAAATAATGGTGACTCGGATGCTTCTTGTAAGATGATGAAAAGAAATGAAGATCGCATATTCTTCTTTCTCTCTTCTGGATTTAAATCAAAACGTACCTTCGCACTCTTTAATCGCGTTCTTAATCTCTTCGACGTCGCAGTAGCCTCTCGCGCCGCCTCCACCAGCCGTGAATTCCTCCTGCATACATAAATAAACACGTGAGTAATCTATAATAATTGGACACAACAACAACAACAACAACTGTAAAACGTACCGCTTTCTTCAATTTCGGTTTCGCCGGTTCCGCGCGAACTTTGAAACCCTCTCCTCTCCTTCTCTCAAAATTTGAGATTAACCGCACTCTCTTGGAAGAGAAGGAGGAGGAGGAGGAGGTTTTGCTCGTCGACGCTGCCGCCGATGATGATACTAAATTGATCGTAAACATATTTTTATTATTTTTGCTTCTTTTTGCGAGTGAAGAAAAAAGACTAGTTTTCGCGAGTCAAATTTTGTATCTAAAAAGCACTTTTTAGATACAAAATTTTAAGCGCTTTTTGCTCCATAAGAATACTAAAACTGTGGAGACAGAGATGATGATGGCAGGAGGAAGAGGAGGAGAGCTGTCGTCTTTCGACACCAACGATGACGATGAAGAAGAAGAAGTCGTCGTTCTGAAACAGGAGGAGGAGGATTTGGAGGACAGAGGAGGAAGAGGTCGAAACTCTTTCAGAGAGAGGTTGAATAAGATTGTCCAGACGACGGCGAGAAATTCGTGGTCGTTAGTGAGACATTTCAAGAGCGGAGGAGGAACGGCGAGAAGCGCATCGGAAGAGGAGGAGGAGGAAAAGGAGGAGGACGGAAGAGGGAAGAACGTAAGGGAAGAATCGCTCTCGCATTCAGTGCCGAAAAAAATCGCGAGGTACTTCCGCGCGGAGAGGAGACGGACTTTGACCGCGTTGACTTTATTGACCGCGTTTCCGCCGATACTGAGAGCGTCCGTGGAAGTTTCCGGGACGAGGATTTTAGATTATATGGTGACAACGATCGTAAGTTTAGTGGTTTTGTTATCCATGTCTTTGTATAACTGGGAACGGGAGGTGTATCCGGCGATGAAGATGCTTTTGTTCGCGGCGTTGGTCGTCGCGCAATTGTTGGCGGAAAACGTGTGCGTGGCGTTGATTACGCATTTGGACGAGAATAAGTTTGTGTACACGTCGTTGCAAGATAACTTGTATCAGTGGTTACGTCGCGGGTGCGAGACGTCGAGAGCTTTGAAGGAATTGTTTTGTGGTACGTTTCCCGGATGGACGACGTTGCATTTTGGCGCGTGGGTAATTTTAGGCGTGTTGGGACCGACGCTCGGCGGAGAAGGCGAAGGTTTGGGTAGGATGCTTTTTAAGAAGAACACCGATCATAAAAAAACGCTCTCGAGGGACGAGCGACCGTTGAACGGTAGTGATAATAGTCGTAGTAACAGTAGAGACGAAGAGCGCGGAGAAAAACGCGCGGGAAGGTTTGAGGACAAATCACCTAACGCCGCTTTCTCGCCGGCGGAAGAGCAAATTGCAAGCGGCATCAATATTAGTAGTAGTATTAATAGTAGTAGTAGCTCAAGAAGTGTTTTTGGGATTGCAGCTCGAACGTGCGCGACGATTGCGTTAGCGCGCGCCATTCGCGTGGTGTCATTCATGCTTACCGTGGTACCAAATCCAAAGCCCGGGTGTTACAACCGTCAATTTTCGGACGCGCCGATGCAATACGAAGACGGTTGGCATTTAATTACATACGGATCGAGTCGAATTCGGGGAACTGGTGGGTGCAACGATTTGATCTTCTCCGGACACGGTGTCATATACATGTCTGGCTTCTTGTGCTTAGCAACGCACGGTATATCTCTGGGTAGTTTCGTCGTATTTTTAGCCGTATTACACGCGTCGTGTAAAGAAGCGCTGGATCAAACGCACTACGGCGTGGATATGTTTTTAGCCATCGCGGTGACGGCGCTGAGTTGGCGCGAGTGTCACACCGTCGAAAAGTGGGTTACCGGGAATTCATCAAAAGACGACGAAATAGGAAAGGGAGGAGGAAGAGGAGAAGAAGAAGAAGAAGAAGAAAAGAAGAGAAGAGGGAAATTCCAATTAAGTAAGCGAGCGAGGCGTGGTTTGAGCTTTTGTTTACCATTTCTCATCATCGCGCTCGTCATCGCTGGTGCGACTGTGTTCATCACCAGCGACGCCTAAGTGAAAGAGAGATACACGAATAAAAAGGGAAACTGTGTGTGTGTGTGTGTGTATGTGTTTGTTTGTGTGTATGCGTGCGTTAAAAATATACATGTCACAACAGAGCCGTCTGCGTGTTTTTACAATCCACCAGCGGAGTTTCGCCTTTTTTCTCGATAAGTACGGCTTTGATTTCGTCGCTCTTTAAGTACTCCATCGTTTCTTCTTCGTTCTCAAAACCTAACGTCGTCGTAAAGAATGAAACCGGAATCGTTGGGCGGTGACTGGAACACAACGCCAACAACGCGTGCCCGCGCAATCGATTCGCGTGCTTTTGCATCAAGTTCCAATTATAATTCGGTGCTATTTTCCGAAGCTTGAAAAATTTGACAATATCTGAGCCTTTCACTGAAACAATAGCTTCTAAGGCATGTTTCACAAAGTCGTGCTCGATGTTCTCTTCGGTCAAATCAATCATCTCCGTGAAAAGTTGGCGACCATTCTTGGCCGTTTCGTCCGCGATCAACGCGTAGAGTAATCTATATGCCGCAAACTCACCTCGCGAGTCTTTAAACTTCTCTTCATTGATGTACCGTTCGTGCAACGTTTTAAGAACCGTTTGACACTGGTTATACTCGGCTAAATCGTCGTGCTCTAGAGCAACTCTCGCGTGCGTCTCGTACGCGGAAACCGCCAAAGGGCCCTTCGCGTGCTGCACGGTTAAATCCTGTCTGATTGACTTTAATTGCTCTTTTAACTGATCGTACGTCCATTCTCGACTCTTCCATTTTTCTTCTACTAACGCCAAGGCTTTTTTTAAAACCGCCGGAGGGCGAATATCCGAAGCTTTTGGATCTGAGGTCAGGCGCATGTACGCTTTTGTCAGGGACTGATTCGTTCCCACCGCGCGTTTGTTCCCGGTTTTCAATTCAGCCATGGTCACTTCTCCTCGAGGTGAATCTGTCCGCGTGACCGACTTCGGTCGCTCAATCTCTTCCCCGTAATGCTCGTTATTACTAAATCTCTGCTCGCGTTTCTTCTTGTTTTGTTTCGAGTACAAATCGTCATCCATCGCTATACCTCCGCGGTCTCTCTTTCTATTACTATCACCGGGGGTCAATCTACTTTCTAACGCAGAGGGCACGCCAAACCGCAACGGCTGTTGTTCCTGAAACTGCTGCAACGGCGGCGGTGGTGACGGGTACTGCGCTTGACCGCTTATGACGCTCATCGGTGGCATCCCGAGCGGTTGCCTCGTGAGAACCGGCGGCGGCATTTGATACCCGCTCATTCCAATCGGATACGCCTGATGCTGATA
>Ga0129327_10002044_pt1 | contig 11798 bp, 2 predicted proteins | sample CPBDNA_6_FD_111799 | JGI IMG/M metagenome (GOLD analysis project Ga0129327, IMG submission 111799) | Freshwater to marine salinity gradient microbial communities from Chesapeake Bay, USA - CPBay_Spr_31_0.8_DNA | ecosystem: Environmental > Aquatic > Marine > Coastal | place: USA: Chesapeake Bay...
ATGGAACCCAAAGGACGCCTAGATGGGGTTCCTTTGCCGGTCATTATTCTGGAACGAAGAAGTTAGAATCGAACTGTGAATGTGGGATTCTATAAATATATAAGAACATAAATAAAATAATACAAAATACAAAAAGATTTGATATTTATCAATAAACTGCATTGACCCCTTTTAACCTCACTTTTATTTCTTTCTTTTATAAGTTACGTTTTAGTCGAGCTTTAGTTATGTTCTGTAATTTTCCTAATCAAAGTAGGACACAGAATAGTGGAACCAGCTGTACATTTTACATCGTGTAAGTCTGAAAAGATGTCATTTGTAAAAATGTTCATCACTAATAGTTCTTACAAATGTACATCTAATTTCCATCAGATTCACAGGGTATCTTTTGGATTGGTGGCAAATCAGAACACCTAAAGAACTCCTGTAAAACATTCCCCCAGGGAACGGCTGATTTGCCAACAATCCACAAAAGAACAACCAACCAAAGCTCAACAAAACTTGCCAATATTATGGTCCATGTAACAACATATCACTTTTGAAAGTCTGGGTTTACAGAGTTAAATGCTGTCACTATGCTACTAATAGAGACATGATTCGGGTCCTGACTGGGAGCAGAGCCTTGAACCTCTGAAGTAATCATCACTCGTCCACTGACTGCCCATATCTTCTCATAGTTGGAAGGAACATCATCACACACACTCTCATTCTTGTGCAATGGTAAGTCTGAGGGAACTGGAGCCATTACTGAGACACCAATCACAGGTAAAGGATTTGACACCATTCTGATCACTCTTTCTTCAGCATCAACCACCGAAGGGCCAAGTCTAGCACTAAGCTCATCTGATATCAAGCACTTTGGAGATTGACTATCTTCCAAGAAAACCACAGATTCAGATTCATCACTAGATCTAATCACAATTTCACGATCCTCCATTACATTTGACACTTCAAAATTAGGATCACCGGCTGCTCTAGCTGCTTTCAGAGCTGACTTCTTAGCCCTTTTGGCCTGGTTCCTTCTTCTACACCTGTCTCTCTGAGCATCACTCTTTTTACTGGGGACAGGGGGAACCAATTGAGCCATTTTGGTTCTCTTGAATTGTGGCCCCATGGCACTAAGTCCAGCAAGAGCATCTTCTCTAGCTTCAGCTTCAACCAACTCAGCAGCCTTCCGTTTCCTTGTCTCCTCAGCTGCAGCTTTAGCCTTCTCCAAATACTTAGTGATCTTTGTTTCAGCCCACAGACTCTGGGCAACAGGTTCATTGCCAGACACTAGAAGATACATGGTCCTCACTTCCTCTAGAACACTAGTATTTTTGAACCAGAAGCGCTCTTTCCTTGTTCCACCTCCTTCTTCAGATGCACGCTTCAGTAGAGTCTGAGCAAAACTAGGTTCATTTAGCCTCAACCATTCCAAGATCACATGCCTGGTAAGCCTGTTCTGAATCTTTGCAATCTTTGCAATGGAAGTATACATGATGGTTTCTGGGTTCAGAACAACTGTTGGATGCTTAAAGCCTGGGTCAGCACACAAAAACGGTTTGTCAGATCCATCCATTGGAACAGGGGAAGTAAGTTCCCTACCAAACACAGCATAATCTAACAAATCAGGAGTCTGTACTACGTCAGACCAGATGTTGAGCACTCCAACCATGTCAAAGTCCCTCAAAACATCTAGCTGACTAAAGACAAACCTCCTTGTAGAATGCAAGAATCTGGCCCCACCAAAGACTACTGATGGCCATGGAGGTATGATCTGTGACATCTTCACTGCCCGCTGAGGAGGGTCTGGTCTCAACCTGCCTTCCTTGTACACTGTATTCCGGCGTCTTCCAAATGCTTCAAAGAAGAGATCATCTTCAACCTCATCATCATCACCACTGTCTGCCAGAATATCATATTCCTGAGGTGATGCCTCTGGCTCTCTGACCCGCAGGGAGTTCACCAGATCTTCTCTAGTTCTAGCCTTTCTATAATGAACCTCAGACACCTCCAAACCCTTGATGACTCCAATTATGAACTGGGAAAACCACTCAACAAACTGAAATTGAGATTTTCCAGTAAGAGTGCAGACTATGTGAGGATCTGGAAACACATTCAAAAGTAGGGCAGACAAGAGAACTGTGTACATATTATAGCCGCTTCGTGTATCTCCAATGATGTAAATCTTGAAAGCATCTGGCAATTCCTGATATGGAAGAGACCACAGGCCATCAGCCATGGGATTCAGCTTAGTGAGAAGACCGCCAAGTATCTGAAAGTTCATATTGAACATGGTAGACTCATCAGAGTGAAAACCAGCTACTACAGCCAGTGCTTCTGTCTCTACAAAACCATTCTCAAAATGAAACCTGGGGTCACCGACACGACGAATGAAATCTTGCATCTTTGTCACATTATCCTTAACATCACATCCAGTAGCTACTGGCAATTTGGCTAGAAACTCAGATAATGCAGGCTGTATTGCAGAGAAACAGATAAGATATTCAACTCCATCACTACTCTTAGTTTGCACAATATCGGCTCTCACACTAAGAGTCCACTTCTGACCTCCAAGGATTAGCCTAGCAGGTACTACTTCAACAGACATACCTTCCCTAGCTTTCCGGGCCACAAATGGGAAGCGTGGATATGAGTCAGAACTTGATGGCATGAGTTTGGCATTCTCTTTACTGATATGGATGCTCTCCACATCAAAGGAAATGACACCTGAAGGGAATATATCCTGATCCTCCTTGTACTTGGTGTTGAAGAATTGAATGGCTTCCTCCACCTCATTATCAGAGCTACTTCCAATGGTGATCTCTTTCACCTCATGACCAGTATTCAGAGTAGAGCTAGATACAGACCTAACACACTGAATATTTTCAAGATACCAGAGAGGAGGAACCTGGAAACCTCCAAGAGCCTGCTTGATGTTAGTTATAACCATGTCAAGCAGTGGTGCACCACCAGTGATCTGGAGCCTCATGTCTATAGACTGGAAGTCATTCATCTTGGCTTCAGCAAGATTAGCAAGACTAAGCTCCATTCCTTCTTGATCACTGACTTGGACAGCATGGATGCTTTTCCCATTAAACATTTCAGACACTAACAGTTTATCAGTTTTGATGATCTTGTGGCTCCACAGAGAAATAAGACGATAATCATCAATCTCTCCGAAAACATTTTCGGATCCCTGTATAGTGATTAACTTCCTGCTGGAACTCTGGAACGCAGTAGCATAGGACTCCAGTTGTTTGGAGGTGTAGAACCTGTACAAATTATATTCGTTATAAATCATGATATTTGTTTCAATAAAATCGGTTAAAATTTGGTGCGTTCAATATTAAGTAAAACCGCCAAAAGAATTCAAGGGAGAAAACCAAGGTTTTACTCACCATATTCTTTGGCTAATTATTTCTGTACAACATTCTTCAAGTAGTATTCTACAGTATTTACAGGTATATCATCAGCGCTGTGAATCTTTGCCACCTGGCGGGGATTCCTGGGTACATACAACTTCCTTTTCTTGCCAGGACCAAAATACTCTAAGGTAAGGTTCCTATCAGTTACACTGTCCACCTTCCCAAGAGACCAACTCCACCTCTTCATGATGCCAGAGTCATTGTGAACAAAGACAACAATATCGCCTTTTTCTATCTTATCTGTCTTTAACCACTTGTTACACTTAGGAATCAAATGATGGAGCCTGTCTAGCATAATCTGATACCAAACAGTTTGAATTTTCCTGTTACTCTCAAGAAGCTGTGTTTCTGTACTACTATCAAGGACAAATCCATCATCCAATGATCTATAGTTGTTCCTGCCTAACTTCAACCTGTTAGGAGTTATTATATCAAAACCAAAGTCTTGCATGTTTGAGGAAGCACCTCTGCAGATAGGGATATTGTCCATATCATTTGCGATCTTACAGAAAAGTGTCTCCCAAGAGATGGTGGTCATAGGTCTGCTGCAATCAACAGATAATTTGCTCAACATCGACCTTAAAACCTTGACTTTGGCCTCAACCCTTCCTCTTTCCTCGTGAGATTTAGGATTAGATACCTGAACAGACATGCCAAGATTACTATGAACAGCCAAATCTACATCCCTCAGATTAAACTTTGCACTGTGGAGTGCTACTAGTTGGGAACCAGCATCGACAAAGGCATACCTGGGAACGCCATACCGACTACTATGTCTTTCAAGGGCCTGTACAACATTAGCTGTTTCCAGTCCTTCCAGAACAAGTATCGAAGTGGCTGATGTTAAGATACAGACAATAACCAGTGCATATATTTCAAAGCTCTGCCTTGAATTGACCCATGCCTTAGCTTTGAACTTGTATGCAATGTCCATTTGAATAGCATGAAATGGAGGTGATATAATAGTCCGATGAGGGCCATGGTTTGCCATTTCTAGTTCAAGAGTTTTTCTCAGTAACATCTTGCACTTTGTGCAATCCTTACGAACTCTACCAACAATACCTCTGGGATTGTCCAGCACATGCATTTTCTTGGTGATTTCCCTGTAACTTAACTCTACACCAGAATGTGGTCTTAAAACATCATGAACATGGATGACGTATGCAAAGAAGATTGGGGAAGAGGAATGGAGAACAGGAACAACTGCCTGAAAATCCTGGTTGTCAAAGAAGATTTGTATATCCAGATTTGAAGACACCACTGGGAATTCTCTGGACAAACGACCTGTGTAATAGTAAATTCCATCCAGGTACTTGAAATCTGCCATTTTCTTTTCAGACAGGATACCTTTCAGTTCCATGCTACCCATTCTGAACCAGTAGTCTTCACCCAAATAGTTGTTGTCTTTTGAAAAGAACTCTTTGATTAGTAAATCCTTCTTTTCTCTAGTCAGTTTGGTATTCAGTTTCTGAAGTTTCCCATCAACATGGATGCAAACTCTGCACTTAGACTGCAAACTTAGTTGGAGGTCATGTTTTTTAGTATTGGTGTGGGTTTTGTGTACTTGCCATGCTACAAACTTCACTAACACTGTCATGCACATAACAGATTTCTTCCAACCTACACTGACAATCGGGAAGAGTGGCTGAATCAGTGGAGGACCCTTCCGGGCCAAGAAAACAGAAGAAAAGTGTGAATTGCTCTGTTCTGTGCTCTCAATGCTACCTGATAACTCCTGAACCATGTTTGAGAAAGCGATGAGACCTGGATTCTTTTTAAGGTCTACTTCAAGAAAACATTCAGTATTGACTTGCTGAGCCTCGTTTTCAGACAACGTCAAATCACTGTACCTCATGATTGGCATTTCATGGAGTTTATGTTTCATCCAAGACTTTCCTTGAATCCATTCTGAATCCTTGTCTAACATACTAGGAGACAGCTTATGTTCCTTAGTCAGTAAATCTGCGATGTTCTCTGTTCCCGGGATGTGAAACAAAGGGATATCAACGCTTTCTCCTGTTGTCCAATCAATAAATCTGCGTATAGTAGCTACTCTATTTAGGACAAGCATACGGAGTTTCTTATTGACATTATGACACCAGCTCATTGCGATGGTAGAGTCTGTGAAATACAGTATCTCAGATACCATGTCACCAAGAGCCTTTTTCACAAGGAATGCCAATTCTGTCATTATGAGGATGGCTGATAGTTCATTTCTGGGAATGCTCATGTCCATCATTTTACTCTTGGCAGTAAGGAGCTGGCAGCTGTATGAGCCATTATCCAGCTCATACCTGGCATAAACAGCAGCACCTCCAGCTGCTACAGCTGCATCACTGAAACACAACAGTTGAACTGATTCTGGATCCTTAGCATCTTTGGGAATCACGCACCTATCTACTTCAAGTGATGGTATATCTAGGAAGTCCTTCAACCTACACTGCCATTCCAACTGGAGCTCTTCTGGTAACAGTTCATCCCACTCCATGCAGTTTAGCATAGCAGCCTCCAATTTCAATTGGAGTTTTAATGGCTCCCATATGCCTACTGGATCATAGAACTCAGCTATCTTGGATATGACTAATCGCCGAGTAAGAGAAGTTGTTGAAAGTGCTAACTCTAGAGCCTCTACAGAGTCAATCCTTGTTTCATTCTCTTTCCTCATACCTCTGGATCTCTTATTGAAATTTATTTCAGAGAATCCAGGAGACATTAAATCCAACTTTGGCAGCCATTTGTAGCCAAGGATCTTTAGAGAGTTCTCTTCTCCTGTAGCTTCTTTAGGTGGATCCTCACCAGATTTGGCTACATACTTCAGTTTGAATCCACCGCGCTTCAGCAAATCTTTAACTTGCTGAATTTGTTTCTCGCGTTTAGATGTATCATTGCAGCCAGAAAAGATATCATCAACATACCTGTCATCCAATATGATCAATAGTGCTAAAGGGAACTCCTCAAGAAAAAGGTGAGCAAGTGATTCAAGGGATTCACCACTCTGATTTCCAGTTGACCGTACTCCATACCATGCTCTTACTAGAACATACACTACAGGTGGAATATCAGGGTCAAGCTCATCAGAGTACAGAAATAAGGAGTATGGTAGAGCTGAATCCCTCAGATGAAGCTGATTATAGAGCTTTGAAATATCTGATGTAAAGACATGTTTCTTACATCTATTTCTGATCAAGACATCAACAATTCTGGCCATGTTGTTTTCACCTTTGGCAAGAATCTGATTGAGCCCTGTTCTGCTAGGATCAACTACTAGTCTTACTGGAGTGCTAATAGAGTCCTTAACTACAGAAGACCAGGGATAATAATGCTTAAAGGCATGGTTGTTTATGAGCTCTTGCTGTTCAGAAGATAATTCTGATAACGGCTTCATGAAACCTTTATCTACCAGTTCCTTATGTGCCAGTTTGATACCTTCCTTAACCTTCTGTGGTTTCCTACACTGCTGCTTATAAGCTTGATGAGCCTGATAATAGTTATCACTGTTGCCACGATGGTATTTTGTGAGGAATTCAATGGGTTCCTTGACAAAGGGGTATGTCACCCAGACCTTTTCGGCAACAGTGTCAATCTCCACACTCTTTGCAATGGCCTCTTGTTCTATTGATTCCTGCAATGACATTGTCTTGGTTCTATTAGACTCTAAACACTTTATGCATTTTGCACAAGCTGGACATCTATAATTGACCAATTTGTCAATGTCATCCTCATCAATGACTTTTACCAGTTTACTCAGGGGGACCTTAGCTTTGTACACCGAACAAAAGTGTACTAAGGATTGAACTGTTTCAGTTCTCTCCTCAGTTACTTTGCTCTCATTAATACACTCTACACTTTCATCAACCTGTTCATTATCATAAGGAGTATCAGTATCAGGCTCAAATATCTTAGTGTCATCCAGTGAAAGAGGGGTAGTGTTCATAGTGATACCAACCTCTTTATTAGCCATTATAGCAAACACGTTTGGCTTGTGTGCTATTCTAGACAGTGGTAGCTCATCATCATCTTCAAGATCAATACCATAAGTGGTGGAGATCTTTGGGTACAATGAAGTGCGGTAACTTTGAACCATTTCAGTGAAGTACACATTTAAATGGTTAAAGTTGCCACCAGTTCTTTCATTCACTTCTGTGAATAGTGAATGTGGACCACCAAAGCAAATTCTAGACTGGAACTTGTCAGCAAGCTGACTCTGATATACTCCTAAGCCACAGGGCAGTGTAAATAGCCTAACAGGGTCCAGTTGCACATCCTTTATTCCAAGAAGCAACTTCACCTTCGAACCTCCAATGAACTTGGGAAGTCTAGTTTCAGCACTTAGCTCACCTGACTTCCTTACTGTCTTATTTACAACTGCTAGATCATAGTGAGGGAAGGGTTCAGTGATTTTCTTGATACCCTGACATTTGACCTCATGATAATATCCTTCCGGTGTAGGACCAATATTTAAACTGTACATACCGTACTCAGTCCAAATACGGCCTCCACCTACCACACCAATTGGAACACTCCTTGGATTCAATACCTTTAAGTTAGCAGACTCAGCAAGATCTCCATCAATGAGATTTTGATTGGCACCCCTGTCAAAGAAGGTCAAACACTCCTGTCCTCTGATATCAAAGGTCTGCATAAGATAGAAAGCTTCTTCTGGTGACTCAAGCTTTAGGTAACTACTATCAACATCAACTAAGTCTCCAGTAGTGGTGTTTATAAAGGGTACGGCACTGTCAGAATCAGTTGGGCTAGAATATGTGAATGGGGAATCACAATCACATTCTGAATGTTTATGATTGCAACCTTTGCACTTTGAAGTTACAGCTACTAAATTGATAGTAGCTGGCATGACAGATTTCATTTTCTCAGCAGTGAAACCTTTGAAATACTGCTCACATTCCTTTGCAAGATCATCTACAGCAAGTTTTGAGTGTTCCTTATTCATGCAGAACAGTAAGTTAAATGGGGATTTGCCTCGGTTATCAATTTTAACAAGGCATTCTTGGCACACAAGTTTTACTGGTACCTTGCTGATATTCTGACAACCATCTCTGCAGTTATCATATGGAGCAAGACAGCAGTAGCAGAGTTTTCTATAACTTGCCCATTTACGGTTTTTGGGTTCTTTCTTGAAGAAATCTGTGCATGTACCTATTTCATGAGAATGTTTGGACAATGGACATGGGAACCTGAACTTAGAGTCATACCATTTTCCTGATCTATTCTTCCCCTTTGATGAAGGAGATGCTTGCTTTGAGGACTGGTAATGAACAGATGTGTGCCCTCTGTCAGATCTAGGAGATTGGTCCCTATCAGGGGATGGAGATCTACTTGGTGGTGAGTGAGTCGAAGATACATTATGAATCCTAGGATTCATTGCATTATCACTACTAGATCTTTTCCTTTCCTTTTCTCTACCTCTCTCTTTTGAGCTAGCCTTCCTATCTACTCCAGAGTCCTTAGTGACCTTAGCAGTTGCTTCAAGATTTTTGTACTGTGATTTGACAAGTGCCATGAGTATATCAAATGCATCTTTTCCCTCAAAGTAGTCTGTATCCATTTCACTCTTAGTAATCTTCTGCATGTACAGTTCTACTAATGTGGATGGGAGACATTGCAAAACCTTGAGCAGTGATTCATGTGAATAAGCATATACTGCTACAGTCGCCATGGGTAAATTAGAAGACACAGGCAATGTCTGTATGCTAGCAAGGATACTAAAAACATGTCTGCAATAATCAGCTCTTTGTGATGAGGAAGCCCCAGACCCTGGCTGCTTCTTTGTTTTTATAGATTCAAGCTTGGAGTCAATTATTCCCTTTACCCTGCCAAACTTTTTGACAAGCCACTCCTTCATATCTTCATATGAGTTGCACATCGGAACAAGTTCCATCTTGAGTTTCTCATCAAGGTATGTGGAATAAAGCAACATAGCCTTCTGCTGAGATGTGTAAGTTGCTCGGGTGAACTGATCAAACTTGTGAAAGAACTCAAATACCGTTTCAGATGAAGTGGCTGAGAATTTTTTCAAATTTAAGGATCCAGTGAATGCTTTATTGACACTAGAGTGCAGATGAAGTTGTCTCTTTCGATACATTTTCTTGACATTGGTAGCCCATGTATTGGCCCTTAATGTTAAGTTATTGACCTTTCTGAGACGAGTTAGACTATGATTTGGAATTTTAGCATAAGAGATGCATTGCTCATCACATTCCTTGGCTACTCTTTTTACATCATCCAGAACATTAGTATAGAGGTCTACTATTTCATCATCAGATAATGTATCTTTTATAGTGGTGGATATCAGTGCAGTGAGCTCAGACACTCCCCTATCTAACCTAGACTGATGAACCTGCATTAGTGATGTATCAGTTGCTGAACGCGAAGAACCAAACATGAATAAGTTCTCAGATGAACTGGATAACCTTCTAGTCAAAGAATTTCCATTCCTGTTAAGGTTAGATTCCCTCTGTGGGTTATGAGAAGTATGAATACCTCTTGTGGGGCTTGATGGACATGAACGAGACACTACAGGAGGTTCTACAACCCCACTCGGTGTGTGATCCGGAGTGGTCCCTCTATTAAGGATAGGGGACATACTGGAATCAACACCTGGTTGGGGGTTTCCATTAGAACCAGGTAGTAAGGACTTAACCCATCTTGTAAGAGCCCTTAGAGAGGTTTGTACATTTGTCATGAATTTTTTCAAATGTCCAATATCCTTGTCCCTGACTTCATTTTCTTGGTTGATTTTTGTAACAGTATTAGCAACATTTTTATTACTCTGCTTGCACTGTTCCTGCATTTCTTCAACCTTCTTTACCAACTGCATATTTGCACGACAAACCTTTTCTACCTGATTGTACATCAAATCATATCTTTGTTCCATAATGCTCAATTTCTTCAATTGCTCATTGGACTGCTCTAACTGTTTGGAAAGCTGATCAATACCACCTGCACTAGCAACCTTATTGTAAAGATCTAAAATCTTTGGTAACATGTCACCAGGTCTTTCAAGACTGGTAGGAGGAGCTCCAAGCAGGCGAGATGCATCATCAACGGCTGTAAGGACCCCAATTCTTGCTTCAACAGTTTCTGCTAACAGCGCCTGCATTGTTGAGTTTAAATTAGGTTCCCTATCAAGATCAAGTTCCCCAGATGGTGGAGGATGATCGGAGATGTCATCTGAACTAACAACTAATCTAGCTGGAGCGAGTATTTGGGAAGTACCTTCTGCCTGATTGAGATAGTGTGCTCTTGTGGACAAATTGTTCCTGTGGTCCACTAAAATCTCAAACATCTGTTCTACTTCTGCAACAGCCTCAATGTTAACCTTCAATAAACATTCTTGTTGCAATTCAGTGATAGCTTTGTGTAACCTGTCGTACTCTGTATTTATCATATCCTGCCATCCTTCATCATCCTGAAGACCACTACCAAAGTACTCCAATTCCTGTGATAACTCATCTATTTGACTCTGAGTACTACCATCTTCATCATTACTATCAGGAGTCTCAGGAATTTTTGAGAAGCGACCACTACCTAATGGCGTTTCCTCATAACCATCTGCTGGATTATCACGAAACTCAGAGAAACTATCTCCTGCGTTAATAACAGTTATTTCACCAGGATCCGGTGCCAATGGTTCCCCACCAGGATCATTTTCTGTATCAACCTGCCCATTATTGGACTGGTTTTCGCTGCGCCGCGTTGATGATAAAATCCTTTGTTGATTTTCCATCGCAAATTTGTGTAACCGCTGTGGTTGCACTGTGTTTTCGTTACTCATTTTTACCTTTATTTACTTAATATGAACGCACCAAAAGACCTAGTAAGATGCTTCCAAACGAAAGTACCTCATTGATCTTTAGTTATTTTACTTTACTGAATAGTACTATATACTCTTATTAACATAAAATACGCCAAATGTTTATTAGGTAAACTTGATGCTTGACCTTAATACACATTGGCTATTAGACATAAGTTTGTTGTATTAATATCTGGGGATACCCTCAATTAAAGCAATTTCCCTTTTGTGTTGTTCCCTGATACTGACTCAAGTACTTAGCTCTCAGTTTCAACCAGGTTCAAACAGCACCCAATAATTTTGCCTTTTGGTACCCAAGACATCAACATCTTCTTCCCATTATGTCTTTTGATTAGAATTGTTTTGCATCCCCCCAACCCAACATAATTACGATTCACCTGAGGGAGCGCCTCGGCAAATCTCTCATAGGACCAGTTGGGGTTCCTCGGTATATGGAACCCAAAGGACGCCTAGATGGGGTTCCTTTGCCGGTCATTATTCTGGAACGAAGAAGTTAGAATCGAACTGTGAATGTGGGATTCTATAAATATATAAGAACATAAATAAAATAATAC
>Ga0129327_10002045_pt1 | contig 11794 bp, 9 predicted proteins | sample CPBDNA_6_FD_111799 | JGI IMG/M metagenome (GOLD analysis project Ga0129327, IMG submission 111799) | Freshwater to marine salinity gradient microbial communities from Chesapeake Bay, USA - CPBay_Spr_31_0.8_DNA | ecosystem: Environmental > Aquatic > Marine > Coastal | place: USA: Chesapeake Bay...
AAATACTTTTTTTAGAGAATTTTTTTTCGTCTCGTCTCTTTCGTCGTCAGAAGGAAAAAAAATGAGCGCGTTTCGTGTCCTTCTTCGAGCGCTGGCGAGGAGAGAACAACGACAACAACAACAACAACTGCTGTTCTCGTCGTCGTTTACATCGTCGTCGACGCTTCTTTCTCGCACACTTCTTCTCGGAGGAGGAGGAGGAGGAACTCCCGGCGTGGCGGTGACAAAAAAGAAAGCAGCTTTGTCGACGTTTTCGCGCGTTTCTTCTTCTTCTTTGTCTTCTTCTTCTTCTTTTTCGAACAACAACTACGACGAGGAAAAGGAAGAGCACAGAAAAAGATTGATAAACAAAACGCTCTACCGCGCGAAACAGAGAGGGTTTCTCGAACTCGACGTGGTCGTCGGGGAGTGGGCCGAGAGAAACTTGAACGCGAAAACGACGAGCGATTCGTTTTTGACTCAATTCGCAAAAGTTTTGGAAGAGGAAAATCCAGATTTGTACTCGTATTTGACTGGACAAAGCGAAGCGCCGAAATATTTAAGAGAGGAAAACGAGGCGTATAAAGCGCTGAAAGCGCACGTGATGAAGTTTTTAGACGAGAAGAGCGACGAGAAGACGAGAGCAAAGTTTGGGAAGGAGTGGGTCAGGGGGTGGAACGACGGCTCTTCCGAGGGGGGCAACCAGTAGAGATTTAGTAGAGTCGTCGCGGCGTTCGAGAGATAGATAGATAGATAAAGAGATAGATGGATAGATCAATTAGATGTGTGTGTGCGCGCGCGCGTAGTCTTCTACACAGATGTATGTAATGAACGTATGTATTTGTATCGATTAAATCAAGCTATGAAAAAAGTCTTTCCTTGCATGTATGTATATTTACTAGAACAAAAAGCTTCGTGTGTGTATTAAGTGAAGCCAACCAACTTTTATTAATAAGCTCAACACCTCTCAATCACGTGATCAAATAAATATTGCTGTATATTATTTAATCTGAGGTGGTCTTGTTGTGCTTCGCGTCGTTCGGCGTGAAGACTTCGTCGCCGTTCTTGATCCAGACCCACCAGTAGGCCAAAGCGACCAAGAGGATCTCAACCGCTAAGACAATCAAACCGTACTGATACGTCTCCCAGTCGTCTCTGAAGACCGGGGCGAGAGTGAGGGAGAAGACAGTCATCAACTTGATCAAGATGTTCAAGGCCGGACCGGAGGTGTCCTTGAACGGATCGCCGACGGTGTCGCCAACGACGCACGCTTTGTGAGTGTCGGACTTTTTGCCGCCGTACACCTTTTCGTTTTCGATGTACTTCTTGCAGTTGTCCCAGGCGCCGCCGGCGTTGGACATCATGACGGCCAACATAAAGCCAGAGGCGATGGAACCCGCCAATAAACCGCCGAGGCACTTGGCACCAACCAATAAACCGATGGAGATCGGCGTGAAGACGGCGATGATACCCGGCAAGAGCATTTCGTTGATGGAGGATTTGGTGCACGATTCGACGCACGCCATGTGGTCGCACACAACGCCTTCCTTACCTTCCAACAAGCCCGGGATGGTGCGGAACTGGCGTTGGACTTCGACGATAATCGCGCCCGCAGCTTTTCTGACGGACAACATCGTCAAAGCGGCGAACAAGAATGGAAGCATCGCCCCGAGGATGATGCCAGACAAGACGTACGGGTCCGTGAGCAACATGTTCTCGGCGAGGCAGAACTTGCTTTCAACGCCTTCGCCGCATCCGAACGGAACGTTTTTAACGAACGCATTCATCATGGACAAGGCAGTCAAAACGGCGGAGCCGATGGCAAAACCCTTACCCGTGGCCGCGGTGGTGTTACCGAGCGCGTCCAATTTGTCGGTGCGTTCGCGAACGTAGTCCTCGACATCCGGAGACATTTCGGCGATACCACCGGCGTTGTCCGCAACCGGACCGTACGCATCAGTCGCGAGTGTGACGCCAAGCGTGGATAACATACCAACAGCGGAGATGGCGATGCCGTACAAGCCACCAATAACGAAGGTGGAAAGGATCGTCAAGACGATAACGATGGTCGGCGGGAAGACAGAGATCATACCAATGCCCAAACCTTGGATGATGACAGTCGCGGCACCACCGGCAGAACCGGCGTGCGTGATGGATCTAACCGGAGTGTACGCGTAAGACGTGCAGTATTCCGTGGCTTCGCCGACTAAGATACCCGCGATGAGACCGATGAGGACACACGCGAAGAACTTGTAGCCCAACTTGGAACCGTTGAACAAAATTTCGACGGAGATAATCGTAAAGACAATGACGAGGATAGAGGAAGAGTAAACGCCTCTGTGCAACGCGTGGAGCAATTCGGATTGGTCGGCGTCGTCCTTCGTGGAGACAGTCCAGAAACCAATAGCCGCAGCCAAGATACCGAAACCGGCGACCCAGAACGGCAACGCGATTTCAGCGTGAGAGCTCGCCAAGGAAGCGCAGGCAATAATGGAACCGACAAACGATTCGAACAAATCAGCACCCATACCGGCAACATCACCGACGTTGTCACCAACGTTATCGGCAACAGTGGCCGGGTTACGGGGATCATCTTCCGGGATGTCAGATTCAACTTTACCGACCAAATCGGCGCCGACGTCGGCAGCCTTGGTGTAAATACCCCCCGCGACTCTCGCAAAAAGAGCGATAGAAGAGGCGCCAAAGCCAAAGCCAGACAAGTATCTGATCGCATCTCTCATGTCCGGATCAAAGGTGCTACCATCCTCGGGAGCGTTGTCTTGACCCATGGAGAACGCGTAGAACAACACGACCAAACCGAGGATACCGAGCGCGACGACGTAAAAGCCCATAACGGCGCCGCCGGCAAAGGCAATCTTAAGCGCAGAGTTCAAGGACTCCTTGGCCGCTTGCATCGTCTTAACGTTCGTTTCCGTCGCAATCTTCATGCCCATCCAGCCGGCCAACGCGGACAAAGACGCGCCGGACAAGAAGCACACGGTAGTTTGCCACCCGCCCTTGTTGTCGGAGTAGTCCACCGGAGAACCCGATTGGCCTTCCAAAATGCCAACAATAAACGCCGCGCAGATAACCACAAACGGCAGTAAATACGTGTACTCAGTCTTCAAAAACGCAACAGCGCCTTCGGCGATTTGGTCCGCGATGAACAATTGCGGTCCTTCACCACGCGGGGCGGCTCGAACTTTCTTCATCAAAACTGTACATTTGTGGTAAAACAAAAGCGATTGATTGATTGATTGTTTACATCATCACGGGGGAGGAGAGACATTTTGGGGTCAGCGACAGAGCGCACGAAAAGGTTTCAAAAACGATACCAAACAGGCTGAACCGATCGAGCTCGAGTGCCTGCGCGTTTTGGTTCCGCACTTTTCGGGAAAAGCTCCTCTCGAACGCATCTCAGCGACCGAAATAAAAACCGAACTTCGATCGTCATCTCCCCTCACCGCCGGAAATGATACACACAGAGAAAAGAGACCGGATTGAAAAAAAAAATGAGAAATGCGCGCACCTCCAATCATCAACAGCGCCAAGATGCCGCCAAAGAACGGCACCGAGACGACGATCCCGGGAGAGATGTCTTTATCCGCATCAAAAACTGCCATCGTGAACTCGAGTTAAATTTCGCAACGACGAGAGGATGAGAGTTTATTTCTGACGTTTGATTTGATTCGCGCCGCCCGACGAAACCAAACCACACCACAGCCTTGGGAAAATTTTCAAAAAATATAAATCTCGATTTCTCGCTCGGTTTGTGGGATCGAGTACCCTCCGAAGAAGCCCTGACAGGCCATACAAACGGGACCCCCGGGATTTGAAGGAGGAAGCAAAAGAGCGCAACTTTTTAACACAGAGACGAGAAAAGTTTTACACGACAACAGTAGTTTGGGAGGAGCGGTTTCCGCCGTCGTGTTAGGGAGAAATACTTTATATACACACGCAGCACTTTTTAGTAAAGTGTGAGCAGCATATCGAGACGATGACGAGCCGAGGAGGCGCGGCGTCCACCTCTGCGTCTTCTTCTTCTTCGACGAGCGGCGATGGCAGCAACAGCCTCGCGTTGTCGTATCTCTCGCTCTTCGGGTGCGGGGTCGCGATTGGCGTTTCGGCGTCTCGAATTTTACTGTTACGACAACGACAACTTAGCGCTCGCCGCGCGTCGAAGAGAAGAGGCGAACAAGCCCCGTCGCGCGATGAGGATGAAGAGGAGGAGGAGGAGTGCCGTCGGAGGAGAACTTCCTCTCAAGCTTTATCCTCGGCTTCCTCGAAAACCTTATACGCGACGGACGATATCGTTCGCGAACATTTCACGCGAAACGTGCAGTTTTTCGGGCAACTCGGTCAAGAGCACATAGCGGACGCGTTCGTCGTCGTCGTCGGGTTAGGTGGCGTTGGTTCGCACTGCGCGAGCATGCTTTTACGCTCGGGGGTAAGGAAATTACGCGTGGTAGATTTTGACCAAGTGTCGTTGAGTTCGTTGAACAGACACGCGGTAGCGACGAGAGAGGACGTGGGGAAGCCGAAAGCGGAGGTGTTGAGGAAACACTTCGCGAAGATTTTTCCGGAGGCAGAGATTGAGGCATGCAACGCGATGTGCGAGAAGAAAAACGAAGAGATGGTGTTAGGGGAGTGGAAGAAGAACGAGACGGAGAATACGACGGAGGGTGATGAAAATGTAGCGCCTTCGTACGTGGTCGATTGCATCGATAACTGCGACACGAAAGTGGATTTGTTAGAGGCGTGTGCGCGAAGGAAGATACCGGTGGTGTCCTCCGGCGGCGCCGGATCGAAGTGCGATCCAACGCGATTGAAACTGTGTGATATTTCAAACGCGAATTTTGACCCGTTAATGCGTGCGATTAAGTATAATTTGCGGAAAAAGTATGGCATCAGTCACGGCGTGGATTGTCTCGTTTCCGTGGAGAAGCAAGTTCGAGAGTTGGTCACCGAAGTCGATTTGAAAGAAGGCGAAACGCTTCGCGATTATCAAGTCGTACCAAACTTTCGCGTGAGAACGATACCGGTTTTAGGTACCGTTCCGGCAATGTTTGGGTGCGCGTTGGCGTCTTTTGTTTTGTGTAAACTCTCGAAAACGGTCGAGCTATCGCCGGACGAAGGCAACGACGTGGATACGAAAATCGTCGCTTACCAGACGCAACTCGATCGATTGAAAGATCGAGAGGAAAGCAGAGGCTTGGGGAAGTGCGCGTTAGATGTAGATATCAATGATATCGCGTATTTGATAAAAGACGTGTGGCAACGTCGCGACGCGCGCGCCCTGGCGAAATCCGGCGATGATTTAGCGACGACGCCGTGGAAGGCGTTGAACAATCTCGAGTTTTGTCGCTGGGACGTGACGAAACCGTCGAGCATAGATAACTTAGTCTTGTTCGAAAGGAACGAGTGCGACGAGTGGGAAGAAGGCGGCGAGCACGCCATCCAGAGAGCGTTCCTGAAAGAACCAGAGTTAGTGCAAGTAGTAACGAAACGATTAAGAAGAGTCAAGTTAGAACACGAGATAAAAGTTGCAGATAAATAATTAGAATTTTTGTTGCACATTACAGTAAGCATATAGTCGCACAAATTACACTTCCGATTGCTGGTAGCCAGCGCCACTGAGGGAAAAGTCATCCGAGGGCCCGCCGCCTTTCTTCTTACTACTCCCTTGTCCTCTAATCCGCCCTTCCGGAACCGCTCCCGCGGGTTGCACGTGAGAAAAATCGTCTTGATATTCGCTCCCGGGCACGTACGTCCGGGACGACGAGTTCCCACCGGAACCCATCATCAACCCTTCGCTATCTGGATCCAAACACTCCCCTTCTAAATCATTCAACGCTCCTTTCATCCATAGCATTCCCCACAAACACACGCTCGCGACCCGAACCAAAAACGCGAGAAACTCCGGGAAGAGCGTCGTCCAGTTCAAGCTCGCGTACGACAACGTGTCGTAATACTGATCCTTCACGCCCGTTCGTCCACCCCAAATAGAACCGGTAAAGTTCAACAACCAAAGCAAATCCGTAATCGTCAACGCCAACAACACCGCGGCGTATATTTTCAACAATCTCGGCGTCTTCAACTCCAACGCCACGACGCCGTACAACGACACCGCGAGCGCGGAGGCGTGGATGATCCCGTACGTGAACGATAACGACCCCCACAAAGCCAAAACTATTTGCGCGTATAAACCTAATCTCGCAAATCGTATCATCGTTTTCGCGGTGATCCCGTTATCTTCCAAAGCGCGTACCGCGCGTTCGTTGAGCGCGTACACGTTGTCCATGATGATTTGAAAGCGGAGAGAGAAAGAGAGAGAGGTCGGGGAAATATGGAAAAGGACCGAGAAATCCTCTTTGTCCCTTTCTCTGGTTGTTGGTTTTGTGTTCGTTTTTTGGTCGAAAAAACAAAAAAAAACAAAAAATCTGATCTCTTCTCTCCTTCGCTTTCTTTCGATCGAATAAGGGAAAAAGAGATATCAGATATCCACACAGAAAAATTTCATCATCCGCCGAACGCGAACGAAAGCTTAAGTGGTGAGTGCAGATAAAGAACTTTTCGACGCCTTTGATTAGGAGCGCGTGTGCTACTACTACTTTCGTTTCTCTTCCGTGCGAGTATTTGTAGACGAGGACGAGGACGAAAATGTTCATCTCGCAAAGAGCATCATCGTCATCATTCTTCGTGGGAACGACCCAAACGCGATTGGATTCTTCGTCTCGTCGCAGTGGGACGAAGAAGAGTATTAATAACAGAGGAGGAAAAGGAGAAAGAGGACGACGCGCGGTTTTCAGACTCGATGCTTCGGCGAACGACGGTAGTAAAGATGATCCGATTCTCTTGAGAGCGGCTCGTGGGGAAGACGTCGAACGGCCGCCGGTGTGGTTGATGAGGCAGGCTGGGAGATACATGGCGGAATTCAGAGCGTATTCGGAGAAGTATCCTTTTCGCCATCGGTCGGAGACGCCGGAAATTGCCATCGAGTTGTCCATGCAACCATGGAGAGCGTTTAAGCCGGACGGAGTGATTATGTTTTCGGATATTTTGACGCCGTTGCCAGCGCTTGGGGTTGAGTTTGATGTCGTCAGAGGGAAAGGACCGGTCGTAGAACCGGTGCGGTCGATGGAAGAGGTGAAAAAGTTGAAGACGTTGGACGATCCAGATTCGAGCTTGCCGTTTATTCGTCCGATTTTGAGCACGTTGAGGAAAGAGATTGAAGGTCAGAGCACGATGCTCGGATTTATTGGCGCGCCGTGGACGTTAGCGGCGTACGCGATTGAAGGGAAATCGGACAGACACTTGGTCGTGACGAAGCAAATGATGACGAAGAATCCAGAAATTTTACACGCGTTTTTGGCGCATTTAGCCGAAGCGTTGGGGGTGTACGTGTGCCATCAAATTGATTGCGGCGCACAAGTTGTGCAGTTATTCGATTCGTGGGCGCATCATTTGTCGCCCCAACAGTTTGCGGAGTTTTCGCATCCATACAACGAACGCGTGATGGAAATCGTGAGAGCGAAATATCCGGACACGCCGTTGATTTTCCACGCGAACGGGGGACATGGAAAGTTACACGAAATTAAGAGATCCACTGCGGATGTTATTGGATTAGATTGGGAGACGGACATGGCCGAGGCGCGATCGATCATGCCGGATCGAATTTTGCAAGGGAACATGGACCCGATGTATTTGTTCGCCTCGGAGGAGAGAATTCGAAAAGAAGTCGCAAACAACGTGAGAGATGCCGGGAACTCGAAGCATATTTTGAATGTCGGGCACGGAGTGGTCCAAGGCACGCCAGAAGGAAACGTTGGTGCTTTTTGCGACGCCGCGCGTGCTTCAGTCTACGCGGACATGAAGGCCCCAGCTCGTTAATTGAACTACTAGTACGTACTATGTCAATATTTCTACTACACACAAACAAATATCTAGAGAAATTCTTCTCTCCACAACACCATCATCCATCAGTCGCTATCGGCATGGATGATGTCTACGTCGCTATCGCCATCTAAGTTCTCGTCGTCTTCGTCACTGTAGCTTTGCTCCTTCGAGCTTTGCTCTATTAATTGGTCCACGTCCGGCGTAGCTACGACTAGACCTACGATATCTCCTACAAACGCGCATTTTTTCTTCTTTTCATCTATGATATTGAACTGTTCGTGGTGCCTATACGCCGTACCGTCTTTTAAATCAAACCTACATTCGCCGATGACGAATTTTGCCGTGCCATCTGCGTACACTTCAATCTCTCCGAGTTGTCCCGCCCTCAAATCGGGAACGCCGAGAAGTTTCTTCTGTTTCTTGTTCTTGTTGCTACTGTTCGTAGCGTTGCCTGCTCCCGCGGACGTTCTCTTCCCACCTCTTCTATTGTTATTTCTACCCGCAGCTGTTGCGCTATTTCTATTTCTACCGTTTCTTTCGTTCGCCAATGGCAAATCCGGTGGCAACTGCCACGCGACCAACTTCTCGCCTTTGGACGACCTCAAATCGTCCAGCGTTTGCGCGATCGATTCTCCATTTTTTCTGCTTAAACCCTTCTTCTCTTCCTCGTTCCCGTTCGCGGTATCCCTCTCTATTTTCGCGGCGTCGTTAATACTCATTGCCTCCGCCTTTTTCTGCGCGTCAAATACGGCCAAATCGATGGGAAAATATTGCTTCTTGTCCGTCCAATCAGCCTCGTATTTTTCATCGGCGTCTATTTTTCGTCTCTCTTCGAAAGCGTCTTCCTCGTCGTCCACGTCCATCTGATCATCGTCGTCTGCTTCTTCTTCTTCTTCTTCTTCTTCTTCTTCTGCATCCTCGTCGTCTTTCTCTTCTTCCTCTTCTTCTTCTTCTTCTTCTTCTTCTTCTTCTTCTTCTTCTTTCGGTTCCACAATTTCCCGCGATGGCGGCGACGCTTTCTTTTTCGTCCTCCCTCTTTGTTGCTGCTGCTGCATCGTCGACGCACCACCACCACCACCACTCCCTCCACCGGACGCATCCAGTATCTGCTCGTCCGTCGACGCCGTTCGTCTCGTCGTCCGTTTCGGAGGAAGAGCGCCTCCTAAAACCTCCTCCTCTTTCTTCACTTCCACTTTTTGATGAGGATGATGATTTGATGATGGTGTTCCCGTCGTTTTCTTCTTGCTCGCCGTCGTCGTCCCCGTCGTCGCTCGTTTCTTCCCACCGGCGAGTTTCGCTTCCTCCGCGTTCTTCGCTAAGCGTGACGTCGTTTTCATCTTTTGCTCTTCTCCCATATTTATCCTTTATTAAACTTTCCTTTTCGGGAGAAAGAGTAATGAAGTGAAGTGAAGCGGTTTGGGGGAAGAAAAACTCGTAGTTGGTGAGAGAAGGAAAAAAGCAACAAACCAAGACACAACCAAGAATCGCCCAATTAAATTTAATCTCCCGCGCAGGCACTGCTCTCGCGCAACAAAACGAGAAGATGAAAAAGAGATATTTTTGGAAACCATAGTCGTGTCGTCATCATCACCAGGTGTTGTCCACATTCTATCCGCACGCGCGCTTCTTTACAAAAAGAGGAGAAGAGATAATCTCGCCGATTAAACGTACCCACGAAATCAAACAACGAGTCTGTGTGTCGATACCACATCGGTTGCATTCACACTCGCGCGTTCTTCTCGATTGTTTTGCGCGAAGGAGCGGAGAACATAAAAAAAAAGATTTGGAATTGGGTGACGTCGAGAGAAGAAGATTAGAGAGATGAAGACGTTCTCGTCCGAGCGGAGCGCGGTCTCGTCGTACGGCGAACATCATCCGATGACGAATCAACAACAACAATATCAGCGCAGCGGTGCAACTGGGGTTGTTCCGATGCAACACGTTGCACAGCAACAACAACCGACCGCGTCGCAGTTGATATCTAAAAATCGCAGAGAGCTCAGAAAAAGGAAGCAAATGGCTCGAAAGTTTGGAACTCGAGAAATTCTCATCGTCCAATCGCTCATCGAGCGATGCTTGACGTTTTACGCGACGAAAGAGGAAGTGATTGAGATTTTAGAGAAGAAGTGCGGGATCGACGAGGTGATATCGTCGGTGATTTGGGACAAATTGGAACAGCAAAACGAGGAGTTCTTCAAGGAGTATCATCGGCGATTGAAGATGAAGGAAAGGATCGAAGCGTTCAACGAAGAGATATGCAACTACGCGCAGACGATTGGGATTATTCCGAGCGAGGTTGAGGAAGAGGAGGACGAGGAGGACGGGAGGAACACGATGAGCAACGACGAAAACGTGAACAATAATAGATCGGAAGAAGGGTCGCACGACGCGAGCGAAGGTAACAAACAAAAGAAGAAGAAGAAGAGTAAAAAAGCAAAGACAAAGGAAGCGGCGACCACCGCCACCAAGAAGGCGGAAGAAGAAAAAAACAAGAAAGATAATAATAATAATAATAATAGCAACAAAAGAACGGGCACGGGAGCGTTGAGTGGAGCCGTGAGTGCCGCGTTGACCCCGTTAGCTTTGGCACCGGGCGAATTGAGAAATTTGAATGATAATCCAGAAGCCGATTTGCCTTCCATGGAGCTGTCGTTCGAGGAAGAAAAAGATGAGATTCCATTGCCGCAGGCGCCCCCGGTAGTAGCCGAGAAGGCTACGGCGTAGTAGTGAGTAGAGAGAAGAACGAAAGCACTGATAGTCGAGTATTTTCTGTTGTATCACCACTTATTATGTACGTGTGTTTTGTCCTTTATCGTTTTCACCAACTCGACGTGAACCATTTCATCAAATCCACCCGTATTATTCTTACACATCCTTCGGCGCGTACCACTTCTTCACCTCTTCTATGTTCATGAATCTCTCGACGTAATCCGTAACTTCAGCGCCCCCATGCTTGGCCACGCACTCTTTATCCACGTAATCGATGCCGCCGCTCGACAAACGATTCAACATCGGGACTAAGTAGCAATCCGCGATGGTCACCTTCTCGCCGCAAAGAAACTTACCGCCGCTCTTCGCCAACTGTTTCTTAACGTGCCCTAAATACACGGGCAAATCGTCGTCAACCCACCTCGTTCGCGCTATTTCGGTCGCTTTTTTGTGTTCATCCGAGCCTTTCCAAGCATCATCGTCCGGGTATCCGAAATTCTTCGGTTGCATACCGACGTACAGCCTCGGCGCCCAACTGTTCGCCATCTCGTCCACCAACGAAATCATCTCGTCCGTTCTCAATTGCGCCATCCCACCTTGCGGGTACAACTCAACGCCGTTCTCGTTCGCCAATATCCCCGCGTATCGTAACAACGCGTCCGATTGCGACACCACTTCCTTCCCGTCGATTTCAAGCACCGGGACTTTCCCGAACGGCGTTTTCGGTTTATACTGTTCTTTCCACTCGTCGGATTGCCCCGGCATCGCGATTCTGTGGTCCTCGAACGGGACTTTCCCGATCGTTAACGCCAAACGAACCTTCTCCGCGGGGCCTTGGATGTTGAAGTAGGTGAGTTTTAATTTTGGGAGCGATGATGTGGTCATGATTTAATCTCTCTCTCTCTTTGGTCAACGTGTTTGGTGCGTGGAAAAAAGTGACGGCTCCCCTGCGAGGCACCTCTTTGTTCACAAAAAATACGCGTGAAAGAAGACAAAGACCAAGAAGAAGAGAAAAACAAACGCAGACGCGACGACGGAAAGTGCGCGTTGCATCGCGATACGCTCGCAAAAAGAAGTTTACCGCGGAAACGAATGGGGATTAAAAAGCGCGGACGAGCGGAAGAAGGAGCAGAAGGAGAAAAGGACGACGATGAAGAGGAGGATATTTTGGCGTTACGCGCTCGGGTGAAAGAACAAGAAGAAAGATTGA
>Ga0129327_10002054_pt1 | contig 11772 bp, 6 predicted proteins | sample CPBDNA_6_FD_111799 | JGI IMG/M metagenome (GOLD analysis project Ga0129327, IMG submission 111799) | Freshwater to marine salinity gradient microbial communities from Chesapeake Bay, USA - CPBay_Spr_31_0.8_DNA | ecosystem: Environmental > Aquatic > Marine > Coastal | place: USA: Chesapeake Bay...
GTGATTTCTCAATTTCCTCAATGTGAGCAAGTCACACGTCCGCTGCTTCCCTTCCGCTGGGCAGGGGGTGAAAACGCTTGCTCAAAATGAGGAAAGTGAGAAGTCTTCGGGGGCGCGAGGCGTGGTTTTCAGAAGGTGAGCCAGACCACATTCCCTTCCGTGCACCGGTCAAGCTTGGGATGGGCGGTGTCGAGTTGTGTCGGTCCAGTTTCGGGGTGGCTGTTTTTGCTCCTCGCTCTCCTCGTGGTTCCTCACTTTTCCTCAATATGAGCATTCACCCCCCCTGCTTCCCCTTCCGCTTGACAGGGGATGAAAACGCTTGAAGCTTCACACCCCCGTTTGCCGCATGAGGGAATGAAAAAAAACAAGACCCTCTTGTCATTTAGATTGCGCTGCTCTTCAGTGGTGTGGCGGACCGCGATGTCTTCTGCGTCTCCGTTGGACGTGCTTCGACGCGTTGACGGTCAGTTTGAATGCCCGTGTGGGTTTCGTCGTCCTTCAAAATTCAACGTTGAACGGCACGCGAAAACTTGCACGCTTCACGGCTTATTCTCACGCCCATCCATTGATTCCATTACTGCAGCTGAGCGACTAGAGCTGAACGAGATTCGCAGGACTGCTGTTGCACAGATAGCAAGGGTGGATATCATAAAGGCAGCGGCCTCGGGTGACGCAACTCCACCTTCTGAAGTAGATGGCACGACGCAGTATTTGCTTTCTCTTTTGGCAGCAGTTGTTTCACGCGTTGAGCGCTTCGAGGAAGCGCACGAGCTTTTTAAGCGCGAGAAGAGGGTGTTGGTGGAGAAGGTCGAATCGCTATCCGCGCAGGTTGAGCGCTCCAGTTCCACAAACAACAACAGCACCAACAACAGCAACAGCAACAACAACAACAACAGCAGCACGAACGACAGCAACAACGATTACAGCAGTAACACGTACAATATCACGATCCACATGACTCCGTTCGAGGTCGTTCGTCCTGATGGCCGCGTGGACATGTGTCCTTTCCCGGTTCCGATGTCTGCGTCTGAGGTTGAGCCTTTGCTTACGTCTCCTGTGGAAGCGGTTCCGGGTTTCGTTCGTCATCAGTACTTCACTGGGTCTGCTAACCCTAGCATACGCATTCCCAACAAGAACAAGCCTGAGATAGACGTTTTGCGCAAGGAGGATGACAGTCTCCGTTGGCACCGCCACGCTGACAAGATGGAGGTTGCGAGTCGTATTGCCTCTGAGGCGATGCATCATCTGAACGCTCGGTACAACGCGACTGCTAACTCTGGGTATTTTGGCAGCATGAAGCGTCAGCGCTTGGACGAGCCTTATCCCGAGAAGACGCCTGCGTTCAAGAAGATGGCGAAGGGCGTCGTTTCTGTGATAACGGATTCCACGCGCGAGTAAAGAAGAAAAGAAGAAAAAAGAAAGAAGAACGGGGGTGGGCGGGACAGAGGGGAATGCCTTCTTTCTGGCGTTGCGTTTTTGCGAAAGGGGCACATCCTCTTTTGTTTTTTTTTGTGCGTGAGTAGTAAACGCTTTGTGGTTTTCAGTATGTTGTCATCCCTTCGCATTGCGAGATCGTTGGATGGCCTTGCGTACCGCGGGCCGCCAGGGGAGGAGCCTTGGCCCGCTCATCCATCTGCTGGCCTTCAGGGAGCCATCGAGGCTCAATATCCCGCCATCGAGGCTCAATATCCCGCCCGTCCACACTTAGTAATGAGAGCGGACGGTCATCTTCATGAAGTTGCAACGCCTGAACGTTATTCTTTTTCTTACGATCCAGGTGATGGTATTGAATTGAAGATAATATCTGCTAAAAGCAGGTCAAATGAAAGCAGGTATTTATATGAAAGCGGGTATTTATATGATATATCGTGTACACCTAGGCTGTATAAGCCAGAGATCGTAGATAACAAAGATGGTAAGATCCTGCGTTTAATCGAATTGAAAAATACGATACAATCGGTTTTCGTAACTTCTGAACAACAGTTTCTCCCTGTGGATAAAAATAGAATACGCATAGATGTAGTTCCTATGAATTTTGTGTTCAAAAGTGATGAAAAGGAGTACGTCACAGAATTTGAGTACACAAAGCTTTATGACACTGGTCACGATAAATATGTTTTTTCTTTAAGTAAGAGAGTTAAACTCAATTATGTTCCACTGCCGCTGAAGAGAGAATCTCTCGAGGCAGCAACAAATAAGGCGCCGCAGACAACGTTTGATGTTGCGGTAGCAACACCGGTAGACCAACATGTTGAAGATGAAGAGGAAGATTTTCCGTGATAAAGGATTCCACGCGCGAGTAAAGAAGGAAAGAAGAAAAGAAGAAAAAAAGAAAAAAGAAAAGAAGCAAGAAAGGGGTGGGCTGGGACACAGGGTGGGATGCCTTTTTTTTTGCGTTGCGTGTTTGAGAAAGGTTTTTTTTGTTATATTACTTGAATTTGAGGCGTGACTAGCTTTTGGGCAGTGAGGTGTAGTCCTTCATTCACTTTTTTCATTTGATTCATTTGTTCGTCTCGCTGTATACGCGTTGTTTCAATATGTTTTAACTCTGTCTCTATTTCTTCACTCTCTGTATTCCGTGAAAACCATGATTTTGTCGCTTGGCTTAACAGTTCTTCCAGTTCTTCTATTCTCTTGTCAATAATACTTTGCAACTCTGTTCCTAAATCGAATAGTTTACCTTCAGTAATGCATCGACGTTTGTCCTCAATTGTAAGATCTGGTTTCAAATAAATGTCATAAATGGTCTTAACAACGTCTTGAATTGCTTTTATAACAATGTCCATCCTTTCACGGCGAAGCGCAGGTTCTTGTCCGCGTGTCTTGCTTCGACTACTTTTACCTGCGTTGTTCAGAGTTATAAGCTGGATTTCTGTGTTAATACGCTCTGCGTTGTAATTTAGATCTCTGACAATTCGTTGTTCCAATGCGAAGGGATCTTGTTTACACCACGATAAAGCATCACTTTGCATATACGGCGGAGGCATTCCTTCCATAGACGAAGGCATTGTGGGCGTGCGATGTTGTTGCAGTGGATCACTTATGCCAACTATGTCGGTAATTTTATCGACCTCTGTACCCCCCCTGTACGTGGCTGTTTCTTCCAGCGCGAATGCGATTTCGAGTGCATGTATCATACCAGCTTTTGTACGGGTACGTTCCATTTTAGTATCTGCAAGAAAGTATTTTCTCGTATAGTATTTCGGGCGCGACTACGGATACTCATACATTTCAATGTTACGCGTTTCACAATTTTGTCGGAGATTAGTCGTAGTTTCATCACAAAAAAGCCTTGTTAGATTCGCCAGCGACCCCGCATTGATCGCATCCGAGAACTTCTGCGTACCAGTTGTTCCAAACCTGTTTTTCTGGATCTTCAGAATCACGAGCGACGTCAGCGCGTTACTGGATAGTGCAGTGGAGAACGCCTCCATACCACCGTCGCCGATTTCGTTGTCGTCGATTTCGAGCGATTGAAGGGATGCCAGCGCCCCCTTGTGGAATTCTTCAGTAGGCGTGATGGCGTCCGCGAAGGCAATCATCCCTTTGTCGCCAATCTGGTTACGGAAGAAGGTGAGTTTCGTCAAACTTGGCAGCGCCCCCCTGGAAAATGTATTTGACAGAGCAATCATGGCGTCGTCGTCTAAACACCCGTGTGCAACCCTTAAATTCGTTACATGGGAGAGCTTGTTCATCTCGACTAACAACTGAAATGCTTTCAAAGCGTCGTTCGTTAGAGCAGTTTGTGGAGGTGTAACATGTGGTGGTCTAACATGAAAACCAGGAATACCCCTTTGAATATCTACCCATTTTTCCGCGTCAATAGCTTCGAATTCTTGATTAAGGGAATTACCCAATGCTTGGATATTTGTTTCGGTGATCATTTTCATTTGGTTGTTGAAGAATACTCTATTAAAGCTGTGTAATGCTTTCTGATAAACTAGGCTTACTGAGCACAATGTCCGCTTCTGTTGCAAGACATCTGAGGGAAGTTTCAGCATTTGTGATGTCGTCGCTAATTTGTCCAAATTAGCGAAATCATCACAATTTAGGTTATTTACAATGATTCCCATTGCATCCTCCGAAACTTCTGTGAATGGTGACTGGCTCGATTCTGCAGACACGTCTGCCCCGGAGCCGCGGTACGCGAGAGCATCTAACGCCTTTGCCATGCGATGTGCGAAAGGCATTAAATTTAAATTCGTGGCCATGTCTCTGGTCTGGTCTTCTAGTCCTTATTTTTTTCCGGTTGATGATATTTGCTTGAGTAATTGACGAAACTTTCGTGGAAAGTACGTGGAAAGTACGTTGTAGACGCGTGAGAAAGTAGAGTAAAAAGTAGAGTAAAGAAAGTAGAGTATTTTGGGGAGACTATGAGTTTTTAGTGACTCAGATTTTATAGAGTATTCTCTTCCACAAGAGAGCCCAACTCGTTTTGGACGTTGGACATGGATCATCAAAGTGGGGGTGCAATTTCACACCCGAATTACTCCTCTTTTTTTTGTTTTGTTAGTATTAAACGTGCCTGCCTGGTCATGGCGATGGACACGAGCAGACCAAAACTGGAACCGCCACGCCAGAGAAAGCCGCTCCGAACGGAACCGGTGCGGTCGCGGAATTGTGCGGTATGCAGCTGGTCAAGTAGTTTGAAGGCTGACATACTGAGTCTGGAATACCGTAGTGGGTTTGATCTAGACGCCCATACGCAACAGCAACTTCAAAACGTCATCACTCAGCTCACCCCGGCACTATACGCGGCGTCGGCTTATACGATTCACTGTGCTATTGATGCTGTGCGTGACCTTGAACTCCGTGGTGGCATGATGGAAAAGCTTACAGCGGCTCTCGGCTATACCCCAAGCCCAACTGCGCTTGATTCATGCCCTGCTCCGAACGCATTACGCGAGAATGTTACGAAACTTTGGGCATCCCACGTGGACATTGTGGGGCGCATAACACAAAAGCCTCCCGGCAGAGTCTTTACAACGGCGAACACTGACGCACTTCCCCCGCAAACTGCAGCCTCCGATGCAATCATAGCCGAGTACAAACGCAGAAATGCTCCTGCTACTATTGGTGACAAGGTTGCAACATTCGTTCTGGGAGGTCCGGGTACCGGAAAGGGATCTGCTGTCCGTTATGCGAAAGAGTCTGATCCAAATGGGTTGTACATTAACACAGATGACATGATGGAGTTACTTCCTGGATACATAGCGGACCTTGATGCTGGAAAAAGTGGCGGAGTTCAGATTTCGTTACTCGATGCCGCGAATAAATGGCACAAGTGTGCAAAGGATCTGGCGGGTGACTTGTTGGCATCCGTAGTTGAAAAGGGCCAGAGCTTCATTTTCGATGGCACAGGCGCAAACGTCGAGAAGACAAATGCTCGCATGAATGACTTGGCACGGCGGGGTTACTCGATAAATGTGTACGTGACTCGTCTGGATGAGGGCACTGCTCTTCGGCGAGTTGGTGACGTTTACGATCCCGCCTCGCGCCCCAACAGAAGTGGGCGATACGTGCCCCCAGAGGTAATTACAAAGCATGCGAATGCCGTAACAGATGAAGAGATCATCAAGCGGTATGACAACGATCACGTCAACACCCTCTATGTGGTGAACACAGCAAACGAAGAAGTCACCGTAGAAAAGCTGAAATAGAGTATTTAGTGCGGGACTATGAGTTTGAGTGCCTGATATTTGCTGGAGTAATTGACGAAACTTTCATGGAAAGTACGTTGTAAAGTACCTGGAAAGTACCTGGAAAGTACGTGGAAAGTACGTGGTAAATGTGCGAGAAAGTAGAGTAAAAAGTAGAGTAAAGAAAGTAGAGTATTTTGGGGAGACTATGAGTTTTTAGTGACTCAGATTTTATAGAGTATTCTCTAGAGAATACTCTATAAAATCTGAGTCACTAAAAACTCATAGTCTCCCCAAAATACTCTACTTTCTTTACTCTACTTTTTACTCTACTTTCTCGCACATTTACCACGTACTTTCCACGTACTTTCCAGGTACTTTCCAGGTACTTTACAACGTACTTTCCATGAAAGTTTCGTCAATTACTCCAGCAAATATCAGGCACTCAAACTCATAGTCCCGCACTAAATACTCTATTTCAGCTTTTCTACGGTGACTTCTTCGTTTGCTGTGTTCACCACATAGAGGGTGTTGACGTGATCGTTGTCATACCGCTTGATGATCTCTTCATCTGTTACGGCATTCGCATGCTTTGTAATTACCTCTGGGGGCACGTATCGCCCACTTCTGTTGGGGCGCGAGGCGGGATCGTAAACGTCACCAACTCGCCGAAGAGCAGTGCCCTCATCCAGACGAGTCACGTACACATTTATCGAGTAACCCCGCCGTGCCAAGTCATTCATGCGAGCATTTGTCTTCTCGACGTTTGCGCCTGTGCCATCGAAAATGAAGCTCTGGCCCTTTTCAACTACGGATGCCAACAAGTCACCCGCCAGATCCTTTGCACACTTGTGCCATTTATTCGCGGCATCGAGTAACGAAATCTGAACTCCGCCACTTTTTCCAGCATCAAGGTCCGCTATGTATCCAGGAAGTAACTCCATCATGTCATCTGTGTTAATGTACAACCCATTTGGATCAGACTCTTTCGCATAACGGACAGCAGATCCCTTTCCGGTACCCGGACCTCCCAGAACGAATGTTGCAACCTTGTCACCAATAGTAGCAGGAGCATTTCTGCGTTTGTACTCGGCTATGATTGCATCGGAGGCTGCAGTTTGCGGGGGAAGTGCGTCAGTGTTCGCCGTTGTAAAGACTCTGCCGGGAGGCTTTTGTGTTATGCGCCCCACAATGTCCACGTGGGATGCCCAAAGTTTCGTAACATTCTCGCGTAATGCGTTCGGAGCAGGGCATGAATCAAGCGCAGTTGGGCTTGGGGTATAGCCGAGAGCCGCTGTAAGCTTTTCCATCATGCCACCACGGAGTTCAAGGTCACGCACAGCATCAATAGCACAGTGAATCGTATAAGCCGACGCCGCGTATAGTGCCGGGGTGAGCTGAGTGATGACGTTTTGAAGTTGCTGTTGCGTATGGGCGTCTAGATCAAACCCACTACGGTATTCCAGACTCAGTATGTCAGCCTTCAAACTACTTGACCAGCTGCATACCGCACAATTCCGCGACCGCACCGGTTCCGTTCGGAGCGGCTTTCTCTGGCGTGGCGGTTCCAGTTTTGGTCTGCTCGTGTCCATCGCCATGACCAGGCAGGCACGTTTAATACTAACAAAACAAAAAAAAGAGGAGTAATTCGGGTGTGAAATTGCACCCCCACTTTGATGATCCATGTCCAACGTCCAAAACGAGTTGGGCTCTCTTGTGGAAGAGAATACTCTATAAAATCTGAGTCACTAAAAACTCATAGTCTCCCCAAAATACTCTACTTTCTTTACTCTACTTTTTACTCTACTTTCTCACGCGTCTACAACGTACTTTCCACGTACTTTCCACGAAAGTTTCGTCAATTACTCAAGCAAATATCATCAACCGGAAAAAAATAAGGACTAGAAGACCAGACCAGAGACATGGCCACGAATTTAAATTTAATGCCTTTCGCACATCGCATGGCAAAGGCGTTAGATGCTCTCGCGTACCGCGGCTCCGGGGCAGACGTGTCTGCAGAATCGAGCCAGTCACCATTCACAGAAGTTTCGGAGGATGCAATGGGAATCATTGTAAATAACCTAAATTGTGATGATTTCGCTAATTTGGACAAATTAGCGACGACATCACAAATGCTGAAACTTCCCTCAGATGTCTTGCAACAGAAGCGGACATTGTGCTCAGTAAGCCTAGTTTATCAGAAAGCATTACACAGCTTTAATAGAGTATTCTTCAACAACCAAATGAAAATGATCACCGAAACAAATATCCAAGCATTGGGTAATTCCCTTAATCAAGAATTCGAAGCTATTGACGCGGAAAAATGGGTAGATATTCAAAGGGGTATTCCTGGTTTTCATGTTAGACCACCACATGTTACACCTCCACAAACTGCTCTAACGAACGACGCTTTGAAAGCATTTCAGTTGTTAGTCGAGATGAACAAGCTCTCCCATGTAACGAATTTAAGGGTTGCACACGGGTGTTTAGACGACGACGCCATGATTGCTCTGTCAAATACATTTTCCAGGGGGGCGCTGCCAAGTTTGACGAAACTCACCTTCTTCCGTAACCAGATTGGCGACAAAGGGATGATTGCCTTCGCGGACGCCATCACGCCTACTGAAGAATTCCACAAGGGGGCGCTGGCATCCCTTCAATCGCTCGAAATCGACGACAACGAAATCGGCGACGGTGGTATGGAGGCGTTCTCCACTGCACTATCCAGTAACGCGCTGACGTCGCTCGTGATTCTGAAGATCCAGAAAAACAGGTTTGGAACAACTGGTACGCAGAAGTTCTCGGATGCGATCAATGCGGGGTCGCTGGCGAATCTAACAAGGCTTTTTTGTGATGAAACTACGACTAATCTCCGACAAAATTGTGAAACGCGTAACATTGAAATGTATGAGTATCCGTAGTCGCGCCCGAAATACTATACGAGAAAATACTTTCTTGCAGATACTAAAATGGAACGTACCCGTACAAAAGCTGGTATGATACATGCACTCGAAATCGCATTCGCGCTGGAAGAAACAGCCACGTACAGGGGGGGTACAGAGGTCGATAAAATTACCGACATAGTTGGCATAAGTGATCCACTGCAACAACATCGCACGCCCACAATGCCTTCGTCTATGGAAGGAATGCCTCCGCCGTATATGCAAAGTGATGCTTTATCGTGGTGTAAACAAGATCCCTTCGCATTGGAACAACGAATTGTCAGAGATCTAAATTACAACGCAGAGCGTATTAACACAGAAATCCAGCTTATAACTCTGAACAACGCAGGTAAAAGTAGTCGAAGCAAGACACGCGGACAAGAACCTGCGCTTCGCCGTGAAAGGATGGACATTGTTATAAAAGCAATTCAAGACGTTGTTAAGACCATTTATGACATTTATTTGAAACCAGATCTTACAATTGAGGACAAACGTCGATGCATTACTGAAGGTAAACTATTCGATTTAGGAACAGAGTTGCAAAGTATTATTGACAAGAGAATAGAAGAACTGGAAGAACTGTTAAGCCAAGCGACAAAATCATGGTTTTCACGGAATACAGAGAGTGAAGAAATAGAGACAGAGTTAAAACATATTGAAACAACGCGTATACAGCGAGACGAACAAATGAATCAAATGAAAAAAGTGAATGAAGGACTACACCTCACTGCCCAAAAGCTAGTCACGCCTCAAATTCAAGTAATATAACAAAAAAAACCTTTCTCAAACACGCAACGCAAAAAAAAAGGCATCCCACCCTGTGTCCCAGCCCACCCCTTTCTTGCTTCTTTTCTTTTTTCTTTTTTTCTTCTTTTCTTCTTTCCTTCTTTACTCGCGCGTGGAATCCTTTATCACGGAAAATCTTCCTCTTCATCTTCAACATGTTGGTCTACCGGTGTTGCTACCGCAACATCAAACGTTGTCTGCGGCGCCTTATTTGTTGCTGCCTCGAGAGATTCTCTCTTCAGCGGCAGTGGAACATAATTGAGTTTAACTCTCTTACTTAAAGAAAAAACATATTTATCGTGACCAGTGTCATAAAGCTTTGTGTACTCAAATTCTGTGACGTACTCCTTTTCATCACTTTTGAACACAAAATTCATAGGAACTACATCTATGCGTATTCTATTTTTATCCACAGGGAGAAACTGTTGTTCAGAAGTTACGAAAACCGATTGTATCGTATTTTTCAATTCGATTAAACGCAGGATCTTACCATCTTTGTTATCTACGATCTCTGGCTTATACAGCCTAGGTGTACACGATATATCATATAAATACCCGCTTTCATATAAATACCTGCTTTCATTTGACCTGCTTTTAGCAGATATTATCTTCAATTCAATACCATCACCTGGATCGTAAGAAAAAGAATAACGTTCAGGCGTTGCAACTTCATGAAGATGACCGTCCGCTCTCATTACTAAGTGTGGACGGGCGGGATATTGAGCCTCGATGGCGGGATATTGAGCCTCGATGGCTCCCTGAAGGCCAGCAGATGGATGAGCGGGCCAAGGCTCCTCCCCTGGCGGCCCGCGGTACGCAAGGCCATCCAACGATCTCGCAATGCGAAGGGATGACAACATACTGAAAACCACAAAGCGTTTACTACTCACGCACAAAAAAAAACAAAAGAGGATGTGCCCCTTTCGCAAAAACGCAACGCCAGAAAGAAGGCATTCCCCTCTGTCCCGCCCACCCCCGTTCTTCTTTCTTTTTTCTTCTTTTCTTCTTTACTCGCGCGTGGAATCCGTTATCACAGAAACGACGCCCTTCGCCATCTTCTTGAACGCAGGCGTCTTCTCGGGATAAGGCTCGTCCAAGCGCTGACGCTTCATGCTGCCAAAATACCCAGAGTTAGCAGTCGCGTTGTACCGAGCGTTCAGATGATGCATCGCCTCAGAGGCAATACGACTCGCAACCTCCATCTTGTCAGCGTGGCGGTGCCAACGGAGACTGTCATCCTCCTTGCGCAAAACGTCTATCTCAGGCTTGTTCTTGTTGGGAATGCGTATGCTAGGGTTAGCAGACCCAGTGAAGTACTGATGACGAACGAAACCCGGAACCGCTTCCACAGGAGACGTAAGCAAAGGCTCAACCTCAGACGCAGACATCGGAACCGGGAAAGGACACATGTCCACGCGGCCATCAGGACGAACGACCTCGAACGGAGTCATGTGGATCGTGATATTGTACGTGTTACTGCTGTAATCGTTGTTGCTGTCGTTCGTGCTGCTGTTGTTGTTGTTGTTGCTGTTGCTGTTGTTGGTGCTGTTGTTGTTTGTGGAACTGGAGCGCTCAACCTGCGCGGATAGCGATTCGACCTTCTCCACCAACACCCTCTTCTCGCGCTTAAAAAGCTCGTGCGCTTCCTCGAAGCGCTCAACGCGTGAAACAACTGCTGCCAAAAGAGAAAGCAAATACTGCGTCGTGCCATCTACTTCAGAAGGTGGAGTTGCGTCACCCGAGGCCGCTGCCTTTATGATATCCACCCTTGCTATCTGTGCAACAGCAGTCCTGCGAATCTCGTTCAGCTCTAGTCGCTCAGCTGCAGTAATGGAATCAATGGATGGGCGTGAGAATAAGCCGTGAAGCGTGCAAGTTTTCGCGTGCCGTTCAACGTTGAATTTTGAAGGACGACGAAACCCACACGGGCATTCAAACTGACCGTCAACGCGTCGAAGCACGTCCAACGGAGACGCAGAAGACATCGCGGTCCGCCACACCACTGAAGAGCAGCGCAATCTAAATGACAAGAGGGTCTTGTTTTTTTTCATTCCCTCATGCGGCAAACGGGGGTGTGAAGCTTCAAGCGTTTTCATCCCCTGTCAAGCGGAAGGGGAAGCAGGGGGGGTGAATGCTCATATTGAGGAAAAGTGAGGAACCACGAGGAGAGCGAGGAGCAAAAACAGCCACCCCGAAACTGGACCGACACAACTCGACACCGCCCATCCCAAGCTTGACCGGTGCACGGAAGGGAATGTGGTCTGGCTCACCTTCTGAAAACCACGCCTCGCGCCCCCGAAGACTTCTCACTTTCCTCATTTTGAGCAAGCGTTTTCACCCCCTGCCCAGCGGAAGGGAAGCAGCGGACGTGTGACTTGCTCACATTGAGGAAATTGAGAAATCAC
>Ga0129327_10002055_pt1 | contig 11772 bp, 10 predicted proteins | sample CPBDNA_6_FD_111799 | JGI IMG/M metagenome (GOLD analysis project Ga0129327, IMG submission 111799) | Freshwater to marine salinity gradient microbial communities from Chesapeake Bay, USA - CPBay_Spr_31_0.8_DNA | ecosystem: Environmental > Aquatic > Marine > Coastal | place: USA: Chesapeake Bay...
AACACGGCGACTAGGACGGCGCTAGCCGCCGTTAACCACAACATCCCTGCCAGGGGGTCTATCACGTTTATCACCGAGTATATAGAGCTTCTAGTCCTATTATACCTGAGTGTGTAAGAGTTAAAGGAAGTGCACAGGCATAGCCGAAGCATGTGGGAGTGTATACTCTTTCACATAGATATGAAAGGCATCGGCTCATGATTAAGCCCGCGTGGCCCGGGTCTCCGTGGTTGAGTAATAGCTTGTATGCCGTACATAGGTAGTATTCATCTTTGAACTCGCCGAAAGCGCAATACCCATGCTTAGGCTGGCGTGTGGGTCATCTGCGACGGTGTGTTACCTGTTTGTAGGCATGTGGTTCCTAAAGCAAAACAATGGATAGAGAGGTGTGTGAGGTGAAAATGGGTGTGCATGTATGATCCACCGATACTGGAGGCTTCCTCCTAGGCCAGAGGTGTGGGTGTAATAGTCAAGCTACTCAGCCGGAACCGATTTAGCTCATCGCATAGTATATAATATGAGCTACATCTAAAGAGAAGTGAGGATAATGGGAAGGCGTGCACCAAAACACGTAACCGCGAAAGAAAACCTATGCACCCGCCACCTGATTGTGATATCCCTATTTATAATGCTAATCGCAGCCGGTTTTCTAGTCTACGCGCACAGTATAAATGTGCATAAATGGTTCAGTTTTAATGAGCGAGTGGTGCCCGGTTATAATCTTTGGATGAGTGTTTCAGGTGTACCATGCAGTGTTTTTTTGAAACCTTGGGGAGATGGCTTACTTGGATTCAACATAACCGAAAACTTGGGTTGGGGTGTGAGCGCCGTCGTACCAGAGGTGGCGGATCTGAGTAATGGTAGCACCGTCTCCGTGAATCTGACCGCGGGGGGCAGCGGGTTACCCTTTTTTGTTTACACCATTACGGTCGACATTTACACCCCGGCGGTATTGGGTGGGAATCTGAGTTTCAATCTGCAGAGCTGCTCGTTTAAAGCCACAGACTTGGATGCTAGAGGAGTGTATGTCTACGTAGGGCTCGGCGATGTTTATGTGAACCTTACAAGCCCACTCAATCATGCGGCCTACAGTGTTGTAACCCAGACTGGAGACATTCTCATGGCGTTACCAGCCGGGCAGGGCTTCGCTGTTAACGCCACCACTGTCAACGGTGAAATCCATATCAAAGGAGCCAACCTAGCCACACTCATCCACAACAATCAAAATGTGTATGGTATAGTAGGAGGAGGCGGACCGCATATATATCTTGCATCTGTAGATGGGAGCATAACAATAGAGACATATCCTCAAAACTCATGACTTCAACTTTCAACAGAGGCTGGTTTCCACAGTTAACATGCAGATTAGTGGGTGGTCAAACAATCTATCATGGTGTGGGTGTTTTACACTGTTGGTTGGGGGCTACCCCGTCGTATCACGGTGCAAAGTATATCGAGTGCTAACACATATTTGTATTAGGTGAAATTGTTTGGTTACTGTAGTTATAAAACACGAATGGGAACAGCGGAATGAGGCCAAGGCTTTCGAAACAGTCTCGGGGATTATTAAGATGGCGAAGGAGTCCAAACTCCCCCAGGGTTTCAGGTTGCTCTCAGCTTACGCTGACTCAGGCTCTAGGACGGCGTTCTGCATTTACGAAGCACCATCAAAGCAGGCCTTTCAGGAGCTCGTCTCCAAAATTAATCCGCCAACAGCCTACAAAGTGTACGAAGTGAGCAAGCTCTACTAAGGCGAAGAGCATGGCTGAGAAGGTTCTGGTTTTAGGCGGCAGGTTCGGCGGCCTCACTGCCGCCTATACCTTAAAGCGCTTAGTGGGTGATAGGGCGGAGATTACGCTTGTCGACAGGTATAGGACGACCTATTTTAGACCCAGCATTCCCCATATAGCCATAAATGTGAGGGAGCCAGAGGAAATAGGCCTGGACTTAGCCAGTGTTCTCCCGAGGAAGGGTATCGCCTTCCAGCAGGCGCTTGTGAAGCAAATATCGCCTGATGAGGATAGTGTCACACTCGAAAGGACGGATGGCTCCACTTTTAAGGCATCCTATGACTACTTGGTGGTGGCTCTTGGAGCCCACCTCGCCAAGGAAAGTGTGAAGGGTGCTGCTGAGAATGGTTACTCGCTCTGTGAAGTCGAGGACACGCTCAGACTCAGGGAGAAGCTAGCCGGCTTTAAAGGCGGGAACATAACAATAGGCTCAGGGATATTTGAGCAGGGTTCGAATCCGAAGCCCAAGTTCCCCAACAACTTTGTGCCAAGAGCTGACTCGGCATGTGAAGGTCCAATATTCGAGTTCTCACTCATGTTAAAAGGCTATCTAAAGGCTAAGGGTCTGCTTGGTAAGACTAAGATAACGGTGTACTCACCGGGAGAGTACTTATCCGACCTCTCAAGGCAGAGTAGGCAGGCTGTGAGGCAAATATATGAGCAGATGGGTGTAACACTGGTTGAGAAATTTAGGCTGTCCGAGATAACCACTGACAGCGTGGTGTCTGAGGATGGCAGAAGGATCCCCTCGGATGTGTCGGTGTACAAGCCACCCTACACTGGTCATCCCGTGCTCAAAAAGCTTTCGGGTTCACTTGCGGATGATGCGGGCTTCGTGCCCACAGACCTGAACATGGTGAGTGTAGCCTATCCAAATGTGTACGCTGTGGGCGACGCCAACGCGGGCTCGATACCCAAGCTTGGGTACTTGGCGGTTAGAATGGGTGAAATAGCGGCTCAACACTTGGCTAACCGTATGGGTGTGCCCACCAAGGTGGATGAGTATAGGCCAACCATCTTCTGCGTTGCTGACAATCCATATGAGGGCTACGCTGTAGCCGTGGCCGATGACACGTGGTATGGGGGAACCCTGGCGAAGGCTGAAATCGCTCCCGTGAATCACATGAAGAAGGAGTTATTCACGAAGTACTATATGTGGTCAAAGGGCGACATGGTGCTGGAGAAATACCTAGCAAGCTGGTAGGTTGAATGGCGTGTCGTCCACCACTGCTACTCGGTCAGGCTTTTCTTCGCTGAAGGCTGCTACCCCCGAGGACAAGCTTCGCAGTATAGTCGCCTCACTCGACCGGCTGGGTCTTCTCGACCTGGCCTCCGGCTTCCTAGAAGATGAACACCAGCTCGAAAAACTCCTCAAACTAGCAGCTTCAGATAGTAACCTAGAACTCCTCGCAAAGGTCGAGTCACTGAGCCGACTCGTTGCCAAACCAGACTACCGTGGCCTGGAAAACATTCTCACGTTGGTCTCAGAAACACGTGGCTCCATGGCGATTACAAAAGCAATTGAGCTACTACGTCTTCTAGATGAGAAGGGCCTAATCGACCCCTTAATAGGGGTGCTCCAAGATGACCAAACATTTGGCAAGATTATAGGCCTATTGTCGGATGAGAAGGTGCTCAGCCTTCTTGCTCAAAGGGATAAAATACTCGGTGTGATATCGACGCTCGACTACGACAAGGTTCACCGATTACTCGACGCACTCAACAACACTCCCGGCATCGTCGAGGCGCTCACACGTCTGGTCGAGCTCCTAGCAGAGTTGAGTAGACGCGGTGTGATCGACCCCTTGATTGGTTTGCTACAGGATGAGAAAATGTTTGGCGCAATAGTTAACCTTGTAGCAAGCGACCAATTCCTCGAACTCGTCCAACACTCACAGAAACTATTCACACTCCTACTCAACTTGGCCGACGTCGACGAAGAACTCCTCAACCTCATCACCGCGATGCAGACCACCACATTCAAAAGGTTCCTCTCAGCCTTCAGCTCAATAGGTAAAGAAGAGCCAAAACCCGTCAGAGGAGTCTTGGGCACGATGCGACAGCTAGGTGATAGAGATGTGTCCGTTGGCTTAGGTGTAGTCTTCCAATTCCTAGCCAAACTCGGCCAAGAGTACACCAAAGAACAAACCTCTTCAACCAAACAAACCACAACCAGTAGCTAAAAGCGTGAAACTCTGAGAACAATCAAAGTCTTTTAATGACTTCGACGACCTTCACGATGTGTTTGCCTCGGAACGCCCGGTTAAGCAAACAGGGAGCCCAAAAACCCTATAGTACCGGTTTGCGTCATACATATGTCAAACATGTTTGAACGAATCCTCGTAGCGTATGATGGTAGCGAGCCATCCGAGAAGGCTTTGGAAGTGGCTTTAGACATAGCTACGAAGTACTCCTCCCAGCTAGAAATAGTTAGGGTCGTGGACACCTCGGCGATCTACTCTTACCTCGATGTGGTTCCCGTGGACTTGGAAAAACAGATGTACGACGAAGCGCGCAAAGACCTTGAGCGAGCCGAGCTCAGAGCCAAACGAAAGCTTCCTAATGCGAAGACAACTCTGCTCTCAGGTGACCCCGCGTCGGAAATACTGGAATACTCCCACAAAAACGGTTTCAACCTCCTAGTGTGCGGTAACCGTGGACGGTCAAAGCTCAAAAGAGTGCTACTTGGAAGCGTGTCCTCCAGGTTCGCCCACGAATCTAGGGTGCCAGTGCTCATCATAAGATGAGTTGTTACCCCTCTATCGTGGTTAAAAACCGCCTGGGCGTGGGGTTGGCTTAGACGCACGGTTCCTGTTTCAGTGCGTTCAGCTGGGTTCTCCGTGGGGTGAATAAAGGTGGGTAGTGGGAGGCGACTTTATGTTGGTAGGGCCTACGCCTTCAGTGTGCTTGTGATAGTGTTGGCCACGTTCTGCGTTAGGGCGAGCAACAATATGTTGGCTACAAGCATCCCCCTACTCACCCGCTATGTGTTCGACTTCAGCGGTCTGCAGGTTGGTTTAGCCTCCGCCCTCTTCTCTGTTTCAACGTTTCTTATGAGTGCTTATATTAACACCAAGCTAACCTCACACGTGAGGCGGAATCTCTTCGTGGGTTCCACACTGGTGTACGCGCTCACTTTCCCCCTCTTCTACTTTTCAAGCGAATACTCTATCTGGCCACTAGTGTTCCTCGCGGGCTTCGTATTGGGCGCCGTGATGCCCAACATAATAACCTCGGCGGGTCTATTCCCAGATAGGAGGATACGGGAGAGGGTGCTGGCTATCTATACATTTACGCTTAGCGCCTCTTTAATAGCTGGCCCAGCGATCGATTCAGCGGTTCTACGGTTCTTCACACTTAGGGAATCATTCCTGTTCTTCACAATTTTCCCAGCGATACTGTTTATTGCATCGTTTTTCATTAGGTTCCCAGAATCCGAGGACACAGGACCCACCACTAAGGTTTGGCGTAATCCAGGCTTCAGGGTGTCTGTCTACAACATCTTAGCCTACAACATCCCCTTCGGCGTAATCCTAACCTTCGGCGGAATATTTGCTAGGGATAGCTTCCACGCATCATACTCCCTTATAACGCTGCTGTTCAGCCTTTTCTTCGCGACTTCACTTCTCGGGAGACTTCTTCTAACCATCAGGACACCCGAGAATCTATGGAGGCTAATGAGTGTATCTGTGGCCCTCACAGTGGTGGGGCTAACGGTTCTAGGAGTCTCCCACAGCATGTATGGTTATGCTCTAAGTCTCCTAATCCTGGGTTTACCACACGGCCTCACCTACCCCCTATCACTACTCACGCTTTCGAGAAGCTTTGACGAACGCACGCGTAGCGCAGCTAACAGCTACTTCTTCTCTATTATGATGGCCTCCGGGGCCATTATGCCCTTCGCGGCCGGCGCCCTCGTAGAGCTAATAGGAATACAATACTCCTTTATAGCCATTATACCCCCCGTGGGAGCACTATACTATCTACTAAAAAGGGAGATGGGTCGAAAAACCAGTATACCAGCAGAGCCTCGCCCCTAGGAATTAAGGCGCCTCACCTGGTGAGTGGTGGTGTCGAGATAACGGTTTTCCACGCTTGGGCCTCACACCCTAATACTTCTAATCCGCACACCATGTGGTGACCTATTCACTCACCCCTGCTTGGTGTATGGGAAGAGGTAGGGCGTGTTCGGCTTGTCACTGTAATCCACATAAACAGTCTTGAGCTGAGTATAGTTATAGAGGCCGTAAACGGAGTTTTCGCCGCCCAAACCAGACTGTTTGAAGCCTATGTGTATGCCTTGGAGTAGTTCCGGTCCGACTTGGTTTATATATGTCTCCCCAAATCTAAGGGTGTTTGCGGCCTTGAGTGCGATGTTTAGGTCGCGTGTGAATATGTAGGAAGCTAAACCATACTTTGAATCGTTGGCCTTCTCTACTGCTTCATCAAAGCTCTCGACCTCGAGTATGGGCACTATTGGACCGAACACCTCCTCCTGTACGAGTGGAGCCTTCTGGTCGACGTCCGCGAACACAGTCGGCTCATAGTAGTATCCCCGTGTGAGGCTCGGCGGCCTCCTCCCACCCGTAAGCAGCTTTGCACCGCGGGCCAGCGCTTCCTCAACGAACCTTTCACGCGCTTCGAGCTCCGACTTACTCACTTGGGGACCCATATCCACATCCCCCATGGGGTCGCCTATCCTAAGCTTCCTTGCTGCCTCAACAAAGGAGGAAACAAATCTCTCCGCCACCTCCCTGTGAACATAGATCCTATCAGCGCATATACACGTTTGACCAGCATTCCAAAAGCGCGCCCAGAGCGCGTTCTTAACCGCCCAAGCGATATCCGCATCCCTCCAAACAATAAAGGGAGCCTTACCACCCAGCTCGAGTATCAGCCTCGCAACGTGGCCCGACGCATCACGCATTATCTGCTTACCCACCTCAGTGCTACCCGTCATCGTCACCAGCTGTGTCTTATTATTGGATGTGAGCTCGCGGCCGACGCTTGAGCCCGAACCCGTGACCAAGTTGAGTACTCCTCGGGGTAGCTTGGCGCGTTCGAACGCCTCCACAATTTTTATGGCTGAGAGAGGCGTATAGCTTGAAGGCTTGACCACCACGGTGTTACCCGTTATCAGAGCCGGCGCAACCTTCCTCGTCACCATGGCGCTCGGAAAGTTCCAGGGAGTGATGGCGGCCACAACGCCGAGCGGCAGCCTCAGAATCATAACCGAGCGGTTTGGGAAATCGCTCGGCAACACATCCCCCTGGATCCTCCTCGCGAACTCGGCGTAATAGCGAAGATTCTCTATGGAGCCCTCAACCTCTAGCCGTGCCTCATACAATGGTTTACCCTGTTCGAGGGTTATTGTCCTCGCCAAATCCCCCTTGACAGCCTCCATCTCATCCGCTGCCTTGAAGAGGTACTTAGCGCGATCAAGCGGCGTAAGTGAAGACCACGCGTCGAACGCCGCCTCAGCCGCGTCAAGCGCGGCTCTAGCGTCTTCAACCGTGCCCGCTGGAACCGTGGCCACAACATCCTCAGTCGCGGGGTTCACAACGCTAGCTACTTGACCAGACGAAGAATCCCCCCATACCCCGTTAATATAGATTCGTTTAGTTTCAACCATGGGCAAAACCATCAGCAAGCATCCTTAAACCTTACTGAACCCCATAATCAATATACAAGAGAAAGGGTGTGTTGTTTGGGCTGCCTACACGCGGCTCAGTCCTGAGATGCTTCTATCCTTAGTAGTGGAGCTCGCTTGGCGTAATAAGTAGCGCATAGCTGCAGGGTTAAATGGGTCACTGGCAAGGGCAAATCAGCGGCCGCCACGCTGAGCGTTCAGCGATAAAAGTAATCAGGTCGCTAGAATGTTATGACCTCGTATCCCTGGTTCACATAATGGGCTATCCGTTCACCCGCGGGTAGGAGGTCGAGCCCCAACGATTCCAATTGCTGCTTTATGTTCATTCTCTCGGCCACCGCCACGCACGCTGAGTCCACGGCCTTCTCCTTGAGGAGTATTTCGAAGTGCTCCTTTGCAGCCCCCGTGAGCCTAGTCAAGTACTCTTGGCTTGGCCCGAAAAATATCACTTTTAGGTCCTCGTACCTTTTGGCCTTGACAGACCTGGCCGCGGCCACGATTCCAAGCTCAGCCTTAGCGGGCGCCTCGGCGCCACTTATAATCAAGAACAGTGCTTTTGCCATGTTTTTTAACACGTCATAAGGACTAATTAGGGTTACACTAATATGCTAACACCCAAATCAAGCATGCCGAATACGCAAGCTAGACTCGAAGTCTCCAAGTATCAGGAGAACATGGGCTCTAGGTTCTTTTGGTCTTAAGCCACCTTATGAGCCCGCTGATGTTTATCCCCGTGGGGCATACCTCGTTGCACGCGTTACACCCAAGGCAGAAGTATGATAGTGGGTTTGCCACATCCACGCCCTCGGTAATAGCGGTCCACACTATGCCTATTGCCCCCGTGTACGTTTGGCCACCCCACGTTGGGCCGTCCACCGCGAACACGGGGCACACAAGCTGGCAGGCGCCGCATTTGATACACTTTAAAGTCCCCGCGAGGGGTCCCCTAGCAGCCTGGAGACGGCCGTTATCCACGAGCACGACGTGCATCTCCTTCGAGCCCTGCGCTGGTCTTACGATGACCTTCTCTATGTCGCCTGTACCACTCGGAGTGGATGTGAGGCTAATGTACGTGGGCTTATCGTAGCCAGCGAAGTACGACTGTGCGAGCGCCTCCTTTACACAGTCGAGTGTGGTCGGGTAAACTTTATCTATGCTGCTCACAACCAGGTGCTTCTTGGGTATGGTCATGGTCATGCGCACATTCCCCTCGTTTTCAACCGTGACCACTGTGCCCTCCTTCGCAGATATCGCGTTCGCCCCGGTGACGCCAACATCGGCTGCGTAGATCTTACCCCTCAGAAACTCGCGCGCCGCGGCCACCATCCCCTGCAGGTCATCCGGGTTAAAGCTTCTGCCGAAGTGTTTTTCGAATAGTTGGGCCACCCTCTCCCGCGGTATGTGGAGGGCTGGGGCTATCATCTGCGCCGGCTTGTCGCCGCTCAGCTGGATTATGAACTCTCCAAGATCGGTCTCCCACACCTCATTACCCCTGCTCTCCAAGAACCGTCTGAGCCCGATTTCCTCGGATACAAGACTCTTGGACTTAACCACCAGCTCCCCTGGCTCCACGATCTTACCGATTATTGAGAGCGCCTCCTCCTTCGTCTTGGCGTAGTGGGCTCCCACACCGTTACTTGTAAGCGCCTCTAACGCCTGCCTGTAAAGCTCCTCGATATGGGTCAAAGTGTACCTTCTAATCTCGGCTATCTCCCGCTTCAACTCCATAACGTCGCTACGCGCAATCACAGCGGAATACCTCTGAGAGAAGTGGGTCATACCCCTCTCAACGCCGATCCTCATCGGGACGTCCTCCAATGCCTCGTACATCTGCTTCTTGGCTTCAGCGAAACTCGAACCCAACTACCCCACCACCTCAAGCAAATCAACAACACGGGGACCGCTACCCTTCCTCTTACACGCCCTACCCAAGTTGGATAGACATATGGGGCAAGCCACGAGCGCTGCGCCCCCAGCCTCCCCGAGCTGAGAGCACCTCTTCTCAGCGATTGCTCCCGACACACGCGGAGCAATATTCTCGATTGGGCCACCACAGCAGAAGGTAGACCTACGAGAAAGCTGTGGCTCGGCGATCTTCAGGCCAGCTTTGAGCGCAAAATCCCTGTACCTGTCGGAGAGGCCAAGGTTCCTCGCGAGTAGACATGGGTCGTGAACCGCGAACACCCCGTCTGCGAGCTTATCGCTACGCGTCGCTCCTCCAGGTTCCAACACCTCTAAGTAGTGACTCACCTCAACATCGAAGGCGTCGACAAATTTCGGGTAGACCTCCTTGAGGATTAGGGTCGAGTGTGGATCCATGGTTATAAGCCGCTTAACACCTCTATCCCTAAGCATCCGAGTGAGGCGCTCGGCTGACTCTTGGAACTCCGAGTCAAAGCCCATATCGTAAAACAGCACTCCGCTATACTGCTCATCCGAACCGAGGAAACCAAACTCGTATCCCTGCCTAACAAGAAGCGTGTAGAGGTTCCTAATTATACCCTCATACCTCACAGCCTCCTTTTCGGCGACGGATGAATATAGCGATGAGAGATTAATGCCAAGCCTACCCAGCGCCTTAACTAAACCCAGCCCCACCCCACCCGCTACGCTACCCTCAAGCCTCTCGAGCGCTTCAATAAAGGAGTCAATATAGGCAGCCATCTGGTAGAGCCCCCCCGTATAGAGATAAGTCCCACTCGACGGGTTAAACTTCAACCCCTGCGCCCAACGCGCAAGCCTCGCGCCGTCCAAGCCAAGAGGATTACCAGTCTTCCTCTGATTCTGAAGCATGACGCCAACCAAGTCCTCAACTCCCAAAAACTGCGGCATCACCTCTTCCACCCAACTTTGCTTTTAAACCTTACCCTAACACAAATGTCTGAGAACAATCCAGAAACCCATAAGCGTCTAATGTTCAAGTCAACTACGCGGTTTATCGATTCTAAAACTCCCCCCTCCAAGGGCGGGGGCCTCAAGCCGCAGGCCTTAAACCGGATCTTCGTAGAATATCCGCGGGTACCCGTGTTACGCGGAGTGGGTAATTCACGTCTGTGGGCGCAGAGGGGGCGGAGACCTCCGCCTACATGTGGGTGTGGCTCACACAACCCATAAAATATCATCCGCCTCTGTTGGGGTGCCACGAAGATACTATGGTACTTGAGAATTAGCATCAGCCTGTCTTCTGCTCACAGTCTCTGGTAACTGTGTTGTTGAGGTTAGCACCAGTATGCTGGACGCTATGAGCGCCAGTGAGAGGCTTCTTCCGAGGCTGAATGGTAGAAGTAGAACTAGGCTCACACCGAATCCGCCACCCAAAAGTCTGCCGAGAAAGAGTGTGGTGTTGGTGCCCGTAGCCCTAATTTCAGCGGGATAGATTTCACTCATCCACACCCCGAAGTATGCGAAGAAGGAGGAGCCCAGCATGAGTGCGATGATTGATGCCTCATCTATGAGCGGGGAAACATTTAGGAAGAGAATGGCTGCAAATATCCCCGATAAACCAGCAAAGAGATAAGTAGTGAGCCTTCTACCTAGTCTATCCGAAACCCTCCCCGACACCGCGAAGCCAACCAGCCCAACACTTAGACCCACAAGTAGCACCCTATACGCGGGGAGCCCTAAGCCTGAAAGATAGGTATAGCTTAGCGAGACGAGTGGCACCAAAAACAGGAATGAGCCGACTGCGAAGAGCGAACCGAACACTGTTGTCCCCATAAGACGCCCATCATGTAGGAGGGTCCCACTCCTAAATCGTTTAACTGAATGTGCACCCGATTCGGGTATAAAGAACCAGAGAGGTAGGCTTATCAGCCCCACACTGAACAGTATAAGGAAGTAGGTTGAGATGCCATGCGTATACGAGGCTAGCACAAGATCAGTTATACCTCCAAGATAGTAGAGCCCCTGCATCACGCTTCCTATGAACCCGCGCTTCTGCGGGCTGGAGAGCTCCGCGGCGTACACATAGCTCAACCCGTTCTCCCCGTTAACCCCGAACCCTATTAGGAACCAGACTGCTAGTAGCTCGATCAGACCCCCCATCCTGATGTTCAAGCCGAGCGGTAGGGTGAAGAGTAGGATCGAAACGAGAAGCGCATATTTTCTACTTCGAACATCACCCACCATCGAGAGAACAACTCCCCCAACCGCCCCACCTACCCAGCTTAGAGGCACAGAGAAAGCCGCCGCCGAACCAAACTCTAGGATAACATTGGGCAACACAAAGCTGATGGAGTATACTGCTGCAGCCGAAAGCAGGAACACAACAAGAAGGGAAGTAAGGCCCGCCTTCACAGAGCATTCATTCAAAGCAGGGAATTTAAGATTAGT
>Ga0129327_10002056_pt1 | contig 11769 bp, 1 predicted proteins | sample CPBDNA_6_FD_111799 | JGI IMG/M metagenome (GOLD analysis project Ga0129327, IMG submission 111799) | Freshwater to marine salinity gradient microbial communities from Chesapeake Bay, USA - CPBay_Spr_31_0.8_DNA | ecosystem: Environmental > Aquatic > Marine > Coastal | place: USA: Chesapeake Bay...
CACCAGGCCATCGCCACCAGACTCGGTATCTCGCTTAGTATGCTGGGTGTTAAGCTTTGTAGGTTTCCATCGGCGTCGGCGTAACACTGCTGACTCGTCAAGGAAGTATTGCTCGACGTCCTTGACTAGTTGACTTTGGTCGTCTTCAGCCAAGGACTGCCATGTCGTAGACCACTCACCGAACTCTAAGTAGTCAATCCAAGGATAAAGAGCTGGATGAGCTCGCTGTTGCGTGCGCATCTCAGCCACCGTTGGCATGGTCACGTTAGGAGAGGTGCCCATCGCTTCAGATAGTTGTGCTCCGGCAGAACTGGCTGTGGTCGACTCACAATGCACACCAACCAAGGCTGAGTACTGTACCAGAACGGCTGCTTCGAATAACGCATCGTACTCTGGGTCTGCACCATACTCGGGAATACTCTCTCCCTCATCGGGAATACTCTCGCTTGCACACACACTAGCACACCCTGCTTGCGAGGCTTCACATGCTTCTGTGAGGAGCGACTCACCTTGTTGTATCTCTAAAAACTCCGTCCACGCCGCTTCGTAGAGTGACTGATCGTTACTCAAACTTGATTCGTCAACAATGTCGGACCCACTGTGTTGAGCCACAGCGGCCGTATAGGAAGCGGGGAACAACGACGAGAAGGCTTCGAGGTCATAAGTTGTGAGATGCGCGGCCATCTCATGTTTACAGAGGGAGAAATCAGGGTGTCTCTTCGAGAGCGTAGCAGTGAGTCGAAACCCATTATTAGGAAGGCGTGCCGCCACAAAGGATGATCGCAGATCCGCAAGTGCGGGTACCTTTGCCTGGAAATATACGGTGTGCCCATACGTCCCAACTTCTGTCATTGCTTCAAGCCCAACCCTGATTTGTCGGGAACTCTTTGGCATCAAGGAAATGCCAGTCATCTTGTCCTCATATTTATTGAGTGCCGGTCCCGCATATGTATTGAACGCACGGATAGCCGATTCTTGAGCAGTAAGTCCCAACTCGATCGGAGCAGACGGAAATTGCAACTCCCCTGCCTTGCTAGTAGTAAGACAAAACAGATGTGTGTCATCGTATAGGATAAGAGCTGCACGCTCAGAGGTCAACTTCTTTCCCAAAACAACTTGAACACTAGCTGTCCGAGTGCCTACGTTGCGAAACCAAACGTGTTGGAATAGTGCACGTTGCTCAATCGAGGTCGTTGGTAACTGTTTAGTGGAAGATTCGAACGGTTGTATGACTACGCGGTTGTTGGATTCCCCCTTTTGCACCAACTCCATGGACTCGCGGAGTGAGGGAAAGATGAGCTTGCAATCAGGAATGATCACTTCGACTAAGTGCACGTTCCCAATCCGAACGGGTCGTCTCATTCGATTGGTGAACACACTCTGGAACGCTAGCGAGAGAGGGCCAACTGACTCCACCCACGCACGCGTCGCTTGCGCCCGAATATCTTCGTTAAAGGTAGCACAACCACAGGGTAGCGCGATGGAACCACCGCTCTGTTGTAAACATATCATCTGGGTCTTGTCATGTAACAGCACTGCAACTGAACTGGGAGGTTGGTACCGAACGTCGTCCTGTGGGAGCGCTGCCGGCGGTGCTCGCTGGCTAGACAGCGCCCAGGCGAGCTCAAGTAGTCCTTGTTTGGCGAGGGCATCTCGCATGGCTATGAACAAAAGGTTGCAGTACAGGACATCTTCGTAGGAGTACACAAAGTATTCAAGAGGTAATGGTCGTATCGCAAACATGCCAGGAATGTGTTTGAAGGTGTCCTTGAGAACCAGCTGAACCTCCGGTACATGGTCAGTCACCACTCTATCGAGTCGGCGTTGCTTGTGTGAACCCACCCCTCGAAGGAGACAGTCAGCAACTCCGGTATCAAAAACCCCTTGAATAGCGATACCATACTCATAGTACAACGACGAACAGTCACCATAACAGCAATGTAGGACTTTCGGGATCGCTGGGTCTTGTAGAATATCACGGAGCGGTCCTTGACCCAAGAATGCCTGTCCTGTGTTATTGGTGTCGAACACAAAGACTAACTGTTTCTCACCTGTGTTTACTGCGTCAACAGCGAGCTGCATCAAGTCGATATGGCCACGCCGCCCACCGAGTAAGCCTTCCAGGTCAACTGAGAGACTGAGCCCAGGGTTGGTTCGGAGTCGTGTATCAATGAGAGAGATGGCTTGTACTCCATCTGCAGCCGTCATACAGAAGGCTGGCCCATACGGTGAGTCAGCGATGGAGGGAAGGGACTCGGCAATTGGTGGATCTCCCTCAGCTGTGGCACAAGCTGGCACCATCGACAGACTGGCCCCATCGGCACAGACTCGAGGTGTCAGGGCACGGAGTTGATGTATCAATCTTGAAAACGAGCCGACCCAATGATGGAGTCGTCCCACCAGTTTCACGTCTGTCCCGACGTTTATGGTCTGGATTGAACGCAACTCCCGCGCCACAAGGCGTAAGAATGTAGAATCACCTGACTCGGACATCGAGGTTACTAGAGCCTCCTCGAATGGCATGAATCTCAACTCCTCTGTGCTGAACTCTGTAGTTGTACAAACCAATTGAACAAAGAACTGGCAACGTGGCAATATAGAGTTACGTGCTCTGAACGACGACGCATACGGTAGTGCGTCGAGGACAGCAGATGGGATGTTCATGTTACAAAGCATTCTTGACAGCTGGCCACGGTAACAGAGAGTGTCTGTAGGCGAAACCGCCGTGGAGGGTAGAACAAGTTCACCTTCACATTCTTCGACTGCAACTTGGAGACCACTTGGCCCTTGTCGAAGTAAGACTAAGGCCACTCTACTTGACAAATGGGCGAGCTGTGGTGGTGTGAGAGTAGTAGTAGCTTGTGACTCCACTCGTGGTCCATCAGGAGTTGAGAGATCTATACTCATCCTACTCGTCCCCCCACGTCCCTCAAAAATATTTGTTTCGTTGCGTTGTGCTGGCGAAGACCGCGCAACCCGTCGATACGGCGATAACACCCGAACGGCATTGCATTTGCGAATTGAGTAACCCCGCCAGTAGCGCTGAATATTGAACACGTGGTGATTCACACGACAGATTCCACACGCCCACTGCTGCAGCTTTGAAGTTGGCCGTGGGCTCTCACAAGCTTGATAGTGGACTGTGGTGAAAGCAGCAGCAACGTTCGCCCATAGAGTATCTTCGAGACGTTCGACGATTGAGCGTTCATTCTCACCAGAGGCACCCATCTCTAGAACCTTCGCATCGCTCTTTGCTGCTCGCGATAAACAATCTGCAACGACATTCTTCTTTCCCGAGATCCATGAGATAGTGAGGTTGTAAGCCTGTGCATTAAGAGCCCAGCCAGCGACTCGCGAACCATCTGGGTGGGGCGACGTCAAAAGCCACTGTAGGCTGCTATGATCTGATAATAATTTGATCTCTGCACCAAGGAGATAGTGCCGCCACTTTTTGAGCGTCTGATCGAGTGCCAGGCACTCTTGCTCTCGAACGTCGTATCCACGCTCCTCATCCTGAAGACGTCGAGACCAGAAAGCGATTGGACGAAGTGAATCTGGATCATCATCTTGCACACGCTGCATGAGCGCGGCACCAATGCCACAGCTAGAGGCGGCGTCGACGTGGATCTCAAATGGTTTAGAGTTATCGGGCCGAGCGAGAGCAGTGACGTTAGCAAGCGCCGCCCGTGTCGCTGCGAATGACGCGAGAAAACGAAGAGAGGGAGGCGTGGACGTAGCTCCCTTCCTCCCAAGGATATGATCTGTAGGTGCCGCCTTTGCCTTGAGATCTGAAAACGGAGCAAGCAACTGTTGGAGATCGGGAATGAACCGACTGTAGAAACCCAACATGCCAGCGTATCGTGCCGCTGCTGATGGATTGCCCCACATGTCTTCGACAGCTAAATCAAACAAGGCTTGTGTTTTCTCAGCTAACGGTCGTGTGCCGTACGGCCCACACATGAACCCGAGGTGTGGAACCTCCGTCAACCCTATGTGGGTTTTGTCGCACCGAACAGCAAAACCACTCTCGATAAGGCGGTCGAAGACCATGCCCACATCGCGCATATGATCGTCGAAGCTTCCGCAGGTAGGAATGATGATATCGTCGACATACGCCAGGCAGATCCCCGGGGGAAGTCCATTCAACGTGGCATCGACGAGTCTCATAAAAGTAGATGGTGACGAAGCCAACCCCATCGGCATCCTCACCCATTGGAATTGACCAGCCCTCGTACTGAAAGAGGTTGCCTCCTTGGAGATACCATCATCTTCCAACTCGACTTGCCAAAAGCCGCTCAACAAATCAACTGTAGTATACCAGTTGGCCTTACCAAGTCGTGCGAGGTTGACTTCCAGATTAGGGAGAGGGTAGACGTCCTTTTCCAGGAGTTGATTAATGGAACGGTAGTCGATGACTGTCCTCCATTGTTTCGGCTGCCCCTCCTTGGTAGGTTTCTCGACAAGCATAGGCATGGCATTGAATGGACTACGCGCTGGTTCGATGAGACCCGCCTTTAGATTTTTCGCGACCTCGGCATCGAGAGCCTCTTCTTCAGGAAGTGACCGAACACGGAGTGGGGCATTCGGGGGTTTTGCTAATCCATGTTCAATGCCACGGAGTTTTAGCTTTGCTTTGTAAGGATGTGCGTACCCTAGCGTACTGCGAAAGAGTGCACGACGCGTCGAAAGCATTTTGTGTATTTTCGAACGCTCGTCCTCAGAAAGTGTTGAGCCAACGTGAATCTGATCGACGATCTCATCAACCGTGTATTCGTAACTGATGTTGTAAACACGTGGATCCACTTGGAATCTGACCAGCGGGGTGAGCAGTGGTAGACGCTTGTCTTGTTTGTGCATGTTGATGACACGACATCGAGCGTAGCCTTCCTTACTGACACGTTGAAGCGACGGCGCAATGAGGACTCCAGGGTCTGTACGGCGTTCGTCTTCCAGCGGCAGTAAGAGGACATCACGAGCCTTGACTAGTGTCTCAGGTACTCTAATCCAGATATCCCTCTCACTCCACGCTGGGACGACTGTAGTTTCAGGTACCCAGCCAATGGGATCGACACCTCGAAGTGCCTCCTCTACCTGAGACGCGTCACTCTGTTGCTTTGCAAATTCCTGGCGTTGCTCCGGAGTGGTAGAACCAAAGTCACCAGCAACTGAGTATGCCTCACTAGCGAACGAGAGCCCATCATCACCGGTGATGTCGAATTGGACTGGCAATGATCTTGGTATTAGCAACTCATCTCTGATTGTGAGCGTACCTGATCGTGCACTATCGTATGCGAGGTCCACACGTCCGGGCCCCAGGAAATCATTCCCCAGAAGAAGCCCGCGATGCCCATCCAGTACTGGAACATCATGGAAGGTGACTAGAGCCCCACCTATGTTGAGAACAAACTTCAACCACATTCGAACTCGGCTGATGGCACCGATGCCCCGGATATGCTGAACTGACGTTTCACGTGGTGCAACACTAGTCGCTACACCAGCTCTGATCCATGCAGCAGCCTCCTCCTTACCTGCAAGTGTAGTCGCAGAGCCTGAGTCCATGATGTTAATGCAATCGAGTAATACCTTAGTAGTCTCTGGTTGTGGAGCCATAACCGAATCATGCTCCTCTCCACAATCTGCGACCATGCTGACACCGCGAAGTTTGGCTGGTGACAGTTGAGCCTTGGACGTCTGCACATCGAAACGGTATGGAATCGACTCCGCACCGAAGCTGTCAAAGGCATCGCTCAGGCGCTGCGCCATCTGCCACCTTGACAAGTCGGCTTGCTTTGACGTGAATTGTTTCAGCACCGAGGGCCGGGGTAACAGGAACTGGGACTACAGGAAGGGTGCAAGTGACAACCCCACTGTCGGAGACTTTGCATTGAAACCGGACAGTCGCCGACTGAACTGAAGGAACTGCATCGAGTGCAACAGAGACTCGGCCTTGATGGTTCACTGCACCTGCAATGCGACCTACCCTTCCATTGAATTGGGGTTGTACAGTGAGGCCATAGACACGGACCGAAGTATCAATAGCTTGAGATTGCTCTTGTACAGTAGCAACACTAGCACATTTAGCGGAGCCACCGCGAACGGCAACGTTCATCCACCGTGCAAAGGCGATATCGTCCAGCGACGTCAGCCCGGCCTTAACATCATCGCGTATCTTTGTATGATAGGCATCGATGACTGCTTGGTTGTTATCGTGAACTGCCTGTTGGGCTCGTGTCAGGTCCTCATCCACACTCGAAGCTGCTGCTACAGTCGCTTCTCTCATTGATTGAGAGGGTGTACCGTCCTCGCGAATTGACGACAGGACCTGGTCTCGAATACTCTTTGCCAACAGGTGTCCAATGCGTCGAGTCTGCTGGGTAGCCCCTTCCTCGAATTGTGTTTGCATCTCTGCGCATTCCCTCATAATACGACGCCGCGTACGCAGTGCTGCTTGTTTGCGTACGTCAGCACTGCGCTGCACCACCACTACACGGAGTGACGGGTATTCTTTGGCAAACTCGGTGAGTGAACTCCTTTGGAGCTGCCAGAGCTCGAGGGCACGGAGTGCTGAAGCTTCTTTCTCGGGAAACCACTCAGAAGCATGTGGGAATGCGAGCGTAGCACCAGGGTGGGCAAGAGAAGCGGCTTGCTGCAAACAAGATGAGAACCACTCGAGCCTTTGTTTGTTATCGTCTGCGATTTCAATGCCACGCCACGCAGAAGGTGACGGGTCGACACCACTACCATGTTGAGTTACCATGTGAAGCACGGTGGTGCAACTCTCGACCTGAGTCGGAATGTAAGTTGAACCAAGTGGACACCCTTCAATATCATTCACGAAAGGAACCGAGCGACACACAAAGTCGAATTGTGATTGCAATTCCTTGTCTTGGATACCAGTCGGGCGTGAGATATGCATAAGCTCGCCGTACTGCACAGCAGGCAGTGCAACACCACCTTGAGCTGTCACAGCTGCAGCGCCCACTGTGTTGAGGGACACCTCATGCAGTAGATCAGAGACTAGATCAGCTTGAGACACTATGGGTCTTGCGGCTGCCACCAAATTGGCTTGCTCCCTTCGTGCAAACAAACCCCGAGCACGTGCTTGTATGCGGGTGGCAATCGTGTTCGCAAATGGCATGAATCTCGACTCCTCTGTGTTGAACTCTGTAGGGCGAGGTGCGAACAGCCCTGGTAGAGCATCGAAAATAGACCGATGTGACACGAGAGTTTGCAACAGCCGTACATGTTGGTCGTCAGTGAGCTCAGAGGGTAACTTGTCGACAAGGCATGACAGCGTGTCGATAAGTCGCGTGCGATCAGCGCCCATCACGCTGGCTGGAATGTGAGGAGACAGTGTATCGACCACACTCACTCGCTGCCATTGGGCAACGAGACTGAGAATGTTCAGAAACAGCTGCATACTGATTGACGGTCTGTCTGAAGTTGTTTCACTGTCGTCGAGTGAGTCGACATCCTGGGCGGAACCTCCAGAAGCCACATCCACCACATCCATGCAATCACCACCTGGTAACTCGGAAACTGGGACGCTCCCCACCAATGGTCGAAGTCGTGAACGAACGCGTTCCTGGATGATGGTCACGGCACGCCTACGAACAGACTGATGGTGGAGGAACACACCAATTGTTCTAGCAGCTATTCGAGCAACAGCCCACCGCGGACCATAGCGATCGCCGATTCGCAACGTCAGTCGTGAAGGCCTAACGCTAGCTTGGATTGGTTGGCTTACCGAGCCACGCGCAGTATGGTACAACAGCGCCATTCGTTGGAAGATGTACCTCCGGGCAAGGTGACTAAAAACCAAGCGAGCCGATCGAGTGAGTACTGTGCGTCGATGACCGCTGACGGACGGACTAGAGACTCGAGATGGTTGTCCGATGCAAAGGTGTTGGGGTAAGACCCGGATCTCCCAGCAAACGATGCAACCGCGTGGTGAAGTAGTTATACGCCAGTACCGCATAGCCTGCTCGACATTGAACTGGTTGTTTTGATACATGGAGAACACATGATGTTCGATGGCAGCGTCACTCATGGACTCCAAGTCCAACCTCGGAAACAAACGTGCGCCATGTACCCGTGCAGCTTCAGTGTAAGAGTCGTGTCGATGGACAGCAACCACAAGAGCCCACACGCAAGGTGAGTTGAGGTTGGATCGAAGACAGAGCAACCAGCCAGGGCTGACCTCTGTGTAGACACCCCACGCAAGCCTAGATTCCACGGTCTTGTCCTGGCGAAGGATGTCAGTGACAACGGTACCAGTGCAAAACAACTCAAGCCACGGCACTCCGAAACGTGTATCTACACGAACTCGGCATTGATCTCTTACCTCGAATAGATAAGCGGCTTGAAGCGTCACCATGAGCTTTAGCAGACACTTCTCGGACGATTCTTTTGCCTCGACCTGGTCCGCCATGGTACCTCGACTTGACTCATACCGTCGGCGAGCTGTTGCGAAGTCAAGCATGATTCTATGGATCGCTGGCCATTCACGGGCATTCTCGTAGCAGCTTTCAAACGCGTCAGCTGTTTGTCCCACGTCTTTGAAGTGTTCAGTGAGCCTCTGTCTCATCACCTCAACCTCCATAGTTTCGTTCGTTGAAGTAACTAATGTTGATACCGCCCCACCGCATTGTTCAGCAACGTATGCGAATGCGACTTCAACTGTGGTGGCATCCATTGTCTCCAACTGTGGAATTGCGCCCGCGTCTGGCATGAGAGCGCTCACACTCTCATGGACTCGTAAGAGGTGGAGGCTTCGGTAGTGCTCTCTGAATTGAGTTACTGTCATGAAGCCTAACTCGCCGATGTTGTACGGGCGTTCACCGCTTGTATCCGGTTTCTTGTATAGGTCAAACGACAAAGCGTCGTTCCCTTCTGCAGGTACAAGCAGTTGTTTCCCTTGAAAACAGGTTGGCAAATGAAGACTACTGAGCTGTCTGAGTTGAGCCCTGGTTTCGTGTGAAGACTCAGGTCCGTGCTGTTCTGTAAGCTCGCCCCAATCTAGATCGTCGGGCAATCGGATGTAGTATGATTGGAGTTCAACACGTGTTGGAACCACACTCATCGATGGAAGGCGCCCAGTGGCATCTCGAGAACCAACAACCCACGTCTCATGATGTGGCTCGTGTTCCAAAGCGACGGCCACAAGAGTGTCTACCTTGTCTGCGAACCGATAGCCACCGAAGTATTCGACAATGAGGGAGGTCAGGTCAGGCCTGGTTGAGATATTCATTGCTCCTCGTCTTATCGTTTGTTTCTCGGTTGCACCTTGAATTAATGAGACCATCGCGTGTAATCGGCGGATAGGCTGTAGAGGGTTTCATAGGGATACTTCGATGACCACCATTTCGTGCAATAGTGACTACGAAGTCGCGCCATCGAACAACCAGGCCCACCGCTGGGACGCTGATTGGACTCGGCCTCCGCGGCCCACCTGAAGAGCCGATGCTATCTGCCTGATTACCCAATCCATATTTGCTGGGCGGAAGTGCGCCAAGGAGAGAAGTTCTCTTTCTGATGTAGTTGTCTTTCATATCAGAAATAGTCTCACTTGCTGCAACCATGCTCGCTTCAGCAGCCATAACTGATACTGCTGGCTGCTGTGGTTGTTCGGGCTCGGCGCAGAACACGCAGCTGTGTTCGATGGAAGCTGCGAAAGCATCTGATGCTCTGGTGTTTAAGGCAGAATGAGATCGATGGCGTGTGCGAGCGTTGCCGGATACACCCTCATCTAGGACGACCTGTCCGGAGGTGAGCTGCCCTGCTGCCAGAAGTAGCGTTTGTGTAATGTCGACGACAGGTGTGAGGTCAGGACTTGTGCAATGAAGACTCAGATCCAGACCAACCTCTGGAAGAAGCCCACACGACACTGTGCGTTGTAAGGCTGCGCGTTGTACGCAATGCCAGAGCTTAGGCTTTTTACACTGTGCGAAGTCGCTGGTGCTACAACCGCCACAAATGGTGTCCATAGCCGAACATCGAACACGAAAAAGTTGATTAGAGGTCTGCTCTGATGTCGCACTCCTCCCCCCCCACTCCTGCAAAAAGTGATTATCATTGCACGAAAGAGAGCCGACGAAGAAAACCACAAGAGGTTTGCGAGGCCAGTTGAGGAAGTCACATACCAGAGACAAGTGCTCCTCAAAGATACGGACACCGTCATACTTGCGGCAAAACGCAGAGACGACCTCTGTTGTGAATTTACCGTATTGCCAGACGTCGAAGGAGGGGAAGTATCCGGAATCATCGACAAGAACAGAGGGAATCAAATCATTCGTTGCTGCAATGAGCAAAACTCGAGCAACCGGTAAAGGTGGAAGCGGTATACTGACATCCGCGATAAGATCATCCAACCCCATGCTCCATGCGGCGAGGCGAAGATCATCGCATGCTGCATCGTGGGAAACAAAGGGCCGATGAAACTCGGCATTTGAACCATGTGCACCCAACTGAGCAAGTTGCGGTTTGGCGACACCTACCGGTATCATGTTGTTGAAACGAGGTTTGGTTCGAACATGCTCATAGTGAGTGCCATAGAACTGAGGTGTCGACAAGGCAGCTCGATCATAGACAAAGTATGAATTATTGAATCCAGCTGTTGTCTGCCCGTTGCAACAAGCAGGGATAGGACCACCTCCAGCTCGGGCACGTGGTGGAATAGGTCGAGCGCGCCCTGGACACGTGATGCTGCGGATCCACTGGCCATTGGCGTTAAGGATGCGATCGGAATGGAACGGATGTCGTTCAGATGAAAACACCGTGTGTTGTCCACGCATGCGAACTCCGTAGTTGCTCTCATCGTATTGACTCATGACAACGCCAGCTGGTGGGCGGAACCGAGTGCTAGTCACCTCTACAAGATAGGGCGTACCCTGGAGCTGTAAACGTCGTTCACAATGAGTCACCTCCGCCGAGAGTAGTTCGCTACGCGCACCTACATCGCCCGCATCGCCACGCCCAGGAGGTGGATTGGCTTGGTCTTCACGCGCCTCCGGGCGTGCAGTAAACTCCGCGAGTGTAGATCCACGGACACAAGGAGGTGTAGACCAGATGCCCCAGACATGCCGACCAATTGGATGTAATGTTTCAGCAACTAACCGGACGCCTGGTGTGCGGACATCGCCACGCTGTACCACCACATGGCGGCCATGCTCGCCGTAGAGCTCCGGAGCTCGTTCGTGGAACCACTCATGGGTTTGGAACGTATCCAAGTCAGTGAGCACGATATCCATGCCCAACTGCCTTCCGGCTTCTGCAGGCCCGCCAGGAGCTCCCATGGGCTGAAGCAGGAGTGGAGGTTTATCTTGAGAGGCCAATCGAGCGAAGCATGCCTTGCGAGTATAATCATACCATGCAGTGATGATCGCGGGCGGCAATGAGGCGAGGTACCAATCGCGTTGGGTAGCCATGTACCGCCGGCGTAGGATAGAACCATCCGGGTTGAGTACCGGTTGACCAAGGTGATCACGCACAGTGTGCTCGCATTCGAAGGCACCCCAGCCACACTTCATCTCAGAGACGGGCCGGTACCGGTGTATGTGGGTGAAGGGTGGAGTACGGGCAAGTAGTTCAAACCGGTTAGCTCGCAAAGGCAAAGTGACACACTGGCTTGAATGAAGAACGTATCCTCGTGGTTGCGAAGAGCCAGGAGCCGTATGTGGAGAAACGAACTGTTGCTCAGTTGCATGGGGAGGCGGCTCAGGTAACCATTCCGATAGCACCATGCACCGAGTGACTCGGCTAGCAATAGGA
>Ga0129327_10002064_pt1 | contig 11738 bp, 13 predicted proteins | sample CPBDNA_6_FD_111799 | JGI IMG/M metagenome (GOLD analysis project Ga0129327, IMG submission 111799) | Freshwater to marine salinity gradient microbial communities from Chesapeake Bay, USA - CPBay_Spr_31_0.8_DNA | ecosystem: Environmental > Aquatic > Marine > Coastal | place: USA: Chesapeake Bay...
GCTTGATGAGGGCTGGAGCCGCGAACGTCTGGCGCGACATGATATTTGTATTTTGCGCGCCGGCATCTGCGAATTAATGGATATGCCTCATATCCCTGTGCGGGCAGTCCTATCAGAATATGCCGGTATGGCAGAGGTCTTCCAGTCGGATGTTGCCTTTATCAATGCTGTTATGGACCGTCATGCCCGTATTCTCCGGACAGAAGAATTAGCGGCACAGAAATAAAGGCCAGAAATAAAGGCCAGAAGTAAAGGCCAGAAATAAACTGGATAAGGGCGCCAGCTGGTTAAAAAAGCGAGCCTTGCTTTGGCTATTGCGGTTTTCCGATATTTGAGAAAATCTGCTCTGCTACCCCGAAATTATCACCTGGTGTAGGCGTTTTAGCGTCTAGCTTTGTTACCGCGATGTCGTCGTCGATTGACCGAATTTCTAACGCCTGAAGAATATCATTTTCATCAAGGGTTAGAACAAGCAAGGAACGGCTTACCGTTTCTGAATATCCGGCAACCTCTGTTTCCATTACTTGATTATTATAATAGATTTTCCTCGATCCGAAGGCGCCATCGAAACTCGGCTTTCCAAACATAATTAAAACATCACTAAGACTTGTCTCTCCTGGAACAAGTAAATCAAGTTTGGCTTGCTCAAGGGTATGTCCATGCGTTGATATTTGGGATGAGCATCCAGAAAAGAGTGTAAGGCTCATAACAAGAGCAAGACTGGAAAACAGAGATAAAAGTTTCATTAAAGGGGCCATTTCATCGGGAAGAGAAGCTGATTTTCAATTTCTTATAAGTGATAACTACGCTCTTGTGATGTCTTATGATAGACGTAAGGCATTCATTACGGGTATAATTGCCGCGGGATGGCGTGTAGGTCAAATTTTTTGGGTAGGTGAATGCTTTTTTCATTATTTTCGCGACGGAAACAGACATCAGATAATGCTACCAGAGAGCCGGCTGAAGCGCTGTATCAAATGGCGTTGTCAACCAGCAGAACGCCGTCATTCTATCTGGAATATGGCGCCGAAGATACCATTGATGGCCGGTTTGATGTGCTCTGTCTTTGTGTATCGCTCGTTATGTATCGCTTGCGCAAAATTGTGCGCCAGCAAGGTGATGCATCACAGAGTGCACAAGACATAAGCCAAAAACTCTATGATATTATGTTTGCAGATATGGACCTTACATTGCGCGAAATGGGTGTCGGTGACCTTGGTGTTGCCAAACGGGTTAAGATTATGTCTGAAGCGTTTGCGGGCCGCCTTGCAGCCTATAGTTCTGCCTTTGATGAGTTAGATGCCAGCACGCTCGCTACGGCATTTGCCCGTAATATAGGGCGGCGCGAGCAGGCAGGAGATGCTGAGTTAAAACTTGCCTCTCTTATCCTTGGGACAATTACTAGATTGGAAAATTGTGATGATGATTTGTTCTTATCGGGTACGCTAGACCTGAGGGATATCGCAATTTCCTGATGATGAGGGGATGACTGGCCCTTTTTTTAATGTTTCTGATGAATGGAAGAATATATAATGAGTAGTGAATCCCTCGTTTTCTCAACAGGGCTGTCGGTAGAGGCTGAAACAATCAGACGTGGCACACCGCTGCGCCTTACGCTTTCGCTCACGCCAGCAGATGAAGCGTCACTGGCAGAACGATTTGATTTTTTATCAGTTTCTGAGGTAAGTGGATCGGCAACGGTAAAATTATGCGCCACTCTTTGCTGGGAGCTCACAGCCAAGGTTAAAGCAAGGATTGAGCAAGCTTGTGTTGTTAGTGGCGAGACTGTGGTAACCTATCTCACCTTCGATGTTTTGGAGCGGTTTGTTCCTGAAAGTGAGGAAATTGAAGAAATTGATGCAACAGGTGTAGATGTTGAACGTCTTCACGATGGTCATATCCCGATAGGGGATGCTATTTCTCAGGCAATTGCTATTTGTGCGCCTGCTTATCCACGGAGCGAAGCCGCCCCTATTCTTGAAGAACCAGAGGTTGAGCGAGATAATAATCCGTTCGCAAAACTTTCTGAATTGAAAAAGTAGTTTAAAACATTATGGTTCACGGAACAAATGAGGGGACTGCTACAGTGACATCAAAACCACGCATTTCACTGGACGCGATGGGGGGCGATAAAGCGCCTGAGGTCGTTATTCAGGGTGCAGAGCGTGCACTGGAAGGCAATCCGAACCTTGAGCTAATCTTAGTTGGTGACCAGGATCAACTGAACCCGCTTCTGAAAAAAACGCGCCTTCTGAAGAATGTCGTGCGTATTATTCATACCGATGAAGCTGTTGACCCGACGGCAAAAGTCTCTCAGGCATTACGGTCTGGCAAAAACACATCAATGTGGAAAGCCATTGAGCTGGTGAATAATGGTGAGGCTGATGCGGTTGTATCGGCAGGAAACACTGGCGCGTTGATGGCAATGTCAAAACTTCAACTACGGATGATTGAGGGCGTCACACGGCCAGCCATTGCGAGCTTTGTGCCGACACAAAATGGTCGATGTTGTATTCTTGACCTTGGGGCTAACCTTGAATGTGATGAACATAATCTTGTTCAATTTGCTATTATGGGAAGCGCCTTTAGCCGGTTTTTGCAAAATATCGATCGCCCGACTGTTGGTTTATTGAATGTGGGCGAGGAAGACCAAAAAGGGTTTGATTATTTGCGTGCAGCTGCCGAGACACTGCGCCGCGATGACTTGCCTGTTAATTATGTTGGTTTTGTTGAAGGCTCAGACTTTAGTTCTGGGACCGTGGATGTCATTGTAACAGACGGGTTTACCGGTAACATTGCTCTGAAAACAGCGGAAGGTGTTGCCCAACTCGTCAGAGCTTTTCTGCGCCGCGCTTTTGCTGCCAATATCTTTACAAAAATTGCCTATCTATTTGCGCGGCCTGCGCTTGCAAGGGTTCGCTCAATGATTAACCCAAATGCTTATAATGGCGCTGTATTCCTTGGGTTGAATGGTATTTCTGTTAAATCGCATGGTGGAACGAACGCCTTTGGTTATGCCAATGCTATTGGCGTTGCAGCAGACATGGTGAAGAACGGATATCTTCCCGAGGTCAGTCAGGCAATTGCCAAAGCGAATCTTATCCTAAACGAGGAAAAAAGAGACGAGAATGGGTAATCCTATTAGCCTGCCATCGATATTAATGGTTGGTGTTGGTGGCTGTCTTCCTGCGCGGCTTGTGAGCAATGATGAACTTGCTAAAACTGTTGATACGTCTGATGAGTGGATTCAACAACGCACTGGCATAAAACAGCGCTATCTTGTTGAAGATGAGCGGACATCTGACCTTGCTGTTGGGGCAGCTAGGCAAGCCCTTAAGCATGCCGGGCTCAGTGCAGATGATATCGATATTATCGTACTGGCAACAACTACGCCGAATGATACATTTCCGTCCACAGCATCAGTGGTGCAGAAGGATTTGGGCGCGTTTAATGCCTTTGCCTTTGATATTCAGGCTGTATGTGCAGGTTTTGTCTATGCCCTTGGGGTGGCAGAATCACTTTTGAAAACAGGGCAGGGTAAAAGAGCCCTTGTGATCGGAGCAGAATCATTCTCCAAATTACTTGATTGGGACGATAGAACAACCTGCGTTCTGTTTGGCGATGGAGCAGGGGCTGTTATTCTTGAGGCGGGCGCGCCTGTTGATGATTGGGGGGTGCTGTCATCTGTACTGCATACAGATGGGCGATATCGCGATATTTTATATGTCGATGGCGGACCATCCGAAACAGGGACAGTCGGACATGTGCGGATGAAAGGGCCAGATGTATTCAAACATGCTGTTGAAAAGCTCTCCTCCGCCCTTGATGAAGCGCTCACAAAGGCAGATAAGACGCCAGATGAGATAGACTGGCTTGTACCGCATCAGGCAAATCTTCGTATTATCAATGGGATGCAGAAAAAACTTGGTCTCGATCCACAAAAAGTTGTCCGCACTGTCTCAGAACACGCCAACACGTCCGCTGCATCTATTCCGCTTGCCTTGAATACGGCAGTTCGTGATGGGCGCATTCAGTCTGGCCATGTTCTGGCATTCGAAGCGATTGGCGGCGGTTTATCATGGGGCGCCTCTATTGTGCGCTTCGGCAGACCATCCTAGACCACCCTTCATAAGGATAGGGGCAGATAAACTGATAATTTCAGTGCGATGAGCGTGTTGACGACCTTATTTGTCGGTGATAACGTTATCAAATGACAAAGACCGTAACCAGAAATGAACTTGCGAATGCTGTCCATCAGCAGATTGGGCTTTCTCATAATGAGTCAGCTCAGCTTGTTGCATCAGTTCTCGAAGAAGTGTCACGCAGTCTTGAGCAAGGCGATTCGGTTAAATTATCGTCCTTTGGTACATTTTCAGTCCATTCAAAGAATGAGCGTATTGGCCGGAATCCTAAAACGGGCGTTGAAGCGCGTATTAGCCCCCGCCGTGTTTTGTCATTTAGGCCGTCTAATCTGATGAAAAAGCGGATTAACCCTGAGTGATGGCTGATAAAGCTGCAGGCGCATTCCAGACAATTTCTGAAGTATCATCTACCCTTGATTTGCCAGCCCATGTGCTGCGATTCTGGGAAACGAAATTTATGCAATTAAAGCCGATGAAACGCAGTGGTGGTCGTCGCTATTATCGCCCCGAAGATATCGAAATTCTGCAATCTATCAAAGCATTGCTCTATCAAGAAGGCTTTACCATCAAAGGGGCGCAAAAGGCGTTGTCTTTGCGTAAGTCTTCGCCTGCGAAGGCCTCTGAGGCACGTGGTGATGCGATAGCTGGTAAAGCTCTGCCTGCAAATAATATGGCTCAGGCGTTAGCCCTGCTTGATGATGCCGATAAGCGCCTTGATAGGCTATTGCTAGCAGCCTCCTAACAGGCGCCCGGCTGTTTCTTGCCCTCACCGACATCCTTTTTTCTGTCTTGTGCTTGCACCGGCAAAGCTGTGTCCGCTATAAAGGGAGCATGTCGGAGCGTAGCGCAGTCTGGTAGCGTATCAAGCTGGGGGCTTGGGGGTCGGGGGTTCGAATCCCTCCGCTCCGACCATTTTTTTCTATCACACTAATATCACGCAGCGTTTCATACCCTGCACAGGCCATTAGCATGTTTATGCATATTGTCCCACTATATCCTCCACAAAGAAGGTGGCGCGGATCTTTTAAGTTGAGAAAGAGGTATGGTCAGCTCTCGAGATATGCAGGCTTAATGCCTTGGTCGATAGTACTGTTTCAAGGCAGAAGCAACTAACGCTTGTAATAAGAGCTATAATGGTGCTCGCCAGAAACCCTGATGCTGTATTTGTCATTAACTGGTATGAGAAAAATAGTGCAAACAGGTTTAGAATAAACGAAACACCTGCGAAAAATAGTGAAAATTTGACGAGCTTCATTCTTGTTTTCATCACCCGTAACTCTTTAAGAAGCAATCCTTTTTCACCCTGACGATTATCAACAGCTTCGATTTGGGTAAAAATATTCCGCATTAACCCAGCAAGCGATGTGTACCGAAAATTAAGGGCGGCAATTGCCAAGGGGATGGCGGGAAAGAGTGTACCTACGGCCTCTAAAATCATTATTCTCTCATTTGGTTTGTAAAAAACATGCCTCTTAATGGCCCGCACACCAAAACTGGGGGGAGGGGCGTGGGGCCATTGTAGAGTGAAACGCTTTATCTGAAGGAATGTGCGTCTCTGTCGTGCGGAAGAAGAATAGCCCATGAGCCACCGTCGCTCGCAATTTTAATTTACATATTATAGCGAAAACCTATACTGCTAAAAATGCGTCGTAGCAGTGCAAAAAATGCACACCCCAAAGGATGTCTCCTGCTCAGCATCTTCATTCATGCATGCTGCCTTTGTTTTCTTCTTTAATCCTTGGTAAATCACGCTATCATCATCTGAGTTTTCATAGATTGTTTTTCAAAAGGGTACGTTCATGGGCAGCCAATTATTTTCTCCTATCACGCTTGCAGAAATAGAACTTCGTAATCGTGTCATTGTGGCGCCGATGTGTCAGTATAGTGCTGAGGCTGGGAATGCGACTGACTGGCATTTGATGCATTTAGGCCAGTTTGCTGTCTCTGGTTTTGGGCTTATCATCACCGAAGCTGTTGGTGTTGAGATGTCAGGCCGAATTTCACCTGGATGTCTGAGCTTATGTACCGATGAGCATGAAGCAACGCTGAAGCGGGTTGTTGATTTCTGTCACAATTTTGGTAATTCACGAATGGGTATCCAGCTCGCGCATGCCGGCCGGAAAGCTTCAACAGACCTTCCCTGGTTGGGTGGCAAGCCTATTGCGTCGTCAGACCCGCGTGGCTGGGCGACTGAAGGGCCATCTGCTATCCCATATGCAGCTGAGGGCTGGGAAGAGCCAGCGGCGCTGGATGATGCCGGTCTATCACGCATAAAGCAGGCCTTTGTTGATGCAACAATCCGCGCTGACAGAATTGGTTTTGATGTTGCGGAGTTACATGCCGCACATGGCTATCTGCTACATCAGTTTTTATCTCCGTTAAGCAATCTTCGTAATGACCAATATGGTGGTAGTCTTGAAGACCGGATGCGGTATCCTTTGGAAATATTTGATGCTGTGCGGGCTGTCTGGCCAAAACATAAGGCTCTGGGTGTCCGTTTTTCAGCAACAGACTGGGTAGAACGCTCAAGCTGGGACCTTTCAGAATCAACGCAGTTTGCTGCCGCTTTAAAGGCACGTGGCTGTGATTTTATTGATGTATCAAGTGGCGGCAACTCTGCTGAACAGCAGATTGACGTAGGTCCGGGCTATCAGACGGGATTTGCAGCTGACATTAAGCGTGCAACAGGCTTGCCGACAATGGCTGTGGGACAGATTACAGAACCAAAGCAGGCTGAAGCCATTTTGCGTTCAGGTCAGGCTGATATGATCGCCATTGCACGCGGCGCGCTCTATAATCCGCGCTGGGCATGGCATGCAGCAGAAGCCTTAAATGCTGATGCAGCTTACGCACCTCAATATATGCGGACAAACAGAGCCTTGCGCGGCCTTCCTATTCCGGGCAATCCACCTGTTGCAACAAAATAACAATAATGGAGCGCTTTTAGCGTGTTATTTTAGCCTAAGGAGAGTGAATGATGGCGGCAGAATTATGGAAAGGGCAGGCTTTTAGTGTAAGTCATGCCGATGGAACAGGCCTTGGTGCGGCGCAAGATGCTGGTGGATTTGAGGGCGGCCTTAGGGCTTTTTTTGAATATCGTGACCTCGGGATAAAAACAGCAACCGCAGGTAAGTTTGTGGCACATGTTATCAGAGCTGTTCCCGGTCGACATACTGAACCGCAATGGCATAAGCATGACCTTGATTTTCAGATGGTCTATATCCTTAAAGGCTGGGTAACCTTTGAATATGAAGGGCAGGGAGAGGTCATCATGCGCGCCGGCACCGCAACATTACAGCCGCCCGGTATGCGTCACCGTGAAATATCACATTCGGATGATCTAGAACTGATTGAAATCTGCTCTCCAGCTGAATTTGTAACAGAGATGACAGACGCCCCTTAAAATAGTTTCATAGAGGCAAGCATCACAGGTGCCAGCGCGGCTAAAAGCAGCCCTGCCATGATGATGTTAAAAAGGCGTAATTGGCGCTGGTTTTCAAGCAGGCGGCCAATCATGCTACCTGCATAAGACCATAAAGCAGTCGATGTTATGGTAACAAAGACGAATACGCCAGCAATGACAATGTGAGTTATTGATAGGCTGTCTGAGACGTCTGTATAGGCTGTAATGGCGCTAACAATAACGATCACAGCCTTTGGGTTAACCATCTGGAAAATAGCGGCAGACCAAAAGCCTATTGGCTGGGATGCGGTTGTTATGCTGGCGCTCTCATCAGAGACCGTCTGCGGCGCTGTTGCGGTTGCAATCTTCCAACAAAGATAGAGCAGAAAACAAAAAGCAGCATAACGCGCAGTATTATAGATGAGCGGGAAGGCGGAGAATAATTCGTTAAGCCCAAGAAGCCCGGCAACAACCATCAGATTAAAGCCAACAGTAATCCCTAAAATATGGGGCCATGTTGCCCGAAAGCCAAAGGTTGCAGCAGATGCAGCAAGCATCATATTATTGGGACCGGGTGTGAAAGCTGAGATAACGGCAAACAGGCAAAAAGACGCAAAATTTGAAACTTCCATAACGCCCTTACCATTGCTTTACGTGGCTGTTTTATTGCCAAGACTTATCGGCCTGACTGTGCCTTGTGCCTAACTGTGCCGCGTGTTTTTTATGCTGTCAAACAGCGAAAATAATGCTTTATTTCGCCTGTCTTACCAAACAGCTTATTTTTTGTAACCATAGCATATCACAATATTCGCGCGCTTTGTCTTTGGTTATGGCAGCTGTTTGCACTCTAAAGAAACGCGATCCAGAAGCGATTACATGCTCTTCTACGTGAAGGGTTTTAGAGGTGAAGGCGTTTGGAAATTTCTGAATGAGAAGGTCACGTGAGCTCTCTGCACGTTTTTGCGAAGAAAATGACGCAAGCTGGGCGAGATACCCCCCTTTTACCTGCGCTGAAATAGACGTCAGCGCCACCGGCTTTGCAGGCCTTTGTTTTGGTATGCTTTTCGGAAGTGCTGGTTCAGGTGCACGCATCGAGGCCAGCATCGAAGAAATGACCTTTGCTGCCGCCGTTTCAGCTGACTTTCCCGATATCTTGTCTCCAGATGTTTTATTTCCCGGTGTTTTATTTCCCGGTGTTTTATTTGATGTCTTGACGGACGTTTTAGGCATTTCAGGCTGATTTTGTGCTGTCATGGCTGATTTATTCATAAGGTAGGCTAATTGGGGAAAGCGCGTCAGAATCACAGCGTCTCCCTTGGCATAGATAGCAAGACAATATGTCCTAACCAATGTGGTAATCCTGTCGCGTCCCGTTTTAAGGGGGTCGCCACCTTGCTGGGCAAGGTCAATCGGGGCGATTGGCGCTAGTAACGAGGAGAGAACCCATTCGCGGTAGTCCGAGACAAACACGTCAATATCGGCTGAATTTGCCGCTGTCCCGGTTTCCATCTCTGACGCTTTGAGGATGATGCTGCCGGAATATTTTCGCCGTTCAGACCATAACATACCTAAGTCGGGGTTAAGAATGGATTGGCTTTCCATCAAGGCTGCGAAGCTTGCACATACCGCACCCTGTTCAGCAAGGTTGCCGTAGGTTTTCCAGGTTTCAAGTTTAATCGCTGCTGTAGCAGGTGAATGTGAGGCGATAAATAATACAGTCAGCAAGAGCGGAATAGATCTGAAAATCTGCAACATTACGACCCTAAAACCCAAAATTAAAAACACCCAAATAACAACAAGACATGTTACTCCATCTCAAAACATAGCAATAATGATGCCGTTTTAGCGCCTATTTGAAGGCGTAAATTGACTGGCATCCATGGCAGCGCGGATAAGGGCGCGCGCTTTATTATGACATTCATCAAACTCAGATTTTTCTTGAGAATCATAAACAATGCCAGCGCCGGCCTGTACATGCATCACACCATCTTTGATAACAGCCGTTCGTAAGGCAATACAGCTATCAAGCTCTCCTGCAGCGCTAATATAACCTACCGCCCCAGCATAGATGCCACGTCTATCAGGCTCTAGCTCGTCGATAATTTCCATGGCTCTGATTTTTGGCGCGCCAGACACAGTGCCCGCAGGGAATCCGGCAATAAGAGCATCAATGACATCACATTCATCACGAATTTGTCCCCGCACTTCAGAGGCAATATGCATAACATGGCTATAATATTCAACTTCGAAATTAGAAATAACCCGCACTGAGCCGGGCTTTGAGACACGGCCAACATCATTACGGCCCAAATCAAGCAGCATCAGATGTTCTGAGCGTTCTTTCACGTCAGCCATTAAATCAGCTGCATGAGCAGCATCTTCTTCAGGCGTTGCGCCGCGGGGGCGTGTGCCTGCAATGGGACGGATTGTCACTTCACCGCCACGCAATCGCACTAATATTTCAGGGCTAGAGCCAACAATCGAGACATCACCCAACGCAAAATGAAACAGAAAGGGGGATGGGTTCAGACGCCGCAGGCTCCGATAAAAAGTAAATGTTGGCAGGGTAAAGGGAAATGAGAAACGTTGTGAGAGGACAACTTGAAAAATATCACCGGCGGTAATATAGTCCCGCGCCTTTTTGACCATCTCATAGAAACGGTTCTGGCTCACATTGCTTTGCGGGATAATGTCAGGCGTATCAGCGGGCTGCTCATAGCTATGCGGGATGGCATCATAAAGTCGTTCTTCTGTTTCATCCAAGCGGGCTTGGGCGTCATTCCATGCCTCGGTTGGTGATGCCCAACTAGCGGGGCGGATAGGAACGGCAAGCGTAATGCTATCTTTTAACCGGTCAAAAATGGCGATTACCGAGGGGCGCATAAGCACGGTATCAAAAACACCGAGAAGATCTGGATTATTATCGGGTACTTTTTCAACGTGACGAATCATGTCATAGCCAAGGTAACCAAACAGGCCGGATGCCATCGGCGGCAAGGGGGCTGTATTGGGCATTTCGCTCTCTTTCATGAGCGCGCGCAATGAAACAAGGGGAAGCTGGTCATCAGGTGAAAATGCTGTCAGGTCTGTTTCAGCCTGCCGATTAATTTCAACCTTGTTGCCTGAACAGCGCCATAGCAGGTCTGGTTTCAGGCCAATCACTGAGTAGCGCCCGCGCACTTCCCCGCCTTCAACAGATTCAAGGAGGCAATGATAATCCTGCCCATCAGCCAGCTTCATCATGGCCCCAACAGCTGTCTGGGTGTCCGCAATGAGCGTACGATAGACAATGTGATTCTGAGACTCAGCAAAACGCGTAGCACTCTGTGCTTCAGTAAGGTGAGAAAATTCTTCTAACGGGGGCATTTCAGCCATAATGAGACAGACCTTTGTGACGCTACGACAAATGAGTGTTTATTGGCCTAGAGAGCCGATAAGAGCTTGTTGAACCGGAGCTGCATTCACCTCTAGCTTATGCGTCTCAGACAATGATAAGGCCATAGCAGAGGCGATATCATTGCGGACAAGATCGTTAAACCCGTCCAGCAGACGCACCGCAAATTCTTCGGCCTCTTTATCATCAGCTGGCATGATTTCATCGGTGCGAATTACCACAACATCCCTGCCTGTTTCCACAAGCTGAATCTCACCTTTTTTCTGACCAAAAGCGGCTGCTGCCATCAGGCTGGACGCACTATGGTCAAGGCCTGCACCAGACCGGCTGAAAGGTTCGGTAAGAATGCTATCTGCAAACCCATCATCACCGCGCGCCATAGCCTCTGTGGCACTGGTGATGGCTGCAATAAACGCCTGTTCTGTCGTCCAGTCCGCAATAGCGCGCACCTTAACCTCGTTGAGAGGGCGGGTGCGTGATGCTGTTTCATTTGTTGGCTGGATAACAAAGAAGCTGTCATCAACTGATTCGATCACCGTTGACATCTCATCTATCTCAAGCGCCCAGGCTTGGCCCAGAAACAACGTATCCGAGGTGAGGTCATTGGCGACTTCCACCTGATAAATACCGCCATCTATTGTCAGACCGTTCCGGTCAATATCTGAAATGCGAATAACTGATGTTCCTATCAGAGCGGCAGCTTCAGAAAGGCTCGCGCCGGTGCCAAAAGCATCTTCGATTTTGGTTACATGGTCATAGATTAAATCAATCGCCTGCTCTGACTGCAGGGCTGCGATAA
>Ga0129327_10002065_pt1 | contig 11737 bp, 4 predicted proteins | sample CPBDNA_6_FD_111799 | JGI IMG/M metagenome (GOLD analysis project Ga0129327, IMG submission 111799) | Freshwater to marine salinity gradient microbial communities from Chesapeake Bay, USA - CPBay_Spr_31_0.8_DNA | ecosystem: Environmental > Aquatic > Marine > Coastal | place: USA: Chesapeake Bay...
GCTGAGCTCTCTCTCTCTCTCTCTCTCTCCGCGTGATCCCAAGAAGACGCTTTTAGCGCTTTTACTACTTTTGTCCACTCATTCAGACAGAGACAGAGACTTTTTGGCGTTCTTTTTGAGTGGTCGTCGTATATAGTATACGCGTTAAAACTTTGTGAGATATACTAAAATGTTGACAACAAAAATTCTCCTCGGGGGAGTCAATGGACAACGAAACCCCGGAGGAGGAGGACCAACGCGCGCGACGGTGACGAGACGAAGGAGAACGAAGGACACAGACGCGAATACGACTCACACGAACAAGAAAAAACGACTGCGTGTACCGCGTGCGTTTGCGAGAGAGTACCCGACGTACGATGAACTCCCGGGCAACGATGCGCACGGAGGAAGAAAACCCGAGACACAGAGCAACGGCAGGTGGCAACCAACGGGGAACGAGGAGGAGGATTTTTTCTTCAAGAATACGCCTCGCGAACCACAACAACACACACGCGGACGACGAAACGATGGAAACCCTGACTTTTACGGCGGCGGCGGTATCGCGATTTCCCCTTCTTCTTCTTCTTCTTTACCTTCTTCGTTTTCCGCCGCCGCTCGCGATTGGTTCGAGTTATGCTTCATGGCGCTCAAGACGACGGTGCCGCTCACGGCGATATGCGCGTGCGTCGCCGCGGCGAGCATGAACAGCGCGAGGTACACGATGTTGAGTCAAGTGTATCAGTTAGCGACGGGGATGACGACGGCTGGGGTGATACTGTCCGGATTTGCGGTTTTCGCGAGCGTTATGAGTGGGTTCTTTGTGGCGGCGAGCGCGTTTGCCGATTTCGGAGGGGCGAGTACGAGGAGCGCCAACGCGAATTACGCGCAGCGGAGGAAGAAGAAGAGTACTACTAAAAAGAAGAAGAATGGTGGTAATGCACCACCGAGACAAACTCAACAAAACGTCGTCACGAACTACGAACAACAACATCATGATGAATACATCATCAACAGCAACGAGCAACAACAAAGCTATCAACAGCAACAACCTGTACAACAATATCAACAACGACGCAAAGCGGTGGAACGGTACGAGCCTCCCATGGTCCATCCGACTCGACCACCATCCTCGCCGTCTAAACGCGCCGCGAGAGAAGCGTACGATTCTTGGACGCCGGAAATCCCCATCGTCGATCCGCGAGCGCACGTTCCTCGCCCGTCTGATGTCGATTACTATGAAAATTCTTCTTCGGCCTCGAGACTGGGCGGATCCCAGCCCGAGTGGGACAGAAACGAATCGTGGGGCTCCTACAAATCCCCAGGCCAGCGTCGCCGCGAAATGGGGTACGAGTTCAAAGGCACGCAGGCTTTGAAAAACTACGTGGACCCTCGCGACCAGTACGAACGCCGCGTCTCCAACCGCTCGCCGGAAGCTGAAAACGTCTACAACCAACACAGAAGAGGGATAAACGCAAACGACGAATTACGAGCGCCTCGACACGACGTCAACAACTACACGAACCCGATCCCGGAGCGAGACCGTTTAATCCCGAAACCCATGGAACGCCCGAAACCTGGATACATACCAACTGAAGTCCTCATCGCCATGGGTGGTGCTTCTCTCAGCAATCACATCAAAACCAAGTTTGAAGACGGGAGCGTAAGGGAGATGAAAAAACAACGAGAAGCGTTCAATAACAAAAAGAAAGAGGAAACACATTCACCATCGACGGCGACGAACATGTTCGGAGAAAAGGTCAACAGCGACCAGTTGCGACGGCACGCTCGATGAGTGAGGATTTTTGAATCATCCTTCAATAGGATGATGAACGACTGTAGCGTGTTTGCGTGTAAATATAAGTAAAATTCTTCATTCTTATAAGTAAAATTCTAATCATCGTTTAAAAACGGCGAACGAGGATGCCACCACCATTAAAATCAGACGAAGTTAAAGAAGAAGAGGAAATAAACGACGACGACGACGATAATTCTTCCGTCTTTCTCTCTTTAAACCCAATCACGAACAGTTCTGGTTCCGCGTTCATTCAGCTCGGCGATGGACGAACGACGACGAAGATTTTCGTCTCCGTGTTCGGTCCAAAAAAGACCACGTCGAGAGCGCAAGACGAACGCGTGTCGAAGTTACGAGGCACTCTGGACGTGTCCGTGACTCTGGCCTCGTTTGCGTTTAAGTCGCTCGAGTCGTCTTCTCGTAATATAAAAGATATCGAGATGGATTTGACGGAAAAGTTGACGAAATGCTTAAGAGGGGTAGTTGTCCTCGAATCCTTCCCGAAAGCGGTGGTGGAGGTGAGATGCGCGATAGCGGACGCAAACGGGGACGAGTTAAGAGGGTTAGTTTTAGCGACCAGTTCAGCGTTGATGCACGCGAGGGTGGAAGTGAGGGATATTTTGTGCGCGTGCACGGCAGTTATCGAAGAGGACGGGGAGGTTCGGTTAGTTGAAGATTATACTAATACGAACGACGCGAAGAGTAAGAGTAGTAAGAATAGCGGTGGTAGGAAGAAGACGTCGTCGGCGAGGAAAGCGGTGGGGGCGGTGACGGTGGCGTACATGCCGAGGGTGAAGAAAGTGACCAATATTTTATCGGTTGGGAGGTGGGGAAACGCGAACAATTTGAAGAAAGCGGAGGAGTTGGCCATGCAAGGTTGCGAAGAGGTTGCGGAAGTCATCAAGGCTGCGTTTTAAGAGTTTTCTTCGTCCGTAGGGAACGTGTAGTAGTATTTATGGTTAGCAGGTAGCTTTTGTTTTTCTCATCTACTAGAAGATGAAGTAATTACAAGGATTCTATGGATCGCGTCAAATCTTCTATTTGCTTTTCTAAATCTTGTTTCTTTAATTGCGCGCGCTCGCCGTTATCGGGAAGTCTCGATAACAATATTTGGTTGGAAAGCAACTCGTTCGTTCGCGTTTCCTCTTTCTGTAACTTTTGAAGGCGAGCGACGGCGACGGATTTTTCGTCTCGCTCTTCTCCAGCGTCGCTCCCTCGTCGTTTGACGTTGACTGCGACGGCATCAGCTTTGGCGGCCAAGGAGGAGAGTAATCCAGCGCCGCCCCAATTCGCGTTGTTCGCGTTTCCTTTACTACCGAGAATGCCGCCACCGCCACTTCCTCCGCTACCGGTCTTCGACGAGCCTTTCTTCTTCCCGCCGCCTAACTTTGAATCCGGTACTTTAGCTGCTCCTTTACCCGCTGCCGTCGAGTCACCTTGCGAAAACAGCAAATCGTGATCGGAAACTTCAAACATCCCTTTCGTGGACTCCAGCTCTCGCTTCAATTGTTCGTCGTACTCTCGATGGTGAGCGTGTAAACTGTTGAGCGTTTTTGCTGTGCTCGATACTTCCGAATTTTTTACATCGAATGTAAACATGACGTTCCCATCCGTCTCCGCTGTCGAGAAGTATCTAAACTCGTCCTCTTCTACGTTATTACTCTCTTTAGATGGACTGAAGTCTTCGTTGCCCCCACCTTTCTGCGCGTCGTTAGCGATACCTTGTTTGAACACTTGCTTGCGGTACGTCTTCTCCTCGACGGTTCCAACCGTAATCATGCGGTACACGACGACGTTTTCCGTTTGGCCAATTCTGTACGCACGATCGACGGATTGGTTATCGGTCGTCGGGTTCCAACTTGGATCGAAAATGATCACTCTCGTTGCCGCGGTCAACGTAATACCTAAGCCTCCTACACGCGTGGTTAACAGCATCAACTGGTTCGGGCTGCCGCTTTCTTGAAACGCGGTGACGCGATCGTGGCGCACGTTCGCGGAAACGTTACCATCGATGCGAGTGACTTGATTGTCAACGTCGAAGATCTTCCTCGCGATAACTTCGCATCGATCCAAAGCGTATCGGGATTGGGAAAAGACCAAGACTTTCTTCCCGTTCTTTTTAAATTCAGAGAGGAGCGCGTGTAGGCGCTTCAACTTGGCGGAGAAGAGAAGTGGATTCTCGCGAAGTTGATCGACGTCGAGGCCGATGGAAGAAGCAACTTCGCGCAAAGCGTCGGTGGTATTGATGGAGCGAGTATCCTCGTTCGGTTCTTCTCGTTCGTCCGCGTTAACACTCTCGAGTTCTCGAAACGCCAAATACGGATCGTCGCATATCTTCTTCAACGCGGAAAGCGCCGCTAAAGCAGATCCAGTTTTATTCAACACTTTTTGGATCGTCGGCGATTTCAGGAAGGCTTCGTATAACGTTTTCTGCGCTTTTGAGAGTGGAATCCACGCGACGAGATCGTTCTTTTTACCCAATTTCTTCGGGGCGTTATGAGTGGACGCCCATTTTGTTATATTCCCGGCCCTCGCAGCCGCCTCTGATACCGTTTCGTTCTTCTCCTTGTCTTTCTCGACTCCATCTTTCTTCTCCTTATTAGGTTCGCCATCTCTCAAAACACCCTCCTTCTCGCGTCTCAAGAAATACGGTGCGCACATCTTCCGCAACATTTTCGATAACTCCCTCGCCTCGTGTCTTTCTGACTCGCTCGCATCGCGAGACCGACCAGAGGTTATTTTTCTCGCGAAATTTTTTCTGAATTGCTCCTCGCTTCCTAATAAACCCGGCGCAGCTAAATCATAAAGCGCCCATAACTCTCCTAAATGGTTCTGAATCGGCGTTCCAGAAACCACCAACCGCAAATCGCACGGTAACCGTCTCACGAATTGCGCGATTTTAGTGTTTGGATTCTTCATCTGATGGCCTTCGTCCATGACGACCCATCCGAATCGAACGCCGTCGCCGCTGTAGCTTTTCGCGCTGACTTCGAAACCACGACCTTCTCTTCGTTCGATGTCTTCAATTTGACGATAATTCGTTCCTTCATCGTTCTCAAGCACAATCCCAAACTCCTCTGGGTTGTGCGACAACATCCCGTACGTGCACAAAAGCACTGACCCTTCGCCTTCTCGCGACTGGACTTTCTTCAAAACCTTCGCGCGTTGCTCTTTCGTCCCGGTATACGAGAAAATCTCCCGCTTCTCGTTCAAGCCGCACACGATAAACTCTTTCCTCCAGTGTGGTAATAACGTCGTCGGAGCTAATATTAACGCGCGTTTTATCGTTTTCGACTTCAGACTGCCCGCGATGAACGCCGCGGAAGACATCGTTTTACCCAAACCCATATCGTCGGCTAAGATCCCTCCTCTGTTTTTCAACTGCAAATCCCACAGCCAACGAACCGCGTCGCGTTGGTGATCGTAGAGTTTCATCGCCACGGAATGGTCTAAGGAAAACTGCTTGTCTTCGTACGTTTTCCCTTTTAATCGCATGTTGTTGTTGGGTTTATTTTTCGTGGACGAGGATGGCGCCGGCGCCGGAAGAGAAAAGGAAGAAGAAGGAAGAGGAGAAGGAGAAGGAGAAGGAGAAGGAGAAGCCATGCTCTCGTCGGGACGCGAAGCCGGAGAAGCAACTTTTGCTCCTACCATCGGTTTCGCCGCCGACGTCGCTGTTCGCGATGGCGTCGTCGTCGCAAACGCTCTCTTCGCCTCCGGACTCCGAAACGCTTGGAAGAGCGATATCTTCCCAGCGCCGCCGCCTCTTTCGGTTGTCTTCTCTTTCCTCGCCGTCGGTCGTTTCACCACCGTCTCTATTATTGGTGTCTCGAATTCACCCTCCTCGTCGTCGTCAGATGATGACGACGAGCGCAACGTCGGCGTCATCGAGGAAAAAGGAACAACCAAATCATTCTTATTGCTGCTCTCGCTAAAGCTCGCATCCAAAGCGTCCTCAAACGCATCATCTTCGTCTTCTTCTTTCACATCTTCAGTCGTAAATTCGATATCTGAGTCCGTTACGTCGTCCTCTGAAACGAGTACTTTCCTGCGCATTAAAGCGCTCTTACTCCTGTGCTGCACCACAATCTCGTCCTCCGAATCATCCTCATCCAAATCGTCGTCGTCTTTCCCACTTTTTTTGTCGTTCAGAGAAGGAGGCGACCTGGACGACGCGTTCATTCTCGTGAGAATATTCATTTTTTTTATGAAGAAAAGAGAAGTGTTTCCCCTCTGGCAAGCAAAAATGGAGCAAAAATGGAAAATTTCGAAAGCGCAAAAGCGTCAAAGGAACGCGCGAACGAAGGAGGAGGCGTCGGTGAGTACGCACGCGTTAGTAGCGCATACACGCGGACGTGTTTGTTTTTACGTATTTTTGCTCGTACTCTTAATATTATCATTAAAAAATCGTATTATAATTTTGTTTCACTTACTCTCTCTCTCTCTCTCACTCGCACTTGTTTTCTACGACGTGGACGCGCTTTTCGTCTCGCGACCATCCGCGTTTTTTATGTATTAGCCTTTCACTCTCTCTTTCTCTCTTTCTTTCTCTCTCTTTCTCTCTCTCTCTTTCACTCACTCACTTGTTCACCTCCTCAATAAATTACCTCCTCTATCGCCTTGCTTACATCTCATTAATACGAAAAATGTTTATTCCACACCTTCGATCTTGTCTTCGACTTCCATGTACAACTGTCGCAAGCGCTCGATGTTTTCTTCGCTGGTTTCCCAGTAGCCTCTGCCGTTCGCTTCCAAAAAGTTCGCAACCATCTTTCTGAACGAGTTCGGGTTGGTTTCCATCAATCTCTTTTGCATTTCCGGGTCGGCCATGTAGACGTTGTTGGCGTCTTCGTAGACCCAGTTGTCGACTTGGCCGGAGGTCGCGGACCAACCGAGAGTGTTGTTCAATCTCTTTTGGATTTCGCGGGTACCTTCGTAGCCAGAGGCCAACATGCCTTCGTACCACTTCGGGTTCAACAACTTCGTTCTAGAGTCCAAGCGCATGGTTTCGGACAACGATCGGACTTGCGCATTGGCAGTGGTCGTATCGGCGATGAAGGAAGCCGGCATTTTACCGTCTTTTCTCACGCCGGCAACCAACTTGGTCGGATCGGAATCGAAGTAGTGGGAAACGTCCGTCAAGGAGATTTCGGACGAATCAAGGTTTTGGAAAGTGACGTCAACCTTGGACAAGGAGGATTCGAAGATTTCTCTCTTGATTTCCATGCCACTGCCCGGGGAATCAGAGTTGAACGCAAAGGATTTGCGGTTCAAGTACATGTCTTGCAATTGAGATTCGTCGTTCCACGACGAGTTCTCAACCGCCAAGTTGACGTTGGATGAGTAAGAACCAGACGCGTTGGAGAAGATTCTCGTCGCGGCTTCGCGGACGGACAAACCGAGCTCTTCGGCTTGCTCCAAGGCGTGCTTGCGGACAAAGTTCATCTCAGGCGGTTCGTCTTGCTCGGCGGCGAGCTTGACGGCGCGATCCAACAAGTTCATTTGGTTGACGAACAAATCTCTGAAGACGCCGGAGCAGTTGACGACGACGTCAATTCTCGGTCGGCCGAGTTCTTCCAACGGAATCAATTCCAATTTGTTGACTCTGCCCAAAGCATCCGGGACCGGGTTGACACCAACCATCAACATGACTTGCGCCAAAGACTCACCGTACGTCTTGATGTTGTCGGTACCCCACAAGACCAAAGCGATGGACTCCGGGTAGACGCCGTTGTTCTCGACGCGTTGACGTTCAATCAAACGGTCGACGACAACCTTCGCGGAAGCAACCGCGGCACCAGTCGGGATCGCTTGCGGATCCAAGGCGTGGATGTTCTTACCCGTCGGCAAAACCTTCGGGTTACGAATCGGATCCCCGCCCGGGCCCGGCAAGACGTACCTGCCGTCCAAAGCTTCCGCCAAGGAACCGAGCTCGTTGTCCTTGACAACTTGCTCCAAGCAAAATCTGAGGTAGTCAAACAACGTGCGCATTTTGCCGTTGTCAACCTTTTCGAACTTGGTGCCCTTCAAGGCATCGCCCCACGGCAACGCGATGGAGGCATCGCCAAACATTTTGCCGAGTTGGCCGAGCGCGTTAGCCGCGACTCTTCCAGTCGGGTCAGCCGCGTTCTTGACAAACGAACCGACGCAATCTCTGGACGCAAACGTGATGTCTTGCAACATTTGGACGTATTCCAATTCACCGGCATCGTTTCTGCGGTAGATGTTTTCGATATCTTCGCCGATAGCTTGTGCCAACAATTGCGGCATACCGATGATGCCGTCTTCCTCGCGGTCGATGCCGGCAATGTTGACCAAAGTCGCAACCGCTTCCTCCGCGGACGGCGGGCAACCGACGACGTGCAAACCGCACGGCAACAATCTTGATTCAATCTCCATGATCTTACCGTACACTTTACCGACGATCAAGTCTCTGAATTCTGGCTCAAATTCAGCAGCGTCAGCGTCCGCGGACGGCAACTCCTTGATGTCCTTGTCCAAGTTGCACGTGATTGCCGTGGTAATGATGGTGTTCACGATGGACGGGCCACGACCAGAATCTTTCAAAGTTTGGTACGAGGCAATTAATTCCTTCAATTCTTTTAATCCTTTGTACAAGCCAGCGTTTTCAGCCGGCGGCGTGAGGTAGGAGATGGTGTTGGCGTACGAACGTCTCTTGGCGATGGTCGCTTCCGAAGGGTTGTTCGCGGCATAGTAGTAAATGTTCGGCGTGGAACCAATCAACAAGTCCGGGTAGCAGACGCCAGACATACCGACTTGTTTCCCCGGCATAAACTCCAAAGAGCCGTGGGTACCAAAGTGTAAGACGGCATCCGCTTTGAAGATTTTCTCGATGTACGTGTAATACGCGGCGAAGCCGTGGTGCGGCGACGCGGACTTGGAGAACAACAATCGCATGGGATCGCCTTCGTAGCCAAAGGTCGGTTGGACACCGATAAAGACGTTACCAAACTTCTTGCCGTACACAAGCATGTTTTGGCCGTCGGTGTTCAAATTCCCAGGCGGCGGGCCCCAATTTTCGTGGAGTTCCGTTTCGTAGTCGCACAACTTCTTGTACTCAGTCACCGGCATTCTGTATTCGACGTTCAAGTCCGGCGACTGGAATTGCGCTTCCTTGTCGTTCAAGACAGAATTGATCAAGTCCATTTCGTTGTCCGGGCAGTTACCGATGTTGTAACCTCTCTTCTTCAAGTCTTGCAAGACTCTGAAGATGGAACCAAAGACGTTCAAGTACGCGGCGGTACCGACGTTCCCTTTGTCCGGCGGAAACGAAAACACGGTGATGGCCAAGTTCTTTTGCGCGTTCTTCTTGCGTCTCAACGAGGCCCACTTGATGGCTCTGTCCGCAATTTGCGACGAGCGATCTTCCAAAGCGTGGGATTTACCAGACTTGGAGTCTCTGCCGGAAAAGATGATCGGTTCCAAACCACCGTCCAACTCCGGAAGCGCGACTTGCAACGCGACTTGCACCGGGTGCAAACCGAGCGTAGAGTCTTTCCACTCCTCGGTCGTTTGGAAGGACAACGGCACGGTAACCATGTACGGCACGTCCAACTTCTTCAACGACTCGATCGCTTTCGGGTGATCTTGTCTGGCCGGGCCACCAACCAAGGCGAAACCAGTCAAGGACAACACGGTGTCGACCAAAGCGCCTTTGGTGATCGGATCAAAAAAGAAGCGATCCACGGGCACGGAGAAGTCCAAGCCGCCGGCAAAGACCGGGACAACCTTGGCACCTCTCGCTTCCAAGTCCATGACCATACCGTCGTAGTGACCGGCATCACCGGTGACCAAGTGCGATCTTTGGAGAACGACGCCAATAACCGGCGCGTCCTTCTTGAACTTGATGTCCTTTCTGGTATCGTACCAGTTCAAGTACTCCTTGACGTCTTCGAACATGGTCGGCGCCATCGGGTGCCAGATACCGATATCCGGAAACGTCACCGGCTCGGCAACTTCCCCAACGTCGACTCCGGCCAACTCCGGAACGTACGCCTTGGAGATCATCAACAAGAAGTTCTCCAAGTTTTCCGAGGAACCGCCCAACCAGTATTGCAAAGAGTTCATAAAGTTTCTCGCATCCGCCGCCTTATCGCTCGGCAAATACTTCAAAACCTTCGGCAAAGTTCTGACCAACTTCAACATGCCCTCTTCGAAACCACCGGATTCCTTCTTCTTTCTCATGAAAGAAGCGATCGCGGATTTGGACTGACCCAACTGCGCCATGGAAAACGTACCCAACTTGTTCAATCGCATGACCGCCGGCATGGACGGGAAGACCACGCACGCGTCCAAAGAGTCTCTCAACGGCGCGACGATATCCACAATCTTTTCCGCCAATTCTTCGATAAAGATCAAAGAACCGATGAAAACATTCGCGTTCTCCACGTCAGTTTTGAACTGCTTCAAGTTATCCTCGTTTCTCAATTCTTCCAACAAGTAACCGGAGACTTGAACGCAGACGTTTTTGTTCGTCGCGTTGATTTGCTTCACCGCGGCGGACAAGGAAGACTGATATTGCGATTCCAAAACCACGTACACCATCTTCACGACGGTTCTCCCGTTCGCTTCCGGAATAATCGTACGAATCGCCGGGTCGACGTTCGTGAACATTCCTTTCGAGCTGCTGTCCGCATCCGCCAACAACTTGTCCTCCTCGGATTTCGCTCCCGCTTTTTTCAAAGGCCCATTTGGTGGAGAGATGACTGCTTTGGTGACCACCAGTCTTTGGCTTTGTTTCGCGGTAGTCTTCGCGCGTAAGCTCTGTGATAATGTCGTTGTTTCGAAAAGACAGTAAAAGTAAAGAAGAGTTATTGATGATTTTGGTCAGTTTGATGGTCGATTTGATGCTGATACTACACGCGAGAAGAGCGAGTAGAGTGAAAAGTGCTCCCCAAAGATATCTGATCTTTCCCGAGAAAATGTGTGACGTCGACTTCTCATCATCATCCATTCATCGCGCTCTTTTTCTCCTCAAACGGACGTAAAATCGACGATCCGAGAACCAAACGCGAGATCGAGATCAAGTCTTTCATTCTCGCACAAAAAGATCGTCGTTCACGTCGCGAGACGCGCACTCTTCGTAGGAAAAGAATGCGTTTTGTAGCCCCTTTTCCTCGCGTTTGTTTGGGACCCGAGAGCTTTTCAAGGGAGAGATGATAAAATTTTACAGAGAAAATTATCTCTCTCTCGTATGTACCCTTCCGTGTGCAGCGCGCGCACGTATAAAACGACACCAAGAAAAGAAAGAACAACCAGAGTCTAAACGACGCGTTATTCATTAATCGTACCTTGTTTGCAAAAGCGACTTTGCTCCCGAGCGCTGCCGCTGCTGTCAAAGAAGAGGCTGCCATCGTAGAAGACGATGTTGTGTAAAAAGTGAGGAAAACGAGAGGAGAGACTTATACTAAGCTCGTCTTTGCGTGCATCTCATCTCCGAAAAGATTTTTTTTTCGAGGACCAGAAACGCAGGAAAAAAGAGAAAAGAGGAGATCTTTTTCGAAGAGGATGAGCCAAACCCGAAAGAGGAAGGAGCAAACACAAAACTTTTTTGCATTTTTTTCACGCGAATTTGTAAATGAAACCCTAAACCCTAGAACAAAACCACTCTTTCTTTCTTGACAGAAGGACAGACTTTTTGTCAAAGTGTGTTCTGTGTGTGTGTGTGCATATAAATATAAAGAGTAGGAGCAGAGGAAGCAGAGAGAGAGAGTGGGAGAGATACGGACGAATACCTTTTACATAATAAGCTTATTAAAGGTTTCTTTTTGTCTTCTTCTTCGTTTCGTTTCGTTTCATTTCATCGTAAGAAGAAGAAGAGTAATATACTACGAAGAAGAAGAAAAGAATGGGTGCCATCTCGGTCCTCCTGAGACATCCGTTCGATGTGTTTCCCTTACTCAGGGTGAAAAAAATGGCCGACGAGGCGAAGAAACTCCCGAAAGAAGA
>Ga0129327_10002067_pt1 | contig 11732 bp, 10 predicted proteins | sample CPBDNA_6_FD_111799 | JGI IMG/M metagenome (GOLD analysis project Ga0129327, IMG submission 111799) | Freshwater to marine salinity gradient microbial communities from Chesapeake Bay, USA - CPBay_Spr_31_0.8_DNA | ecosystem: Environmental > Aquatic > Marine > Coastal | place: USA: Chesapeake Bay...
GCACATGTACAAGCGGGGGCTGGGGTGGTTGCTGATTCCGTCCCTGAAGCCGAAAATGACGAATGCATGAATAAGGCCAAGGCCGTCTTGCGGGCCGTAGCGAGTGCCGAGTCTTTGACGCATAATGTCGGGGGCCCTAGATAGTGTCTCGGGCCAGACAGTTTGTTGTCTTCATTACCTTGCAGTGCACTGCGGCGTTCGGACTCCTGTGGGTCAGCGGTCAGGTATGGGAAAGTACTTTGGCAGAAGTCATCGCGGACAACATTGGAACCGAGTTGCAACGCACTGGCGGGGAACTGAATCCCTATCTCTCCGCCTGCGCCCTCATTTCACTGGCCGTCGTCGTGGGAGTTGTAGCAACAGGGAAGTGGGCACGGCGTCTAGTCGCGGGAATCGGTGTCATCGCCTCGGTGGTGGCCGCGTGGAGTCTTGCTTCGATGCCAGAAGGGACCATACTGAACTGGCAGATCGCCAGCGGTTTTTTGATCCTGGTCCTACTGCTGACCAACGGCGCTGCTCTCCTGATAAGTCCGGCCTGGCCTTCCATGGGTGCCCGATATCAGCGCACCGAATTCAAGGAGCCTGCTGTTGATGTATGGGGTTCTTTGGACCGAGGAGTCGACCCAACCATTGATGGTCAAGGATTTAAGTCTGGGGATTGATCGGTCCGGGATTGATAGGTGCCAGTGGTGCCAAAACGCATCAGGGCGACGCTTGCAGGTATCACCCATGATTAGATAGGCCCATGACAAGCAGCAACCACATTTCCGCTGATCTCCCACACGATGACCATGGCTCAACTCCCGCAGCATGGAGTGCTGTCGTCATCATTACGTTGGCATTCGCGCTCGGCACGTTAGCCATTATTTTGGGGAATTGGACACTTTTCTGGGTATCGGTTGGCCTAGTGGTTGTTGGTGGGGTTGTTGGCAAGGTTATGAGCATGATGGGTTTCGGCGGGAAGAGCGCTGATAGTTCAGTCCATTAGCCCCATGCACAGTCCCGGCTCCATACGAGTACTTGTGGCGGAGGACGAATCAGCAATCGCTGATCTCATTTCCCTCTATCTGGGCCGCGAGGGTGTCTCAGTTCAGATCGCGACCGATGGCCAAACAGCCCTCACAGCAGCCAACAATGAAAATTTTGATCTCATCGTGCTTGACGTCGGACTACCCGTAATGGATGGGACCGAAGTGTGTCGTCGCCTTCGGGCCGATGAAAACTGGACACCAATCGTTTTCTGTACGGCCCGAGACGACGAAATTGACCGCATTTTGGGGCTCGAACTTGGTGCAGATGATTACGTCACAAAACCATTCAGCCCCCGGGAACTTACAGCGCGAGTCAAATCCATTATCCGCCGAACGAAACGCCAAGGCGAACAATCAAAGATTTTGCGCATTGGTCAGGTGCGCATCGACACGGAAACCCGGCGCTGTTGGGTTCATGATCGCGCAATCTCGCTCACCGCAATTGAGTTCGATGTTTTGGCGTACCTATTTGCCAGCCCCGGTCGAGTTGTTACCAGAGAAGAGTTACTGGAAAATGTCTGGGGATATTCAGAAGCCCTGGGAACGCGAACGGTGGACGTTCACGTTGCGCAATTGCGAGCCAAACTCGGCCCGCATGCGCCCATTCGAACTGTTCGAGGCGTTGGCTACTCCGCCGAGGTTGCTGATCCGCAGGAAATCAACCCATGAGTGCTGTGTTGAATGGGCGATTTCGAAGACTGAGCATCGTAACTCCGACAGTTTTGCTCACAAGTCTTGTAGCTGCAATCGCAGTATTTGTTGCAGGTTTCGTGTCGTATCCGTTAATTGTGGCTAATTCAGAGCAAGTGGGGCAGCGCAATCTGGCGCAGTTGGCCAATGTGACAGCTAATGCGGTTGAGCGCAATGCGGGTTCAGGCAGTCTGGATCCGAACCTGATCTCCACGCTCCAGAGGGAATCCATTTCGGCATACCTGTTCGGTCCTGTTGATGTGGTCGACATCAGTGCCGATGATCTTCCATCAGGTTTTGGTGTGGGTATGGCGCGCAAATTATTGAATGGTGAAGAGATTTCCGCTCGCGTCTCCACCCCAGCAGGACAATTGTTGTTCGAGGGGCGTCCATTAAATTTTGGTGGAGCAGTGCTTCTCGTTCAGCCGGTATCAGTTGCGGGTGCGAGCGCGGCGTCAGTCATTTACAGACTTATCATTGCTTTGCTTATCGGACTGGTCATAGCGATCCCTTTGGGTTACTTAGCGGCGCGACGCCTTGCACGGCCACTACGCAGGGCGAGCGAGACGGCAGTGGAGTTGTCGCTGGGGTCGCGCGGTGTCCATATTGAACCCGAAGGTCCGCGTGAAGTCTCAGATATCGCCATCGCACTTAATTCCCTAGACCTGGCTTTGGAATCCTCAGAAAGTAGACAACGTGAATTCTTACTTTCGGTTTCCCACGAACTCCGCACACCTCTAACCGCGGTTAAAGGTTATGGAGAAGCCTTGGCTGACGGGATGATGTCTTCCGCTGAAGCTAAAAATGCGGGGGAGATCATTTCACGTGAAGCCGCCCGATTGGACCGCTTGATCAATGATCTACTGGACTTGGCGCGACTTGGAGCTGTCAATTTCACCATTGATCCATCACAGGTTGATCTCGAGGAATTTGTGTCGAATACCTGTGAGGTGTGGGCATACAGGTGCTCAGAGTCGAATGTACATTTTATTTCACACCCGGCTCCTCAAAGAAACATAATTGTGGATTCCTTGCGAGTGCGACAAATCATCGACAACCTCACAGAGAATGCCCTGCGCGTGACTCCAGCAGATGGGCGCATCGAATTAGTGGTGCAACTTGTGGACTCAAACCTGCAAATCGCTGTTTCTGACTCAGGACCGGGCCTCAGTGATGAAGACATGGCTATTGCTTTTGAACCAGGAGCTCTTTACGAGCGATACAGGGGTGTTCGTCCTGTCGGCACGGGTCTGGGATTGGCTTTGGTTGGCAGACTTGCCAGCGGTTTGGGGGGGAGTGCGAGCGTGCAGTCATCGGAGCTAGGCGGTGCGAAGTTTGAGGTTTGCATCCCTGTCGAATTGAATCCCGAACAGTAGATTTCACGATCGTGAAGATCATGAGTCGGCGAACGCCGCCTACTCAGGACGGCAAGTTTCTGGGTATAACCGGTCTCATTGCTGGTGCCGTATTGCTTTTTTCAATTGATCCGACTCTGGGCGTTTACCCACCGTGCCCCAGTCAACTTCTGTTCGGGCTCGACTGTCCAATGTGCGGTGGACTCCGCGGGACCTATTCGCTGCTGCATGGTGATTTCGGCGGCTTGGTTGATCACAATGCACTGCTCGCGGTTCTTTATCCAATGGGTCTCCTGTGGGTTTTCCTTGGAATCGTCAAACGCCTGTCATTTATGCGAAATTTCGAGATTCCGGCCAAACACCGGCCAGCTTTATTAATCGCGCTCGCGGTCATCTTGGTGGTGACCATGGTGTTCTTCACCATAATCAGGAACGTCACCCCGTATTGGGGTTCGGGACTTGGGTGAAATCCTGGGGCAGATACTCTTGAATCGTGACGGTGCTCGATGACATCATTGACGGAGTTCGTGAAGACGTTGACTCCCGCATGGCTCAGGTGCCACTTGATGAATTGAAGGAAAAATCCTTACGTGTCAGGGAAGCGCAAGATGTCGTTTCTGTTTTTCGAGGCGAAGATGTCTGTGTCATCGCTGAAGTAAAGCGGTCCAGCCCGAGCAAGGGTCCGTTGGCTGAAATACCTGATCCCGCTTTCTTGGCCAGTGAATACGAAGCAGGCGGTGCACATTGTGTGAGTGTCTTGACCGAGGAGCGTCGCTTTGGCGGAAGCCTCTCGGATCTCGTTGCCGTGCGCGCCGCCATCGAAATCCCAGTGTTGAGAAAAGACTTCATCATTAGCAGTTATCAACTGTGGGAGGCCAAAGCCCATGGCGCGGACATGGTTCTGCTGATCGTTGCTGCTCTGGAGCAGCCTGCACTTGTCTCACTAATTGAGAGAACCCACAGTCTGGGGCTGACCCCACTCGTTGAGGTTCATGACGAAACCGAAATCGACCGAGCAATCGATGCAGGGGCCATCGTTATTGGCGTGAACTCTCGGAACCTCAAAACCCTCGAAGTGGACAGGAACACTTTCGCTCGGGTGGCTGATCGGATCCCTGCCTCTTGCGTCCGAATTGCTGAATCAGGTGTTCGGGACCATCATGACCTTATGATTTATGCAGAAGCTGGCGCCGACGCCGTTCTGGTGGGTGAAGCACTCGTTACCGGAGGCAACCCTCGTGCAGCGGTCAATGAACTAGTGACAGCCGGCGCACATCCTGCATGTAGATCACGAGGTCGTTGATGACTACGACCGAGTCAACCGACAGTGTGCGCAACGGTTCATTGCCAGGTCACTTTGGGCCCTACGGTGGCAGATTTGTCCCCGAGGCTCTCACCGCGGCGCTTGATGAGCTTGATGCAGCGTTTCGAACCGCAATACTCGATCCAGCATTTACTGCGGAGTTAGCGCGACTGGAACGGGACTACACCGGACGTCCGTCGCCTCTGACGCGGGCGAATAGGTTCGAGGAATACTGCAATGGTGCGCGTGTTTATTTGAAACGCGAGGACCTCAACCACACCGGCTCACACAAAATCAACAACGTATTGGGCCAGGCGCTTCTCACCCAACGGATGGGTAAAACGCGGGTCATCGCGGAGACTGGTGCGGGTCAGCATGGAGTAGCTACCGCGACTGCTGCAGCCCTACTCGGCCTGGACTGCACCGTTTACATGGGTGAGGAAGACACGAGGCGTCAAGCGCTCAATGTGGCCCGCGTGAAATTACTTGGTGCCGAAGTCGTGTCCGTAACGGCGGGAAGCAGGACACTCAAGGACGCCATCAATGAGGCCATGCGTGACTGGGTGTCCACAGTTGATCAAACTCATTACGTGCTGGGAACAGTAACTGGGCCTGCGCCTTTTCCTGAACTAGTCCGCTTTTTCCATTCGGTTATTGGGCGCGAAGCCCGGGAACAGATCCTTGCGGTTGAAGGGCGCTTGCCTGACGCGGTCGCTGCGTGTGTCGGTGGCGGATCGAATGCAATGGGACTTTTTAGCGGATTCATCGATGACCCCGAAGTTCAATTGCGAGGCTATGAAGCAGGGGGAGATGGCGTGGAGACCGGGCGCCACGCTGCACGTTTTGCCGCGGGAACACCCGGCGTATTGCATGGCGCTCGTACCTACGTCATGCAGGACGAATGGGGCCAAACAGTCGCCTCGCACTCAATTAGCGCAGGGCTCGATTATCCCGGTGTTGGTCCTGAGCATGCCTGGCTGCACGACATTGGTAGAGCGGTCTACGAACCAGTCAATGACGCTGAGGCAATGACAGCATTTTCACTTTTATCGCGGACTGAAGGCATCATTCCTGCCATAGAGACTGCCCATGGGCTTGCAGGTGTTATGCGATTGGGTGCCGAACTTGGCCCCGATTCGGTGATCATGGTCAATCTTTCGGGACGTGGGGACAAAGACGTTGCCACCGCGGCCCGTTGGTTCGGCATTGATCTGGGCGATGTAGTCAGCGCCGAACTCGCTGAAGGGCGTTAGAGGCCACCTACACATGAGCGTGCAACGGCGAACAATCGCGGACTCATTCAGCCAAGCCAAATCCGAGAGTCGTGCACTCCTTATTGGTTACCTCCCTGCAGGCTATCCAACGGTTGCCGGGTCCATTGAGTTGATTCATGCCATGCTCGACAACGGCGTTGACCTCATTGAAGTCGGACTCCCGTACTCAGACCCACTCATGGACGGCCCCGTAATCCAGGAGGCTGTCAGCGCTGCGCTAGCTGGTGGGGCCACAACCGAAACTGTGCTCGATGTCGTTCAGGCGGTCAGCGATCACGGTGGGCTTCCCGTCGTTATGAGTTATTGGAACCCAATTGAGCGTTACGGTGTCGAGAGATTTGCACGAGCACTTTCTGACCGCGGTGGTGCAGGCGTAATAACGCCAGATCTGACCATCGAGGAAGCCCAACCTTGGCTCGAGGCGGCGCATAGAAATTCCATAGACCCGATATTTCTGGTCGCTCCTTCATCGTCGGAAATCCGCATCTCACAGGTGAGCGACCAAACGCGCGGATTTATTTATGCCGCCTCAACCATGGGCGTGACCGGTGCTCGCGAAAATGTCAGTTCCATGGCCCCAGAGCTAGTGGCTCGAGTGCGAACGAGGACAGACTTGCCCATAGCCGTCGGCTTAGGCGTGTCCACGGGCGTGCAGGCGGCTGATATTGCCGCATACGCTGATGGAGTGATTGTGGGTTCTGCATTTATTAAAGCCGCAAACCAAGGTGGCGCGGCGGCAGTGGCTGAATTAGCCGCACAATTAGCCCAAGGGGTCAGGTCTGCAGTTCGATAGCCCCACGCTTATCCTTACCGCAAGAGTTTTTGACGCACATCTGTGACCTGCACCAAATGCTGTGCCCGACAAATATTTATCGGACTGGAGTGAAATTATGAGCGAGAGCGCAAAGAACCGTCGGCAAAAAGCTGCTGAGGCGCGCGGTGCCGCTGCATCGGCCGAAAAACGTCGCGAAAGCCTCGTCCGCATAGTTGGTGGAGCAACCGTCGTTGCGGTCATGGTTGCCATTGTCGGAGTAGCTCTTTACGCATCTAATCAAGAATCGGGCAGCAATAGTGCTGGCGGCGCAATCGTGGATCCAGACCCCAATGCAGCTCTACCCTTAGGCGTCTTTGGTCCAGACGAAGCTGTGCCTTTTGGTGTGCCTTATGGCAACGCAGCGGCTGATGCGCCCGTGCTCGAACTCTGGGAAGACTTCCAATGTCCATCCTGTGGCGCACTAGAAATTGCAAACGGTGCGGGAATTGAACAGTTGGCTGACGAGGGTGCCGTGCAGCTGGTTTATCGCCCAACAGCATTCCTCGATAGTAATCTCGGTAACGATTCTTCCCACCGCGCTATCGCTGCTTGGGGCTGCGCTATCGATCAAGGCAAGGTCATAGAGTTTCACAATCAGGTCTATGCCAACCAGCCCACCGAGGAGGGCACCGGTTACAGCGATGAGCAACTTCTGGCTTTCGGCACTCAGTCCGGAATCACGGGTGATTCATTGCAAACCTTCAATCAATGTCTCACCGATGGCACGTACCTAGCATGGGCAGCTAATAGCACCGAGCAGTTCTACAACAATCAAATTCCAGGAACTCCTTCAGGATTCTTGAACGGTGAGATTGTTGGCTCAGAAATTCTGGCTGACCCTCAAGGTCTTGTGGACTTTGTTGCATCGAAAAAATAGATCGTGACTTCAAGCAACGCAGCCACTTGGGTGGGCGCGTCAATTCCAAGCCCCGATAACGGGGTATGGAGTCTTGGACCATTGCCTATCAGGGCATATGCACTGGCCATCGTGCTTGGAATCGTGGTGGCTATCTGGCTGGGCAATAAGCGATATGTGGCTCGTGGCGGCAAGCCCGGAGTGATTCTCGACATCGCTATATGGGCAGTTCCTTTTGGCATCATTGGTGGTCGCATCTACCACGTGGTGACCGATTGGCAGATCTATTTTGGCAGCGAAGGCAAAGGACTCGTAGCAGCTCTGCGAATCTGGGACGGCGGGCTCGGGATTTGGGGAGCCGTCGCACTAGGTGCCCTGGGTGCCTGGATAGGCGCCCGGCGCACGGGTGTCATGCTCCCACCGGTTGCTGACGCGATTGCACCTGGCATTGCGCTGGCCCAAGCAATTGGTCGGTTGGGTAATTATTTCAATCAAGAGCTATTTGGATCACCCACCGACCTGCCCTGGGGTTTGGAAATTGGGATAGAGAATCGGCCCGCAGGCTATGAACAGTATGTGACTTTTCACCCGACCTTTCTTTACGAGTCCCTCTGGCTCGTGGGTGTCGCCCTGGTTGTGATCTGGGCGGACCGACGTTTCCGCATGGGCCACGGTCGAGCGTTCGCGCTGTATGTATTGCTCTACACGGTTGGTCGAGGCTGGATTGAAATGCTGCGGATTGATTCAGCAAATCAAATCCTTGGAGTTCGACTCAATGTGTGGACCTCGGTTATTGTCGGATTGGGGGCCCTTGCTTACATCGTCATTTCAGCGCGTTTGCGCCCTGGGCGGGAGGACAACCAAGAATTGATCAGGAAGCAGGAGGAAGCGGACCCTGTGGCCAGCGACCCCATGGAGAGCTCGAGCGCGACCAAGGACTAGCCCCAGACACACAAACCGTGAATCTTCAGGTAGGCTTTTCTCGGGCCAACGTCGTCCCAAGATTTACTGCACCCTCATTTTTTGGGCGTAGTCGACGACGTCTAGGAGCCTTACATGTTGGATCGCGCTGACCGTGCTGCAGCCTTTGATCAGTTTTCCACCGCACCTAAAAGCCAGGGTTTATACGACTCGTCACTGGAACATGATGCGTGCGGGGTTGCATTTGTGGCAACCCTCAACGGCACTCCAAGCCATGACATTGTGGCAAAGGGACTTTTGGCTCTGACGAACCTCGAACACCGAGGCGCCTCGGGGTCGGAGCCTGACAGTGGCGATGGCGCAGGGATTTTGATTCAGGTCCCTGACACCTTCTTAAGAGCCAATGTTGACTTCGAACTTCCTGCAGCAGGTTCCTACGCGGTAGGCAGTGTTTTTCTTGACCCCGACCATGCTCTCGAGAGTATTCGTGAGATTGATGTTTTGGCCGAGCAAGAAGATCTCACCGTTATCGGCTGGAGAGAAGTTCCCACAGACCCGAGTCTGATCGGGGAAACGGCAAAGTCGTGCATGCCTGCCTTTTGGCAAATTTTCATCACGGACAACCAATCGAGTGGGATCGATCTCGATCGGGCCGTTTACGGATTTCGCAAGATAGCGGAAAATGAACTTGGAATATTCTTCGCATCTCTGTCCAGTCGTACCTTGTTATACAAGGGAATGTTGACCACGGGCCAACTTGCTCCTTTTTTCCCTGACTTGACAGATGAGAAAATGGCTAGCGCCTTGGCACTTGTTCACTCTCGTTTTTCCACGAACACTTTTCCATCCTGGCCTTTGGCCCATCCTTACCGACTGATTGCTCACAACGGAGAGATCAATACTGTGAGGGGTAATCGAAATTGGATGACCGCAAGAGAATCAATGCTGACTTCCGACATTATTCCTGGCGACATGACTCGCCTGTTCCCGATCTGCTCGCCACAAGGCAGCGACTCTGCATCCTTCGATGAGACGCTTGAGCTCATTCACTTGGGTGGTCGTTCATTGCCGCATGCAGTCTTGATGATGATCCCAGAAGCGTGGGAGAACCACGCGGACATGTCTGCAGAACGTAGAGCTTTTTATGAATTTCATGCGACATTCATGGAGCCATGGGACGGCCCTGCCAATGTCTGCTTTACCGATGGCACAGTCATTGGATCAGTCCTTGATCGAAATGGACTGCGCCCTGGACGATTCTGGGTCACAAATGACGGGCTTGTCGTCCTTGCATCTGAGGCAGGAGTTCTCGACTTTGACCCTGAAACAGTCGTTCGCAAGGGTCGGGTGCAGCCGGGCAAGATGTTCCTGGTTGATACGGCTGCGGGCAGGATCATCGAGGATTCTGAAATCAAGGATCAACTCGCGGCAGAACACCCTTACCAAGAGTGGCTCGAAGCGGGTCTCATTCATCTTGACACGTTGCCCGAACGGGAACACATCGTTCACACCTACGAATCAGTCACCAGACGCCAGCAGACTTTTGGTTATACCCAAGAAGATCTGCGCCTAATTCTGGAGCCCATGGCCATTTCTGGCATGGAGCCCATCGGTTCAATGGGGACGGATACTCCAATTGCGGCATTGTCAGAGCGCCCCCGAATGCTGTTTGACTACTTCAGTCAGCTCTTTGCCCAAGTAACAAACCCACCGCTTGATGCAATCCGCGAAGAAATTGTCACATCACTGGGCAGCATTATTGGTCCTGAGGGCAACATGCTGGATGCCGCTCCTGGCCACGCGCGTCAAGTGGTGCTTCCATTCCCCGTAATAGACAACGATGAACTTGCCAAAATTCTGAATATAAATGCGGATGGAAATTTACCGGAATTCGGGGCAGCCAGAATCAAGGGTCTCTACAACGTTGGCGGTGGTGGCTACGCGCTAGAAAAGCGGCTCTCTGAAATCTTCAACGAAGTCGATGCGCTGATCAGACAAGGCAAGCGATTCATTGTTCTCTCAGACCGCGACAGCACAGCGACCATGGCTCCTATCCCATCGTTATTGCTGTGTGCGGCAGTTCATCATCACTTGGTGCGAACCAAGAATCGCACAATGATCAGCTTGTTGATCGAGGCAGGTGACGTGCGAGAAGTACACCATGTCGCCTTGTTGATTGGCTATGGCGCTGCAGCCATTAACCCGTATCTGGCCCTAGAGAGTGTTGAAGATCTTGTGCGTCGAAATGTGATTGTGGGGTTAACCCCTGAAAAGGCGATGCGCAACGTTATTAAGTCATTGGGCAAAGGTCTGCTCAAAGTCATGTCAAAAATGGGAGTCTCCACCGTCGCCTCGTATCGGGGTGCGCAAATCTTCGAGGCTGTGGGCCTATCACAAGAGTTTGTGGATTCATATTTCACCGGCACGACTACCAAGTTGGGTGGTATCGGGCTGGAAGTTATCGCGGCAGAGAATGCGGAGCGCCATGCAGATGCATATCCCGCAACCGGCATTTCACCGGCACATCGCACATTGCGAGATGGGGGTGAGTATCAATGGAGACGCGATGGTTCTCCACACCTCTTTGACCCTGAAACGGTGTTCCGACTTCAGCACGCCACTAGAGCAAAGCGGATGGACATCTTCAGGGAATACACCTCGAGGGTAAATGACCATGCAACACGTTTAATGACACTACGAGGACTTTTCGATTTTGCCCCGGATCGTGAAGCAATTTCCATCGATGACGTGGAACCAATTGAGAGCATCGTCAAACGCTTTTCAACAGGCGCAATGTCTTATGGCTCAATTTCTGCAGAGGCACACGAGACCCTCGCTATCGCTATGAACCGTATTGGCGCAAAGTCCAATACGGGCGAAGGCGGGGAAGACCCAATCAGATTTACGGCCATGGAAAATGGAGACTCGAAGCGATCCGCGATCAAGCAGGTCGCGTCGGGACGATTCGGGGTAACGAGCGAGTATCTGGTCAACAGTGATGACATTCAAATCAAAATGGCTCAAGGTGCAAAGCCCGGAGAAGGTGGGCAGTTACCTGGTAACAAGGTTTATCCCTGGATTGCGCAGACTCGCCACTCCACACCGGGCGTCACGCTCATTTCCCCGCCACCCCACCATGATATTTACTCGATTGAAGATTTAGCCCAATTAATCCACGACCTCAAGAACGCAAACTCGCAGGCGCGCATTCACGTGAAGCTCGTAGCCGAGGTAGGTGTTGGAACGGTTGCCGCAGGAGTTGCAAAAGCTCATGCCGATGTTGTCCTGATTTCCGGTCATGACGGCGGCACTGGAGCATCTCCTCTAACTTCACTCAAGCATGCGGGTGGTCCTTGGGAATTGGGGCTGGCTGAGACTCAACAAACGCTACTGCTCAACGGTTTACGGGATCGAGTCGTTGTTCAAACAGATGGTCAACTTAAGACCGGCCGCGATGTTGTGATTGCAGCTCTGCTGGGAGCCGAAGA
>Ga0129327_10002074_pt1 | contig 11715 bp, 2 predicted proteins | sample CPBDNA_6_FD_111799 | JGI IMG/M metagenome (GOLD analysis project Ga0129327, IMG submission 111799) | Freshwater to marine salinity gradient microbial communities from Chesapeake Bay, USA - CPBay_Spr_31_0.8_DNA | ecosystem: Environmental > Aquatic > Marine > Coastal | place: USA: Chesapeake Bay...
ACTGCTAGCAGAGATCGGCGCTGGTGCGATGCTTGGCGCCGCGGCGCCCTTGGTAAACCCAGCGCCACTGGCACAGGCAAAAATTCGGTCGTCGGACGCGCGGAACGAGACTTGCATCCCCCCGTCCAAGGAACGGAAGGTCTCCACCGCTTGCGAATCAAAGCGGAACCAAACGGGCGACTCCGCGAGCGGTTCGAAACTCCCAGCGACTAACCCGAAGGTATTCTGCTCGCGCAAATACTGCAAGAGTGCCGGTGAGGGATCGACAATTAAAAACCACTGCCAGCGGCTGACACCCTCGGCATCGTGCCATTCGTGGCGCTCGGCTTGCAGAATGCGATCCTCGGCACTTGGTCGGCGCCAAAAGGCACGCTTGAACACTTCCTCCCTCACGTTCTCAATGCTCGCAGGGGGCTCGGACACCCATTCGATCTCCGCTGTTACCACATCGGCTGATGGCGCAGATGGCGACGCCCCCTGTTCCCCCTGCCATAACTGCCACTGCCATGCAGCGATGCCCAGGCACAGACACAGCAGAAGAGTCGCCAGCCGTCCTTTCATTAGTTACCGGAGTGCGAGTAGGTGCGGAGGAAGAGCTTGATGTCTTGGACACTTTCGACAAAGCGATCGAGGCCCTCCTGTTCGTCATTAAGCAATGTGTAGGCGGGGATGACGATCTTCCACTGCGTATTCCAGACACTGCGCCCGATTAGACGGCTATTGGTGTATTCCGCTGGAATGATACTGTAGAAGAACGCCGGGTCGTCCACCGCGCGGAAGGCCTGATGCTTGCGCAGGATCCAGGGCTGCTCGCTGAGGGTGCCGTTTGCATTGAAGAAGTTGGTGGTGTTGAACGCCGAGTCACCGAGATTGTAGGGCAACGGCAGCGCTTGGTCGTGCACCGTCCACGTCCGCAGCGTATTGGTGTCACCCAGCGGTGGTGCGAGCATACGGTCGCTCCCGCAAGGGATCAGGTAAACATACGGTGTGGCGCGCAGAGCGTTGGCCGCCGAAGTCGCCGGACCTCCCGCATCGGGTGTGCCGATCGCGTAAGGATCCATGCCGACGTAGCCATCCAGCACGATGCCAGCGCTGCTGATCTTGGTGGCGTAGCTGCTAGGCGAATAACTGTGGTCACCCGCCGCAGCCGGTAAGCCAAAGAAATTCTTCGTTTGCTCGATGGTGCTGCTGAAGGAAAGGACGATGCCAGGCGTAGCGCTGCCGTCGGCCTTCTTCAGGTTATTGCAATAGCGTGCCACGTCGGCATCGGCCATCAGGTCTGAGACAATATGCTGCTGGAGGGTTTGTTTCCAAGCGTCGTCGTCGCTGCTAGTCGCCCCGTCGGTGCGGATGCGGAACAGCTCACCGCGCAGGCTGAAGAGCGTGCCGTAGGGGTCCGGGTTGTTGATGCCGAGGCGGCCTTCCGCCACCGAGAAGTCGGCATTGAGCTGGGCCAGGGTGCCGGCCAGACCGGCATCGCCGAGGGTGCTGACGGAGGCCTGCGGCTGATCGCCGCTGAGATCGCCAAGCGCGCGGGAGGCGACAATGTTGGAGATCACCTGCTGCCCGGCGGTGGTGCCGAGCAGGCCGGTCTCGTAGTCGTAGCTTTTGGCCGCGAGGTAGGTGTAGCGGCCCGCGAGGTCATAGAGGGTGCGGTATTGCTCGAGCGCCTCGTTGCGGAAGGTGCGGAAAGTGAGATCATTGGTCCGGTAGCCGGTGACCTGGGCGGCCGCCCGCATGCGGAAGGTCTCGCGCAGGGACAGGATGTCGCCCGCGTCGGCCAGCACATTACGCACCTGCTCGTTGGCGCGCTGGTAGTCGGTGGCGCGTTGGGCTACTTCGAAATGCGCGGCCATCAACTCGCGATAGAGCAGCTCGTATTCGTAATATTGTTGCCGCTCCTCGTAAGAGAAGCCTATGGCATCGAGATTCGCGTCGAACTCCACAAATTTTTGCTGAATGTCTTTATCGAGGGAGTTGGCAACAGAAGCCGTGCTTATGGAAGCGATCTGCAGAGTATTGTAACCAATCAGACCGGCAACTTTTAGGCCTCCCCTTGCAGCAGCTGTAACATCAGTGGCGAGTCCAAGAACCTTGGGAAAAAACTCCACAGCTGCAACCAATGAATTATATATCATGTCCCCCAATGCCGCTGTGGCGGCGGCGGCGTTTTCATAATCGTCCTGAACACCTACCAATTCTGCATACTCTTCTGCAAAAACAGCGCGTCTCCCATCCGTAAGCGCATGCATTTTCAGCAAATCCTCGAAGAGCTGCTTCTCGCGTTTCATGCGCATCTGAAGCACTTCCACTTGATGAAGGCTTTCCAAAACGGCCACTTGGGCCTGATAGCTGTCTAGGAGCGCCTGCTGCAGCGAACCGGTCACCGCCCGCTGGCCGAGGTTGCCTCCGCCCCACTCTTGCGCCCACTGGACGATCTGGCCGGGCCGCACGGTGACGGTTTTATTTGTGCTGCCCGTCGGCGTGCCTGCCTTTTCAAAGTGCTCGGCAAGAACGCTGTCGGAGTATTCAATGGGAACATAGAACCCTGTCCCGTCTTCTGTGGTGTAACCTGGATGGCTCAACGAAAAATCCTCGATGCCGGTCGGCACCGCAATGTCCAACTCGACCGCCGTCGAGGTATCCACCAAATCGGTGGGGCGATCGACGAGGAACCAGTTTTCATAGTCCGGCCCCTCGTAGCCTTGGGCATAGGTTTTGCCCGGGCCGATATCGCCGGGATAGGGTGAGCCGAAGATGTCCTGCAGCTCGTTGTCGAAAGCGATCTCCTGATCGACGATGGCGGTGTTGGCATCGGCGATCTGGTTTTCCTGGTTGCGGAGCAGTCGGGTCATGCGGGCCGCTTGGTTGAAGGCACCCTTGGCGTTGAGGGTGGCGCGCAGCGCGCGCTGGTAGATCTGCTCGAAGTGGGATTCCCCGGCCTGGAGCTTGGATGGCGAGATGTCGAAGGCGATCGCACCGGGGCTTAGGCCGAGCGGGTTGAGGCGGGCGTTGGCGTTGTCGATGGCGGTCTGGAAGGAGTTGGCGGAGGATACCAACTGGCCAAGTTCCGGCACGGTGGTGCGGTCGATGATTTGCACGCCACTGTGGTTCGGGTTGGTATCCACTGCAGGGAGCAGCGCATTACCGGCCACCCAGTTGAGGAAGCTGCCTTGCGCGCTGCGGGCGACCCATTCGTCGAGGCCCTGGTGGCGGGTGACGCCGCTGCGCGGATTCGCCTTGCCGTCGCGGAAATGGCTCCAGCCTACGGCGGGATCGTCACGATAGCTCTGGCGATTCACCAGCGCTACGGTTTGGATGGCGGTGCTGGCGGCATTGGCGGCGGCGGCGGCGAACTTGCGCTCGTCCTTGTAGTCGATCTGCACGGACTGGCCGAGCACGGTCACATCCTCCGCCGAGGTGGTCCAGGTGAAGTAGGGATGGGTCAGCAGCTTGTAGTAGCCCTTGAGTGCGGTCAGATAGTGGCCGTAGGCATCGCCGTGTCCCTGGGGGAACATGCGTTGGGCGTCGGCGGCATCCACCACGCCGTCCTCGGTGCTGCTGCCGGATTTTTCCTTGATGTTGTAGTTGGTAGCGTAGAGCACCTCGCCGCTGTTGATGCCGCGGGTGTAGTTCCACCACAGGCGGTTGTAGGCGGGGGCGATGCCGGTGCCCGGGTTGGTGAAATCATCGCGGCCCTTGAGCAGCGCCAGTTCCTCGTCGAGCGAGCTGGCCACCTGGCCCTCGAACGAGAAGCGGCTGGTGTTGACCTCGGTGGTCGAGCTGGAGTCGTCGATCGAGATCGTCGGGTTGGCGGCGTCGGCGTAGGCCTCATTGCCGATGATGGTGTAGAGGTCGTTCAGATAGCCGGCGGCGAGGATCAGGGCGTTGTTGGCCGAAGCGAAATCGATGCCGGAGCCGATGGTGAAATTCTTGCCGCGATTGAGCACGGTTTCATAGATTTCGATCAGGCCGACCTCGTTGATGTTGTCCAGGTTCAGCGCGATGTCGCCTTCCCAGCGCTTGCCGGCCTGGGTGAGCAGAGAGACATCGGTGTTGACCGCGTTGCTGGCCAGATCGCTCATGCGCTGGTTGAAGGGGTTGATCTTGGCGAGCACGCGCTTGATCCAGCCTTCCACCAGAACGGGCGGGGTCCAGCCGGACCAGGTGCCGCCGATCTTGCGGTAGTTCATGGTGAAATAGGTATCCCCCATGAGCACGGCGGGATTGCTGATCGTGGCGGAGGGCGAGCCGCCGACGAGGATCGAGCTGCCCAGCGAGCCATCGGGCTTGAGCCAGGTGCTGGTGCTGGAGGCCGTGTTGATGTTGCTTTCGGTGATGGTCGGGTTGGTGCCACCGGTCGGGAAACCGTAGCGCCACTGAAACTCATACAGCTCCGGCTTGGCAGCGTAGTCGCCGCTGTGGCGGAGGGTGACCTGCTCGTCGAGCGGGTTGCTGGCCAGCAGCACCTTGAGGTCGCCGGTGTAGAGACTCGGGTCCACCTTGAGGACCCGCATCGCGGGCGGGTTGCCGGGATCGGTGAAGGCCTCGCCGTTTTCGAGCATGATCACCACATAGCCGGCACCATTGCCAGTGGCAGTGAGCGCGTAGCTGTCCACCGCGGTATCCGGATCGCGGATGTCGGCGAGGGTGGCCTGGTTGATCTCGCGGGAGTCCTTGGTGTCATCCAGCTCATAGGATCCGGGTGCGGCCGGGTCTTCGCTGAAGGTTTCTAGCTGCGTGGCGAGCTGGTTGATAGCGGTGTTCCACTGGCCCTTGGCAGCGTCGCCAGCCGGGCAGAGTTCCTGCAGCAGCGCCAGATCCTCGGCGGTGAGCACATTCAGATCGAGGTAGTCCTCGCCGGTAATTTCATCGACAAAGCCACCTTCCAGCACGAGGGCCCCCTCGGCGCCCAAGGCGCTGTCGAAGTAAAAACGCTCCTGCAAATGGGGCGGCAGGGTCTGAAAGTAGATCTTGCCGACATAGACGCTGGTCAGCACGGAAGGCGGCAATTCCTGGAGACCACCGGGCGCTCCCAGTAGGACGGTTTTGGCGCGGGTCGGATCGTGCAGCAGCACGCTCTCGGTGGCGCTGCCGCTGTTGGCGATGGATTGCTGGTAGAGCACCTGAGCGCTGGAGGCGCCACGGATTTGCGGCAACTGCCCGGCAATGGCGCTGGCCTTGGGCAGGGTCAAGGTCTGCGCGGCTTGCAGGACCGGCACGATCTGGCGCTGGGCGACCGGCAGGGTCAGATCATCCGGCCACTTCGGCTGGTAGGTAAGCTCCACCGGCACAGCGCTGCCGGTGTCCGCGATGAAAGGCATCACCGTGCCCACTGGGCGTTGATTGGCGAGGCTGCGGCCGGGCTCGAAGAAGCCAGGCAGCGACTGGTAGAAAAAGCGCATGGCAAACGACACTGGCGGCGCGATGCGAACTTCCGGCGCTTCCGTGTAGCCACTACCGGAATCGGTGATGGTGAAACCCGTGATCACTCCGTTGGCCACAGTGGCAGTGGCTCTCGCCGTGGTGCCGCTGGCCGGAGGCGCAACCACCACGGCGGGCACTGTGGTGTAACCACTCCCCGCTTGGCCGGCTACAGGTGTGATAGCGGCGAGCGCCCCACCACTCACCGCGGCCGTGGCTGCGGCGCTGGTTTTGGCGTGGGCGCCACGGAACAGCCAATGGTAGCCCTGGCGATCCTCAAAAGTGAACGCGTCGTAGTTCTCCGGAGCCGTGACATCGGCAGCGGGATCAACAGTGGCGGAAACTTCATCATTCAAGACCTCGCCATTCTCATCAAGCGGTAGCGGCAGCGCGAACAGCGGCCCGGGCGGCTGGATTTTGGTCCCGGCGATGGCGTCGTAACGCCGCGGATATTCAAAGGTTTCCCGCAGCACTTCATAGACATCCATGCTCGGGCGCTGGTCGGCGGCTGAGGTGTAGGCCAGCAGGACGAAGGGCTCCGAGGTGGTGCTGTCGTCGTTTAAGTCATCGCGCAGGGCGTAGGCGCGGCTGCCAAGCATCAGTGCATGTTCCTCATTGGGATTGAAGCCGGGCTGGGTGGCGTCATTTTGATAATAGACGCTGCCCGCCTGCTGGGACGGGCCGAGATCGCCGCTGCCGAGCCCAGAGGCGATCACGATCTGCGGGGCTTCGGACGGATACTCCACGGTGTAGCGGCCGACCTTTGAGGGCAGGTGGAAGGAGCCGAACTTGTCGCTCGGCGCGGCCACTTGCTTGAACCACCAGATGGTCAGTTGGTTTTTACCGGGCAGTGCGTTGACCGGGATAATAGCACCGCTTTCGGCAGCCGCGACGCCGCCGCCCGCAAAGGGGTCGACATAACCGGCAGGGTAGTAATTGTCGCCGCTGGAGATGTAACCAGCGACCGAGTAACCGGCGGGTGGCTCGATGCGCTGGCCGACCGTGACGGTGGCGGTGAGGTCGAGCACGCCGTCGGCATTGGTGTCGTTGATCGTGGCGACCGCTGGTGTGGCGGTGAGCGGACCATCGCCATCCGGATCCGGCAGGGCTGGACTGCCGAGCAGGCTCTCCGACTGGATGTAAACCGGCACATACCACGGCACGCCGCTGGAGGCAAATTTGAGCAAGGTGCGGCTGGTCTTGTCACTCGAGCCGCTGAAGTCCGCCAGCAGGCGCTGGGTAGCGATGTCGAGGGACACCTCGGCCTCGGCCGGATCGTCCTGGAAAACCACCGACGGCGCGTTGGCCGCATCGAAGACCGGACCGATGGCGACGCCGCTGCCGAGATCGGTCACCGTGACCGGCTCGTAGTCGGCCAGGTTGGCGGGCCAGACCTGGGTGTATTTAGCGGAGATCTTGGGCCAGCGGATGCTCATACCCGGGGTGGCGGGCGCAGCGAGGAAGTGGATGGTGAGGTCCTGCGGCTCCATCCAGTAGATGTTGATGTTGTCGGGGTTGGAGTTGGCGCGTTCCGCATGGTAAACCAGCGTGCCATTGGGCAGGGCGGAGGTGCCGTAGAGTGGCTTGCCGGTATTGGCGGTGTTGGGGACCAGAGACGCCTGCAGCAAGTCATCCCCGGCCTGAGGGGCGCCTTCACGCGGCAGCAGTTGCTGGCCGAGCGGGGTATCGATAACGACTGGTTCCATCCGCTTGCGCACGCTCACCACATCCGCACCGAGGAATTCGCGGGCGCCGGTGCTAATATTCTCTGCGCCGAGGAATTCCACAAACACCGTGCCCTCTCGGTTGTAGGCGCGCAGGCTCGCGCTGCCGTAGCTGTTGTCATACCACAGCGTCCGCAACTCGGCTGGAGCACTGGCGCCATCGCCAGCCGGGCTGGAGCCTGTCGGCACATATTCCAAGGCCACGTGACTGGGCAGGTAGCTGTTGTAAACCACATTGGCCGCCTCGATCCGACCCGTCGGCACCTCGACCTTGGGCGCGGTGAAGGAGTTCTCGGTCCAGTAAATTGAGCGCTGGGGAACCGTCGGCGCAGAGGCCACGGAAAACACCTCGGTCTTGAACTTGTAAGTCGGCGCGGACTCGCCCGCCGCGCTGGTATCCGGGAGGTTCGAAACCCAGGTGATGGTGACGCGGCCCGGCTGGGTGGCGAAGACCTTGTCCGCGTGAGCGCTGTAGTAGTAAAGCTCGGGCGCTGCAAACGGATGATCGGTGGCACTCGTGATTGTTACATTCGGCTTGCTGCGCAGGGTGATGTTGAGGCCGTCCACGATATCCACCCGCCGTCCGAGCAAGGTGGCGCCGCTGACGAGACCATCCGGCACCGCAGCCACCGTGACCACCCGGCTTTCCGGCGAGGCGCTGGTCACGGAGACGCTGCCCTGTGGGAGCAGCGGCTGGCTGGCGCCATTCAGGTTGGCCGTGTAGGCGCTGGGAAAGGTTTCGCCGGGCTGCACCGGCTTCGAGCGCCAGTAGGTCGCCGGGGCGATCGAACCGCTCCAGGTGACTTGCGGCCGCTCGATCACATCGCCGAAGGCGAAGCGGGGGACGCCGGAGGCCAGGCTGTAACCGCCGGTCGAGCGGGCCAGCTGCGCCGTCACCACTGGTGCGGCCGGGATGCTGGCATCCACCGCGCGCGGGTAGCGTGTGGCGGTGGGAATGGCGATGGCCGCGCTGCTGAGCGACGTGCCGCCGATTCCGGCATATTGCGGGGTGGTGGTGCCAGGGCCGATGGGGATCGACGGCCCGGCGAGGGCGACCGCCGGCGGCGTGGTGTAGCCGCTGCCGCCGTTGTTGATCGTGATGGAAGTGACCCGCCCGCCGAAAATCACTGCGGTGGCGGTGGCGGTGACGCCCGAGCCGCCGGGAGCGCTGAGGGTGACGACCGGTGCTGCGAGGTAACCCGAACCTCCACCCCGCACAGTAATGCTGGTCACCGTGCCGCCCGATACCGTGGCAAATCCACCCGCCCGCCGCGCATCGAGCAAGTTGGCGGCACCGCCCTGGATTTCATATTGCGCCAGCACGACAGGGGCAAATAGAAGCAAGCCCAGAGCGGCGAGAATCGGAAATCGGTGGTTCATAACAGTCAAAAAAGGGAGGCAGGCACAACAACGGGGAAGGATGGCAGGCGGCGCATCGGGTCAGATTGGACAAAAGTTTCCGTCATGGCTCAGCGCGGGCCGATGGCGATGAAATCGAAGCCAACCCGGTGATAACCAAGGGCTGATGCGTACGCCTCTATCTTCACCGAACTGGTGGTTCTCCCAACAGAAAATAAAACTGAAGTACCTGCATCCCTTTCATTAAATTTAATAGGGTTTGATATCATAATGGTGGGAGTTGCGCTAAAAGCCGTAGTGAAATTAATAGTTATCTGTGTGTCAGCCGAATTTACTGGTCCAACGGTAAATCCATATCCCGCGGTAATCGTACCAGCTCTAGTTACAGTCCCACGAATGATGCGGAGGTTTTCCTCGGCGACGGGGACGGACTTGTTATTGAGCATAAGAGTGCGGGTCGTGGCGCTTGAGCCGATCGTGACATTACCCGTCGCGCTAAGCGTGCCTGCGGCAAGATTGACCCCGCTGGCGATCTTCTCGGTGGTGACCGCGGCGTCCGCAATGCCAGCAGTGCCCACCGTTCCAAAGCCGACGCTGGTTCCTGCGCGGCGCAGAACCTGACCATCGCTGCCCGCCGCGATATCTGCCGGATCCCCGGTGGTGCTGCCCGTGCGCCCGATTACGGATAACCCCGCGCTGTCCCGCAGTTTCGTATTATCCACGGCATTGTTATCAATCTTACCCGTGGTGACATTCAAATCAGCGATCTTAGCGGTGGTGACATTCAAATCAGCGATCTTAGCGGTGGTGACATTCAAATCAGCGATCTTAGCGGTGGTGACATTGAGATTCGCGATCTTAGCGGTGGTGACATTGCTGTCGCTGATGTTGGCGCTGAGCACCGCACTTGTTCCGAGTTTGGCACTGGTGACCGATTCGGCGGCCAACTGGTTGGAGCCGACTGCGCCGGTCGCGAGCATGGCAGAGGAGATGGCATTGGCATCGACCGACTCTGCCACCTTGGCACGGAAGGCGTAGGAGGAGGTGACGAACTGCTGGCGCGGGGAGATTTCATTGTCCACCGCGGCGGTGCCGTCATCGATGGTCACCCCGAGGTAGCGGGTAGCGGCGCCGAAGACGCTGGGACTGCTGATTTTCACCGTGGGCACGCCCTTGGTGCTCTCGCTGTAGCCCAAGGGAGTGCCAACCGTGGCCGCGCCCGCGCCGATCAGGGCGCTGAACTCGCCATTGGAGATGGTAACCACCTGCTGCTCGGAATAAATGAGGTTCGCCACCAGCGAATTGGAGGGGTGATCCCAAACGCGGAAGGTGATGGTGCGGTTGACCGGTGTGCCGGAGCCTATTGTGGTGCCATCGGCATTAAGCGCGCGGCCCTGGTAACTCAAGTAGTCCGGCACGGCGGTGGTCTGAGCGTGTGTCGTGCCGACCAGAAGCGCGGCCGCAAACAGCAGTCGCAGACAGTGGAATAATAGTTTTGTTTTCATAAGGTGAGTGGCTGGAGTCGATTTAAACGGATTGAAAAATTATCTAAAATTATTGGGTAAGCGTGCCGATCTCGGAGACGCGGCGCAGGGTGAAGGTGCCGGAAACCTCGAGGGTTTCCTTGTGCAGGCCACTGATCACTTCAGCGTAGGTGCCGGCGATCACGCTGCCGCCGTAACCGATGGGCGAGACCCCTTCCGGCGGAGTGGCTGAGAGGGTGAAGGTGACGGCGCGGCTGATGTCGTAGCTTTCTTGGCCGGAGACGAGGGCGGTGCTGCCGCTCTGGTTGTCATGATCCGGGTGATACTGGTGGACGAAGGGGCTTACGGGATCGTCGAAGGGCGTCGCAATGGTGCAGGACAGGCTGCTGCCAACGGCGAAGCTGCCGGTGGTGGCGAGCACCCGGTCCAGCGGCAGGTGCGCAGCGACGATGCGGCTGGCACCGGCCTTGTCGGCCGTGCTGAGATTGCTCTCCAGCGGGGTGATGCCGTCCTGCGGAGACTCGCCGGCGAGCTTGCCGAGAAACACCTGCGACAAGACACGGGCGGCGCCCGCATCATCGACATGGATCAGGTAGCGCAGCGGATAGCCTTGCGGGGTGTCCGTTTGCGTAAAGCCGGGGACCTTGCTCTCCACCTCACGGACGCTGGCCTCGCCGATCCAAAGCCCGGCGAGTGAAGCCTTGCGCGCGGTGGCGGGCAGCAGAATGTCGTAAAGACCGGCGCTGTCGTTGAAACGCAGCATTGAGGCATAGAAGGCATTGCTGTCGCCCGTCATCACGGTGCGGTCGATGCCGAAGGTGAGTTCCACAGCGGCATTCGGGCCGACCACTTCGGTGAAAGCACTGGAAACGTCGGTTTCGATCCAAGTGGCGGTTTCGGTATCGAAGGTGCGGCGGCGCAGCGGCACGCTGCCGGTAATGCCTTCCTCACCACTGGGTGCGGCGGCGGAATCCACCGGCGCGATCGTCACCGTGCTGACCGCGTCGCTGCGGTTGCGCAAACGCACGGTCACTGTCGAGCCGGTGCGGCCGAAATCGAGTCCGCTGCTCTTGCTGAGGCTGATTTCGACGGGAGCGTAGAAATTCCCGACGACCTCTGAGTCGAACCAGTAGGCTTGATTGCGATCGAGCGTCTCGAACGAAGGCGAGAACACCTGCAGCGGATTGCCGGGGCCCAGATCGCCGCCGACATATTTGTAGATCTTCACACCGGAAGCGATCGCCACTGGGAAAGTGGCAAAATAGCTGCCCATCGTCGGGTAGGTGCTGCCATTCTTGAAACTCGGGAAGCCCATGAAGTTGGCGCCATTGCGCACCCAAGCGGCGCTGGGGGGCAGGATGCGCTGCGGAATGGCCACATTGTAGCTGTTTGAAGTGCTGCCGCTGCATTTCACTAAGTAGGCCGTCTGGCCGAGCAACTGACCAAGCGAGTTAGAGGAGCCATCACGCACCCAGGTGCTCCACTCCGGCGTGCCCGCCGAGGGAATGAGCGGCGAACTAATAAACTGCACCTGCGAAGGATTCGGATTCCAACGCCAGACTTCCAGCACTTCGGGGTGGGCCGCGAACAGCTCGTCCGGCGTGGCGTGCGTGGCATCGCCGTGCAGGTAGATCGAGTTCCACCCGCCTTTGAGCGCATAAGTGGTGGTCTGCCACTGCGCGTGAGCGGCGGTGACGAAACAAAGCGAAATGAGCGCGAGGAAT
>Ga0129327_10002075_pt1 | contig 11712 bp, 6 predicted proteins | sample CPBDNA_6_FD_111799 | JGI IMG/M metagenome (GOLD analysis project Ga0129327, IMG submission 111799) | Freshwater to marine salinity gradient microbial communities from Chesapeake Bay, USA - CPBay_Spr_31_0.8_DNA | ecosystem: Environmental > Aquatic > Marine > Coastal | place: USA: Chesapeake Bay...
AAGCCACCTTTTCCTCCTCCTCTTTTCGCGAGGAAGAGGAGGAGAGACATGTGATGCGCGCGAGTTGAAAGCGCAGTTTTCGTGTGAGGAATGCGGTCACATTTCCCCCAGATACAATACCTCGCTTTGCAATAAACACTTTACGAGAACGATGACGAGTTCGTTCGCGAAATCGAAGCGCGCGCTTCTACTTTTGCTGGTATATTCCGCCTTTATCTTTTCCGCCTCTTCTTCTTCGTCTTCGTCTTCTTCTGTTCGACTCTCGACCGCAACATCCCGGGAAGGAATGTTCGGAAAAACGTTCAAGTGGGAAACTTGCGAAGACGATGCAAAAAAAGACGACGACATCGAAGATAAAGAAGGAAAAGACATCGACTTAACCTCGGTCGCGTTAAACCCAGACCCGGTGAGAACCGGCGGCACCGCAAAGTTTATTCTCAGAGGGAACGTAATGGCAGATTCCATTCCGACGACGTCCGTGATTGACGTGCAGATTTTGTACCAAGGCGTGCCTTTGTACACGGATACCTTGTCCTTGTGCGAAACGATACGCGCGGACGAAACAGATCCTTCGCAGCCGACGAAATGTCCGATAGAGAGAAAAACGAATGATGATGATGCGAATGCGACGACAGTGGTGACAATGGAGTACGACGCGGCGGTTCCGGAGTTAGCGCCGAGCGGCGAGTTTGAAGCGCGGTTGGTCGGGAAGAGGACGGAAGCGGCGACGAGAGGGGAGGTGTTTTGCGTGAAGGCGACGTTAAGAGTGAAAGGTCCGTTTTGAGAAAAGAAGAACGAATCATCATCACGGAGAAAGTAGCAAAAGTACTCGGAAGGATGCGGAGGAGGAGGAGGGAGAGAGTGTGGTGCGTAGAATTTTGTATATAATAAAGCGTTCGATTGAATACTAGTCGACGTATAGAACGAATGAAGTCTTAAGTCACTTCCAGAACAACAACTCCGAGAAAACAACTCCGAGAACCACTTTCCCCCCCCTGTATTCGTATTCTCTCTCGCAAAAGTGTACACGTTTCGCCCGAAATACGAACTCTATTTTACGCGATGCGTTTGTACAGTTTTATAAAATTCAAAGTTGTAACAAACTCCACTTTTCTCTCATCTCATCATCAATCACGCGCGACGAAATGAATGAGAACGAGAACGACGTCGAGAAAAAAAGAATCAAAGCTTTACACTCTGAACTCGAATCGCTGCTTCGTTTGCGTGTTCACACCGAGTGGGTGGAGAAGTGTTTTCACGCTTTAAAAGGAGAAGAAGAAGAAGGTATCAAAGACGACGAATGGTTCTTGTCGCGCACGTACGACCAGTTCATGTTCGCGGACGTGAACGTCGCCTGCCACGGCTCCACGGTTTTGGAGAAAGAGGATTTAGAAAACATGCACGAGACGATCGTGAAAGGTCGGTTCGTAATGCAAATAGACGAGCTCGTGGACGTCGGGAAACCGTTTGCAAGTCGGTACGAGAATAGTACTAAAAATGGTCCAAATTTACAGGCGAGGTGTTTAAAAATGAACGCGACGGATGGGAAGCGCAGATACGTGTTGTACGAGTATTCGGCGATACCGCAGTTGGACGCGGTGGAAACAAAGGCGGGGTGTAAAGTCGCCTTGATAGATCCGAAGGTCGTCAATGGGTGTTTGTACGTGGATAAGGAGAGGTTAGTCGTGTTGGGCGGGCAAGTGACGCGGTTGGAAGCGGCGAGACAGAGGATGTTGAAGAAGTGGAGGGAGCCGAATAGGCCGGAGGAGTTGACCGGCGAGAGCGCGAATAGGAGAGAGGCGTGCGAGAAAGTGGCGTGGGGGAGAAGCGGTGGCGCGGCGCAAAATCAGCAGCAACGAGAACAACAAGAACAAGAACAACGACGACGACAGGCGCCGCGAAATCCTCCTCCGCAGCAGCAGCAGCCGCCGCGACGGCATCGTCAACAAGAACAACATCAGCAAAATAGAAACGGAATCATAGAACTAGACTTGGACGATGACGATGACGACGACGCACCGGACGAAATTGAAGTTATTCCAAACACGCAACTTGACGAGGATAGCATGGAAATAGAAGTCGAGGAAGAAGAAGAAGAAGAAGAAGAGGAAGAAGAGGATGTGCAAGTCCCGCCGGGGGAGCGACCTTCGCGTCGCAAACGCGTCATTCTCTCTTCTTCCGAGGACCAAACGCAAACAACGCAAAGTAACAAAAACAACAACAAAACATCCGTCGATGCACCGACCACGGCGACAACAACAAACACCAACTCCACCAATCGAAGTTTATCCGCGTTTACGCAATCCGAGGAGTTCCGCATCGCCGTCGAGGTTCAAAAGAACGCTACCAATGGTCTCTGGTCGTACATATCTTGCATCAAACGCCTTCGCCGAGCTAAAGTTGGTAAACCTGACGATACGCGAACAATCGTGTTCAACTTGCTCGCGTGGATAACCCGCGTCGATTCCATCGCGCTCAAATCGAACGGCAAAGGCGGCTATAAATGGCGCGCAAAAATCCAGCTCCAAGATTCCACCCAATACCTCTCCGTATGGATCAAACACGACCATCTCGACCCGTTCACGGAATGTACCGTGGACCAATACGCGTCACTCTCCGAACCTGAACGCTTAAACGTCCAAAAAACGTTCCAGAAAAACTGCTTCCAATTCTGCGGCGTCGTCTTGGTCGAGGCTTTGAAATACGAGCGAGAAAACGAAGACATCCCGTCCATACTTTCCATCTTACACGACGGGAAGTTGAAGAAGAATCTGTTGACGGCGTTAGAGAACAGATGCGAGAAGACGCCGTTCGTTTAGTTCAGAGACAAAAGTCTTCTTCAAAGTCGACAAGTCGTCGCCAAAAGGCGGATGTAGTAGATACGCGCTTTAATATTCTTTAGGGGACACCAACACCAAACCACTCGATATTCTCTTCATTAGCTGCGCACAAACACAACAAAACACCATGGTTTCGGTCGGTTCTTCTCTCTTTGAGATTTCCGGTCTTTGGTTCCAGCTCTTCGCCATTCTCCCACTCGCGATTCTTTCTAAAATCAGTCTTCTCGTCGCGTCTCTTTTCATGTGTGTCGTTTCCGGCGTGGACGGAATGGATTCGATTCGACGGATGGTGTTGGACGCGATCGAACGCATCGTCAACCCGAGCGACTCTCGCGCGAGAAATAAGAAGACAACAAAGAAAGGAAAGAGAATAGGTAAAAGTGGGAAACGCGCAGGTGGTGGTAAAAACGGTGGATCGGACGACGAGGACGACGACGGGCCGTTTTTTACCGACCCGTCCATCTTACCCACGCGGTTCAAACACACGTGCAACGGAGACGTGGAGTTACAGTTGCGAAAATACGAACGACACGTCAATTTTAAAAACGAGGTGAATTTCGAGACGATTTTGTGTCGAGCGTGCCCGAACTACGCGAGTGTGAAAGAGAACTACGGCCACGCGTTCCACGGAGTCACGAAAACTGGTCACGTGTTACAATTAGAGCGACCGTCTGGGTGGCAAAAACTCGTCGACGCGATGAAAGCGAGAGGGTTCGAGAGCGATCCGACGACGCCGGTGAAAGAACACATCGCGTTCGTGACCACGTACGCGTTCGATAAAGTGGACACGAGACCGTGGCCGGATGGGAAGATCACTCGGATCGTCGATGTCTCCCAATTTAGCGCGGGAGAGTTGAATTTAGAAGTTTTGGGATTTCTGAGGCAAATGGCAAAGTTCGGAAGCGCGTTTTTATGCGAACGACACGGCAAAGTGTACTTGTGTAAACCAAGCCCGACGTTTAGGTTCGTCTACGCTTTAGTCGCCCCGTTAGCCTCGACGAAAACGTTAGATAACGTGTTCATTTTAGATAGCGTGGAAGAAATGCGCGCTAAGATAAGCGAAGAGATTGATTTGAAGCACGTGCCGAAAGAGTTTGGCGGCGATTGCGAGTGCCCGGGCGGATGTTGGTTCGGGCATCCCAGCGAGAAGGCTTTGAACGCGTTCGCGAGAAAGTTGAACGGGGAAGAGGAGGAGGAAGAAGAAGACGTGGTAAAAGAAAAGGACGACCAAGAGAAAACGACGGAGAATACTAATGGTGCTGCGAAAAACGCATCATCTCTGCCTGGCGTGTAATATTATTGGATTGGATTTCATTTTTTCGCGGCGGTCGGCGGCATCACAAATACTCCTTTCTTCTCCATCTCTCTCTCTTTTTTACTCTTCTCTTCGTACTCTTGAATCTCCTCCGGCGACCACCCGGCGTATACGTCACCATCCGGCGCCTCTTTCGCGACTAAAGCGGCAATCTCGTGCGGTTCCAACCCTTCGAACGGATCCGATTCTTCCTCCTCCTCGTCTTCGAGACTCCCGCCGCGTAAACTATCCGTCCTCGGATCGTACTCTCGATTCCCCACGAACGATCGTCCTTCCAGCGCTCGCGCCATCGCTCTTCTGTTTCTCTTCAACTTCATCTCTCTTTTTTCCGTCTCGTCTTTCTGTTCGAACTGTTCTCGCACTCGATTCGAGGCGATTAACAAGACGCAAAACGCAAAGACGAACCAATACAGTTTGTGCCACCACGGCGTGGGGCCTTCTTGGCGAGGCGAAGAAAGCACCGCGCGCTCCCACGGAAACATCATCCCGGCTAAAGGATTACTCGTGGATTCGTCCCCCGTCTTTTCTCCCCCCTTGTTGACCTCCTTCGTCTTTTTCTCGTCGTCTTTTGCGGCGGAAGAAAACGCGCGTCCCGTTGTTCCTTCAAAGTTTTGCATCATCTCGCGCCTCCATTTTCCCCTAAAACAACTTCCTTCTCGCAAAGCGAGATTTTGAAACGACGAAGAAGCGAAAGAGCTACTCATAATTCTACCACTATAACTACCACAACTACTACCACTCGCTCCTCCCGAGGACATCAGTCTCTGCCTTTTTAAAGCAAACTCGACCACCAAAGATGCGCATTTCTTGCCCCGAGACATTGTCTTTCGTTCGTTCTCGCGTTTTTTCAATTTCGTCGGCCTCCACAAAAAAAAAAGGTTTAGGGTTCTATTAAAACCCTAAACATTTTGTCTTCCATCTCTCTCTCTTTCCTTTGCCGCGGGGAATAAAATTCTCCCACAAAAAAGTATACACACACACGCGCGCGGTAACCAAGCTTTGACACGCGCGGAGGAGCGGAGAGCAGAGAGCAAAGGAGGATGACGATGAGAACAACAACAACAGAGGATGCGCCTTTGTTGTTGTCAGATACTACTGTGGCGTCTTCTGTTTCGTCGTCGTCGTTCGTTTCGATGATGCGCTTAAGAAATCACAACATTGGAAAGGTCTCCTCTGGCGCCGCGGTTGTTGTGTTCTCGCTTTTGCTCTTCTCCATACTGGCAGTGACGAAAACGGAGGACCATGAATTGAGCGGCAAAGGAAGACGCGGGCTGGTTATGCTCGGTGGTGGTCACCATACTCACCACAACCACGAAGGATCGTCGTCGTCGTTGACGTCGTCTGTATCGTCTGAGAAGAAACAGAAGACGAGAAAAGGCACGAAAACTCTGCACAAGCAGGAGGAGAAGCCGTCTTCAACGCTGCGCCTCGGGAAGAAGAAGCACAAGCAAACACACAAACGCGAGGAAAATCCAACGTGTCCGCAAACGTACATCCGAATTACGAACACGAACGTGAAAGATAACGGTGAATTTGAGGACGGGAGCGAGTTGGCGTACAAACTGGAATACGAAGAGTCCTCTCGAGAGTGCGAGGAAAAATGCAACGCGGAAGCCGCGTGCGTCGGCTTTGTGGATTACCAGGACACGTACCCAAAGTATTGCGAGTTTAAAACCGCCGTGGATGGGGACGATATGGAAGATTACATCGGGAGAGACTCGTATAAGAAGTTGGAGGTGACGTCTTATTACGTGCCGCATTTCAACAAGTGGGTGCCGGCGCACGAAAGCGACGACGAGGCTGCCGGGTACGAAAAGTTTGTCTACGAAGAATCCGCGGAGGAGTGCGAGGAGATTTGCACGGAATCGGAAACGTGCGAGGCGTACGTGGACTATAAGGAATCAAAGACGCCGTATTGCACGTTCAAGACGAAGGATTACGTACAATCGGTGTTGGATACGCCGGCGAAGGATTTGTACTCGAAGAAGATCTGCGTGCCCGGGCAGCCAGTCGGGAAGGAAGTTTTGGAGGAGTTTGAAGAGAAACCGGAAGAAGAGGAGGAAGAAGAGGAAGATTCATCAGATTCTGAAGAAGAAGAAGATGATGATGATGATGAAGAAGACGAAGACGCGCAACTCGCGGCGATGAAGAAAGAAGCCATCGAGAAGTTTTTGAAACACAAGAAAGAAACGAACGCGTTTAAAGAAGCCATCGCGGCGGCGAAAGCGAAGAACGCGAAGACTGCGAGCAGTTCTTCATCGACGAATGGTGGACACTCGAAGAAGCCAACGTGGGTGAAAGTCGTCGACGACGACGACGAAGAAGACAGCAACGGGGAGAATGAACCAAAAATCAAAGCGGTTTTGAGCGGCAAAAAGAAGAACAAAAACGAACAAGAAGAACAAATCGAGGACCTCTCCTCTTCGAGCAAATCGACAAAAAAATCCGCGCGATTGGCGCAATCCAAACTGACCAACTTCGGCGAAATCGCCAAAGAAAAAGCGAAGAAAGAGGAAGCGCTCGCGTACGCCAAGAAGTTGTTTGAGCACGAGAAGAAAGTCAAAGCTGAGCTCGCGGAGAAGGAAGCGCGAGAGGCGGCGGAGGCGAAAGCCGAGGCGGAACTAGAGGCTAAAAAAGCCGCAATCAAGGCAAAGAAAGAAGCCAAAGCGAAAGCGAAGAAAGAGGCGGAAGATAAAGCCGCGGCGGAAGAAAAAGCTAGATTGGAAGAGGAGGAAAAGAAACGGCTGGAAGAGGAAGAGTACAAGAAAAATTGGGCGTCCAGATGGATGGCGAACATCGAGGCGAGAACGGAAAAATTAGCCGCGAAGAAAGAGGAGAAGAAGATGAAAGAAACCAGCGCGTTAGGCGGTGGATTCAGAAATTTCGTCTCTAAAGTCTTGCCATTACGCACGTGGGAGAAGAGCACGCCGACGGCGTCGACGACGACGAACAACAACGTCGTCGAATCCGCCGCCTCGCAGCCGCAACAATTCCAACAACAGCAAAAGCAGGCTTTCTCGGCCGTCGCCGAGGTTCCGGATGGACGACCAACTCGCGACTTATCCGACGACGTCGCCATGCGAATGTCCAATCCATAAAAAAGGAACAGTATTATTACGTTTTATCTTCGCGAGCTATTGTTTTGTACATGTTATAATAGCCACATATCCGATGTTTAGTTAATACCTTACGATACTTTACGCTTGAATACGAGTTGCATTCCAAAGCGGACAGACAGTTATTTTTCTTCATTCTTTCTCCTCTCTTCTCTCTCTCTCTCTGCGGCACACGATGCGACTACTCCCTCGCATCAAACAATAACACGCTTAATAATGTTGTCTTCGTCTTCTCGAAAAGAAGAAACAATCATCGAAGACGACGTCCTCGCGGAACAACGACGCGAGTCCGTCGTGTCCACGTTCCTGGCGCAAAAGCGAGCGGATTTGCAAAAGCTGCGAGACTATTCCACCGATTTCCGAGGGCTGAGAGACATCCACTCGGCGAGACTGTTTCCGCTCTCCTCGTCGAACGAGTCCGTTGGCAAGTTTAGCGCGGATCTGGGATTGTTCTTTGACACGTTAGTGTCGATTGGCGTTTTGTGCGTCGTTTTGAGTTGTTTGACGTTGCACGAGATTGCGATTGACGTGGAAAAATCGAAACTCTCCGGCGAGTACAATGTGGAAGTTTTTCGGACGAGTTCGTCGACGTCGTCGTCGTCTTCATCGTCGTCGTACGAGTGTTGGAAAAGCTATTACTCGAACGCGGCGAATTTCGTGCTGCGCACGACGCCCGGGTCCAAGTGCGAAGACGCGAAAGCGAGGAGCTTTTACAACTGCCCGACGACGTGTAAATACACGGCGAGGGACGAGGCGGAGTACGACCAATTTTTTACGGGAACGATGACAGAGAGTGCGGTGTGCGATATGATTTTACCGTGCGAGTTTGTGGACGAGACCGTTACCCCCATGTGTTGCGAGGAAAGCGCTTCGCCAGAGCTCGACACGAAACCGTCCTTAGACGTGGGCGTTTTTATCGTCGAAATTTTAGTCGTGTTGGCGTGCACCATTTTTGACGCCGTATATCAAAAAGTGCAATCGGACAAGTTTTTAAAGTACGACATGGAAACGATGACGGTTGGAGATTATTCCGTGTTGGTCAGATTTCTGAATAAAGACGCCACGAGAGAGGAAGTCGGGGAGTTTTTTACCCACTACGGAGAGGTCGCGAATACAGTTTTGATGAAAAACGTTTGCAAGCTCGTGGAATGCGAAAGAGAACTGTGCCGTTTGCGCTTGAGTCGCGCGGAGATAGCGGCGAAGATGAATGCGAAAAAAGAGCCGCAGAAAGGGAGAGCGAAGAATTCTCCTCTAGGAAGATTTCTCTACAGACTGTTGATATTGCGAGGTAGACGAGCGACGGTGGAAAATTTAGTCGCGTTGGACGAGAGAATAGAACAAATGAGGGAGAAAATTCGCGAGATTGAGAAATCGAAAGTTTTAGAGGAAAACACCGGGCAAGCGATCGTTACGTTTAATTACGAGGTGAGCGCGTCGGCGTGCGTAGCTGATCATATTTCAGATGTAGAAGAGTGGTTCGTGCGAAAGCTTCGCAAGGAACCGGATGCGCCAAAGTTTCGAGGAACAACTGCAATTGTCGTCGAAAGAGCGCCGGAACCTTCCGACATTATCTGGAGAAACATGGGATTTAACACCAAAGGTGGTAACGACGATGGGAGTCACAATAGTTTGCTCAGGAATAGACACGTGCACGCGTTCTTCATCATGACTGGAAGTCTCGTTGCGTTTTGCCTCGCGCAATGGTACGCCGAACGGTGGAGGACGCAAATAAGGTTGGACATTCTCAAGAAAACCGCCTTGAGCGGCGGTGAAGTATCAATCTCAGATGCCGACCAGAACGTCTTGCAAGTGCTGAAAATCACGTCCGCGTTGACCATTTCGCTCATCAACGTCATCTTGACGCAAATCGCGAAGGCGGTCAACCACTACGAGCGCTACAAATCGCACTCCATGGCGAACACGATGTTATTGGGAAAATTAGTATTAGTACACGCGTTGAACACCTGTGCGATTCCGATTTTGGTGACGCCGTGTGGTAAGTCTGATGGCGATTGCGAATGGTACACGTCTGGTGGGTTAGTCGACCAAGCGTTTTATTTGCAATTGTTCAACATTTTTACGCCACATTTACTGATTTTAGGGCAATTCATCTTCTCGCCGGGGTACTTTGTGAGAAAATTTCTTGCGCCGTTTGCCAAGACGCAAGCGACGATGGATTATCTGTACTCGCCGCCAGATTTCCCGTTGGCGGAGATGTACGCGCAGTGTTGTAAAACGTTCGCGATGGCAAACTTATACGGTCAAGCGTTACCGATTGGCTATTTATTAGCGGTTGGCGCTTTCATTACGCAATATTGGGCAAACAAGTACACGACGCTACGAATCTCACGTAAACCGCCTAGATTGATGATGTCGTCCACGTATATGGTCTCCAGCGTGATTAAACTCACGACTTTAGCAAACATTTTGTTCGGATATTATTTTTTTTACCGAACAAATACGGATTCAAATTTAGGGACCGCTCGATTGTGGACGCTCTTGGCGATTTGGATCGCCGAGGCGGTCATGCCGACCAGATTCACTTTGGGTGTGGGGAAATACGCGGAACAGTTGAGTGAAGTGGCGAAAGGTAGGAAACAATTTGAGCAACGAGGCACGTTTGGGCAACCGTACGTGTCTCTATTGTGCATGGACGAGCAATCGACGATGTCGATATCCGAGGCGGAGACGAAATCCTCGGCGTCCACGCCACCTGTATCGCCGAGAAAACACTTCTTTCAAAGCGCGTTGGGGAGTTTTGCGTTTTCTCAGCGTCAGCGCCCGTCGTCTGACGAGCGTGACGACCAAAACGAGATGAGAGAGGTGGAAACCATTATTAGCGAAGCCGGCATCGATCTAGAGTCAGAGTTGATGGAAGAAGTTGAACACGTTTCGGAAGATAGCGATAGCGATGAAAAAGAAGAAGAAGAAGAAGAGCGACATGTCGCCTCAGATAGCGTAGAAGAAGGAAAAATAGAAACATCTGAACTGGAAGAACACGAGATACGACACAAACGACCGTCGGCGAGAGCTATTACCACAACCAGTCCCAGCGCCGCATCGGCGGACAAGAAACGTCTCGAAAAGAAACGCCGGGCGATTGCGAAGGTTTTATTGGATATGGAACGCGCCGCGTTATCGCCGCAATACGCCCCGGACGCTTTAGCCGTCATACCAAACTTGTCGCGAGATGACTTCGCGAGATATTTAAATTACCTTAGTTGCATTTCGCGATGTTCGGCGGACACGCTCGCGCATTCGGCTCGATTGGAGATGTATCATCCACCGGTTCCGAACGAGTTAGACGAGACCATCTTGTTCGATCTGTTCGTCAAAGAGTATCAACTATTTAACACCGTGTTGGAATCCAACAACGCGTTACTCCCCGGTCAGCGGCCTTGGTCGAACGCGGTGAAGACGATGAGAGCCGTTCGCGCTCTTCCCGAAATTGATTGGAAAGTAGAGATGCTGCGAAGGTACAAAGAGAGCCAGAAACGCGCCACGCCGAGTTGGAGAGAGTTTGATTGATACTACATATAAATACATACACGCGCAAAAAATACAACTTCCTATAACTGCACCGTCGCATCATTTTATCACGCTATTCATCGGCAAAAACCAACTCTCCGCCTTGGCTCTCGCCGCTTCATTCGCGTCCGCTCTCGCCTTCATCCGCTCTCGACTACAAATAGTCTCCGCTCTCAAAACGGAACTCCCGAACACTTTCGGCCGAAACTTTTCCGCCGCTCGCGCGATTCGTGCCTCTCGCTCCTCTTTTTCCTTCGCTTCTTTCGTTTTCATCTCGTACCTGTGCCTCGCAAAATCCATATCGCGTCGCCTTCTCGCCAGCGCTTCCAAAGGCGAACAGATTTTGTGAGAACTTTTACTCTTCATCGCTTCCAACGAAGAATTTCTCTCCCTCTCGGAATTCCTCCTTTTCCTCTCTTCTTCGCGCTCTGAAATTCGTGCCTTCCTCGCTTTTCGGTCTTTCCTCTCCTTTTCTTTCGCCGCCTTCGTTTGCTCCTGCTCTCTCTTCATCCTCGTTTCCTTCTCCTGTTTCGAATTCAATTCTTTTTCCCGGCGCCATTTTAAGACGTCGAGCTTTCGATTTTGATTTTGATTATTAAGAGATGAAGAAGAAGAAGAAGAAGAAGAAGAATGTAACAGAAGCGGTAACACTGGTTTCGACGAGGACGCGATGCGCTGTCGGCGTATGCGTTCGGCGAGCTGGGAGACGTATTCGTCTTCGATCATTTTAGTCTTGTTCAGTAAGCTGTTCAGTAGGGGAAATTTTAACGTTTGGCTGTCACACGAAAGTTTGAAAATTGATACAAAAGCCTTGAGGATGTCGAGAGAGCGCTCGAACATTCTAAAATCTTCTCTCTCAACTGCTACTCTTTTACAACGGTCGCACTGTTACTACTACTACTACTACTACTAC
>Ga0129327_10002076_pt1 | contig 11708 bp, 12 predicted proteins | sample CPBDNA_6_FD_111799 | JGI IMG/M metagenome (GOLD analysis project Ga0129327, IMG submission 111799) | Freshwater to marine salinity gradient microbial communities from Chesapeake Bay, USA - CPBay_Spr_31_0.8_DNA | ecosystem: Environmental > Aquatic > Marine > Coastal | place: USA: Chesapeake Bay...
ACAATTTTAACAAGTGCAAATTTAGCAGGTGCAGATTTAACAGATGCAACTTTAACAGGTGCAGATTTAACAGGTGCAACTTTAACAGGTGCAGATTTAACAGGTGCAATTTTAGAAGGTGCAGATTTAACAGATGCAACTTTAACAGGTGCAGATTTAACAGGTGCAACTTTAACAGGTGCAGATTTAACAGGTGCAATTTTAGAAGGTGCAAATTTAGCAGGTGCAAATTTAAGAAGTACAATTTTAACAAGTGCAAATTTAGCAGGTGCAGATTTAACAGATGCAACTTTAACAGGTGCAGATTTAACAGGTGCAGAATTAACAGGTGTTAAAAGTGGTAGTATTACCGGCACCGCCTCAGCGATGGCGGATAATTATACAATAACAGAAGGTTATATTGTAGGTCCAGGTGCAGATTTAGAAGGTGCAACTTTAGCAGGTGCAGATTTAACAGGTGTAATTTTAACAGGCGTAATTTTAACAGATGCAGATTTATCATATGCAGATTTAACAGGTGTAGATTTAACAGATACAACTTTAACAGGTGCAGATTTAACAGGTGCAACTTTAACAGGTGCAACTTTAACATATGCAAATTTAACAGGCGTAACTTTAACAGGTGCAGATCTCACCAATTCTAACGGAATAACACAAGCTGATGTGGATGCTGCCTATAATAATGGCGTTGCATCTGTCACACCTGACGATGGAATAACACAAGCTGATGTGGATGCTGCCTATGCGGCAGGCTTGGCAGTTCAGGCAGAACAAAATGAAATTCTGCTTAACCAGATTCAAACCATGTTGGCTAATGGGCATGTTATTCCTTCAACCCAAAGCTGTTTCAGAAAAGACACTTTATTAAAAACAGACCAAGGAACAATAAAAATTCAAAATGTTGTAGCAGGGTATCATACAATAAACAATAAAGAAATTAAGTGTGTAACAGCAGTATATAATTCAGATGGTATGATTGTTAAAATAGAAAAGGATTGTTTAGGTGAAAACAAACCAAGTAACACAATATATATGCAAAAAGACCATAAATTAATGATTAGTCCGTTTGAATTTAGTGCTTTGCTTACATCGGGTAAGATTCAGCTTGAGAAAAGCAGCAGTGATGAAATACTATACAACATACTTCTTGATAACCATGAAACAATGATGATTGAAAATATACAAGTTGAAACTCTTGACCCTAAGTTAGAAATATCTAAATATTTTATGGGTACCAGATCTGAAGAACATAAAGCATTAATAGAAAGTAATACGCCAAAAATGGTTTTTTGTTAAGAATTTTTAAGTAAAAAATAATATGAAACATACATATTATATTGTAAAGTGTTTATCAAGATATTTGAAACTAACACTTCTAATTTTATATTATTATACTCTAATGATTATAATATAAAATGAGTAAAATTGTTCCTTACATCTGTAAAAGCATAGGAGGCCCATTTTCTACAATTTTAATGATTACACAGCCGTTGCATTTATATATTAAATATCTGCTTATATCCACTAAACATTTAATGGTAGTCTGTTTATAAATAGATTACCATATACACACCCCGTTTACATCGCCCCAATTCCCATCAGGGTTGTAATATATTCCTTCCACCCGTGTTCGTCTTTTTACATTTTCAATTTCATGTAGAACAAAGCCTATTTTATCATCAATGATCATTTTCAGTACACCTAGATCTTTGTCGTGCTTAATATTAACAGGACTATTAAGATCGACAGTCATATGACGGATGATATGGTTTGGGCGACCAAGGCCAATACCGCTCCCCAAAAAAAGTACACATCGCGGTTCCGTTGTATGTTTTCCTTCTGGTCTATTTGCTTCATGATCCATCAACTGGAGCATGTTTAATAAATAGTTATTAGCACTTGTCATATTCAGTATTGCCATTAGGCACAGCAATGTTTTGTTCATCATTACGTACTTTATCCCACTAATGTATTAGTGGGGGGTAAAGTATTGATTTTTTGGATGGGGGTCGTCTATTTAGCAGTCGATTCCGCATTGTAATTAGGGTTCAACCGAATGATTTTTCATGATCACACATGTTCATTAGTTTCCTCCCGGTAATATAAATACATAAGATATTCTGCTGACCTTCACGTGCTTATATCCGCTAATATGATTAGTAGGCTGTTTACGCTTTTTATTTACCAGTTGCAACTTCCGTAAACTCTATCATAAGTTTGTCTTAGCATGTTATAATAGATACATTCCATAGCGCGGCGGTTGATTTTTCAATTTCAAAAACAGTTATAGCTATGTTCTTGTTAATAATTAGCTTCAACTGTCCAAGATTTTTATCGTAGGGCTTCATAATATAACTCCGAGTATTATGCCTCACGATTTTTAATTTTAATAAACCGTTCGTTGAGTCATTCGAGCTACATTCGCTCTCTTTTTTGCTTTTTGTTCGACCCTAAGCTGTTTTTTCACAGATATCAACTTCTGTGAAGCTGCATTGAGAATTGTATTGTGTGCAGCCGTTGCAGGCAATGAGTCCTTCGAATCCAAAAGATCTATAAGCGACCTTTTAGCTTCTTTTAGTAGCATCTCTCGTTTGGCATCTGTCATTGGGACACTATCAATGGCAGATCTGCTGTTACTATTTTGCAACGGTGGTAGAGCATTGCTCGTGTTTAAATAAATATCATCGGGCTCAGCTTCGACAGCAGACATACCACGTACAGGGTCCGCTCCATCGCTTAAACACCAACTATTATTCGAACGCTGGAGGCGTGGCAAAGTTGGCTGGCATACACTCCATGGTAGGGGCACTGACCGGCACCCTTCGCCATGCCAACTAGTATTATTTGTTTTAAATGTACCGGAGTCATCTTCCGGTACATTAATAGTTTGGGGTCGCGGCTTTCCACGGTTCGAAGAAGGATGGTTATAATCTATATGTTTTGCTTTTGTCATACTAATTTTTTTAGTATGACAAAAGCAAAAAATCAATTTATATTTACATACTCTGAATTGTTCGGGTTTGGTTTTTCCGTGCATTGTCCCGGTCTTATTTCATTGTGTATATAAAATATACACAATGAAATATAAAATTTAAACTTTTAAAAAATATTATAAAAATATGATAAATCACCAACGTATGTCTTCAACCTTATCTGTATCAAAAGAAGCTAATTTAGATTGTGTAAAAATGGCTAAATTATTAGCGAAGCACAATATATATACATCAATCAGTGCTAATATTTCTACACTACCACATCCTGTAAAGGGTATTACATTAGAATATGGATGTAGATTGCGTCAATCTACATCAACAAAAGACGAAATACAAAATATTTGGACTATATTACAAGAAAAATACAAGTTTAAATGTGCACATTTGAAGGTCGGAAATATTTATGATGGGTGTGTGCTTGACTATTTACGACCGTCATTGTGTTGAGAAAAGTAAATACACGTAAAATTTAATAATATTACATTTAGAAATGGATGTATGTGTTTTAGAGTAAATGATTTTTTGTAAAGGGGTTAGCTGGTCTGTAATTGATTTTTAATTTATCAAATTATATATAAATAATATAAAATGACTTCTAATTTAAATTTATTTACTTATATTTTTATTTTTTGTTCGCAATTAGACAATTTTTTTCATAACTTTAATTTTTTTGTTTTTTTTGTTTTGAACTATTTAGGTTACAGAGTTTATCAAATATCTTCCAAAGATAAAAAGAATATTCTTTTCAAAAAGATCACGAATCATCAGTATATTTCTAATAAATACGATGAAAATAACGAACCGATCGGGATTATAATCCACAAAAGTGTAATTCCACATTTTATCATTTTAAATCGTATTCGTCATCAAGAAGTCATCACTATTATTTGCTTGCAAATATTTTACAAAGAATTAAGCGATGAAATTAAAACTAAAGAGCGTATTGACCTTGACGACGATTATGTTCCTTATAAAAAAACCACCACACCCTGTTCTAATATAACTTATATTACAAAGCGTGGTGAATATGGCTATTTTGAATATGGAACGCGTATTGTCAATCTTGAGAGTATGACAAATCACAAAACACTCGCATTTTATAATACTCAGAAACAATTATTTCGCACCATTATGAATTTTTATAAGAATAATCATTTCTGCAAAGTTTTCTTGAGCGGCCAGCCAGGTTGCGGCAAAACATTTTTTGCGTATTTAATGGCCCAAAAACTAGATTGTTATTTATGCGATGTGTATAAAGGTAATGAACCTTCTAGTAATTTTAATGAGATTTATACACGAACAAGAGTTTCAAGTGAAAAGCCAATGATTGTTATTTTTGATGAGGTTGATATTATGATTTCCGAAATCCATAATAATGTTAATACAGAACATAAAAAATACAATAAGGAAATACACGACAAAACATCCTGGAACTCATTTATGGATAAGATTGAATATGGTATGTTTCCGTATGTAATTATTCTGATGACTTCAAATAAAATTCGTAAAGATATTAATAAATACGACATTTCTTATTTGAGAGATGGCCGGGTAAATGTTGTGTGCGAATGGGTATAAATTAGCAAAGAACAAAGACGGCAAAAACATCAGCTACACTTTTAGAGATTTTGAATTGGGTGTTAGTCGCGGGTGGTAAATACCAGTACCTGGCATGAATTAAAAATAATACGAAAACCTGTATATTATTTTGCAAAGTGATGGGTTTGTAATTGGTTTTAAAATTTACATTGACATAAATGTGCTTTTTATATACGCACTTGAATTAAAAACCATTTTTGCTAATGTAAAATTTAACAATTAATTTTAAGTGTATAATATAAATATGTACAGACGATTACAAAATACTTGGACAGTTAGAGAGGATTTTTCCTATGAAATTAATATAATTATTAAGATTAACGAGAAAAAAAATTCTTGTACCTGGGTGGGTCGGGTGTATCATTTTTATCACTTTTATCACGGTTTTTTGATGTTACTATATTCTTATCTTTATAAAAATAATCTTTTAGGAAAACAAATTAATTTATATCAAATGTCCAATTGCAGGGCAGGGCCGCTTACACATATTTTAGAAGGAGAAATACCAAATTTGAAGGTATATGATTATGAGTTAGACTATAAAAATATAAATAAAAATATAAATACAATAACATTATCTGGATTTTGGAAAGATTATGGTTATAAGATACCCGACAATAATACAGTACATTCTGCAGAAGTAATAAAAGTGTGGAATGAACGTCCTACTGCAATAAAGATTAATAATGTAAAAAATAATATACCGAAAATTTTATTTATAAAAAGAGGTGTACTACCGCATGAAGACTACACCAAACACAGTATAGACATTGTTGTTCATAATGGGACAGAAAGAAGAAGTATTATAAATAATGAAGAAATTGAAAACAAATTGATAGAAGAAGGTTACGATCTAAAATCTGAAATATTTGAAGATAAAACATTTAGAGAGCAACAGAAAAGCTTAGAAAATATTGATATATTAATAGCACAACATGGTGCAGCTCTTGTACATTTATATGATGTTAAAAGAAAGATAATTGTAATAGAATTACCACCTAGACTAACTACGGGATTTGAAGCAATTTCTAAATTCAAAAAATTTAAATATATACCAGGAGATTCTTTGCAAAAAAATGATGATAAATTTCATGTTGAAATCGATGTTGATGTGCTTGCACTTGTTATTAAAAATGCATTATAAGCCCATCGGCCCCTTTACAAAAATAATATGAAATTTTATGAGAGTTTTCATACTAAATCCAATAGACTTGTCCAAGTTTCTTTACATTATTCTAAATGTCCACAATGCTTCTTCCATAATTCATATTCGTCTTTAAAAATATTTTTATCTTTTTTAAGTTCTTCTTTCAATTTTATATATTTATCGGTATATGTATTGTTTGTATGTATTGTTTCCAATTCATCATCCCATTTATCAGACCCAAGCGTATGTTCTTTGAATTTCTTGTAATCATTACCTATATCTTCGTAGCATAAATATTTTATATTCTTAATAGGATTACCTTGTTTAGTAGTCAAATGATCTAGTGTACTTTTACCACTCTTAAATTTATCCTTTCGGTGATAGTTATTAAACGACGCATGCCTATCATATGGATTTCTCAACACTATATAATATGGCGTTTTCCCGTCATTTTCTGAATCATCAATTGTCTGGGCATGTCCTAGACATAATACTCCATTTTTTTCTGTATTATAATCACACCCGTGAGTACCATCTTTTTCTTCACCATGTTTTTTGTCAACACCGCCTGGGCATTTGCACCCAATTGACATTCTAATACTTGCACCTCCGGTTTTCTGAACATGCCTAAACATAGCGTTATAATCTTCTCGAACCCAAGTTTCTTTTAGCCTGCTATAGCTCATTTTTATATTAACAATATTTTAATATATATATTACCGCGTCAATCTTAAAAAACTGTAACATTTAATTACAAAAATAATATGGAATTTTATATTATTTTTGAAATATTTTCTGATGAATTAATCCAATTTTTTACTATTGTTTTGCCTTTTATACATTTCTAATTCAATAGTAGATGTTTGAAATTTTGTATACAAAATTTGGACCTTGTGACATAATTCCTTATTTTCGCTGTTTAATTTATTTATAATTTCTCTTTGGTTTTTAATTAACTCAGTTTTTTCGTAATTATCTGCTAAAATATTACCTTTGTTTGAGTTTTGCTCACAAACCCATGCTTTGTGTGTTTTGCATTTAATATGACCTGCCATTGTCTTTCTTGTAAAAGATTTATCAATTCGCGTACCACATGGACAAGTTACTCGAGTTTTAATATAACTTATACTATCATAAAAATTACCATCATCATCTGTTGATAATTGATACACATCTGGTGTTAGTACAACTTCCATATTTAATAGTAACTCGTTATCCATTTAATAAAAATCAATTGTAAACAAACACACCAACCCTTTTACAAAAAATAATATATTAAGATTTTCTGTAAAATACATTATGGTGATTTAGGCCAATAGAAATACGGGTTTGACTGAATATTTTTTTTTCGCAGTCCATAACCACCATCAAGTTTTGATGGGTATGGTTCTATTTTAGTTGGAGTCCAATTACCAACATAATACCACTCAAGTTCTTGTCTATATGTTTTTTTATTTAACCGAACTTCTCTTCTCCATTCAGACAAATCTATTTTATTATATTTAAGCACCCATTCGTTTTGGTATTTGCCTAGTTTTATATCGTCCATTTTATAAAAGTATCTACTTCTATAAACAAACACACCAACCCTTTTACAAAAAGTAATATATAATTTTATATATAATGACCTCTAACATGTTTTGTTGCGTAACATGAATTTATATAATGACCTTTTCGACCACATCGGTAACAAACAATATTATTTTTTCTATACTTTCGACAAGTGCATATTTTTTCTTCTAATTCGCATTCATCACATATTTCAGGATCATTTTGAATAACATATATTAACCCGTCTATAAAAGTTTCATAATCAATACCATCTATGTATTCACCAATAGTATATTCTAAATCACATCCATTTATTGTTTGGCACAATCCATGTATATTTGTTAGGCGTAAATCGCCCCAACTTTCTCTATCTAACTTTTCTAATATTTCCAGTATTTCTTCGCCGCTCAATTTACTACACTTTGTAATATCTTTTTTCTTACATTTTTTTATAAATTCTGGCTTAAACCAACTTTGCAAATCATCTTCACTATCACACTCCTCTTCGCTACAGGATTCACAATCTTCTGCAAAATGTCCTGGTTTCCCACACGAATAACATTTATTGTTTGTTCCATTACTCATTTTTTCCAAAATATTTATAGTAGATTTATCTAATTTTACCGACACAAAAGAACCCCCTCTAACATTATTAATACCATATTTATCCATATATTGTCTAGTTATTTTGTCTTCGTCATAATCATCGCAATCAGGTTTAAGTTCTATTAACCTAATTGGCTTGTATATTTTTGTCCATTCCGAACCATCTGAATTAACGTGATTTTTTAATCTGAAATCTGGGTTATTTGTTTTCCCAATATAATATTTTCCGTTTCTTAATTCAAGTACATATATAAAAACCATACTTTATTATGAATAGTTTGATAATTCAAAAAATCAATTTCTAAACAAACCTACCATCCCCTTTACAAAATAATATGTTAGTTTTCATATTATTTTTAATAATTCTTTTAGCTAGGGTTTGTGATTTTCTTTATCTTGCCAAGTACCGGGTTTTACCCTTTTATTCTGTATTTAAATGATTAAATGAACATATAAATGACTAATTATTTGATAGCAATAATATTAATTTATATTTATATATGTATAACAAGAAATTATGACAATTATTCTTTAGTACCAATAATATATAAAACAATAGATATATTTTATAAAAAAAGAGTTGGTAAAAGATGGTGTAATATATGTAACAGTAATCAAATACATGGTGTATTTGGTAAAGATTTACGACCCAAAACACTATGTTATAGTTGTAATTCACTCACAAGAAATCAAGAAATGATAAAAACCATAATAGAAACGATTTCACCTAAAAAGCATCCTAATATATTATATTTTGCGGGAAATACTCATATAAAAAAATGTCTAGAATCTAAAGGTTATAAAGTTACGTTATCAAGATACCATATCAAAGAAGAAAGAATCGATATGACTAATATTAAAATGAATAAAAAATTTGATGTAGTTGTTTCTGAACATGTCATGGAACATATAACAAATGATATTTTAGCTTATAAATCCGTGTATAACGTTTTGAATAAGGGAGGGTATTATTTTGTTTCTTTTCCAATAAATATAAATAAGGAAAAGACAGATGAAACAAAAAGGAATATAATTGGAAGGATAAAAAATTATGGGCAACATGATCATGTAAGAATTTATGGAACAGATGTTTTAGATAGAATAAAAGATATTGGTTTTTACATTACACTAGTATCGCCGAAACCATTTGGTAATTATGATCAATATATTAAAGATAATACATTTTGTTTGATATTGAAAAAATAAAATGTGATTTTAATTTTAATTTACTTAACAAAAAACCATTTTTTCTGTATTATTTTCTATTAATGCTTTGTGTTCCTTAGTTCTGTCACCCATAAAATATTTAGATATTTCTAAGTCGGGGTTAAGGGTCTCGACTTGTATATTTTCAACCATCATTGTTTCATGGTTTTCAAGAAGTACATTGTATAGTAATTCGTCGCTGCTACTTGATTCAAACTGAATCTTTCCCGATGTTAATAATGCCGAAAATTCAAACGGGCTTATCATCAACTTGTGGTCTTTTTGCATATATATTGTGTTACTCGGTTTGTTTTCACCCAAACAATCCTTTTCTATTTTTACAACCATACCATCTGAATTATAAACCGATGTTATACACTTGATTTCTTTATCATTTATTGTATGATATTCTGGTTTAATATTTTGAATTTCTACTGTTTCCTGATCTGTTAAAACCATTGTTCCTTTTCTAAAGCAACTTTGTGTGGCTGGTGGTGTTAATGTTTCATATGTTGTACTTATTGATTGTCCACTTTTGAATTTTACACAAAAGCTTTGAACATTTATTTGTAAACTAGTTGCTGTTGAATCCGTACTTAAATATAGAAGCATGATTCCTGAACTTGATGTTATCCAATCAGCTAATGTTGTACCACTATTATCTGCATATATTGTTCCTGCATCTTCTGGATTTAATACAAAAGTTCCAACACCATTTGATGCTACTGATGTTGCTGGTAACATTAATGAAAATCTATGTCCATACCAACTTCCTGATCCTTCTCCTGGATTTGTATATAAATTAACAAATAACATTGGATTTCCATTTCCATAATTTTCTGGATTTACTATATTTACTTGAAACTCAAATTGTTCAATATTTCTTGGATTTGCACTTACATTTATATTTGGATTTGACCCTACAGGATTATTACTTGCTGGGTGCGTACTTAATAAAGGACTATAAAATTTAGAACCACCACCTCCTGTATATAACCAACCAGATAATGTTTGTTGTAAATTTACACTATTTGGTGAATTAAATAGATGAATAGCTCTTGTATCCCAATCTGTCTCAAAACTACTTGTTACAATTCCGTTTATTGTAGAATTGTCTGCCATTTTATTTTAATACAATATTTTATTTTTTTTTAGTCATAAAACCTCCTTAGTTTCATCGCCAAATAATTCTCCGATAGATAAGATAAGTATTAAACATGTGATAAAACCCAAGTCATCTAATGTAAAATTTTAATTTTATTACAAGACTCTGTGTAAAATAGTTAGATATGAGTATGAACACCCAAACTGGTAACAAGTAATTGTGCTCCTTTCTTTAAAATGAACCAGAGTAAAACTGTTGAAACCCTCGGACAATTTTAAAAGCCTGTTAATGTTTTTGCAACTTTGAAGTTTTAATGGCCTGATCGAATATTTTATTAATAGTTTGGTAACGCAAAGAATCTCGAAGAACATCCAAAACCTGTTTTGCTCCTTGTGTATTGGGTGAGGTATCATTTTCAAGAATTTTGTTATATACGTCAACAATTTCCTTAAATTTTTTTCTTTGTGGACTTGCATCAAAATCAGCTTCATTTAATTCATATAAATCGATACCAAAAATATTGTTCTTTTTTATTTCTTTATTTATGTCTTCCCATTTACTGATTACACCTTCACCAACTGCATTGATTTTTTCTTTGCCGCCTTTATTATTAGACCAATCACTTAAAGCGTCTGAATATTGTTTTTGAACATTGTTACATAATCTTGGGTTGTAATTTAGCCCAGGCGTAACTTGAAAAATATCTTGATTTAAAACAGTAAGAAATTCTGGATAGTTATCGGCGCACTGTTTCAACCATAATTCTACTATGCCACATTTTAGTATAAATGAACCGATACTATTTGGAATTAGAGCAGTTGACCAGTCAATATTTAGCCCGGGCTGAAGAGATACTATATCGGTTCCATCTAGAATATGTGGAATGGACTTTTCCGCCACGCCAAGGGAATGAATCATTAAATTTTTAATGGCGGTTTCACCTTCTGTGTTAATTTCTCTTGCAGCCATAGTAATTCCGTAAAAGGGGTAGCAAACATCTGGGGTGAGTGAATTTGCGCCACTTGAATAGTAAAACGGAAGATATTCAAGTGGATTTCCTTGCAAATCTATATAATCTTTTTGTAAACGGACTAAGCAAAATGTTCTAGGAAGAACATTTTGTTCAAGACTGGTGCCTCCTATTGTACCTAATATTTGAATATCATCGTCATTTAAAGTTATTTGAATATCATCGTCATTTGAAGTTGTTTGTTGACGTCTTTTTAGAAGTTTCTCTGCTCTGCTCTGTTTTTGCCGAGTCTGTGACAAGTTTCGCCGTCCGGAGAGCGCAGGATTGTCGAGCGCAGGATTGGAGACTATTTCTCCTTTTCCTTCAGAAGTAGATGTTTTTTTTCTAGATTTTGTTTTCGGCGATTTACGTTTTGACTTACGCTTGGATATTTTAGGGGACTTGCGTTTGCGTTTTGACTTACGCTTGGATATTTTAGGGGACTTGCGTTTGCGTTTTGACTTACGCTTGGATATTTTAGGGGACTTGCGT
>Ga0129327_10002080_pt1 | contig 11685 bp, 8 predicted proteins | sample CPBDNA_6_FD_111799 | JGI IMG/M metagenome (GOLD analysis project Ga0129327, IMG submission 111799) | Freshwater to marine salinity gradient microbial communities from Chesapeake Bay, USA - CPBay_Spr_31_0.8_DNA | ecosystem: Environmental > Aquatic > Marine > Coastal | place: USA: Chesapeake Bay...
ATTATTCAAAGAGTTGAGTGGTGAAGAACGCCAAAAAGCAGATCGACTTGCCGATGCATACCGCTTGATCAACGATCCACCACGGGGCATGGACTTGACGTTCGTTACAGATTATGTGTGGTCCAATCGCACCATCCCTGTTTTGATCTACGACGAGAATGATCGGCTATTGTATGATTTGAATGTGCCACAAACAACGGACCGCGACTCTCTAAAGTTTGCGATGCTTGCTCACAATGAGCCGATCGTGTTTGAAGACGTTGGTCATACCGTTTACTGGAATGAAAGTGTTCGTTTTAGTGAGCTCAAAGAGGTCATGCAGGACCTCATCAATTCGTTTATTTCGGAAACGGTGATCAACAGCGCGTCTGTTCCGGTTGTCATGACGGATAGCACGAGAACGGCGGTCTTGCGGTATCAGCGTGTGGACAGCGCTACGGTTGCAGACCCTGTCCGATTGCAACGTTTGCTTCGCGACATGTCTGATGGCAACGAACCGATTGCAGTGGACCTCCCTGAGGCCGGAAGACACTACATCTACTTTGCTGATTCGGTTGTGTTGACTCAATTACGTTATTACCCGTTGGTTCAACTGGTTTTGATTGCTGTTTTCCTGCTCGTGGCTTATTTGATTTTTAGCAGCTTTAGGCGCGCTGAACAAGACCAAGTTTGGGTGGGAATGGCCAAGGAGACGGCGCATCAATTGGGGACACCGCTGAGCTCTCTCATGGCGTGGGTAGGGCTTTTGGAGGAGGATGGTGTCCGGAAAGACTATCTCTCGGAGATGAATCGGGACATTTTACGGCTCAACACCGTAGTCGACCGCTTCAGTAAGATCGGGTCCAAACCCATTTTGAAGGAACACAACATTTCAGAAGCCATCCAGTCCACCGTAAACTACATGCGTCCTCGGGTCTCTAAACATGTGGAGATGACGTTTGAAACGGAACATCCTGAGGCAAGAACTTACTTGAGTCCGCCTCTTTTCAGTTGGGTGCTCGAAAACCTGATACGCAATGCCGTGGATGCCATGGATGGAAAAGGTCGGATTGAGTTGCGTGTTGTTCAAACCCCTGACAACATTCAAGTGACGATTTCAGACAGCGGAAAAGGCATTCCAAAAAACCTAAGAAAGGAAGTCTTTGAACCGGGGTACACCACAAAGTCAAGAGGCTGGGGACTCGGATTGTCCCTGTGCAAGCGGATCATTGAAGAGTATCACGGTGGCAAGATTAGTGTGGTAGAAGAGCGCAAAAGTGCGATTGAGTGGAGTACGGTATTTAAAATATCCTTGGATTGATGAGAGATGATGAAGGCATTGGACGGCAATAACTTCACCCCCGCACTTTTCTTACCCTCAGCGCCTTAGGAGTGACCTCAAGGTACTCATCATCGCCAATCCACTCCATGTATTCTTCCAAAGAAAGTTTTCGGGGTGGAGCAATGTTGAGGCTTTTGTCGGTACCTGACGATCGCATGTTGTTGAGCTGCTTTCCACGAACGAGGTTCAATTCCATGTCGTTGTCGCGTGAACTTTCGCCGATAACTTGGCCTGCGTAGATGTCCTGTCCTGAATCGATGAAGAACGTTCCGCGGTCCTGTAGACGGTCAATTTCGAAGGCACGTGATTGACCTGCTTCTTTACTGACCAAGGAGCCGAGGGAGCGCGAAGCGAGTTCTCCAGCAAACGGCTCATAGCCATCAAAGCGGTGAGTCATTACAGCTTCTCCAGATGTAGCGGTCAAGACTTGGTTCCGCAAACCGATGAGCCCGCGGGAGGGAATTCGGTATTCCATGTGCTGCAACGCGCCTTTGGCCTCCATGACTTGGAGCATTCCCTTGCGCTTCATTACCAGCTCCGTTGCCTTGCTTGCTACTTCGCCGGGTACATCGATGACGAGATGCTCAAACGGCTCATGTTTGACACCGTCAACCTCTTTGAACAGCACTTGAGGCTTTCCAATTTGCATTTCATATCCTTCACGACGCATGGTCTCGATCAGCACGGACAAATGCAGAATGCCACGTCCGTATACAGTCCACTTGTCTTCGCTGTCCGTCGGCTCGACGCGAAGCGCTAAGTTCTTCTGCAATTCTGCGTCCAGTCGTTCGCGGATGTGCCGGCTGGTCAACAAATTCCCGTCACGTCCAAGGAAAGGGGATGTATTGATCGTGAAGAGCAACGACATGGTTGGCTCATCAACTGCGATGCGCTCCATGACCTCAGGGTTTTCGAGGTCGCTGATGGTGTCGCCGATTTCGAAGCCATCCATTCCTGTGATGGCACAGAGATCTCCGCTTCGCACGTGGTCCACCTTTTCTTTGCCCAAACCCTCAAAAACAAACAATTCCTTGGCCCTTGCCTTGCGATTCCCGTCTTTGGTGCACAACGCATAATCCTGGTTCGCATGAAGGTCGCCGCGGAACAAACGCCCAATCGCAATACGACCGGTGTACTTTGAGTAATCAAGGGATGTGATTTGAAGCAACGGAGTTCCTTCGCGGTACGGCGCCTCAGGCACGTGCTCGAGGATGACATCCAGCAAATGCGTTATATCGGTGGTAGGTTTTTCCCAATTAGGACCCATCCATCCCATTTTGGCCGAACCGTAGACCGTTGGGAAGTCCAATTGCTCTTCGGTGGCATCCAAGGTGAACATCAAGTCAAAAACCTGCTCTTGTGCAATGTCAGGTGTACAATTCTCCTTGTCGACTTTGTTTACCACTAGAATCGGCTTCAGCCCTAACTCGATGGCTTTTCCGAGCACAAATCTAGTTTGTGGCATGGGCCCTTCGAAAGCATCAACAACCAACAAAACGGCATCGGCCATTTTCAACACACGCTCTACTTCACCTCCAAAATCGGCGTGACCAGGGGTGTCAAGGATATTAATTTTGACACCTTTCCAATTTGCGGAAACATTTTTTGAGAGAATCGTAATGCCGCGTTCACGTTCGAGATCGTTGTTATCAAGAATGAGTTGACCGGTTTCTTTCCGAGGATCAACGGCTTGACACTGATGAATGATGTTGTCTACAAGCGTAGTTTTTCCGTGGTCAACGTGTGCGATGATCGCAATGTTTCGGATGCCTTTCATGGGTGTCTTGCGAAGGGGTAAACGTTTCGCCGCGCGAAGAACGTGCAGATAATTGCAGATTGCTACGAATCCTTTACTATTTTTGTCGACCCTTGCCCGGATGGCGGAACTGGTAGACGCGCACGACTCAAACTCGTGTTCCGAAAGGAGTGTGGGTTCGATTCCCACTCCGGGTACAAACAACGTAAAGCGCTTCCCTTGTGGAGGCGCTTTTCTTTTGAAGGGCTTTTAGGACTGTGAATCAATAAATTCGGGGTTCCATGTCGGTATATTTGAGACCAACTCTTTAAAGCACAAGCCATGATTCGTTCCATAGCCCCCATTCTTCTTTTCCTTCCAGTGGCCTTGAGTGCTCAATTGATGTCGCCACCGATTGAAGCGGGTGAATCGACAATACGGATGCTTGGAGCTTATGCGGTCATTGAGGACACGGGAACCTCTAATCAGAATTGGGACTTCAGTGCGCTGGTGCCTGAGCAGTCGCTTGGGTTTAGCATTGGTGATGCAGCGAGCTCTTCATTGGGCAAGTCCTTTCCCAACGCCACCTATGTAATAGACGATGGAGATGAGGATACATACTATTCTTTTGATGATAATGCCGCGTTCCATGGGGGTACCGATGGTACTTTGGTTGTGATCTATTCCGACCCTGCTGTTGCTTTGCCGTATCCTTTTGCTGTGGGAGAATCGTGGCAAGACACGTATCTCGCAGAATTCGGGGCGGCGGGAATTACCATTTACAGAACGGGATCAATCGTGTCCGAATGCCTGTCATCCGGTTCATTGACATTACCAGGCGGAGAAGTGTATGAGGATGTGTATCACATTCATTCAACAGAAGTGCTTTTGGACTCGACTTTCGCGGGAACATTGGAACTCACTATTGAATTGGACGGTTTAATATCGAGCGATTACGCCTTTGCACTTATGGGAGCGGTGCAAGTCTCGACCTACGATGTTCCGGTTGGTGGCACTCCGGTCTCGAATTCTTATGACTACAGCATATGGATGGATAGCTATGTGCTCGGAATAGAAGAGGTTACTTCATTGCCGACATGGGGCATGATGCCCAACCCTGCTTCAGACGCCGTTACCTTTTTTCGAAGCACTGGATTGTCTTCAGAAACCATTGAAGTGGTGTCGATGGACGGTACGCTCGTGATGCAAAGTCAATTCACATTTGGCCAACCATCCTTGAATATGGATGTCAGCGGACTCGCAGAAGGTGTTTATCTGGTGCGCTCAAGCCGCACAGAACAAGCTCAACGCCTGGTGATCGCGCATTGAGTTAGTAGGCCCGTTCGCTCCGGCCTTCCATGTAATACACAAACGCCCGGTTTACGACTTTGTGACCGCCTGGTGTCGGAAAATCACCGGTGAAGTACCAGTCACCGGTGTGATCAGGGCAAGAGGCATGGAGTCCTTCAATGCTTTGATAGACGATTTTGACTTCCGCTTTCATCCCTACCGGTGTCAGCAGCAATGAAATTTCCTCACTGATTTCTTCGGGAGTGAAGGGGTCGTAAACCGCTTTGACCTGGTTGACGTTGTCTTCTTTCGGTAATTCAACCTGTGCTTTGCATGCAGCAAGGGTTTCCGTTAGAATGTGTTCCAACCCACGTTTCTTAATCAAGCTAACAGCTGCTTGGAAAGCAATGAAGTCACCCATCCGGGCCATGTCAATGCCATAGCAATCGGGGTATCGGATTTGCGGAGCGCTGGACGCGACGACGATGCGTTTTGGTCCCAAGCGATCTAAGATCCTCAGAATGGATTTTTTCAGCGTGGTTCCACGAACGATGCTGTCATCAATCACAACCAAATTATCAACTCCCGCTTCAACAGTGCCATAAGCGATGTCATAAACGTGCGCCACCAGGTCATCGCGGTTGGCATCCTCTGTAATGAACGTGCGCAACTTCGCATCCTTGATGGCGACCTTTTCGATGCGCATGCGTTCACTCAGGATGTCTTGGATTTCTCCAGGATTCGGATTTGAACCCAACCCAATGATGCGCGCAATCTTGGCTTGGTTGAGGTAGTCCTCCATTCCCTTGATGAGGCCATAGAATGAAACTTCAGCGGTGTTTGGAATGAAACTGGTGACGGTATGTTCTAGATCGTGTTCCACAGCCTCCAAAATCTTCGGGACCAAATACCGTCCCAAAGCCTTGCGCTCGTTGTAAATGGATGCGTCGTTTCCTCGGCTGAAATAAATCCGCTCAAAACTGCACGATTTCTGCTCGCCCGGTTGTTTCACCTGAGGCATGGAAACAGAACCGTCACGCTTGATAATCAACGCATGTCCAGGGGCGACCTCTTGGATCTGATCTGCTGACAAGTTAAAAGCTGTTTGGATGACTGGGCGCTCACTGGCCACCACGACAACCTCATCATCTTCAAACCAGAACGCAGGTCGAATTCCATTGGGGTCGCGCATGACAAAGGCATCGCCATGTCCAATGAGACCGCACATGACATACCCGCCATCCAATGAATTGGCCGCATGTGTAAGTATTTTCTGAACATCAAGCGACTCGCCAATGCGTGCGCTGATCTCGCGATGATCGTCAATACCGTCCTTCTTTAGCTTGTCAAAAAGCTGTTGATTTTCCTCATCGAGGAAGTGACCAATGCGCTCCAAAATGGTCACCGTATCCGCTTCCTCCTTCGGGTGTTGTCCCAACGCGACAAGCTTTTGGAAAAGCTCATCTGTATTGGTCATGTTGAAGTTGCCGGCCACCACCAAGTTTCGTGTCCTCCAGTTATTTTGACGGAGAAAAGGGTGGCAGTTCTCCACTTCGTTTTTTCCATAGGTGCCGTAACGCAGATGCGCTAAAAACAATTCCCCGGTAAAGGCAAACTCGCGTTGTAGGAATTCAGCGTCTTGGAGTTGTTCGGTGGTCAAGCCCTCAAATCGAGGCATAATGCGCGAAAACACATCATGAATAGGGCGGGAGTCTACGGAACGGACCCGCGAGATGTACCGGCTTCCAGCGGGGACATCCAATTTGATGTTGGCCAATCCCGCTCCATCTTGACCTCGGTTGTGCTGCTTTTCCATAAGCAGGTACATCTTATTGAGACCGTAAAAGGCGGTGCCATACTTGTCAATGTAATGCTGCAAAGGCTTCTTAAGCCGCATCATTGCGATGCCACATTCGTGCTGAAGGAAATCACTCATGGAATGCGAAAAAAGAGGTCTTGGTGGATGATGAGTGCCAAATTTAGTGCGCGGAGCAGCACGGTGCGCCTCAACGCTTGTATTTCGTTTTCCAAGATCGATTTCCTTGCAATCCGCCACTGTGAAGCATCAAGATTCGAGCACCTCGAGATAAAAATGCGGGACGGTTGACCAGGTCCATTTCCAATCGCCGCTTCAGTGCGAGCACAAGTTTTCCGGTATACACGGCATCCAATTCAATGTGTGTTTCGTCTTCCCAGGCGTTCATGCATGCCATCAATTCAGGCGATCTTTTTGCAAATCCACCCTCATGCGCATCTTCCCATGACGCGATATTCCCAAGCAAATCGTCAGCCCAAAGGCCATCATTGACTGTGGATTGAATCAACGTTTGAATCGCTTCCAAAGGCTTCCATCCTTTCAAGGCACTGCAAACAATTAAAGGGCACGCCCCCCTGAGCCCAAGGGCCATTCCGGCGGCTGTAGTGCCGGTTCCAGCAGCCACTAAAATGGCATCCCAAGGCGTAGTGATGTCATCGGGTTCTATGAGTTTTTGACTTCCCATGACCCCCCAAGCATCGGCCCCTCCTTCAGGAACAACCCAGGGGTTACCAAACTGATCACGCAGCCAAGCCTTGAAAAAATCAGTGTGCTTTTCAGCATATTCAGCGCGGCTCACGAAGAATAATGTCATTCCCCATGCTTCGCAATCACGCAAGGTCGCCGTGAGGTCGTCTTCATTTGAGGGGCGCTCCCCTCGGACAACGCCAATGGTTCGGATGCCTCGAACGCGACCAGCGGCTGCAACGGCATGGAGGTGATTGGACCAGGGCCCTCCAAAAGTGAGGAGGGACTTGGAAACGGTTTGCTGTGCTTTTTCTAAATGCCAGTGAAGTTTCCAGGCTTTGTTTCCTGGGGAAGGCCCAGGAATGGCATCCAAACGGCGCACCCACAAATCCACGCCAGCATGCTCTGAAACAGACCAATTGACACGCTCAGTTTTAGGTTGGGGCCATGTGGGGATGTCAGTCGACTTCATAGATGGTAAATTTGCAACATGCGGGACGATTTGGAACCAGGAGATTTTTATCACAGTCCGGAAGGATTTGTGGTGTTCACGGAACAATACCACCTCAAGCGGGGTCATTGTTGTTTGAGTGGATGCAAGCATTGTCCATTCGGCTATGATAAACGCACGGGAAAAACGAACAAAGGATGAAGCACGAATCGAGTACAACCAATCAAGCGTTTCATGCGGCTATTGCAGAGGGAATTCCTTCGGAATTGCCCGCTTTTAAAGCGCGGTCAGATGAATGGAGCCACGCGCCCGTTCGAAAGGACATCCTGACGGCCGTAGAGAAGAAACTGGCGTTGCGCAATGCGTTGCGTTATTTCCCATCGGATCAGCACGAAGTGTTGGCCCCAGAATTTGCTCAAGAACTCAAAGACTTTGGACGGATCTACATGTACCGTTTGAAGCCGACCTACTCCATGCACGCGCGGCCAATCGAGAGCTACCCGTCTCGTTGTACCCAAGCTGCAGGAATCATGTTGATGATCCAGAACAACCTGGACCCCGCAGTGGCTCAACACCCCGATGAGTTGATTACGTATGGCGGGAACGGTGGTGTTTTCCAGAATTGGGCACAATACCGCTTGACCATGCGGTATCTCAGCGAAATGACGGAAGAGCAGACGTTGGCGATTTATAGCGGACACCCCATGGGGTTATTTCCTTCCAATAAGGAAGCTCCGCGCGTTGTTGCTACCAATGGCATGGTTATTCCAAACTACTCGAAACCAGATGATTGGGAGCGTATGAACGCGATGGGCGTTTCACAGTACGGTCAAATGACAGCAGGGTCTTACATGTACATCGGCCCTCAAGGCATCGTTCACGGTACGACCATCACGGTGCTCAATGCCGTTCGTATGAACGACAAAACAGGTACAGGAACAGCAGGTAAACTATTCGTCACCGCCGGACTGGGTGGGATGAGCGGCGCTCAACCCAAAGCAGGCAATATTGCGGGTGTCGTCAGCGTCACAGCTGAGGTCAATCCGGTCGCAGCGCGCAAGCGTCACGAACAAGGGTGGGTGGATCATTTGATTGAAGATGTGAACGACTTGGTCACGCAAGTGAAAGCCTCTGTTTTGGCAAAACGCGCAGAATCGTATGCCTACATCGGCAATGTCGTGGATGTGTGGGAAGCATTTGATGAGGCCCAGGTTTTTGTGGACCTGGGTTCAGACCAGACATCCCTACACAATCCATGGGCAGGTGGATATTACCCCATGGGATTGGAGTTTGAAGAAGCCAACGAGATGATGGCGCATGACCCTGAAAAATTTGAAGCCTGCGTGAAAGCCTCCTTGGTTCGTCATGCTGCAGCGGTCAACAAGCACACGGCACGCGGTACGTACTTCTTTGATTATGGCAACGCTTTTTTATTGGAGGCATCGCGCGCAGGAGCAGACGTGATGGCTCCAAGTGGGCTTGAATTTCGATATCCAAGCTATGTCCAGGATATCATGGGTCCGATGTGTTTTGATTTTGGGTTTGGACCGTTTCGTTGGGTGTGTGGAAGTGGAGATCCTGCGGATTTGGAAGTGACCGATGGCATCGCTTGCGACGTATTGGAAGCACTCATGAAAGAGGCACCCGTTGAAATTCGTCAGCAGATGGAGGACAATATCCGCTGGATCCAAGGAGCAAAAGCAAATCGGCTGGTTGTCGGCTCCCAAGCGCGCATTCTATACGCAGATGCTGAAGGCCGCATGCTCATCGCGAAAGCATTCAATGACGCCATTGCGGACGGTCGATTGAAAGGGCCGGTGGTGTTGGGCCGAGATCACCATGATGTCAGCGGCACAGATTCGCCGTATCGGGAGACGTCCAACATCTATGATGGATCGGCGTTTACAGCAGACATGGCGGTGCAGAACTTTGCGGGTGATGCGTTCCGCGGAGCGACGTGGATTTCGCTGCACAACGGAGGCGGTGTTGGTTGGGGAGAAGTTGTGAATGGCGGGTTTGGCATGGTCATCGACGGAAGTTCAGATGCTGAACGGCGACTGAAGGCGATGCTGCATTGGGACGTCAACAATGGCATCGCGCGTCGAAGTTGGGCGCGCAATAAAGGGGCAGAATGGGCCATCCAACGGGCCATGGAACGTGAGCCGCTGTTGCAAGTCACCGTGGCGCAACACGCCTCAGACGCGGTCATTGATCAGGCCTTCGATTGACCTGCAGGAAACGTTTTAACACACTTTTCGTTTCCATTGCAGACATGTGGCAGTACTTTTGCCGCCGCAATGAACACGTGTCCCGCATTCAATTTGCTGCAAGAAGCTGCAAAAGACTTGGTGAAAAAAGCCATGGCTGTATTCTTGCGCTGCGGCATCAAGTCCGTCAACATGGAGGATTTGGCTCGAGAATTGGGAGTCTCTAAGAAGACGCTTTACAAGCACTTTCAAGACAAAAAAGAGTTGATTCAGTTGGGAATGGAGCAACATTGCTTGGAGTTGGAGAGCATTGTTACTGAGGCGTCGAGCGCGGAAGGGAATGCCATTGACAGCGAATTGCGCATCATGAAGCATGTGCACCAGGTCGTATCACAGATGCATCCGAGTATTCTGTACGATCTTCAGAAGTACCACCCCATTGCATTTTCAAACCTGATCAATAGCAGAGATGCGATTTTACTTGGCGCTGTCGAGAGCAACATAAAAAGAGGCCAGAACGAGGGTGTTTACCGCCAGGAAGTTGATCCAGGGGTCGCGGCACAATTCCTCGTTTCCATTAGCTCGACTGTTCGAGAAATGGCTCAAGACACATCGAATCACAAGCCCATCGCTCAATTGTATTTGCAATCGGCTTTGTATCACATCCATGCCATTTCAAGCCCCATGGGTTTGGACTACTTGCAAAACAAGCTGGCAGCAGACCTTCACCCCGTATCATGAGATTTCCCTTCATTTTTATCCTGTTCATAGGACTCTGTAGTGGCACCGCGTCGGCCCAAAACCCGAAGACCCTTCAAGTGACTTTGGCCGAAGCCCAAGACATCGCGCTGAAACAGGCTTTCTCCATGCAGTATGCTCGACTTGATAAGGCCCAGGCTGAGCGAGACGTCAAGGAGTTGCTCGCTTCGGGCTTGCCGCAAATTAACTTGGTAGCAGACTACAGCCAGTACATTGACATCCCAACGCAGGTAGTTCCGGCTGATGCGTTCGGACTGCCATCGTATTTCAATGATTTTTTGTCGGGTGTTGCAGAGGAAACGGGCGTTGCGTTGAATGCACCTCCATCTGATCCGAATGCGCTGTCTGAATTGCAATTTGGTCAAAACCACACAGCGAATGTTGGAGTTCAAGCCACGCAATTGGTTTTTAGTGGATCCTATTTTGTGGGCCTGCGCGCAGCTCAGCTGTACGCTGAATCCAAGGACCAATCCATTGAGCGAACGGCGGATGAGGTGCGAGAACAGGTTGCGCAGGCTTACCATGTGGCGCTTGGAGCCGCTCAAGGCGCCCTTATTTTAGAACAAGCGCTGGAGCTCGTAAAAACCAGTTTAACGGAGACGCAGCAAGTGCATGCCGAAGGGTTTGTCAATCAAATCGCCGTGGATCAGCTGGAACTTGCTGTTCAGGAACTCGAACTCGAATGGTCTTCCGCAAAGCTTCAAGTGCCGCTAACGTTAGCCCTCTTGCGCTTTCAGATGGGAGTGGATCCCACGATGGATTTGATATTAAAGGATTCATTGGAGGACCTGTTGAGTCGCGTAAAGGGATTGGAACTGTTGTCTCAACCCTTCAATGCGAGCTCGCTTCCAGGAATTCAACTGCAGGAATCGTATGTGGAATTAGCGGGTTTAGACGTGCGCAACCAACAGGCCAAAGGTCTACCTCAAGTATCCGCGTTTTACACCAATCAAGGCAACGCACAGCGGGACGCGTTTAACTTCTTCCAAAGCGATGGCAATTGGTACCCGATCCAATTGTGGGGAGTGAATTTCAGCATGCCCTTGTGGACGAGTTTTGGTGGAAAGCAACAGGTCGAGAAGAAACGCATTCAGGAAGATCGAGCCATCATTGGATTGGAGCAACTGCGCCAGTCCACTCAAATGGAATTTGACAACGCGCGTCTGACGTTGGAATTGGCCATGATGGCATATCAAAATCGTACCAGCGCAGAGACCATTGCACAGCGAATTTTTGACCAGACGTATTCGGCCTACCAAGAAGGCTTGGTCTCTTCCTTTGAGTGGACCCAAGCACGCAATCAATTACTCGAAGCCCAAGGCAATAGTCTGTCGGCTGTTTTGGACTGGCTCAATGCCCAAACTCAACTGAAACGTGCGCTTTCAGAATTTGAATGACCCCATGAACACATTACGCAAC
>Ga0129327_10002081_pt1 | contig 11682 bp, 10 predicted proteins | sample CPBDNA_6_FD_111799 | JGI IMG/M metagenome (GOLD analysis project Ga0129327, IMG submission 111799) | Freshwater to marine salinity gradient microbial communities from Chesapeake Bay, USA - CPBay_Spr_31_0.8_DNA | ecosystem: Environmental > Aquatic > Marine > Coastal | place: USA: Chesapeake Bay...
CCGTGGGAGCGACCATTGGGCGCCGATGTTGGCCGCGTGATTTCCGCACCGGAGGCTGGTCACATTTATGTTGAGCATGTGATTTCCACCATCTCCGATTCCCTTTCAGGCACAAAGGTTGTCGTTGACTGCGCCAATGGGTCAGCATCCGTGGTTGGCCCTGAAGCACTGCGCCGAGCGGGCGCTGAAGTAATTGCTATTCATGCCTCTCCCAATGGGCTCAATATCAATGAGAACTGCGGCAGCACGCATATCGAGGACCTGAGGGCAGCCGTTCTCGAACATGGTGCCGATGCGGGAATTGCTTTTGATGGTGACGCCGATCGCTGTCTGGCCATCGATGCTGTGGGCAATGATGTCGATGGCGACCATATCCTGGCGATCCTGGCGATTGCCTTTTCTGAGTCCGGCACCCTCGCATCCAACACAATCGTGGCAACAGTGATGGCGAATCTGGGCTTCACCAACGCAATGCAGTCGGCTGGGATTTCAGTCGTTGCAACTGCCGTTGGTGACCGCTATGTGCTTGAAGCAATGCGCGAGCATGGCTACACCCTCGGTGGGGAGCAAAGTGGTCACGTAGTCATGAGTGAATTTGGAACGACCGGTGATGGGATCCTGACTGCACTTCATTTACTTGCTCGAATGAAGGAACGCGATACACCTCTTACTGATCTTGCCGGAGTAGTGACCAAGCTGCCTCAGGTGCTCATCAATGTCAGTGGTGTTGACCGAGCGGCGCTGGAAACGAATACCAGGATTGCTCAGGAACTTGAATTACTGGAATCAGCACTTGATGGTGACGGCAGGATTCTGCTGCGCCCCTCGGGGACAGAACCGGTCATTCGCGTGATGGTGGAGGCTGAAAGCGAGGTTGCAGCCTTGCGGGTTGCTGAGCAGCTGGTTCGCGTGATCACGGCGGAACTGTCGCTTGTTAATTAATCGGTAGCCGTGTCTTTCATGATGGCGAGAGTAAATGTGCGCCTTTGCTTCGAGTCACGCTGCTTCGGGCGTCAGGGGAGCGCATCGGCCACTATTGAGCCTGTCGCCACTACGCTGGGCATGTGTGTGGAATTGTTGGATATGTCGGCCAGAAGCAGGCTCTCGAGATAATCGTCGCCGGATTGCGGCGAATGGAGTACCGGGGCTATGACTCCGCAGGCGTGGCGGTCGTGGCTGACGGAAAGCTAGAGGTTCGCAAGAAGGCGGGCAAGCTGGTCAACCTAGAAACCCTCCTGGGAGCCGATCCACTCCCGAATTCAACAACGGGCATTGGTCATACCAGGTGGGCGACTCATGGTGGGCCCACCGATCGTAATGCGCACCCGCACGTGAGTTCAGATGATCGTATTGCCGTTATTCATAATGGGATCATCGAAAATTTTCAATCATTGCGTGCCGAGTTGGAATCATCCGGTGTGATCCTCGAATCCGAAACAGACACCGAGGTGGTTGCGCACCTGATCTCGAAGGCTCTCCCTTCAGTGGATCATGATCTGCCACGAGCAATGCAAGCGGTGTGTTCTCGGCTTGAAGGTGCATTCACACTGGTTGTTGTTGATAGCGAGCAGCCCGATCTTGTGGTTGGTGCCCGCAGGAACTCGCCATTGGTTGTTGGGCTCGGCACCGACGGCAATTTTTTGGCCTCCGATGTTGCCGCGTTTGTTGATCACACGCGCAATGCGATGGAACTAGGGCAAGACCAGATCGTCATCCTCCGCGCTGACTCTGTAGTTGTTACTGACTTCTCAGGAAATGTTGAGCAAGCCAAGCCATTCACCATCGACTGGGATGCATCCGCTGCTGAAAAGGGTGGCTTTGACCTGTTCATGCAAAAGGAGATCTCCGAACAACCCAAGGCGGTCGCTGACTCGCTGCTCGGTCGCATCGATGAATCACATCGCATCAAACTTGATGAGTTCAATCTTGAACCAGCAATCATTCGTGATCTCAAGAAAGTGATCGTGGTGGCATGCGGGACTGCAGCGCACGCGGGGATGGTGGCTAAATACGCCATCGAGCACTGGACTCATTTGCCGGTTGATGTCGAACTGGCCAGTGAATTCCGCTACCGCGATCCCATTGTTGGTCCTGACTCACTCGTCATTGCAATTTCACAATCGGGGGAGACCATGGACACCCTGATGGCACTACGTCACGCTAAAGAGCAGGGTGCACGCACTTTGGCTATTTGCAACACCGTTGGCTCGACCATCCCGCGTGAATCGGATGCCGTTATCTACACATACGCAGGTCCAGAAATTGCTGTCGCCAGCACCAAGGCATTCCTCACCCAGATCACCGCAACGTATTTGGTGGGGCTATTTCTTGCTCAGACGCGGGGTACCATGTTCGAGGACGAAATTCGAAGCGTTCTGGCCGAACTCAATGACATGCCCAGCCAGGTGGATTTGGTCCTGGATACCACTGAGCCGGTGCAGAAATTGGCACGCAAACTTGCATCAGCACGTTCGGTTCTCTTTTTGGGTCGCCACGTGGGCTACCCGGTCGCCCTTGAAGGCGCATTGAAACTCAAGGAACTCGCGTACATGCATGCAGAAGGTTTCCCCGCAGGTGAACTCAAGCACGGACCAATTGCATTAATTGAACCCGGTATACCCGTCGTTGTGATCGTTCCCTCCCCGAGCGGCCGAGCAGTGTTGCACGACAAAATGATTTCAAACATCCAAGAGGTGCGCGCTCGCGGTGCGCAGGTTATTGCCATCGCTGAAGAAGGCGATGAAAGCATCGTTCCATTCGCCGATCACATAATTCGTATTCCAGCAGTGCCAACTTTGATGCAGCCACTGGTTGCCGTCGTTCCCCTTCAGGTTTTTGCGCTGGAAATGGCGCGCGAGCGGGGCCATGATGTTGACCAACCGCGAAATCTTGCAAAGTCTGTCACCGTTGAATAGTTGGTACATCACATGACCATTGGATTACCCGTTTACAGCGTGGATCAGGTTCGCGATGCTGAATCCCAGCAGTTTGCGATCACAGCACCTGGCGAATTAATGCAGCGTGCATCATTTGCGCTCGCTGTTGGTTGCTGCGATGTTCTGTTGGAGACCTACGGGATTGTTTATGGCACAACCGCGGTGATCGTTGCCGGCCCGGGCAACAATGGAGGAGATGCACTTTTCGCAGGAGCGTATTTGGCGCGCCGAGGGGTCAAAGTCTCAGCGCATGTAGTGGTCCCCGGGACTTTTCACGCGCAAGCAATGAGTGCGCTGCTCGCAGCGGGCGGAGTTACAGGTGACTTCAGTGGCCAGGACTTTGACCTGGCCATCGATGGAATTGCGGGGCTGGGATCGTCGCGTCCCGTGGATGGTGAACTTGCTCGGTGGATTAACACTCAACCTGTTGTGATTGCGGTGGATATTCCCAGCGGGGTTAATGCGGACAGTGGCGCCTGCGATGTCAATGCCTGCGTGCATGCTGATGTGACCTACACATTCGGTGCAATCAAACCGGGGCTTGTCCTTGGCCCAGGCGCTGAGTTCGCTGGCGATGTTGAACTCGTGGACATTGGTCTTGATGCACTCGATGAAGTGGAGCCACTGGCTCGTATTTTCACGCAGGATTCCTTTGAAGCGCTCATTCCTGTACCGGCTTTCTCCGACTATAAGTATTCGCGTGGTGTGGTGGCACTCGCGGCTGGTTCAGGGTCCTACCCCGGGGCTGCTCAGTTAACAACTCTGGGCGCACTGTACTCGGGCGTCGGCATGGTGATGTTCCGTGAAACTGGTACCGCTGACATGGGAATCACTCAGGAATTTCCCAGCGTCGTATTGACGGATGGAAATAGTGAGCGCATAAAAGCATGGGGTGCTGGCCCAGGTTTTGAAGGCAGTGACTCCGAGGAGCAATTCCTCACTGAAATTTTGAGCGGGGAGTTGCCCGTGGTCCTTGATGCGGGTGCCCTGCGCTTGGTCAGCACTCAAGATTCCCTGCGCACGCTGGTTGCGACCCGAAGTGCGATCACTGTGCTCACACCGCATGTGGGTGAATTCCTTTCCCTCTTTCCGGGCCTGACACATATGGGTGTTGCTGACGTCATGCGTGGTGCTCACGAACTGGGCTGCGTCGTGGTGGGCAAAGGTCCCCGTACCGTTATCGCCTCACCAACGGGCCAGATGTTCATTGACATCGAGGGAACTCCAGCGCTGGCAACGGCTGGCTCCGGCGACGTGTTGACCGGGATCATTGCCGGACTACTTGCCGCGCGTCCTGATGCGGACCCGGTCGAGGTTGTTGCCGCAGGGGTATGGATGCACGGCCGCGCCGGACGGATCGCCGAACTTGATGCGAGGAATCCCACAGCCGTGGACATTGGTTTCGCGTGTGCGCAGGTGCAGAACTCATGAGTTTTGCCAGAGCGCAAGTGTTGGTCAATACCGGTGCCATCGTGAATAATTACGCGACCATCGCACAGCGCGCCGGAGTGAAAGCTATGGCGGTAGTCAAAGCTGATGCTTATGGTCATGGCGTCAGTCACGTCGCACCTGCACTGCGTGCTCATGGCGTCGAGTGGCTCGGCGTTGCACTTCCCGCCGAGGCACTCGCACTCAGGGCTTCAGGTGACACAGGGAATGTTCTGTGTTGGCTCTCAACTCCGGGGGATCCAGCAATTGCCCAATGCGTTGTCGGTGGAATTGACCTCTCGGTTTCGAGCACTCGTGAACTCAATGAAATCTCTCGGGCTGCGCAGGCAGCCGGCGTAACGGCGAATATTCACCTCAAGGTTGATACAGGCCTGTCACGTAATGGCGTGATGATTTCCAATCTCCCCGAACTGATCGACGTTTTGCTGCCATTGGTTCATGATGGCAACGTGCATCTACGCGGGGTGTGGACTCACCTGGCCAGCGCTGACGACCAAAATATTGCTCTTGCCGAGTCCAGTGTTCACAGCCAGATAGACATTTTTGATCATGCACTGTCCCTACTCGCTGGTGCGGGGTTAAATCCAGACATTCGGCACATGGGTAACACTGCGGCAGCACTCTGGCATCGGAGTGCTCACTACGACCTGGTCCGAGTCGGTATAGGTCTCTATGGCCTGTCACCGAATCCACAGCGTGAAACGAGCGCTGACTTGGGAATAACTCCTGCAATGACAGTGTCAGCACATCTTTCTAACGTGAAAACGATTCCTGCCGGCTCGGGTGTCTCCTATTCGCACACATGGATTGCACAGGAAGACACGCGTGTGGGACTCGTCCCCGTTGGATATGCCGATGGAATTCCTCGCTCGGCCAGCGGTCTCGTGGAGATCGCAATAAATGGGCAGCTGGTCCCACAGGTCGGCCGGATTGCCATGGACCAATGCGTAATCAACTTAGGCAATCAACCCAATGCCCAGGTAGGCGATGTTGTAACGCTCTTTGGCCCCGGGTTTGCTGGGGAATTAACTGCCGATCAATGGGCGGCTCGCACGGGAACTATCGGCTATGAAATTGTGACGCGCATTGGTTTGCGAATTCCCAAGGATTATGTGTGAGCGATTTAATAGAAGGCGTTGTGACGCGCAATGGCCATTGACCTGCCGCGTGTCGCTGGCCGCGCGGCACTATCACTGGGTGCCCTTGCATTAGGTGCTGCTGCAGGAGCAGCCGCCGAGAGACTTGTCATGCGCTTGAGCGCTGATCCTGATTCCGAAGTGGACTTGAGTGAATTCAGCTCGCTTACAGGTGAACGCAAAGAGGTCTTCACCTCTGACGGTGTTGTGTTGGTCGCGGACATTGATCATTTGCCCGAATCAGACGTCACAATCGTGATGCCACATGGTTTCGCACTCAATCGCAATTCTTGGTTCTATCAGCGCCTGGCACTGCGGCCGCTGGCAAATATCGTGGTTTACGACCAAAGAGGTCATGGCGAGTCGAATTACAAGAATTCCAGGGGCGTTGTGACGGGCCCCGTGAGCTCCTCGGATTTGGATCACAGTATCGATCAACTCGGGCGCGACCTTTACTCCGTCATTCAACAGTGTGTACCCACTCGGAAAATAATCCTTATTGGCCATTCCATGGGCGGTATGTCCGTGTTGGCGCTGGCAGAGCAACACCCAGAGCTCTTTGGTGGACGAATCATTGGCGTGGCTCTCATCGCGACCGCCGCCTCCGCGGTCAGTAGCAGCACTTTGGGACTTCCTGCACCCGTTGCTCGAGTTGTGCAGGGGGCCCTACCCACCGTGGCCGGTGTTGTTGCTCGTGGAGGTGAATTGATCACCCGCTCCCGGTGGAGCAAGAGTGACCTGGGCTTACTTCTTACCCGCTTGTATTCATTTGGGTCGGTCGCACCGGTTCACGCGGGTGAATTTGTGGCCGACATGATCGCGGGAACAAATTTCAATGTCCTGGTGGATTTCCTGCCCAATCTTTATCAACATGACAAGGTCGATGCTCTCGCAATTTTGCAAAATGTTGAAACTCTGGTGATCGTGGGGGAGTCCGATAAGTTGACTCCGCCCGGCCAGAGTCACGCAATTATTAATCAGGTCCCCGGTGCCGAACTCGTTGTCCTAGCGGAGAGTGGCCACATGGTGACCATTGAGCGACACGTAGAAGTCAATGAGATTCTCAATGGTTTTGTTGAGTCAGTCATCGGGCAAAACAATCATGCGTCACAAAAGATTGACTCCAAAAGAATGATTCCAAATGAAGGTTGAAACAGCACAGGCCATGCAGGAACTGGGCGCACGAATCGCGCACGTGGCGCAACCGGGCGATGCATTGATTCTGACTGGGGAACTAGGAGCGGGAAAGACCACATTTGCTCAGGGCGTTGCTCGTGGATTGCAGATCACGGAGCATGTCACCAGTCCAACATTTGTCATGTCCAAGCATTACCCATCAGAGACCCAAGGGCTTGATCTTTTTCACCTCGATGTCTATCGAGTGACCACGCCTGATGAACTCCTGGACCTTTGGTCAGAATCAGATGCCCAATACGGTTTCACTTTGGTGGAGTGGGGAGCGCCGTGGGTCACTGAATTCGGCGAGAGCGTTGCCGAGATGACCATCGACTCGGAACGAAATATTGATTTCATTGGCCACACCGAAAAAGGCCATGCCCTGATCACCCGAATACAGCGACAAGAAACCGCAGGTCGCTGACATGAGGATTTTCGCGGTCGACACCTCGAGTGAATTGACATCACTCGCCCTTGTTGACTCAGGGGTTGTCATTGGGCAAGCAGAACACCACAATGCGCGCGGCCATGTTGAGGCAATTGGTGCCCTTTTCAAACAGATCCCACAGATCGATGTCACCGAGCCTGATTTCGTGCTGCCCGATTTGATCGTGTGTGGGGTGGGACCAGGACCTTTCACGGGTCTTCGTGTGGGAATTGCTTTCGCCCAAAGCCTTTCCATGGCCTGGGGCATACCAATTTCAGGAATTTGTTCACTTGATGCGGTGGCGCGTGCCGCGCGAAATGCGAGACCGAATCTGGGGGAGTGTGTCGTCGCCCTAGATGCACGTCGCGGCGAGTATTACTGGGCACGGTATTCGTCCGAGGGCATGCGAGTTGGCGCACCCCAAGTTTCGACAAAAGAAGATGTCCTTGCCATGTCAGGTGAGGTCGTTGTTGATGTGCTGCCACATGCGACCGACCTTGCCCAATGTGTTGGGAGCTCGGAAATTCTGGGGCTTACGCCCTTGTACTTGCGTGCACCCGATGCTCAGCCACAGACCCAGGCGGGTACTCCAACATGATTCAAGCAGCAGCAACGCAGCAAGTTCTTGAATCGCAGTTCACGATTCGACCAATGCGGTGGTGGGACATTCCAGCGGTTGACGCCATTGAAGGTGATCTATTTCCCCATGACAGGTGGTCAACAGATCAGTGGTGGCGAGAGCTTGCCGCGCCTCATAATCACTATTGGGTTGCCACGGTAAACGCCGAAATTATTGGTTACTGCGGGCTGTCAGTGCAGACACCCGATGCCGATGTTCAAACAATGGCTATTGGGACTCCGTGGCAAGGTCGCGGGCACGGGAAGGTGGTGCTAAATCACCTGATTGAGTCTTCGAAGAGTTTTGGTGTGCGATTCATTTTCCTTGAAGTGCGTGATGACAACGCACCTGCCATTGCACTTTATGAACACGCGGGATTCACTCGAATGAGTTCCCGTCCTGCTTACTACCCCGACGGAGGTACCGCGCTCATTTTTCGGCGTGATGACAGGGAAGCGAACCCGGAACAATGACTCATGAATCAGAACCGCTTGTTCTCGGCATTGAAACATCGTGCGATGAAACAGGTGTAGGCATTGTTCGCGGCCGCGAATTGCTGGCAAATGAATTGGCATCAAGTGTTCTCGAGCATGCGCGTTTTGGTGGGGTGGTTCCTGAGGTAGCCAGTCGAGCACACCTTGAAGCGATGGTCCCGACGGTTGAGCGAGCATGTGCTGCTGCAGGAATTTCACTCAAAGATGTTGATGCAATCGCGGTAACCGCAGGGCCAGGGCTTGTCGGTGCGCTGATTGTGGGTGTCGCATCAGCCAAGGCGTTAGCGCTAGGACTAGGCAAGCCGATTTATGGCGTGAATCACTTGGCTGCGCATGTGATGGTTGATGAACTGGAACACGGACCATTACCTGAACCTGTCATTGGTCTTCTGGTCTCAGGCGGCCACAGCTCTTTGATCAAAGTGGAAAGTGGGGCCTTCGACTCACTTGGTCACACTTTGGACGATGCTGCAGGTGAAGCATTCGACAAAGTCGCACGCTTACTCGGATTACCATTCCCGGGTGGACCGGAAATTGATCGAGTTGCTGCATCGGGCGATCCACATGCCATTGACTTTCCGCGTGCGCTCAGCACAGATCCCGCGCATGAGTTCAATTTTTCATTTTCGGGCCTGAAAACTGCGGTAGCACGTTGGGTGAAAGAACAACGCGATGCGGGCAACACTATTTCTGTCCCTGATGTTGCTGCATCGGTTCAAGAAGCAATTGCCGATGTCCTAACGGCGAAGGCCGTTGCCGCTGCAAAGGCACACAATGCCCCCCACCTTGTCATCGGTGGTGGAGTTGCAGCCAATTCCCGGCTGCGGGCATTAGCTCAAGAGCGCTGTGAAAGTGCCGGAATATCTCTGCGCATCCCCCGTCCGGGTTTATGTACCGATAACGGAGCGATGGTTGCGGCTCTAGGTGCGCATGTTGTGCGCCGTGGCGCCATGGCGTCCCCACTTGATTTCCCGGCGACATCCACGCTGCCGATCGCCCAGGTCCTGTTCTAGCCCGTTTCCTGCAATTCGTTTTATTTAGGTGCTCGGCGCGCGAGCACGCAGATTTCCTCACCGGCAATGCTGGTGAAAATAACGGCCCATTCGTTGCTATCTGGCTTCTTAATCTTTTTTCGCAGCACATCGATGTCCACCCGTGAGTCTTTTGTTTTTAATGCAACACCAGGGAGGGATTGCACGTGTGCTCTGAGTTCTCTCAGGGGGAAAGTCTCTAAAACGTTGTAGTTGCGAAGATATGGCACTACGGGAACTACTGAGCCCGTGAGCCACAGTCCGCCGATACCAATAACCTCGAGTCCCAATGATTGGGCAATCTGTCCGGTGAGGCTTGCGCGAATGATGGCAGGATCAACTTCGAACATGAATCGACCAATTTCGGTTCCTGCAGGTGTATCGGAAATATTTTCTTGCGTTATTACTGTGGTTGAAACCGAATCAATAATCACTGCGTGATTTCCGGTTGAAGCATTCGTACAGAACGATTCGATCAAATTTCCATTGCGACTAATAAAGTATTGGGCCCAACCCTTCGGCGCGCTAAAAGCTGGAGCAGCTTTCATGAAAACGAGGGAACCATTGGCCCGACGCAAAACCTCGCTCAGGGGCGGTGTCCAGCGTTCTGGATCACGTTCAGGTAGAGCGCGGCTGCCATCGGCCGACCGAGTGCCGGAGCGTCGAGCAGGGTCCACAAAAAATCCATCAGCATTCGGAAATTCAAGCAATGAACTGTCTCCCATAGTGATGGTGACGTTTGTGGCATTTGTGAGATTGAAGGCGAGTAATTCGGCCGTTGCCGGGTCTCGTTCCACGGCGGTGACCCTGAGAATGTGTTGAGCCAAGGCCACCGTGTCTCCACCCAGCCCTGCGGTGAGGTCAACCACGTGCGTAATACCGGCCGCTGCCACGACTGCAGCGTGAAAATCGGCCACCGATGGATGCGTGGCTTGCTCCAAGCCATCGCGGGTGAGGAGCCACCCCGGTCGGGCGCTGATCCAGCCCGCATCGGCTTTTCGCAGGAGCGCAGCCTGCTCCATGGCTGATCGAATGACCTCGGGGTCATGACCCTGCGCCCGAAGCATCGTGTTGACGCTGAGTTCAGAGTTGCTTTCGAGCAGTCGGATGACTTCTGGCAGGAGGTGGGCAACCTGCTCAACTAGGGGAGGCAGGGCCGAAGTCATGGGCCAAGACTATGAGAGTGGTCCAATTTCCGAGTTCCCTGAGGCAACAGGCGACTGGGCTAGCACTCAACTTGACAGAGTGCTAACGGCGCCGTAACCTTCACTTGGCACTCTCACCATGTGAGTGCCAATTATCCCAAGCCGTGGCTCGTGTAAAAAGCGAGCGTCGACGTACCGGAGGACGTAACCGTGTCGGTTTCCATAAAGCCATTAGAAGATCGTATTTTGGTTCAAACACTCGAAGCAGAGCAAACAACTGCCTCGGGACTTGTCATCCCAGACACTGCAAAGGAAAAGCCCCAAGAGGGCAAGGTCCTGGCAGTGGGCCCCGGCCGCTTTGATGATGATGGCGCCAAGCGCATTCCCCTTGATATCAAGGTGGGATGTCGTTATCTACAGCAAGTACGGCGGCACCGAAGTCAAGTACAACGGCGAGGAGTACCTGTTGCTCTCCGCTCGCGATGTACTCGCAATCGTTGAGAAGTAAATTCTTAACAATTAGTCGCACTGACTAACAAAAACGTTGTGATAGAGAGCCCCGCATTCCCTCGGGAGCGCGGGGCTCGCTCACAGTAGGCACAACTTCATCTAGCAATAAGACCAGTTCGCCACCCCAGAATGTAGAAGAACCCAGAAAAAGGTGTAACAAATGGCCAAGATCCTTGAATTTGATGAGCAAGCCCGCCGCAGCCTAGAGCGCGGTGTTGACGCTCTCGCAGATGCAGTGCGCGTCACAATCGGCCCCAAGGGTCGCAATGTTGTGATCGACAAAAAGTGGGGCGCACCCACGATTACCAACGATGGTGTGACCATCGCCCGTGAAATCGAACTCGAAAATCCTTATGAGAACCTCGGCGCTCAGTTGGCCAAGGAAGTTGCCACCAAGACCAACGACATCGCAGGCGATGGCACGACAACAGCCACGGTGCTCGCTCAGGCAATGGTCCATGAAGGCTTGAAGCAGGTCACCGCTGGCGCGTCACCCATGGGTGTTAAGCGCGGCATGGACGCTGGCGTCGCAGCCGTCACTGAAGAACTTGCAAAAATGGCTCGCCCGGTTGCAGGCAAAGAGGAAATCACAAACGTCGCGGCCATTTCATCTCAAGATCGCGAAATTGGTGAGCTTATTGCCGATGCATTCGACAAGGTGGGCAAAGATGGCGTGATTTCAGTTGAAGAGTCCAGCACCACAGCAATGGAGATGGACTTCACCGAGGGCATGCAGTTCGATAAGGGCTACATCTCGCC
>Ga0129327_10002084_pt1 | contig 11678 bp, 8 predicted proteins | sample CPBDNA_6_FD_111799 | JGI IMG/M metagenome (GOLD analysis project Ga0129327, IMG submission 111799) | Freshwater to marine salinity gradient microbial communities from Chesapeake Bay, USA - CPBay_Spr_31_0.8_DNA | ecosystem: Environmental > Aquatic > Marine > Coastal | place: USA: Chesapeake Bay...
AAAATAATCAATTAAAAGGGAAGCCTTTATTAGTTGGAGGGAGTAGTGGGAGAGGCGTTGTTGCTTCTTGTAGCTATGAAGCTAGAAAATTTGGGATTCGTTCCGCTATGCCGATGAAGCTAGCTTTACAACGTTGCCCCGATGCTATTGTGTTAAAAGGTGACTATGATAGCTATGCTAGTCATTCTAAAATTGTCACAGAAATTATTAAAGCCGAAGCACCTTTATTTGAAAAAGCGAGTATTGATGAATTTTATGTCGACGCTTCGGGAATGGACAAATATGTAGGTTGTTGGAAATGGTCTAAGGAATTGCGGACAAAGATTATCAAAGAATCTGGTTTGCCCATTTCTATAGGTTTGGCAGTTAATAAAACCGTTAGTAAAATGGCAACCAATGAAGCCAAACCGAATGGAGAACAATTGGTCGCTGCCACTTTAGAAAAAGCCTTTATTGCCCCCATGTCTACTCGGAAAATTCCTGGGGTAGGGCTGAAAACCTTTAGAAAGCTAGCTTTTATGGGCGTACAAAAAATCTGCACCCTTAGCGAAATTCCACCTAGGTTATTACAAAGAGAATTTGGTAAATATGGCACAACGCTTTGGAAACGAGCAAACGCCATTGATGATACCCCTATCATTCCTTATTCCGAACAAAAATCTATTGCTGCCGAACGTACTTTTCAAGTGGATACAATAGACGTTATTTTCTTAAAAGGTCAATTGACCAAATTGGTGATGCAATTGACTTTTGAGTTACGCCAACAACAAAAATTAACCGCTTGTATAACTATTAAAATTCGATACACGGATTTTAATACCTACACTTTACAAAAGCGAATTCCTCACTCCGCAAACGACCAAACCTTATTACAACTAGCCAATCAGCTTTTTGATAAATTATACCATCGACGGCAATTATTACGCCTAATTGGTGTGAAATTTTCCAAGCTTGTTTCAGGAAATCACCAAACTAATTTGTTTGAAGATACTTCAGTAGATATGCACTTGTTACAAACTATGGATGGCATCCGAAAACGATTTGGGAAGCAAGCTATAATTAGGGCTTCTGTCCTGAAAAAATAGGGTAGTATGCTTGATTTGCTAAACCTAGCAGACCTGCCCGCATGCAGTCAGGCGGGTTTAGTATATCTCATCTGGTCTAAAAATTAATCATTTAAAGATTTACTATCCCGATAAAATTCTATCGTGGATGAAAATTTAACAAATCGAGCGTTTGTGGTCAGCTTGAATTGCTACTACCAATTGCTCAACTGCTAACGGATGTACTTGAATTGTAGAAGCTACTTTTCCTTAAAATATGGGACTTTATCCCCTGCTCAATTAGTTGCTGCTGCGGCTAAACGACAGCTTAAGGTATTGGCTTTAACCGATATTAATAATACAAGTGCGACTTTAGAATTTGTACAATTATGTCAAAAAACGGGGATTAAACCTATTGTAGGGATTGAATTTAGACAAGATGGTGAGTGGTTGTACACAGGCATTGCTCGCAATCAAGAAGGTTTTCGACAACTCAATCAGCTATTAACCGATTGTTCTTTAGACGGAAAACGGATACCGTCTGTTCCTCCGTCAATGCCAGATACGTTTATTATTTACCCTAAACGACCTAAACCCATTGAAGATTTTAGAGCTAATGAATTTTTGGGAATTCGCCCAGAATTTGTTAGCAAACTGCCTTTTTCTAACGTGAAAAATTATGTACATAAATTAGTGGCTTTACAACCGATTACTTTTTTAAATAAGGAAGGTTATCAATTGCATCAATTATTGCGAGCAATTGACTTAAATACAATCTTGACTAAGTTGACACCTACGGATATTGCTAGTAAAAGAGAATATTTTATGCCTGAAAATATTTTTCGGCAATTTTATTCGATTTTTCCAAAAATACTTTGGAACACACAGCGTATGATGGAGGTTTGTTCTATTGAATTTGAAACAGGAAATCGGCATAATCGACAAACTTTTACGGGAGATAAAAAAGGAGATTTTCAATTGCTCAAAAAGTTAGCTATTAATGGTTGTGAAAAACGCTATGGCGTAGATAATATCAAGGCATTAGAACGAACAGAAAAAGAACTAAAAACGATTCAACAGCTAGATTTTTGCTCTTATTTTCTGATTACTTGGGATATTATTCGCTATGCGAGTAGCATGGGACATCACCACGTAGGGCGGGGGAGTGGCGCTAACTCCATAGTGGCTTATTGTTTGGAAATTACCAATGTAGACCCCTTGACCTTGGATTTATATTTTGAACGATTTATGAATCTATTTCGGAAATCACCACCTGATTTTGACATTGATTTTAGTTGGGATGTTCGAGATGATGTGACGGATTATATTTTTAAGCGCTATGGTAAGGAATATACTGCATTATTAGCGACTTATAACACGTTCAAAGGTCGTTCCACAATTCGAGAATTGGGTAAAGTATTTGGTTTACCCAAATTTGAAATTGACAAAATAATCAACTATCCCAATGATGCTGAAAATCATCATGAATTGGCTAGCAAGCTTTCTAAATATGGGAAATTACTAGAAGGTTTTCCAAATTATTTGAGTATTCATGCTGGGGGCATTATTATTTCAGACCGTCCGATTAATTATTTTACGGCACTCCAATTGATGCCGAAAGGTTTTCCTATCACGCATTTTGACATGCACCACGCCGAAGATTGGGGATTTGAAAAGTTTGACGTCTTATCGCAAAGAGGATTGGGACATATTAAAGATGCGGTTACCTTAGTAAAGCGCAACCAAGGTCGGGCAGTTGATGTACAGGATATTGATATGATTTTAGCCGATGAACAAGTGAAACTACAATTGAGGTCAGGCAATTGCATGGGCTGTTTTTATATAGAATCTCCCGCCATGAGAGGCTTACTTAAAAAATTGCGCTGTGATAATTATAAACATTTGGTTGCGGCAAGTTCCATTATTCGCCCTGGTGTCGCACAGTCGGGCATGATGCGGGAATATATTAAACGTTTTCACCGCCCCTATTCTTTTGAGTATCTACACCCTGTTTTTAGAGAACATTTAGCGGAAACTTTTGGCGTGATGGTATATCAAGAAGATACGATGAAAATAGTCCATCATTTTGCTGGTTTGGCTTTAGATGAAAGTGATGTACTGCGGAGAATTATGTCAGGCAAAAAATATAAAGGCGATACTCTTGAAAAATTGAAAACCAAATATTTTAAAAACTGTAAGGAGCGAGGTTACGCTGATAAATTGGCGCAAGAAGTATGGCGACAAATAGAAAGTTTTAGTGGCTACTCTTTTTGTAAAGCGCATTCTGCTAGTTATGCAGTAGAAAGTTTCCAGAGTTTATATTTAAAAACCTATTTCCCTATTGAATTTATGGTAGCGGTTATCAATAATTTTGGTGGGTTTTATCATACTCAATATTATTTCCATGAAGCGAAAATGGCAGGGGCAACCATTCATGCTCCCTGTGTGAACAAAGGACAATTACTAACAAATTTGGAAGGGACAGCTATTTATGTAGGTTTTGTGCATGTTGACCGTTTAGAACGGAAAGTTGTTCGCCGAATGATTATCGAACGGCAACAAAAAGGTACATATCGCACTTTAGCAGATTTTGTGAACCGAGTGGAAATATCAGCAGACCAATTAGAAATTTTGATTAGAATTGGCGCTTTTCGCTTCACAGGCATGAATAAATACGAATTGATGTGGGAGAAAAATGCAGTATTTAACTCTAAACAGAAATTTGAAAGTAGCCATCTATTATTCGATGATTTAGCAGAAAACTTTCAGTTACCTAAATTAGAAGAAGGTCGTTATGACCAAGCTTTTGATGAATTAGAATTATTAGGTTTTTCGCTGTGTTCGCCCTTTGATTTATTACAATCAAAAGTGTTAAATTATACCACTTTATTGGCTAAAGACTTAGCCCAATATTTAGGAAAGATAGTCTGGATGAAAGGCTATTTTGTCTGCCGTAAAAAAGTCCGAACGGCCAAGAATACGCTAATGAGTTTTGGTACTTGGTTAGATGAAAAAGGTCATTTTTTTGATACGGTTCATTTTCCAGTTGCTTTACAGCAATATCCTTTTCGAGGTGTTGGTGTTTATGTTATTCGGGGAAAAGTTGTAGAGGAATTTGGGTTTGTTAGTTTGGAAGTGATGGAAATGACGTTTTTGCCGATGGTGGTGGATAGGCGGTATGGGGAAGAGTAATTTTTATCTTACGGATATTGGAAAATTGCATCTTCTAATTAATATCCAATAAGTTTTCAACTTGCCTTAGTTATCTAAACTATCTAAGTAATCATGTGTCCCCCATCTGCATCAAAAATTCCACCTGTACAATAACTACTAGCATCAGATGCTAGAAATAAAGCTAAACCAGCCATTTCATCAGGTTGCGCCATTCTTCGTAGAGGCAAATGATTTTCAACTGTTTTTAGCACTTTTTCATTTTGCCAGAGGGCTGCACTAAATTTAGTTTGAATCAACCCAGGACAAATAGCATTAACTCGAATGCCATCTTGTCCCCATTCTTTTGCTTGACTTTGCGTTAGCATAATCAAAGCAGCTTTGCTCACACTGTATAAACCTAAGCCAGCACTTGGTCGCTGACCTTCTACAGAACTAATATGGATAATTGCGCCTCCGCCTTGCTTTTTCATAATTGGGTAAACCATATTGGAAAAGGTAAAAGGAGATTTGACATTAACGCCCATAATTTTATCAAAGATATTTCCTTCGACTTGTGCTATAGGAGCAAATACTGGATTCGTGGCAGCATTATTCACTATAATATCAATGCGCCCATACGTTTCCATCGTTTTGTCCACCAAATTTTGTAATTGCACTTCATTTCCTACATGACAGGCGATGCCCGTTGCTTCCAATCCATCCGCTTTAAAACGCTCCGCTACAGCATCAACGGCTACTTGTTTTCTGCTACTAATGACTACTTTTGCGCCTGCTTCTGCCATGCCTCTGGCGATAGATTCTCCAATGCCTTTACTAGCACCTGTAATAATTGCTACTTTACCTTCAAGACTAAAGCGTTTGATGATTCGTGTATTTTGTGTCTTAGTATTCATAAAAAATTATGTAGAACGATTTGCTAAATCTCCATCCATGATAACGCTTTACACTACTATACAATTTTTAGGACACAGAAATCACAGAGTCTTGACTTTCCGAACTTGGTTACTTTGTGTTCTCTGTGTCTTCTCCGTGTTCTCTGTGTCCAAATCTTCTTTGTATAGTAGTCTAATAACGCTTAGGATAGTAAATCTAAACCCTTGATTTTTAGTTTGAAAGAGATTTACTAAATTCTGAAAACGAGCCCGCATACAGTCTGGAGGGTTTAGTAAATCAGGAGTTCTTGGTCAGCTTGCCAAGCTACAGTTTAGCTTGCTCCTTAAATTTTACTCGATTGAAGGACATTGCTTTAATCAACCATTTAGACAAAGGTTTGCGAGGATCTCGACCTTTCATATTAATCGACCACCCAATTTTTTTGACCAAAGGAATTTTAAGAGCTTCTACAAATTCGATTAAAGTGCCATCTGGATCTTCTAAATAACCCCATTTACCATTGGCATCGCCCATGTCAAATTCTTCAGCAACCAATACAGAAAATGGGAAACCAGCATCGGTACAATCTCTAACTACTGCATCCATATTTCGTACATCAAAACATAAATGAATGAAACCAATATCCCCCCAGAATCTATCTGCAAAAATTTTCTTAGGTTTTCGAGACTTTACTTCAACTAATTCCAATTGGCTAGAACCAAATAATTTAGAAAAACCACCTACTTTTTCTTGTTTTTGTAAGACGATTCTTCGGAAAGTTTCGTCGCCACCAGGTAATGGACGATAATCTTCGAAAGGACCACTTTTATCATATACAATCGCATTATAGCCTAGTACCCCGATATATAATTTTTTCGCAGCTTCTATATCTGTTACACCAATGGTACAACCGCATATACCGCCTATGTTTTTTCCTGTGCCGTACCAGTTATTATATTCTTGAACTTGCACAATATTTCCACAAGGGTCTTTGACATAAAAAGATTTCGTGCCATTAGGAGAAACGACCATATCAGACATTGGCGTAACCCCTTTTGCTTTAATATCGGCTAATGCTTTATAAGCGTTTCGAGTTTTTACCTTAATCGAAAAAATGCCTGTATCTCCTAATTGGATTGGATTTTTAGGCGCTTGTGGTACTCTATCTTCGAATTGCCAAATTTCATAACCACTTCCCCCTTGCATATTCATGGCTAATATTGCTCTTTTATCATGTGCTTTTCCACCCATATAAGGGGCCATGTGCGTGGCAGTGTTATTATCATCAAAAACTTTGACATCTGCGCCCAACTTGGTCGCATACCATTCAAATAATTTGGATGCATCATCAACACCAACACCTATTTGTTGGATGCCATAAATAAATTTCTCAGTCATGCTTTATTGCTTATTTCAGTACATAAATTTTAAGATGGCAAGATACAAGGTATTTTAGGCTTTCTTTATCAAAATTGCTTTTTATTATTTTGTTTTTTGGGATTATCAATTATTCTTAGTTGGGAAGCGGTATTTTTGTAGGTGGTGGGTAGCGATTCAATGCTATATTTACCTTTTAGGAGAGATAACCTTTATTTTTATTTTTACGTTGAATGTAGAAATATTTTATCAAAAAATTACAAGATGGCTAAAATAACTCAACTGCTTTGTTTTTGCTTTATCTGGGCAATTTCCTTAAATGCTCAAAACGCAACTGATTTTCAACTAACTGCACCAAATGACCCCGTCCCGTTTGCAGAAACCATTACTCAAGAAGATATGCGAACCATCTTGACGGTTTTATCTGCGGATGATATGGAAGGTCGGGAAACAGGCACACCGGGCAATGCCAAGGCTGCGGAATATATCGCTAGTCAATTAGCCAATAAAGGGATTCCTAAAGTAGAAAAGCTAGACGGATATTTTCAAAACATTGCGTTTACGGCAGAGTTGTGGGAAGATATTGATTTAAAAATAAGCGGTAAACCCTTTCGACATTTATGGGATTTTTATGCTTTTGCTAATTTGAATACGAATCGATCTGCTCAAAATATTAACGAGGTTGTATTCCTAGGATATGGTATTGACAACGCGAATTATAGCGACTATAAAGGCAAAAATGTCAAAGGAAAAACCATTCTAATTTATGATGGGGAACCGAAAAAAAATGGTGTTTCTTATATCACTAAATCCAAAACCGTATCTGATTGGACGACTGACCGCAAAAAGAAATTAGCCACTGCTTATAAAAATGGCGTTGCTACGGTCTTAATCGTAGATGGTAATTTAAAACAAAATTTAGGGGATTTAAGAGGGCAATTATTAGATGGTCGTATGAAAATGGGCGCAGGAGAAAAGACGAATGAATTATACGCCAATAGCATCTATATTTCTTCTGAAGTTGCGAAAGAAATTATCGGTAATAAGTCTAAGAAATTTATTAAAGCTAGAAAGAAAATTGAGAAAAAAGGAAAGGCTCGTTCCTTGACTTTACCAACTTCTATCGCTTTGACCCAAGCAAAAAAGGTGAATCAATTATTAGGGAATAATGTCATTGGATTCATAGAAGGAACCGACCCTGAATTAAAAAAAGAAATTGTGGTTGTATCGGCACATTATGATCATATTGGTAAAAGAGGCAATGCGATTTATAATGGAGCAGATGATAATGGGTCTGGTTCGACGACTGTTTTAGAAATTGCAGAGGCATTTGCTAAAGCAAAAGCCGCAGGTGTTGGACCACGTAGAAGTGTGATGACTATTTGGGTAACGGGGGAAGAAAAGGGATTATTAGGTTCTGAATATTATTCAGAGTTTCCAGTTTTCCCCTTAGAAAATACGGTAGTGGATGTAAATGTGGATATGATTGGTCGAGTACATAAAAAATATGCCGATAATCCAAATTATATTTATGTGATTGGAGCAGACCGTTTGAGTACAGAATTACACCAAATCAACGAAGCTACTAATAAAAAATACAGCGATTTAATTTTGGATTATACCTATAATGAAGAGAGTGATCCTAATCGTTTTTACTATCGGTCTGATCATTATAATTTTGCTAAAAAAGGGATTCCTGCTATTTTCTATTTTAATGGCACACATGCGGATTATCACCGAACTTCGGATACCATAGAAAAAATCAACTTTGAGAAGATGGAAAAAATTGGTCGCTTAATTTTCCATACGGCTTGGGAGTTGGCGAATCGAGATAAGCGGATTGAAGTAGATGTTGTGTCTGGAGAGAGTGGTCGATAAAATATAAGTTGTACTCAAGCAAGAAAAAATGAAAAACATCATTCAAATACTAAGCTTGATTTTGATTTTTAGTTGTAACAACAATAAATCATCAGAATCCAATATTGAAAGTACAAGGAATTCTGAAGAAATAGAGGAAAAGAAACTAATTGAAATAAAATTCACACCAGATTCATCTTATGTTCAATATTGGTGCTCAACAGAAATCTTAAAAAAGACCGCTGAATCTCTCGACAAATTAAACTTAACAGATGTAGCTGACTTCCTTGCAACTTTTCATGGAGATTGTAAGAAGAATACAATGTATGCAGAGTGGTCAAATGAATTGTTGTTTGAAGTTGCTAATAAAAAACCAGATTTCATACTGCAATTGCTTTTAAAAAATAGTTCTTTGGATAAGGAATTGATAAAAAGTGAATTTGAATCTCCTATTCATGATGGGATTGATTTAGATAAAATTATAATCGAAATTGAAAAAGCAAATTCGCCAATTAAGATTAAAAAAGAAATAGTTGAATCATTGAAGAAGGGAAAATCAAAATATTAAAAAAGAACTTTGAGCATAAAGTCGATGATTATTTTTAGGTTATCACTTTACACAAAAAAAGGTTCTTTGGAAAAATTCCAAGAACCTTTTTTTTATTTTGAGACCTTTTTATAGCAATAAAAAATATAAGTTTATACCGTATTATTTATAATGCCGCTGCATGTCGATAATTTTTCATTTCACTCAACAAAGCAGTATTGACACTAGAAGCGAATAAATTACCACTGTCTTTATCATCATAGACATCTAACTGTAATTCTAAAGCAAATAACTTCGCCATATCACCTAATTTCTTAGCGTGATGCTCGCTTTTCCCACTTGCTATAAATAAATCAATAACCGCAGTTCGAATCATTTCTGGTTTATTATTCAAATGCAATAACATTTGTCGTTGGGTTTTACCTTTGTATTTTTTGCCCTGTGCTTCCATTTGCTTGCGCAGGTAATCAGCAGAGTAACCGAGGAGATGAGCGCGATATTTCCACCAATTAGCACCGCTACCTCCGTTTCGAGATGTGTAGATTTCTTGATGTTTGCGCTCTGCCGATTCCTGACAAGAGATTCTGGTCATCGTCTTAGCGACTTCCAGCACCGTTTCAATTTGTTCCTGCGTCAATACTTCTACTACTTCCTCCCTATTTTGTAAAACATGTAATTGCTTGGCAAATTTTCTTTTGAATTTACTCTTAGACCGTAACACAATCTTTTTAGCCATTTCGATAGATAAGTAATAATCCTTTAATATAGGGTTATTAGAAATTTTTCGCTTGGCATAATCTTGCAATCGAACAGGTTTGCGAATGGTATCTGTGAACTCATAAAAGTCATCAATCCATTTTAATAGAACTGTGCTATAATGTTGTTCTGGCAGTTCTAGCGCACCATATAGGTTGCTTGCCGTAACTACTTTTGTTCCTTTTTTGCTAATTAAAATTTGTAAATCCATTGTGTTGTGTTTTAATTACAAGACAAATATAAACAAATATTTTTATTAAAACAAATATTTTAAATAAATTTTAATTTTAAAACAAAAAATAGATTTAACAAAAAGACCTAATGTTTATTAGGGGAGTAGACTATGTACTTTCTTGTACAGTCGAATTTTTGTTTTAATTTGTTCATTAACCTTCTTTAAGTTAAGGCTGAAATAGAGGTTGAAGCTTTAAAATAAAAGAGGGCAGTAGTATCGAAATACTACATGCCCTCTACACACTATGAAACACTATATCATCAAGAGATTAAAAAAATCTCATTTTTTTTTGGTAATCAGTAATTGGAAACAAAATAATTAGTATAATCCTACTAATTGTAGAATCACATGAGATTTGCACTAGGTTGGTAATAGAAGATAAGAAACGGCACATTTTTATAAATATTTGCCGTAAAGTATTGATTTAGTGGATTTTTTATCTTTTAAATCAGTACTATTTGTTTGCAATATACACTATTTTAACGATATATTCTAAAGTTTAGTTCGTTTCGTAGAAAATTTTACAATAACTTAACAAAGTTCATGCAAGGCTATAATTAAGTATCGTCTATTGCTGAGCGCATATATGAGAGAGAAGCAGGGAATGCAACTAGGGGAGCTATAACTAATGAAATGGTTCGAGTTATAAGATGTGAGTAGTATGAAAGTGGTGAGTTGCCAGTTTTACCTCCTAACTGAGAACTCACCATTTTTTGTTTATTGATCACTTTCAACCGCTTTAATTACATTGCTCAAAAAGCCATTAGCGTCATATTCTTTGCCTTGATTTAAGCCCATTCGTACAATCACTAAATCCTTAGAAGGAATAATATAAACATATTGCCCTTCAAAACCATTACAAGAATAAATATCTGTTGGGACATCTTTATAAGCAGCATGGTTGTGGTTGTGCCAAAAATGACCACCATAAATACCACCACTATGTTCAGCAGGTTGGCGAGTAAAATTAACCCAAGATGTATCGACTATTTGTTCGCCATACCAATTTCCTTCATTTAAATACAATAAGCCAAATTTAGCCCAATCTCTAGGTGTCGCATAACCATAAGAAGAACCAATATAATTCCCAGATTCATCGGTTTCCAAAACCATTGAATGCATCCCAATTTTTCTAAATAATTGTTCGTGTGGAAATTTTAGATAATCTTGCGAATTGTCAAATTGCTTTCTGATAAGCCCTGCTACTAGATTAGTCGTGCCACTAGAATAATACCATTTTGTGCCAATAGGGTCGCTTAATGGGTTAGCAGCGACTTCTTTGACAATATCTTCATTCATAAATAACATCTTTGTGACATCAGACACTTCCGCATAGTTTTCCTCAAATGCTAATCCACTTTGCATTTGTAGTAAATCGTTCAAGGTAATTTTGCTGCGTTCATCCGTCCATTCTTCATAAAGATGATCATCCGTTAAACTCATTTTTCCTGCCTTTGCTAAAATACCAACTAAAGTACTCGTAATACTTTTATTCATTGACCAACCTAAAATCTCCGTATCTTTATCAAAACCAGTAGCATATTTTTCAGCAATTAAACTGTCTTTATAAACCACCACAACGGCCCTTGTCTTAATGCTATCCATATTTAAAGAAGAGTCAAAGACGCTATTGATAGCTTGGTCTAAAGCAGTATAATCAACGCCATCCATTTTTCGTTGGCTAACGACTTCCCCTCTAGTGGTTTACGCATGAAGTTCTAAATAGTATTTATTGTAACTTTGCGGTTTTTCAAAAAAAGCAGAAATTATGAGTAGAGGACGTCCAACACCAGCTATAAATATGACTAATCGTCAG
>Ga0129327_10002090_pt1 | contig 11657 bp, 7 predicted proteins | sample CPBDNA_6_FD_111799 | JGI IMG/M metagenome (GOLD analysis project Ga0129327, IMG submission 111799) | Freshwater to marine salinity gradient microbial communities from Chesapeake Bay, USA - CPBay_Spr_31_0.8_DNA | ecosystem: Environmental > Aquatic > Marine > Coastal | place: USA: Chesapeake Bay...
ACCACCAATGACAACATCCATTCCATCAGAAACGATTTGCTTGGCAGCTGTGGCAATGGCCATCATTCCAGAAGAACATTGACGATCAATACTCATTCCGCTTACAGTCGCAGGAAGTCCTGCGGCCAAAGCAGCCATTCGGCCAATATTCCCTCCTGTTGTTCCTTGTTGTAGGGCAGCTCCCATAATAACGTCATCTACTTGTGCAGGATCAACCCCAGAACGTTTTACCGCCTCTGCAATGGCAACCCCAGCCAAAGTGGGTGCCGAGCTGTTGTTGTATGCGCCACGATAGGCTTTTCCAATGGGTGTTCTGGCTGTGGACACAATCAATGCTTCTCTCATATTTTTATTTTAAAATTTATTAACCCCTAAGGATTTAATTTCTAGATTTTATCAATTTTTATACCATCGATTAAGGTATTGTTAATTTTAACCCTAGCCTAAATTAGGGCTAAATTGTTTGACTTGAAACCAATTTATTTAGTGGCTAACACCCTATTTTGCTTATCTGTTTTTTTGTTTTCTGCTAAAAAGTTCAAATAAACCTCCTTGCCTTTGGGAGTAAGATAAGGATACAGAACTGCAAAGCAAGCTTCTGTTCCCTTGTAAACTCCATTGCCTTCTATTCGTTTTAAAGTAGTTTGCGCAAACCAAAAATGACTTGTCATCCAAATTTGATTAGCAAGCATGTCATATAGACCAGGAAAATCTTTGAGCTCCGGCTTCATATATCCCTTCCCTATGGCAATGAAATTTAAATTTTTAATCATTTGAATATCTTCTTTGACTCTGTTCTCCATCTGCTCCCTTAAATCGGGATGCGCACGAAGGATGTTTTGGGTTTCTAAATAAAAAAATTTAAAATCATTTTCAAATTGTAAGAAAATTTTTGTCAACTCCAAGATAATACCATCATTGACCAACAGGGAATTTTGTTTAATTCTATGGTCCAAAACATAACTCAAATATCCACAAACAGCATACATGAGGTCTTTCTTTTTTGGAAAATGATAATTGAAATTACTCAATGAAACATCCGCAGCATCTGCAATATCTTGATTTATGACATTATAAACTCCATTCGAATTAAATAGCTCAATGGCTTTTTGAATAATTTTTGCTTTTGTGGGATTGAGTTTAGTCATCAATAATGATTGTATGTAAAATACAAATTTATTTAATTATCTTGTATTAATAGTTTTATTTAATCTATTTTTAGGCGATTAACTTAATAGCAGATGAAACTAAGCTCAAAAATTAAATTGCTCTATGGCTTAGGTTTCTCCGCGCAGGGTATTAAAGACGCCCTATTTCAACTTTTCCTTTTTTTTTACTTTAGTCAAATACTGGGATTGAGTGCAACCTATACTGGTTTGGCCACTGTTATTGCTCTTTTATTTGATGCTTTAAGTGACCCATGGATTGGCACCCTCTCCGATCGATGGAAGTCAACGCTATTAGGAAGAAGACATCCCTTCATGTATATGTCTGCGTTACCCTTAGGATTATTTTTGTATATTTTATTTTCTCCTCCAGCTGGTTTAGGTGAAATTGGTCTTTTCCTTTGGTTAACAACTTTTTCAGTATTAGTTCGTTTTGCTCTAACCCTGTTTATCGTTCCGAGTATGTCTTTGGGTGCAGAATTAACTGACGACTACGATGAACGCACCACCGTGACCAGTTATCGTGTCATGTTTTCCTCTTTCATTGGCCCAATTATTTTGATTTTTGGTTTGGTATTTTTCTTTACCCCTACTGCTGAAAACGCCAATGGCTTATTCAATGAAACAGCCTACTCAAAATTCGCATTAGTTTGTGGGTTATTAGCTAGCACGAGTATTCTTGTCAGCACATATGGAACACAATCTACAATTCCCACTTTACCTAAATCAATTGAAAGCCCAAAAGACAATGGCTTTGCTGGATTAATGAAAAAGGTAAAAGCAGCTCTACAATTGAGTGCATATACTAGCCTTGTAAAATATAGTATGACCATTTATACTGGCCTTGGAGTGGGAACTGTACTGACAACATACTTTACTACCTACTATTTTGAACTTTCTGAAAAAGAACTGGCTGGACTTCCTATTGCAGCAGCATTGGGCGGAATTACTGCCCTGTATGTTGCCCCTTTAATGGGTAAACATCTGGATAAAAAGAAAAGTGTTATCCTAAGTTCGCTCGGTTTAGGGATTTTCTTTTGCCTTCCCTTTCTTTTACGGTTGGTAAATTTGTTCCCTGAAAATAACAATCCGAATTTACTTCCCTGTTATCTGCTAACTCTATGGATCGCCTACACTTTTCTATGGGTTTCGATTTCAACAACCAACTCAATGATGGCTGAAGTGGTGGATCAATTTGAATCGCTTTACAAAAAACGAAATGAAGGATTCTTTTTTTCGACTATGTCATTTGCTTATAAATGTACAGTAGGTTTAGGCTACTTTGTTGGCGGATTGTTGTTGGATCTTATTCAATTTCCCACCAAAGTAACAGATATCAATAGTATTGATCCCAACGCGATTCATGGTCTTGGTTTAATTGGCGGGCCAATTTTATTGGTTTTTTACCTTGTTTCTATTGTATTTATTCGCCATTATCCAATCGATAAAACAACTTATTTAGAAATTAAGAATAAGATATATAGTTAGTTTTTTTTACTGTAATTTGTATATTGCATACAAAATTTTTTGTCACTAAATTCAAATAAACAACAGCATTAATCGTTCAGTAGATGATTTTAGACAGTATTATCATAGGAGGAGGGTTTGCAGGGATTGGAGCTGCAATTCAATTGAAAAAATCAGGATTAAATAATTTTGTTTTATTGGAGCGAAAAGATAAAATTGGTGGAACATGGCGCGACAACACTTATCCTGGTTGTGCTTGTGATATTCCTTCACAATTGTATTCTTACTCATTTGAGCTTAACCCCGAATGGTCTGAATCTTTTTCTCCTCACCATGAAATCTTAGGCTACCTAAAACACTGCGTAACCAAGTATGAAATTGAACCTCATATCAAATATAAAACAACTGTAACAGAAGTCCGGTTTAATGCATTAGTTGGGAATTGGACAATTACAACGAATGATAAGCGAACCTATACTAGTCGAACGGTTATATCCTGTTCTGGACCCCTAAACGAACCTGCCTATCCCAGCATTAAGAATAAAGAACTATTTAAAGGAGAATGTTTTCATTCCATGCACTGGAATCACGACTATGACCTAACCAACAAGAAGGTTGCCGTAATTGGTACAGGGGCTAGTGCCATACAATTTGTCCCTAAAATTGCTGAACAGGTTAAAGAACTAAGCATTATTCAGCGAACAGCTCCGTGGATTGGTCCAAAATATAACCAAGTTAATACTGAAAAATCTAAGAATAGATTTCGAAAAATTCCAGGCTATCAATTGTTCTGGAGGGAAATCATTTATTGGTTTTTAGAGCTAAGGGGGTTGAGTCAATACAAAGATAACAGTATCCGTAAATGGAGGAAAAAGGAAGCTATCGATCATTTAAACTCCCAGATAAAAGATCCTGAGTTAATAAAAAAACTAAGGCCGTCTTATGAAATTGGCTGCAAGCGCGTGCTAATCTCTGATGATTATTATCCCACCTTCGAAAAAGACAATGTAACCCTAATAACGGATGCCTTAGATTCATTCACGCCAAACGGAATTAAGACCAAAGATGGTAAAGAAACCAAAGTTGATGCCATCATATATGGCACAGGTTTTAAAACAACCACCTTTGCACATATATATCCCATAATTGGATTAAATGGACAAAACCTAATTAAAGAATGGAATGACAATGGTGCCGAGGCATTTAAAGGCATAAATGTGAGTGGTTTCCCCAATCTTCTCTTTGTGGTTGGACCAAATACAGGCCTTGGACACAACTCCATTATTCATATGATGGAATCTCAATTCAACTATATAGTGGACTACATCAAAAAACTTAAGAATAGCCCTACACCTCATACTTATTTTGATGTGAAATTAGAGAAACAGAAAGCATTTAATGAGAAAATTCATGCTAAACTTAAGGATATGATTTGGTCCACGGGGGGATGCAATAGTTATTACCTCAAAGACGGCACAGGAAAAAACACGTCTATTTGGCCGGGTACAACAATGAAATACCGAAGAATAACAAAACACGCCTCATTGAGTGATTTCTCCATAGTGACCCCTTGATAAAAATATATCCATAAAGAAAGATTTACTTAAAATTCATGGGCTATTGGTTGTATTTCTCTAGCCCTTTTAAAAGTGCACCCAAATCTAAATTTGAGAACAAGGCATGTTAAAATTTGGAAAAAAGATGAAAAAAACACTTTTTATCACCCAAAAGCAGATCAACCTAAACATATTTTACACACATTGGTAAATATTTCATCAAAAAATTGGGAAGATTGAAAAGCATCAGGTAAATTTAGAAAGCCTTTTGAAACCTGAGAAAGCATAGAAAGGTGATGAAGTGGTTGTTCAACCCTCTATGCAAGGAGAAATTGTTTGTACAGTAAATTAACAAAAATACCCATATGTTTACGAAGAAAACAATGGTGATTTATCTTTATTGTATGCAGCAGTAGGAGAACAATCGATCGGCATTGTTAAATTAAAACCAGACTATAATGAATAATCCAACAAACGACGCCACATTTGATTTTAAATTCTATGAATGGGAAAAAAAGTTCAAAGACAAAGCTTTTCTTCGCCAACCTTTTGGAAATAGCTGGGAAGAATATACATGGGGTGAGGTTGGACAATATGCACGTAAATTAGCTACTGGATTACAGTCGTTGGGCTTACGCGAAAATGCGCATATTGGGCTCATCTCAAAAAACTGTAGAGAATGGATCATAGCAGATCTTGCAATTATGATGGCTGGTTATATTAGTGTACCCTTTTTCCCAACTCTCAATGCAAAAGAAATTAACACTTTACTCACCTTTGGTGATGTAGACCTTTTGTTTGCTGGAAAGGTTGAAAATTGGGAGGAACAAAAAGTAGGTGTCCCTGAGGGGCTCCCCATTATAGCCTTTCCAACCTATAGCAAGCATTCCAATATTACAGCTGCTCACCAATGGTATGATTTTATCAATCAGTTTGACCCATTACAAACACCACATGTTCCAAAATTAAATGATACTTGGACGATCATTTTCACTTCTGGAACCACAGGGAATCCAAAGGGTGTTGTCTTGGATTATTTGGCCAATAGCAAAACAGAGTTGCTTACGCTTGAATCCAATCCAATGAAGATTGATTTTAATGGAAATAATGATTTCTTTTCCTATCTCCCCTTGAACCACATAGCAGAAAGAATTGTCGTTGAATTTGCCTCTTTTCGATTTGGTGGAACGATTTCGTTTACCGAAGGTTTGGATGTTTTTGCCAAAAACCTCAGTGACGTCCAACCCACAGTATTTTTTGCTGTTCCGCGAATATGGACCAAATTCCAAATGGGAATTCTATCCAAAATACCCCAAAAAAAATTATCGAAACTGTTGAAAATCCCTCTACTCTCATGGGCATTAAAACGCAAATTCAAGAAAACTCTGGGCCTCTCCCGAGCAAGAGCCATTATTTCTGGAGCTGCACCCATGCTTGAAATCCAACGGGCATGGTTTAGAGAGGTTGGGATTCCAATCACCAATGGATACGGAATGACAGAAAACAGTGCCATTACCTCTCAACTAGATGCCCGTATTACAGATAGACCTGGCTCTGTAGGATTAGCACAACCCGAAGTAGACATCAAAATTGACCCTGATACATCGGAAATTCTAATGCGAGGTCCATTTGTAATGAAAGGCTACTATAAACAACCTGAGTTAACTGCTGAGGTGATAAAAGATGGATGGTTACATACTGGAGATCAGGGACATATGGACGAAGATGGGTTTTTATACATTACAGGACGTGTTAAAGACATGTTTAAAACCTCAAAAGGAAAATACATTGAACCCCTCGTTCTTGAGAGTTACTTTGCCGATATTGTAGACTTTGAACAGATATGTGTAGCTGGTCTTGGACTACCTCAGCCCATTTTATTGGCTGTCCTATCTGAAATAGGAAAGGCTAAATCAAAGAAAACAATTACTGCCTTTTTAAATAAACGACTTGAAGCTGTCAATGAAAAGCTAGAGGGCTACAAAAAAATAGCTGCCCTAATTATTGTCAAAGAAGAATGGACAGTAGACAATGGTCTTACTACCCCAACATTAAAAATTAAACGAAATAATATTGATAAAAAATATCAAGAGAACTACTCCAACTGGCACAACGACCCATCGACTATATTATTTGAGACCTAGATTATCTTGGAGAAAGAAACCTTATCCCATCTTTCTGATCATTTCATTCAGAAAGCCCGATTTTCCCCTATCAAGGAACTAATTGTAGGAGAAACTGGCTTTGCCTTCAATGGAAAAGTACGCTTGTATTATGAAATACAACGTCCAAAAACAACACCCAAAGGGAGTGTTCTACTCATTAGTAGAAATGCCAACACCTTACTTTTCTGGTCACAAGAATTCATTGAAGTATTTGTAAAAAAGGGGTATAATGTTATTCGTTTCGACCATAGAGGAATTGGACTTTCTGACCACATTGAGGATTGGAACAAAAAAAACGCTTACGAGCTAGAAGACATGGCTCGAGATGGAATGGCAGTATTGGATTGCTTGAAGGTCAAAAATGCGCATATTATTGGTGCCTCCATGGGAGGAATGATTGCACAACGCTTCGCTTACCTATTCCCAAATGTTAGCTTATCGCTTTGCAGCATAATGTCTTCTGGCTACTATTACGACCCAACTCTAGTGGCACTAAATTCAAACATGAAACGAAATTTCAGGGAATTATTCTTGGCTTTTTATCGTGCAAAACAAAATTTTGATCAACAAGTCCGTGCACACATCATGGAACGAAACCTTTGGGTGGGAAATGGAGAATATGAAATAGATATCCCTGAAATAATCAATGAAGTGAGCTATGAAATAAAATTCCGTAAAGGCTATAATAAAATGAGTTTTACACAGCATGTAACTGCCATAAAAAAATCAGGCTCCTTCCTTGAAAAGCTAAAAGAAATTAAAGCCCCATCCCTTGTCATTCATGGAGATTCCGACCCATTAATCGATATAAGTCATGCAAAAAAATACCTAAGTTGCTTAAAAGAAGGAAAATCTTATTATCTTTCAGGAATGGGACATGATATCCCAAAGAAATATACCCCCCAGATTTTATTACAGATACTTAAACTTTTTTCTGTTTCTGCAAACCAGTAATTATTAAATCAAACAATTATGAAAAAAAACAAATTAACTTCTGCACTAACGGTTATTGGGCTGTTTTGTGTTAATCTGCTTTTGGCGCAAAGCACCATCAGCGGTACTGTGCTCGACGCAGAAACAAATCAATCCATTCCTGGAGCAAACATTGTCATTGTAGGAACAAATGTTGGAACGACTGCAGATTTTGATGGAAACTTTACGCTAACCACAAACCAAGAATTACCTTTTAACATAGAAATTAGTTCAATTGGTTTTGGGAATCAAACGGTTGAAGTTACTTCTGTTGATCAAAAAATTAGTGTATCCCTAGAACCAGGAGAAAATCTTCAGGAAATCATTGTTTCTGCTTCTCGTCGTGCTCAGAAGGTGCAAGACGCTCCATCTTCTGTGAGTATAATTTCGACTAAGGACATTGAGAATTCTGCTATAGCAGTTGATCCAGTTCGACACTTAGTCAATATTCCTGGAGTAAACATTCAGCAACAATCGGCGAATACCATTAATATAGAAATGCGCGCAGGTTCTGGTATCTTTGGTACGGCAACCTTTCCAATTTTGGATTATCGTTTTTTATCTACGCCAGCGGCATCTACATTCTTCACACAACACTCAGGTTTATCAAATATAGATATTGCAAAAATTGAAGTTGTTAGAGGAGCAGCATCAGCCTTATATGGCCCCAATGTTGTTTCTGGAGTTGTGCATTTCATGTCAAAAAGTGCTATCGACTTCCCAGGCACCACAATTGAATTATTGGGTGGAGAGTTGAACACAAAAGGTGCGGCCATTCGTCATGCCTACGCCTCAGAAGACAAAAAATTTGGTTACAAGATCAATGCGAAATGGTCCAAAGGAAGTGATTTTGAGTTGGATGGAACTGAAGTTACCTCTCGAGGTGCCAACCTAGTTCAATCACTTAACACTGAAATTCGTCAGCCTGTAATCACCAATGGAGCGGTTGATACTTCACAACAAGGTGAAATATTATTGTCTGGGAGTGATTTAGATGATAACGGTGACGGAAACCCTTTGGCAACTGAATATGAAAATTTCTCAGCCAATGCACACCTTGAATTCCGTCCTAATGAAAAAACAACTGGATTCCTTTCAGGTGGTTTTGCACAAGGAGGCGCTTTGTTTTTTAACTCACTAGGAGCTGGATATCAAGACGGAGAGGATTACTGGGTACAAGGCCGTGTTCAATCTGGAGGATTATTTGCCTTAATGTCTTACAATTACAAAAGTGGTGGTGGTAGAAACAATCCTACTTTCTTATACAATTCTGGTTTACGCCAAGTAGCCATCAACTCATCATTAGAAGCACAGATTCAATATAACTTTGATGTTCCCTCTTTTTTAAACACCAACTTCACTGTTGGGGCTGACTTTAGAGATGTAATGTCTGATTCACAAAATACACTCTACGGAAGAAACGAAGAAAATGATAAATATGTATTGGCTGGAGGATATCTTCAAGGCACCTCAAAACTGTCGGATAAACTCGAATTAACCTATGCCGCTCGTATGGATAAATTTACTCTTTTCGATGAGCTTGCATTCTCTCCAAGGGTTGCTTTGGTATATAAACTGAATGAAAATAATAGCATTCGAGCTTCGTATAATTCCTCGGCTTCCATCCCAACAGCCCTTCAATCGTATATCGATTTCCCTGTTAATGTATTTGTAGCAGGAGCTTATGATGTTTGGTTAGCTGGAGAAGTGGAAGAACAAAGATTCGATCCCAATGCTCCAATTCGTTTAGGATTTTTAGGAGGATATCAGCAGCCACAAGGGTCAACAGGGGTAGATAATATGGTTCTTTATAGTGTCTTAAATGGACAAGGTACTGCTGCTGGCGTAATTGCTGCAATCAATACAAACCCTGACTATGCTGCTCTAGCACCTTTTGTGTCAATCTTGGCAGATGTATTATCAAATCCTGCAACTGCCTTAGCTATGACTGGGCAAAATGGATTTCTAGGAAGCCCCTATGGTGCAGGTGTTGGATACAACATCTTTAATGGTGAGCAAGTTGGTACAGAAGGTACTGGACGCGCAGTAATGAGTAGAGTGAATTCATTTGAAGTAGGGTATAAAGGAGTCATTGCTAAAAAATTATCTCTTGCAATTGATGTTTACACATACGAGCAACAAGGATTTACAAATTTCACTGCAATTGGACCAGCATTTGCATACGCACCTGACGCCGCTGAGTTTGCACAAGAAATTGGGGGTAGTTTAGCACCTCTATTAACCCCTGGTGTAACTGCGGCTTTAACTGCCCAATATACTGCAAGCGCAGCGGGGTTAGCACCATTTGGTGTTACAGCAGCTGATTTAATTCAAAACGGTTTTGCCGGAAATGCAGCTTTCGGAATTGATCCTGTACCTTCATTAGCAGATGCAGTTTCAGGAGTAGTTGGTGGTCTTGCAGCGGTCGCTGGAGGTGGATATGGAATTGGGTTTGGAAGATTGGAAGAAGCTCTGCAAGATGCTTTACCCGTATTTGGTGCAATCAACTCTCTGAGAGCACCTAATGATGGTCTAACTCACCTTGCTGCTGGATATCGTAAATTTAATGATAAAAGACGTACTCACTGGGGAATGGACGTTTCTGCTGAATATTTCGCTAATGAAAACGTCAGTGTTTGGGCTAATGCCTCATATGTGAGTCAAAATGTATGGATCCCTGGAGAATCAAATGATGACGGTTTACCTTTCTCATCTTACCTAAACTCTCCTCAATTAAAATACAGAGCTGGGATCCGATATAGCAAAGACAGAGTTCAAGGAAGTTTAAGCTATCAGTATGACGATGAATTTGAATCAAACCAAGGTGACTTTTTTGGTACGGTACAGGAAAAGAAACTTTTTGACGCAAACATTGGCTACACCTTTGCTAATGGTGTGCGTTTTGATTTAACTGGTTCAAATATCTTTGATTTTAAATACCGTGCATTCCCGAACATGCCAATCATTGGACGTCGAATTATTGGGAAAATAACATTTGATTTATAATCCATAAGCTTGTACTTTTAAAGTATGAAAAATAAAGTAGCATTCATTACTGGTGCTGCCAAAGGAATAGGAAGAGCAACTGCGGTTGCTCTTTCCACTTCTGGCTGTCACCTAATCTTAACCGATATTGATACTGCGGCCTTGGCCGAAGTCAAAACGTCTATTGAGGCAACGGGAGGAAAGGTTTCCACCTATCTTCTCAATGTAGCCGATCAAGATGAAGTCAATGCTGTTCATGAACAAGCCCTCAAAGATCACCAACGCATAGACTACTTTGTAAACAATGCCGGAATTAGCGGCACTCTCGCTCCTTTGCATCTAATGCCAAGAAGTGAATGGGATAAGGTAATTGCTGTAGATTTAAACAGTGTGTTTTTCTGTTTACAGGCACAAATAAAAATATTACTTCCTCAGGGTGGCGGAAACATTGTCAATGTTTCTTCTCTTGCTGGAAAGAAAGGGGTTGCTTATGGCGTACCCTATTCTGCGGCAAAACATGGCGTTCTTGGCATAACTAAAAGTGCCGCTGTGGAGTATGGAGCGCATAACATTAGGGTCAACGCAATTTGTCCTTCCTTTCTAGAAACCGATATCATTGAACCCCTTCCAAATGAAATATTGGATTTCATCACAAATCATCGTGTCCCTATGAAAAGATTGGGGAAACCCGAAGAAGCAGCCGATACTATCGCCTGGTTACTCTCGGATAAAGCATCGTTTGTCAATGGTCATGCCTTGGTCATGGACGGAGGAATGAATGCCGGATAAAACAGATCTTCCCTATCCAAAGAGATACATTTGTTTTTCCTAGGCAAGTAGAACTAAAAATACTTTTCATTATCTTTTTTTAACGTTATCTTGAAGTGAAGTTGAACAGAAACTAATCTTTGGTTATTTCATGTTTTGCAAAAAATCTTTATAAAAAACAAAAAAATGAAACTAGTGAAACGCATTCTATTAAGCTTTTTTATTCTTGGCGTTCTCTATCTAGGGTTCTACCCCATCCCTTTAGACCCAATTGCACGAAAAACACCCCCTTTTCCTGGTTTAGAGAATGACTACAAACCCAATGAATTGCTTAAAAGCACCCAACTTGTAATGGTACCGCATCCTGGACCTGAGTCTATTGTTAGAGACAGTTTGGGGAATTTTTATACAGGCCTTGCCAACGGTGATATTCTTCAATTTGATGCAGAAGGAAACAACCAAGAAATAATTGCTAATACTGGGGGTCGTCCTTTGGGAATGAAAATAGCACCCTCAGGTGAACTCATAATTGCCGACCATAGAAAAGGTTTATTAGCACTTGACAGTTTGCATAAGCT
>Ga0129327_10002105_pt1 | contig 11626 bp, 1 predicted proteins | sample CPBDNA_6_FD_111799 | JGI IMG/M metagenome (GOLD analysis project Ga0129327, IMG submission 111799) | Freshwater to marine salinity gradient microbial communities from Chesapeake Bay, USA - CPBay_Spr_31_0.8_DNA | ecosystem: Environmental > Aquatic > Marine > Coastal | place: USA: Chesapeake Bay...
CTTATCCTGCCTGCGGGGGTCCTTCTTGTCGTCCCCTCGGGTTTGACGGGGCCCGAGAGCAAGCTCATACTTGACATCAAAAGAGCTTTCTTCAACCAGGTACTCGATAAAGTCGATCATGGCGGAGAATAATTCTTCATGGTCGACACAAGAGGTCCCACTGTCCTTCAGTCTCTCTTTATACAATTCTTCTACTTTCCAGGGAAGGGCGAGGCGGACTTCTGAGAGTAGACCCGAGAAATAAAGATTATTCAGGAGACCGTGGTCGGCGGCTAGCTTCTTAATACTTTTTAGTTTGTGGTTAGCAGAGATGAGCCAGGTGCGCTTCTTGGCGGCACTTTGTGTGGGGCATGCACCTAGTGTTTTAAAATCCTGTATTCTGGAAGTGAGCAGGACCCGTGCACAACCATAGTGGCCTTCCAAGGCAGCTAGAACGGCTTCAACACTGGTCAATTCCATGCATAGGTTAGCCGCAGCTCCGGTGAGGCAGGTTTTCAGCAGGATTCGAAGCTGCTGGGCCTGCGAGGCGGACTTCGTGGCGGAATACTCGAGATATTCTTTCTTGAAAGAGAAGAAATCGGCACCGGAGTCGTGGTCGCCGGAGAACGTCGGAGGTTTGAGCTCTGTGAGCTTGAGCTGAGAGTCCCCAAAGACTCCCAGTCTCTGCTTGGTTTCATTCACCCGAGTGTCGGCCTCAGCTTGAGCGTCCTTGACCCGGCGGATCCCGGTCTCGAGCGCCTCGGCCGCGCGCGGCAGCTGAGCATCAAGTGCGTCGTTGGTTAAAGATGATCCATCCTTTATTATTGTTTCCGCACGCTTGCTGGCCGTGGCCAACCTCTCCACCACAACCCTGTAGTCCAGGTCGGTGGTGGTGTTGGTGATGGACAGCCCCTCGAGCTCGGAGACGATGGTGTCCATGGAGGTGAGGGTGGTGGCTTCGTAGTCCATGACCCTTTTCTTCTTGAAGGCGGTCCTGATCTTATTGGCTCCCAGGCCCTCCTGGAAGGGCCCGTGTGAAGTATCCTCGTCCGAGGGCTGATCAGTGAGCTTCTCCTGGACCCGGGCGATAAACGCGATGATTTTTTTCTTAGATTCCTTGGCTCGCTCAACAATGGCGGCCTGGTCAGGGATATCTACGAGTTCGGCGATAGCTTCAGCTAGGTTTTCTTTGTGATGAACAGCATCTCTCATATTCAGATTTAAGAAAGATCTGGTGAGCTTGGAGATATCGTACTGGCTGTATTCGGTTTGCTCCGCCTCCACGGCGGCGTTGATCCGGACCCGGAATACTCGGATTTCAGCAGGGTCAACCATGGTTTCAATATCTTGAGACCGGGGGTTCTGAGGCCAGGCTAGGTCCTGATCAGACTCTGGAGCACTGTCGGAAGCCGAGGGGGCGGGGGAGTCAAACTGACTTTCCGCCGATTGATCCGGTGAAGGGATAATCTCAATGGTTCGTGGCGGAGCCGGCGGAGTGTGATCGCCCTGACCCCAGAGCTGGACCAGTTGAGAATGACTGTAATTAGTCTCGTTGTCGGGAACCTCAGAGTAGTCCCCACGGACTACTTGAGCTGGTGCAGTTAACACACCGAGAGGATCCGGTGATGGTGGCGGAGGCCGGGGGCTCGGCGATGAAGGTGGCGGTGGCGCTGCGACTGGAGCTACATGACAGATTGCCAGAGGCCGGGGATGATGAAGAACCCGGTCAAACAAACTGCTGAACAAAGCTAGGTCATCTTGAGGCTGGGGACGAAATACATTTCTGACCAGCAAAGATATATCTCTCTGGTTTGGCGACGGAGAAGATGGAGCAGGGGCTTCCGCCGGATCACTGGATTCTGAAGTCTCTGGAATTGATTGGAGACGTCGGATCGCGGGTCCCAGTCCTCCTCGGGGAGAAGTATAGCTGGGCAATCTACCTGGAGATAGGAGAGGCAGAAATGGAGACCCCGGCGATGAGTCGATCAACTGGTTGATCCGGTTGACAGCGGACAGGTTCAGATCAGGAGTACTTGAGCTGGGGACAAACACATTGTCTGGTGGCGAGAACAGAGATCCATAATTTGTCCGCAGGGTTGCATCGAAACAATTCTCATCGGACCCGTGAAGTTGGAGCCCGTAAGTATCATATTCTCCGGCGAAAGGCGAAGCTGTAGTATCTAGGTAGTTATCCTGGGTGAGCCAGACCTCCGAGAGCCGGGGGTGACGGTCCCGCCGGCTGTTGAGCTTCCGATGCTTTGGGGTTCCAAGCTCTAGCCGTACAGGTATGCGGCTAGTGCGTTCAGAGCGTCTGGGAGTCGGCGGCAAACTATTGCGTGACGGCTGGGATGATGGCAGTTCTGCAGGAGCTGAGTGTACCCTGTCAAGATGGTTCTCAGCGTCGCGACGGAGGAGGCGGGCTATGCCGTCCTCTCCCACAGGTAGGAGCTCGTCATCAAACCCATATAGGGCCGGCTCATCAGACTGAATCTTCTTTGGCGGCATCCACGTTCACTCCACGGCGAAGAGATTCCCGAAGGAAGTGCTGTAACGCCTCTTCTGTGGAGACTCCCTAGGCAGGGGGTTATCCCCCGGTCCCGGACATTATGCGTGACCCCGAAGGGAGGGCTCTATGCCGGGAGCGGGTTGTCCTCTTGCTTGCCTGGGACTGGAAAAGCAGCGTGCACTCCGCGGTGAAGAGATTCCCGAGGGAAGTGCTGTAACACCTTTTTGAGCGGAGACTCCCAAGGCAGGGGGTTATCCCCCGGTCCCGGACATTATGCGTGACCCCGAAGGGAGGGCTATATGCCGGGAGCGGGTTGTCCTCTTGCTTGCCTGGGACTGGATAGCGTCGACCCTTTCTTCACTTCTCGTGGTCATAGGATCGAACTATAAAAGGGGGCGAAATTAGCATTTTTTGTTGATGCTTAATTTTCACTGTGCAGGCTCGGATTTTTAGGTCGACAATTACCTTTAAATCTACGAGCACCCCTTGAGCAACAATGCCCGCATATTGTTCCGAGAAGTCTGGAATACAAAAATGCTTATAGACGACTGACACTTAAGACTTATAAGGGGAATCTTGTTCTCCTGTACAGTCCCGATGCCGTGAAACTGCAACAAAGAAATTGTTAATAAATGAAATTCGAAAGTTGCAGTCTCACTATTCAATCTCAGGAAAAGCTTCAAAGAGGACAGTTTGAAAGGCTTTTAAGAAACAATTCCAAAATAGCATTAAAAAGTCACGGAATGTAAAACAAATACAGACAGGGTTGAAAAGGAAAAATCAACACGACTTTTTTTTACGACGATTTGCTCTTTAAACAAAAACAGGGGTGTATATAATTTCCTCTGTTTTTTAGGCGTGAGACTAAGAGCAAACGAGCTATGCTGCAACACCAAAGGTAAACCCAATCAATGAATGAATGCATTTCCGATGTGTAAAGGTTTTTATGAATGATTACCGAGGCTGGTGGTTGCAGCACCTGTACAACAAAATAATGCAAATAAAGATTAATGGAACTTGGATTAGCTAAAAAAGAAAGAAACAAAGAGAGGCGAAATGATTCTTTCTGAACAAAAATATGCTTCGAATGGAATGAAGCAACAAATGTAAATTATTTTCCAAAGCTTTCAAGAACCAATAATTAAGTACATTACTTTTGCGCCCATAAATATCAATGTAAAAGAATGCTGTATTAACCCGTCGTCACTTACATTAACTGCAAGCATTCACAGTTTCTTCTGTCGTAGGGTGCAAGGCGTCACGGGTTCTCAGTGGCGGAGAGGAACCCACAAGGGTGATGGAGGCGTCCTGAGAAAAAAGGTGAACTATAATCTCGAACTTGATTGATTGAATATGAATTCCAATAATCCCAACAAAACCCATTAAATAGTGTCAACTACGAATGCAGGGTCAATCGATAGGTACAGCACTTATTACTAATGTTATTATAGGTAGACGAACCTGAGGGAAGAATGAAGCATCCGGCTCCTGATGAGGCCAGACATTCAACTGCAGCAGCAGCTCAACACAACCAGGTAGTAGAATCCCGTCGAGCCGTTGAGCGGCGAGTAAGGATATAGTCTCGAATCCCGTCGAGCCGTTGAGCGGCGAGTAAGGATATAGTACAGCGGATCCCGTCGAACCGTTGAGCGGCGAGTAAGGATATCTCAAAACTTGACCATCCGTGAGCCGTTTAGCGGCCAACAGGTAGAGATGATAAAGAAGTCCAGATCAACAATAACAACTGCGCCATCAGTCAATAACCACAGATAATGAGAGAAGAAGGTACCAAAGTAAATCCCGGTGACAACAAGAACAAGGTTAAAACTCAGTAGCGGATCTTGAGTCCACAAGAAGACAATTAAATAAGGTTGGTCTTCCACGTGGCTACAAGAACTCAAAGCGATAAACATAGTAATATAATAACCGGGGATTTTTAGCTAACTTTTCGTAGGACACTATTAATTGGGTACGTGGTCATTGATCGATGCCTAGAGTAGATAATAGCGGCTGAACACAATCCTCTGTGCGAAGTGAAGTCATACGGCACTCTGATGAAATGGAGGCGGCACGATCAGTCAACTATGCGGAGGCGGCAGGTTCAGTAATCTTGACTAGGGTTGCACTGGGAGATCGTTCCACGCATTATACCGGGCGTGGCGGAACAACACTTAAGATCATCTGAAAAACGCGAGCCATTAGTGGGGCTGACACCATGATGAAAAGAGGGAGGGGCTGCAGGGCAAACATCTTTGGGATCGGTAAAAAATGCTTGGCGGTGAGAAGGAAAGTACAGACCAAAGTCCTTTCCTTTTATGGGCGGGCAGCATCCAAATTCTCAAGTAAGTTTAGCAAAACGAAAATGACTGGGGCGACTTTTTAGAAAGGACATTTAATAAACCCCAAACCAAGGCTACAGGAAGGGGGTTTTTACAATACACTTTCAAAGATTATTAATACATAAGATAAAATGCAAAATAATAACGACGATTGCAAATGTAAAATAAAGACTGCAAAGTTACTTTAAAATTACTGTTCGCTATTTCTTGGCTAATATAGCACTGTGGGCAATCTATGGGCTCCACTTAGAAACGAAAGACTAGGTGATTGGCTTGTACAATCATACTGCCGGCATTCAAAGCCGGCTAGATCTTGACGAATGACTGAGTGATTGGTTTGGACAATCATACTGCGGGCGCAAGGGGCACCGCTTCCGACGATTGCCGAGGAGGGCGAGATCTCCGACAACAAGATGATCGTGGAGGACAACCCGTTGGTCTGCCTTCCCTCCATCCACAGAGCCTAAAGTGAAGGTCATGTTTACCCAAATACCATAGGTTTAACACTCCCCCGGGAAAAGATCTGGAACGGTAGGCTCCACAATCTGTAGCGTAGCAGGAAGGCCAAGGGTGAAAAAAAAAATCGGGTTTTTCGGACGACGCGACGAAAAAAAAACTTTTTTCCGCGGAGTTAGCTAAAAATCCCCAAAGTGCATATTTAAGTACCTATGATTTTTCGTGACCCTGACTAACCTATTAACCACAGTTTTTGTTACAGGATGGGGACGACGCAGACTTCCTGGACTGGATCCTCCTCCTGCTGAGCAGCATCCTCGGGGGCGACATCCTCGGGGTGGTGACGGAGCGAATCGAGGAATCCTGCAAGCAGGACCCCGTGAACTGTGAGATGTTGAAGCTGGACTTGACATCTGATGTCATTGACCTTGGAGGCCTCGTTGAGAATCTGCATGAGGTCCAGCTCTCCCTCGCGGTAGATGACGGCCATCTTCCTGACGTCTCTCTTCGTGGTCCGAGTCGTCTGCTCTGATGGGTTTCTGTAGCGCACCATAACTGCTCTGATGAGTCCATCTGCCTTGGAAGGGATTAAAGAGTCGATCATTCCAAGCTTCCACAATGATTCTCCAAGAACAGCCTCGTCTCTAATGAACACAACCACATCTCCAACCTGCGGCGGCCTGGAGTTCTTGTGCCATTTCGATGGTGCAGGGATGTAGTCAACGATTTTCTCCGTTTTCCAAGTTTCCCACCATGCACGGTGGACTGAATCGAGCTGATCAACTTGCCTGGAACGAGAAGAGAGTCTAGGATAACCACTGGGGGCCCGCTGATTATTGCGGCCAAGCAGAAGCCTTGATGGAGTGATCAAATCAGAATGTTCAAGATTTTCATACTTGCTACCTAAACACAGCGGAAGTGAGTTTAACTCGTTGGCGATGAAAGTGAACGCAGTGTCGTACCCGTAGAGGTCGAGCTTGATCCCCTTGTAGGTCACGTTGAGGAGTCTCTTGACCTCGAGGACGGATCTTTCAACGATTCCATGGGCGGCATGACTACCTGTAGTGCAAACGACGTGCTCAATTCCGACACCAAACTGGGAATTGAGAGTAGAAGTGAGATCAATCCATGATAACTCCATATCCTTGCAGGCCTTGATCAACTGGCTGCCGGCGTCGATGAAGAGCTTCAACGGGTGACCATACCTACTGGAATGTCTAGTGTAAGCATTGATGAACGCACCTGTGCTATACTTAGCCATGCCGTAGATTGCGATGGCTCCACTTGAGGGATCTTTAAAGATTACTCCCCACACTGGAACTGTTGCACGATGATTGTGCTCGCAGGATGCCAGGTACTTACCAAACAAATCTACTTGCGCTGTGTAGAATGCAGGAGCACAAGTCAGGCGGCTCTGGTGGAGTTTGCCCATCTCTACCTCTATTAATCTGGCTCTAAACCGTTTGCAAAATGAACAATTCTCACGAATTTCATTGGCAAGGTCCCGGCCCCTCATTACATAAACGAGGTTGCGGGATTCTCGAAGTGTAGCGATGGAATTACGATGATGGGTTAACCTGTGGTGAGAGTAGATCATGCACGAGTAGCTGACGGGGCTGTAGCGGTCGCACATCGGCTTGACAAACGACAGCGGCTGGAGATCTGACATGACATGTTCCGGATCCAGTATTTCTTGACCATCAAGGATTCTCCCACTGAAGTGAAGGACTCCATCCTTGGTGACGGAACAAGACTTGTACTCTGCAGGTTTGACAAACTGAAAAACTTCTTTTGTTGCCTTCAAGAAAAAATAGTTTTCTGCTGCTTCAATCTCTGGCGGAGAGAGTTGAAAGTCCAAGAGTTTCTCTTTACTAACTGGCGACATGTTCGGAAAGAAAAAAGTACTCGGAGGCGGAGAAAATTCTGATGCTTGAGGCCGGAGGTTACTTGCGGTTGGGTGTGGCGGTAACGGCGGCGGAGAATTGAGCGGAAATGATGGCTGAAGGCTAACTGAGGGTTGGCGGACGACCTCTAGAACCTCTGGGATATCACAATCCGGACAAACTGCAACATCTTCTTTTGGCGGAGTAAGATTAGCTGGCGGAGCGTCAAACACTGGGCCGGGAAGAGCTGTGTAACCATTGGGAAGGCGAACATTCCCAGAGTCATCCATGAATAAGCTTCTCTGCACTGATCTGGGGTCAGCAACTGCTGGTGCCTCGGGGAGAGGATCCTCTTCAGGAGATGAGTGCTTAAAGCCACGGAAAGACTTGGGTGTGTAGACGGAGCTGGCGGAGACCTTGTCCTCGAGCTTGACCTTGGAACGGGTCCGTGGCGGAGAAAAACCTCCGATGGGCGGGGATCGGGGTTTCTTCTTCTTGGGCTGAGCTGACAGTCCACCGGTGGACGGAGAAGGTGTCTCGAGAGCTTTACTGGTCTTGGGGGAGACAGAACCAGATTTTAATCTACTTTCTCTAACTGCAAACTTGAGATTGTTGATAAATCTGAAGACAAAGGCCAAGGTTCTCACTGATTTGGGCCATGAGAACACACAAGGGTCCACAATATACTTCGAAAATGAATACCTTTCTGATACCTTATCCTTGAGTCCGGGTAGTGTGATACCACAGATGTCTGAGGCTTTAACCTCCTTACTGGCCTCCTGCCTCTCCTGCTGGTTGAGCGTGACCTCGTCGCGGGAGAGGATGGGCATGTCGTCGATGGGGAGGGTCATCCACCACTTCCCCCTCTGCCATTCAGAACCTTGAACCAGGTCCTCGTGCTGAGCATCCCTGGTACCGAGGTCGGCGAGGTTATTCTTGCTGTCTATGTGGAACCACTGCTCCACGTGGGATAACCGTCGGATTTCTATAACACTGTTGCGGACAGCGGTCTGGAGAGGGCGCTGATCCTGGTTGAGCCAAAACATGACTATTGTAGAATCAGTGACGAAAAGAGTTCTCTTGACTCTGCTGCCAAGATTTCTCTTGACAATCTGAGCCATTGACGCACCAAGTACAGCAGCCTTCAGTTCACCTCTGGGTACAGTTGACATATGTACCAGCTTGCTTTTGGCGGCAACGAACCTGCAAGCAAAGGACCCATCTGGAAGCTGAGAACGAGCATGAACACAGGCGACGGCGATCTTCTCTGATGCATCAACAGAGACGACGAGCTCCACCTCGTTGGAGATGGCGGCGGTGTCCAGGTAGCAGCGGCTGAAACGAAGAGTGCGCAACTCCTGAAGGTCCTGCAAGTTCATAACCCACTGACTGAGATAGGAATCCGGGATGGGATCATCCCAACCCAACTTGAGGTCGGTGATGACGGACAAGTCCAGCTTGATCCTGGCAGTGACTGGGGTGGCGAAGCCCAAGGGATCAAAAATGCTGGCAAACTTGGCGACTAAAGTTCTACGGGTGAAGCATTGCGCTAGAGCTTCGTCTAGTGCTCCACTTACTGGCTCTGGTAGTCTACCTCTGACTGACTTCCCAAAGAAGAGCTCCTTGACGGCGATTGACACCAAGTCCTCGAGGGGCCACCAGACATAGCCTAGCAGGCCGACACTGGCTCCGTCCACAGAGACCAGTTCGGAAGGCTGAGAGCCGCTGAAGGTAAAGGCTTTTACGGACATAGATGCAAGATCAAGTGCAGTCTCCATGGCGCCGGCGACAAACCTGACCTCCTCGTCGGTGTCCTCGGCGTGGGCGGTGTCGTCGACATAGCTGTTCTCTAGGGCCTCAGCCCCCTTCACTAAGCTGGGGATATTATCTCTCAAGTAATCGGCAAGTAGTTGAAACCCGGCGGCGGTCAGGTTGCCAGAAGAAATAACTCCATAGATGATAGTTTTGATGACATACTCGTGGTATTCCCCATCAACATCGAGGTCGGGCTGCCACAGGTAGCGCTGGAAGTTGTAGTATGCAGGGTACAACTTGACCGCATTGTAGGCCATGCTGACATCTGCCGTGAAGGCGGCCTTTTTGCTGCCGAACTTGAGCAAAATGTGAAATATTTTTGGGAGTTTGTTCTCTCCTTTCGCAAGTACTGAATTAAGGGAGTGACCCGTGCTGGTCTTGCTGGAGGCGTTAAAGGTCATCCTCGCTGGGGTACTCATGCTGGAGATCTTCATGACAATGTTCCATGGAATGTGGTTCACTGTGGCCCCAGGGGCCATGACGATCTTCTTGTCCTCGGGGGACAAGTCCTTGATGGCACACACGTGGCCCTTGTCCAGCAACTTGTTGTGGGCCTTGTAGATGTCCTCCTTGATGGCGGGGTTCCTCGTAACCTTGTTCAACTGGGACTTCAACATGGCAGTAGCTCTGTGTTTGTTTGGCGCCAAATTCAGATGCGGATCCATAATGAATGGTAAACTAGTCTCGAGACGCTTTTTTTTTATATTCAATCTGATACATTTCTCAATGAGAGCTTGCTGGACTTCACCTTCAAGTGAACCTTGTTCAATCAGATCTCCTCGGCGACAATCATTGCAATTCCTGCACCTCAAGCAGCGGTAGGTGACCTCTGACCCGCAGCGGTCAAGATTCTCGAACTTCTCAAGGTCTTGCTTGGCGGTGAGGAGGCTGGGGGCGAGGTCCCAGTAGTCCGGGACAATCCAGTGGCTGGACTTGTGGGCGCTACAATGATCATACGGACAATTCATAAATAACTCAGATTCTTGCAGCAGCGACTTGGCGGGGTGGTATTTGGCGAAAATACTTCTCCCCCGGCGGACTGGGTCAGCTGCAAAAGTACTTTCTTCGTCAGACAGGAGATCGTCGTCAGAGATAATCTCGAAACAATCTAGCTCTTTACAAGAACCATCAGAGTCTGCCTCGTCTCCCTCGACGGCTCGAAGGGTCGGCAGAGTAAGATCAAGGTCACGGACTTCCTCCTCGGGATCCTGGTGGTGGATCTCATGATAAACATGATGGAGAGTGTTGACGGTGACCCGATAAGCTGTTAGTTCGGATGAGAAAAAAATTTCCCGTGATAAATGTTGAGATAAATCTCTCGCATTCCTCCAGCTCTTATGCGTTCCACCAAGGATTCCAACCTGGCCGCCTGGTGATTTAAACAAACCCTCGTAGATGGACAATCCACAAGGCAGCATAAACTTCTTGATCGGGAAGTACTTGTTGTACCTGATGCCGAGCATCACGTCCACCTCTTTGCCTCCCACATCGTGAGGGGGGTCAGGCAGAGCTGGGCCATCAGGATTTGAAGCTTTATATCCATCTTGCAGATCATTAAAGGCTCTCTGAAGGTTCCAGAACGGGAACTTGGTGGTGACGGAGGGCATCTGAAGGCCTGTGATGGTGGCCTGCTCATTATGCTGCGCGAGGTCAAGATAAAACTGAACATCTCCTCCAGGTACCTCGATGGACCGACCACCAGCAACACCCAGCTTGGTGGGTCCGGCAGTAACTTGACGATGAGGTAGCAAACTGCAGGCGTGGTCATTCAGAGCGCTGCCGCTGCAGCCGGAATCATAGAACAACAACAGTTGAGCGTTGTGTGGGGCGACGATCCTCTGAAGCATGAAGATGTATGGTTCATTGACATCCTCGTGTACGAGAGCTCCGACGGAGTGGTCGGGCCGGGGCTGCATAGCGATGGGGTCTAAACTGTAAACGAGAGGTTGGAGGAAAAATAAGCTGGCTGTAGGTTTGAGAAGAGACTTGTTGCTCTTGAGAAAGTCTTTCTCACGGTCCTTGTTGGCCCGGGTGTGCCTCACGCACATCGTGAAGTGCCACTGGCGTGCCGGCCTGACCTTCTTACAATCTTCCTCTTCACAGGTCCACTCCCCGTCGCAGCCAGCTTTGTGGGTCTCCCACCACTTATCCTTGTCAGACATGATCACATTACTGTCCATTCTGAGGCAGCGGAAGCAGGCCTTGGTGGTCTTGGTCAACCTCATCCGTTCCTTCACACGAGTGCTCTGGAACTTCTCGCACTGGAACAGGAACTTGTGGTCCTTTTTGCAGATGGGACAGGTAACATCAGACGGTGTTTTACTAGGAGAACTGCGAGGAGGGCCGGAACTTTTAGGTTTGCCATCCTGGTAAGAGGTTGCGTGACTCTTCTTTTTATTCACAGGGCGAGAGGTTTGGTGACTCTTGGAATCATGCATGGAGCTGCCGTCGGCTCCACTGTCATCAGAGTCCGAGAGATTAACCACTGTAAATGTTTTTTTCTTAGGCTGGGACCGGTCTGGAGGCTTATCCTGCCTGCGGGGGTCCTTCTTGTCGTCCCCTCGGGTTTGACGGGGCCCGAGAGCAAGCTCATACTTGACATCAAAAGAGCTTTCTTCAACCAGGTACTCGATAAAGTCGATCATGGC
>Ga0129327_10002107_pt1 | contig 11625 bp, 5 predicted proteins | sample CPBDNA_6_FD_111799 | JGI IMG/M metagenome (GOLD analysis project Ga0129327, IMG submission 111799) | Freshwater to marine salinity gradient microbial communities from Chesapeake Bay, USA - CPBay_Spr_31_0.8_DNA | ecosystem: Environmental > Aquatic > Marine > Coastal | place: USA: Chesapeake Bay...
CACTAGCTTTATAAATTTTTCCAGAATGGGCTATTCCCTCACCCTTAATTTGGTAGAAATAAAGACCAACATTTATTTTTTTAGGCACTTCAATTGGTGTAGGAACGGACGATCCTATTGGAATCGTCATTTTCTGTTTAAAAACCATTTTGCCAAGTATATCAAATAATAGGAAATCTAATACTTTTCGCTTTTCACTATGGGTTTCAATCATTAATTGGTCAACAAATGGGTTTGGAAATAGGGTTAGTGAAAATGTAGGAATATTTGAAGTAGAAAGCACTAAATCTGATTCAATTTCCTGTCCTGTACCTTCTACTAATGTAATTCTTTGATTGGCTGTTTGTTCTTGAAAAATTTCCACTAATCCACTTGGCCAATTCACTTGAATTTCATCTACTTTTTGGTGCAAACTTAATCCATAATGGATTGGCTGAATACTTTGGCCAAATACATTTGCACCTGAGTAATGTCGATAATAAGGAATAGTATCACAAATAATTTTCACCGTTGCTCCGACTCCAAATCTATTGCTTTTTGTTCCTTGCAATTGTATTTGTAGCCAATTGGTAGGCGTGTTGGTTGCTACCGTTTTATTTTGGTATAAATCCAATTTTGCGTTTCTATTACCCACCAACATATCCAAATCGCCATCTAAATCATAATCAAAAACCGTCAAACCCATTCCAATAGCCGTACTATTCAACCCAAGTTCTTTAGCCATTTCAATAAACCGACCGTTTTGGTTGTTGAAAAAACGATTTCCATCACCTTCAGCAATTGGAGAAAAGAAACCATTGACCACATATAAATCTTCATCTAAATCATGGTCTGCATCAAAAAACCGTGTTCCCCAGCCCCAGCCAGTATCTTCAATACCTATTGCTTCGGCTTGGTCTGTAAACACCTGATTCCCTTGATTGACAAAAAAAGGATTGGGTACAAATTCATGGATATTGGTACTATAAATATCAAAATTGCCGTCATTCTGATAATCACAAATAGCCACGCCCATACCATTTCCAAGATTTTCTAAACCTACTTCAGCAGTTGCCTCTTCAAATTGCCCATTACCATTATTCCAATAAAAATTATTAGGGCCATTATCATTAATCACATATAAATCTTGTAAACCATCTTTATTTAAATCAATGGGTAAACTAGAAAAGCTATGCCTTCTATCGTTTAAGCCGCTTTCGACAGAAATATCTGTAAATTGACCTCCCCCATCATTTCTATAAAACCGATTGGCCTTTAACCAATCACTTACATATAAATCCAAATCACCATCTTGGTCATAATCCCACCAAAGTCCATTGGTGCTATAACAGAATAAGCAGCCTGTTACTTTAGCCGAAACCGTTACATTTTTAAAAGTACCATCTCCTTCATTATGCCACAATTCGTCTAAACCATAATTAGCAATAAATAAATCTGGGTAGCCATCATTATCATAATCGCCCCAACTAGCTCCTAGTTTTGAACCGAAATTGCCATCTCTAGTAACTGCTTGCCAATTAATTAGCTGACTTTCTAAAGTGACATCTGTAAAACCTGCTATCCCATCATTTCTCAATAATCTGCTCCAAGTCATTGAATCAGTAGGATTAAAAACGGCTGCGGCTACTGCAAAAATGTCTAAATCTCCATCGCCATCGTAATCTGCTACTGCTACGCCAATGGTGTTGGTTAATTTACTTTGGGTAGCGAAATCAGGCACTAATTCAAAGCTTTGGGCAAACATTTCTAAAGGTAAGGTTGAAAATACCAACCAAACTAAACAGTAGTACCCAACTAGTTTTTTTCTTAGTTGCATAAGGAGGAAAATTTTACGGGTGAATTTTCCATTACCCCGTAAATTAAACTCAACAGAAAAAAATCAGGGGGTAATAGAAAATTACCCCCTGATAAATCAATTCCAAAGCGGATTTTGCTCCAACATTTCATTAGAATTAACCTCCCCTACCGGAATTGGGAAGTATTTATGCTTTTCTTCCACTCTAGATGCGCCATCTTGAAAACCATGGGCATTGAGTGTTTCTTGTAATTTACCCCATCGAATGAGGTCAAAATAACGAGACCCTTCCATGACAAATTCCATAATCCGCTGATGTTCAATTTCTTCCATTAAAGCATTGCCATCTGCAAAATCTTTCATTGGTAAATTAACCCGTTGTCTAATTAGATTGACCGCATCCGTTGCATCTGCTAAAGAACCATTGGACTGAACCAAAGCTTCTGCGTACATTAATAAAACATCTGCATAACGCATAATTCTTTCATTATTCACCGCAGGTCCATCTAAATAACAAGCATAACTAACTGGTAAATACTTTCTAAACCAACCCGGAAAACTCCCTCCATCATTACTTGCCTCACAGCCATTACCTAACACATTTTGTTCCCAGTTATTGAAAATAATTCTACATCCTTGGTCAACAGTTACGGCAATATTTTCAAATTCCGTTTCTGCCACAGGATCCCAACAGCCTTGCAATAGCACCTGTTCAATAGCCGCTCCCGGTACTAATTCTTCAATAGCCGCTACCCAGAAACCATCTTCTCCTGTAAGGTCTTCTTCCCAGCAATCTGGTCCTTCCACAGGGTCACCACCACCACTACCACCACCCGCGCAGACTAAACCATCTCCTAAATCGGCATAAGCGACGCCAAATAAGGGGTCGCTACCTTCAAAATAAAGGGTATTTAAAAGTCGAGTATCCATTACTCCATCTGCTGTCATTTCTTTACTCATTTCATTAAAAATCCATTCAGAAGGTTTAGAGATAATCTCCCCTGAAATCCCAGGTACACTTGCATTGCCTGGTCTAGGTTGTGTTACACCATAAGAACCTGTAAAAACATCATATTGAGCCTCATAAATAGATTCGTCATTATTTTCATTGGAGGCAGTAAAATTATCTAACCAATTCTCTATTAAACTATATTTCCCTAAATCAATGACGGCTTTCAATTCTGATGCGGCTTGTGCATAATAGGCATTATCGTTTAGATAGCCAGCCCGATACAAATATAATTTACCAAGGAAACTCATAACTGCCCCTTTGGTCACTCGACCGGATAATTCTTGGTCAATTGGTAAGCCTGCTTTGGCGGCTTGTAAATCTGAAATGGCTTGATCCCAAACGGCCACGGCTTCAGATTTAGGAGTATTAAATTGTTCTTCAGACGATGCGGGTTCTAAAGTAATCGGAGCATCTCCATATTGATGCGCTATGCGGAAATAAGCGGCACCTCTAAAGAATTGAACTTCTGCTATCAATGCTGCCTTTTGAGCGGCATCCGCAAATTGAACATTCTCTATTTCTTTTAAAATTGTATTTGCCCTAAAAATAACGGTATAAGCGTTAAACCAAAAACCATCTGAGATACCATTAATCGGCGTGTTAACAAAAGTGTAAAAGCGGTTGAATTGCGCAAAATCTGGTGCTGCTAAAGCAACTGCATCACTTCTTAGATTTGCCGCTTCGACTGCTCCGTCCCAAAGTGCATTGAACTCGGGATATAAAGTAACGACTGCTGCTTCTACATCAGCAGGGGAAGACCAAAAACTCCCACTTGTAATTGCATTGGGGTCTTGTAGGTCTAAAAAATCATCTTTACAGGCGGAAAAAGCCAGTATTATGAGGATTAGGGTTAATTTATTATAGATTTTCATTGCTATTTATTTTTAAGAGTAATTCGAGAGGACAAAAGTCAGACCGTAAATTAAAATTTACTGTTAGAAGCCAGACTTAATTTTCGTAAATAACTGAACATTAGTTATTTGTATAAATCGTCTGTCTTCTGACAGTTATCGAAGATAACGGTCTGACATCTGACTTCTCATCAAAATGTAATACCTAAATTAAATAAGAAACTCTGATATTGAGGTGTCGTTCCTCTATCAATCCCAGCACTTATCCAACCATCTCTGCCTTGTTCAGGATCAATACCAGAATAGCCTGTAATGGTAAATAAATTTTGACCACTCACACTTACTCTCGCAGAAGACATCCCTACTTTTTGCACCAACTCGTTTGGCAAAGTGTAGCCAACTTCTATTAAAGAGGCCTTGATGAAATCCGCTTTTTCTAAATATCTATCGGATGCTGGATTCGAATTCCAGTTTTCATCAATATCATAAGGATTGTTTCTTGGCATATCAGAATTAGGGTTCGTATCTGGATTAAAAGCATTTAATAAATTAGCACTAAAATTATCGTAACCGTATGGTTGTTCAATTAAGTACCTTGGACCATTATAAACATGGTGGCCAAATAGCCCATAAAAACTCATAGTGAAATCAATAGCTTTATATCCCGCATTGATATTTAAACCTCCAGACCAAGGTGCTCGCCCTGAACCTGCAAATTGACGGTCACCTTCGGTAGTTATTTCTCCATTACCATCGGCATCAATAAATCGAATATCCCCAACTTGTGCGTCAGGTTGTGCACCATGGGCATCAATTTCAGCTTGTGACCTGAAAATACCATCGGTTTTGATTAACCAAAATTCTGAAGGCGCTCTACCTTGATAAATTTCAATGACATGTGGCACATCCCATTCAGGAGCCTCTCCAAAAGTGACGGGTTCTGGAATTCGAGTTAAAACAGTATTGATATACGTCGCATTTAAACCAATTTTGAAATTAAATTTGCCAATATTTTCGGTATAATCTAAACCAAACTCCACACCTGTATTTTCAATTAAACCATCATTAGTTGGAATTTCACCACCACCAGCAGAGCCTGGGATAATTAAACTAGAAACCAATTGATCCGTCTTTCTATCAAAATATTCTACCGACCCAGAAAATTTGTCCTCAAGGATGCCAAATTCAATTCCAATATTACTAGTTTTTGATTCTTCCCAAGTGATGAAGGCATTAATAGGGCCTGGTGTAATTAATCCATCTACTAATGTACCGCCAAAAGAATACGGGATGTAATTTAAGTTCGCTTGTGGAGGATAAATACCACTATTTTGGCGACCTAAGATGCCATAGCCCCCCTTAATTTTAAGGTAGGAAATCGCATCTCCCAAACCAGAATTTTTCCAAAAATCCTCATTAGAAATTCTCCAAGCAGCAGAAATACCAGGGAAATTACCCCAACGAACAGAACGGTCAAACCGAGAAGAACCATCCCGTCGGAAGTTGAAAGTCATTAGGTATTTATTATCATAAGCATAAAAGACTTGAGAAATTAAAGAAACTAAGCGACTCTTAGCCCTATTGCCTTCTAAACTGGTAAATAGTGGATTGGCGCCAGGGCCATCTAAAGTAGAAGTAATTGGAGACAAAAAGTCTGCTTTACTACCCCCTAAAAAACTCTCATTAAATTCTTGAGCTACATAACCTGCTAATAAATTGACCGAATGTTTGCCAAAAGAGGCATCGTAGGAAAGGATATTATCTAAAGACCAGTTAGAATTTTTGGTTCGATTTTCAGTAATACATCGTTCACAATTAAAATATTCTTGTGGCTGGACTAAAGCGCCTGTTTTTTCATTAATCGTCGCCTCTGTTTGATTATAAGAGCCACTTACTTTGAATTTTAAACCTTTCAAAATTTCATATTCGACATACATATTAGCGGCAATGTTATCTTGAATGATTTCTTTCTCCCAAAAGTTTTGGTAATCCAATGGATTTCTAATTAAAGCCTCTGGGTTATCACCGCCACCCCAATAAAAAGAGCGAGGTCTTGGTGGTGCAGAGAGGTCATTAGCAGGATTAGGATTAACCCCGTAAGGAGAAAAATATGGCACTTGTGCAATTGCTTTATAATAAACCGAACGGCTAAAGGCATAAGGCTCAGGAGAGGTATTTCCTCTGGATAAAGCTAAAGATTGTCCTACCTTAATTTTTTCTCCAACCTTAAAATCACTATTGGCTCTAATATTTCCTCTTTTAAAATTAGTGCCTAAAGCAATTCCGTCTTGGTCTTTATATCCAGCAGAAATACGGTAATTTCCAAAAGTCCCTCCACCAGAAACGGATAAATCATGGGTTTGAGTGAAAGCATTATTATACACTAAATCGTACCAATCATAATCCTGGAATTGTCCAGGGTTCGCAATATAGTCTAAGGCCGCTTGTGGTACTAATTCTGCTTCCGCCAAATCATCTCCATACATAGATTGAAGAATTTGCACATACTCGGCACCATTCGCTACATCAGGGCCTTTAAAAGGAACTTGTGTGCCCACCGAGGTATTATATGTTACTTTTGGCGCACCAGCACTTCCTCTTTTCGTAGTCACTAAAATAACTCCATTAGCTGCTCTAGAACCATAAATAGCAGCGGCAGAGGCATCTTTTAGGATTTCAATAGATTCAATATCGTTTGGATTGATGTTTTCTAAACCCGTTGTTTGTCTCAATCCATCTCCAAAACCTACTACATTTTCAAATTCAACATTCTGCAAACCAGAAATTTGAACTCCATCAACAATGACCAGAGGTGGACTAGCAGATGCTCCCCCAGGGGAGCTAATTCCTCTAATATTAAAGTTAAATGCAGCACCAGGAGATTGGTCTGTGGCAAAAATTTGTACGCCTGTCACATTACCTTGTATGGCTTGGGTAACATCAGCAGTTGACCGCTTGGTCATGTTTTTGACATCGACAGAGGCCACCGAAGAAGTTACATTTGCTCGATTGCGAGAGGCATAACCGAGTACGACTACTTCATCTAATTGCGCTACATCCGCTTGCATGGCAACATCTACGATAGTCCTTCCATTAATTTCAATTTCTTGGGTTTTTAATCCTATAAAAGATAAGACTAAAATACCATCTGATGGCCCACTAATGGAATAGCTGCCATCAAAATCTGTAGTTGTTCCTGTAGTTGTTCCTTTTATTTGGACGGTAACGCCAATAAGGGATTCACTAGTCTCACTATCTGTTACTTTTCCGCTGATTTGGCTTTGCCCTACAGCCGAAAAAGATAGGAATGTTATCAGGACTGTATATAGCCCCGACCGTTTCAAAATTCTAAGATTTTCGTTAAGCATAATACATGGTAGGTTTAGTTAAGGTCATATTTAAATTCATTTTATTTACTTTCTAATGTTCTAAAAGAAAGTTATGACCTAAAGATAATAAATAATTTTAAAATATTATATGGATATTTGATAATATTAAAAAACTTTAACTTGCAATAGTCAATAATACTTTAAAATAAGAATTCTTTCTAATATTTAATGCTATAGTGATTTGGTTAAATGCCAACTACGAGTTATTATTAACCGTTTATCGAAAGTTTAGGTCTTGTGTCAACGCTCAAACTAGTCACCAATTGCTAATCCCTAATCACCAAGAAGCTTTTATAATGCCTAGTATATCTTCATAATTGGCGACTCTTGGATTGTTTTGATAATCTGGTAGCACCATACTTTGTTTGGCTAAATCGTCAATTTCATTTTTAGGCATATTTACTTTCTGTAAAGTGTGTGCCAAATCAATACTTCTTAAAAAGTCTCGAATCGTTGTGGGTGCTGCTTTGGCAGCCTCATAATTTCCTGTTCCATTGATATCACTATTCAATGTTTTGGATAAAAAGGCATGCTGGTCAATGGCATGTTCCCAAGTATAATCTACACAAGCGGGATATACAATGGCTAAAGCTTGTCCATGTGCAACATGTGGATACATTCCTCCAATTGCCATACCCATTCCATGCGGTAAGGTCACACCTGCATTGGCAATACATAAACCTGCCATGGTATCCGCCCAAGCTAATTCGGAACGAGCCTCCACATCTTCGGGGTCTGCCAATGCTTTTGGTAAAAAGGCTTGGACCTTTTGAATGGCGGCTTTTGCCAATAATTCCACGTAAGCCCCTCTTCCTGGATGAATTAAGCTCTCAAAGGCATGGCAAAACACATCAAAACCAGTACAAGCTGTCACAAAGTGGGGAACAGTCGTCATTAATTCTGGGTCAATAATAGCTACTTTGGGGTATAAAATATTATTATACAAAGCAGATTTATCTCTATCTACAGTATTGGTAATAACAGCTACTTGGGTCACTTGCGAACCTGTACCAGAGGTTGTACTAATTGTTATAATTGGTAACGTTTTTTGAGTAGGTTGTTTTTTAAAAAAAAGATAATCCCAACTCGACCCTTCATGAGTGGCTTCTACGGCAATTGCCTTAGCTGCATCCATACTAGACCCTCCTCCTAAGCCCACAATAACTTCTGCCCCTACCCTTTTTGCCATTTCCGCACCATTCGTAATATCTTCGGTAGTCGGATTAGGTTGGATGCCATCAAAATGAGTCACTTTTAAACCCGCTTTTTCTAAAATACCAATAACCCGTTCATATAACGCTTGGCGTTCTTTTCTAACGGGCGTACTAACCAATAGACAAGTTTTGCCATACTCGCTGATAATTTTTCCCGCTTCTTCTACTTTTCCAACACCAAATATTAACTTGGTGTCTTGGAAGAAATTAAATGATTTCATCATAAATATTTTTTTTAAGAATAGAGCGCCGAGATTAGAGACAAATTCCAATAAAGTAAATGTGGAGTATTCAATAGATTAGTGCTTTGGAAATTAAGTTTCGATTAGTTATGCGGATTGCGATTTGCGATTACCATTTATGATTTGCGATGATTCCTAATCGTAAATCACAAATCATAAATCTTAATCCGTTTAATAAAAAATTAAATGTCCCGTAGTAAGCCTAAAGTATATCTCTTATCTCTCTTCTATAAATCAATAATCACTTTCAAGGTCTTATCTCCTTGTTCATCTATATATTTATAAGCATCTAGGTATTTTTCAAAAGGAAAATGGCCCGTAAAAAGCGGAGTCGTTTTAATTTGACCATTTCCGATGAGGGTTACTGCCTCTTGATAATCTTCCTGCTTATACATTAAAGTGCCAATCAAACTCAATTCTCTATCTCCAACAATGGCCATATCTACTCTTGGACGATCCTCATATACTGCTACAGCCACTATTTTTCCGCCTTTATTGATACTTTGGACAGCAGCATCTAAAGCGATTTCTACCCCTGCACATTCAAATGCTACCTCAAATCCTGTTTCCCCAAAAACTCTTTTTGCGGCAGTTGCTAAGTCTTCTGTTTTAGCATTGGCCGTATATTCGATTCCACAGGCTTTGGCCTTTTCCAATCGAAAATCACTTATATCTGTAATTAAAACTTTGGCTGCACCTCTTGCTAAAGCAAATTGTGCCACTAAATTACCAATTGGCCCAGCCCCCGTAACCACTACATTCTTGGCTTGTAAATTCCCTGCCCTAGTGGTACAATGTGCGCCTACCGCAGCAGGTTCGACCATAGCCCCTTGTTCATAAGTAAAAGCGTCAGGTAATTTGATAACTCTATCGACTGGGACTATAAAAAAATCTTGGGCAGTTCCAGGTGCTTGAAAGCCTTCTACTTTTAATTCGTTGCAAATATTATAATCTCCTCGGATGCAAGGAGCGCATTTGCCACAAACCCTTTGGGGTCTTGCGGTAGCTTTATCCCCTATTTTTACTACCTCGACGTCTGCTCCTACTTCCACTACTTCGCCGCTATACTCATGTCCTTGCACAACAGGATAAGGTGTAAAAGGATGTTTACCATGATACACATGAATATCACTTCCACAAACGCCAATTTTTTTAATTTTTAGCTTTACCTCGTTTGCACCTACCTTTCGGAGTGCTGGCACTTCTCGAATTTCAATTACTCCGGGTTTTAGCATTATTGCTTGTCTCATTTATTTATTTTTACCCAAAAATCATATACAAAATCACTAATAATAAAAATAGTAAACCAGCAGCTACTCGTATGTCCGTTATGCCTTCTAAAGGTCCTTTCAATACTGCAATTGGCGAATCCCAAGTTGTAGCTGCTATTTGAGCGGGGTCTGGTTTAGGGGTTAACTGACTGATAATCACAAACAATAAAACCGATGCACAGAATAACCACCATCCTCGCATTAAAAATGGAATGCCTAATCCTTTGGTTATGTATTGATAGCCACTTACAGGTTCAAAATCTAATAGAAAGAGGATAGTGCCTGCCAAAAATCCGATGACTAAAGTATAAAAGGCTGCTTCCTTAGTTCCTCTTTTATAAAAAACGCCTAGTAAAAATACCGCAGAAATAGGAGGGGCTATGGCCGCCGCAATATCATTTATGGCTTGAAAAATACTACCAAATTTTGCCCCTTGTGTAGACCATAAAATGGCGATTAGCATTACCACAACGGCTGTAATTCGACCATAACGCACCTGCTGTGCATCTGAAATATCAGGATTGACTCTTTTTAAAATATCAACTGCTACTAAAGAAGAACAACTGTTTAAGGCGGCCGCTATCGTACTCATTAAGGCAGCCAATAAAGCAGCCGCAAAAATTCCTTTTAGACCAACCGGTAATAATTTATTGATTAAAACGGGTAGGGTATCATTGGGATGGTTGATGTCTTGTTCAAATAAAGCAAAGGCCATCACACCAGGAAAAATTAAAATAAAAAGGGGTAATATTTTTAATAAACCTGCAAATAAAGCACCACGTTGGGCATCAATTTGTGCTTTGGCACCTAATACTCTTTGGACAATCGTTTGGTCTGTACACCAATACCATATACCAAGGACAGGATACCCCAAAAAGAAAGCGTACCAAGTATACCCCTGTTGACCAATATCAGAATCCCCACTATGCAACATTTTTAGCTGGTCAGGTTTTAAGACAGCCTCTAATTCTGCCCAATTATTAATCCCTTGGTCTTTCAATGCAGCATAAGCTATATAGGTTAAAGTCGTTGAGCCGATTAAAAGAATTACGGTCTGTATATTTTCGGTGATTACGACTGCCTTTAAACCACCAAAAACGGTGTAAATAGTAGTCATTAAAGAAACGACCAAAATAGAAATATAGACATTGACCCCAAAAAACTGTTGAAAAACAATGGCTCCAGCATATAAACTAATGCCAATATGAATAAACAAGGCACTCAAAATAGCCATGAAAGCTAACATCGTTCTAGACCTTGAATCAAAACGCCTTTCTAAAAATTCGGGGAGCGTAGAAATTTTTGTTTTGATATAAAAAGGGGCAAAAATTAAGCTTAATAAAATAAGCGTAAAGGTCGCCATCCATTCCCAGTTACCTGCTACAAATCCCAACCGATAGCCATCCGCAGCCAAACCTATCAAGTGAATGGTAGAAATATTGGAGGCAAAAAGTGCTGCACCTATAGTAGGCCAAGATAATTTCCTGCCTGCTAAGAAATAATTTTCGCTGGTTAATTGCTGTTTTCTGGTAGCAAAAATACCTAAAGCCACTATCCCAATGAGATAAGCTAAAATTATGATGAGGTCTATTGTTGATATTTGCATCAGACTTTTTAATATTATGTTACAAAGTTAATAAAAAATATCGTTTAACCTTATTTTAAGGTAAAAAATATTAAGAAAGATTGCTTGATTAGATTGTGCCGATTGTTAATGGTGGGAGATACTTTGAAAGTCTAACGACACCCCACATCTTTTTAAAAAGCATAGTTCTTTGACATAAATACATCAAAAGCAAGGAGGAGAATTTTAAATTTTTCGGATGCACGGGTCAATATTTTTAACCCAGG
>Ga0129327_10002111_pt1 | contig 11613 bp, 3 predicted proteins | sample CPBDNA_6_FD_111799 | JGI IMG/M metagenome (GOLD analysis project Ga0129327, IMG submission 111799) | Freshwater to marine salinity gradient microbial communities from Chesapeake Bay, USA - CPBay_Spr_31_0.8_DNA | ecosystem: Environmental > Aquatic > Marine > Coastal | place: USA: Chesapeake Bay...
AGAAGCGGGGCTTCACCGAGGAGGCTTGGAATGACGAGAACTTCAGCCTCGAGGAGTCGGACGAGACGTACCGCTCGGCGGAGATGGTCGGCGTCGACGTGCAGGAGGAGTTCGATCGAGCGTTCGCCGGAGATCAGCCGACGAGAATCAACGGGTACGTGCTCAAGGACATTCTCTGGGCGAAGGGCATGCCCGTGCATTGGTTCTACTCCCGCATGTGTCGCATCTCAATGGCGCAATGGGCCGAGGCGGGCGGCAAGATCGGCGGCACGGGTCTCGCCGTTGGCTACGGCACAGGCGAGACCTGGGAGGACGTCAACAAGGACGAGCAGTACCAAGTCGAGGACTACACAAACGTCGGCTTCGGCTACTGGTCCACGGACTTCGACATGCTCGAGGCCGCGGTGCACGACGCCTGTCTTAGTGGCGGCCGTTTCTCTGGCAACGCGGCGGAGATGCGCAAACTCGTGATAGAGTCCAGGGGCCTAGCAGGAGAGGACGTCGACGCTCAAGGAGTGCCCTATGAGGAGGAGCGCCCTGGCCGAGTGCCCTGGCTGAGCGAAGAAGAGGTCCTCTTCGATGTGCTCAGCGAGTACCAGAAGAAGTACAAGGTCGACTACATCGACGGCTTCTCGATGAGCGATCTGTACGCGAACAGCCAGATCTGTATCTTCCACCCGATCGTGCTGTACCTCTTCTACGAGCTCATTCTCGACGAGGCCGACAGTCTCGAGGCCGAGCAGGCCCACGAGAAATTCGAGCGAGAGATGAGGGCCCTGTCACGCATCACGCACGACGACATGCCCGAGGAGGTGGCAAGGGGGCATTTGCCGCCGGAGGAGGAGCCGGGGCCGGACGAGAGGGTCGAAGGGGAGCCCGAACGTCGAAGGGAAACGTCAAAGCGTGCCGTGTCGTACAGTGGCGCCGGCAGACTCACGATCCAAGACGAGCGCCGGAAGAACGCGGAGGAGGTCGCCTGCCTGGGCTACACCAAGACGGGCGAGTGGGTTGGCCGTCGCGCCAACGGGGCCGTGGTCGCCTTGAGCACCTCGCACGTCGACACCGCTTTTGACAACGAGGACGGCATCACCTACAAGCACTACGTGATGACCCGAGAGGGCAAGTTCGTCAAGGTGCCCGCCGGCCGCCCGCGCCCGAGCAAACCCCTGAATCTGTCGATCGGCACCCGCGTCAAGGCACGCCACCTGGCGTCCAGCGTCGGGCCGGCCAACACGAGGTGGTTTCCCGCGACGGTCGCCGCGATGAACGAGGACGGCACCGTCGATGTGAAGTACGACGACGGCGACCAGGAGAGCAACGTCAAGCGCGAGTACATCAAGCTCGCTGACGGCGTCGGTCCTGCGCTGTCGTACAAACAGGGCGACATGGCATTCTGCGTGCCCTACGGCCTGGCGTGCGCGCTGGCCGCTGCCGGCTTCGCTATGGACGCGGCTCAGATTGCCAAGGAGGCCGCAGACATCGCCCGCCCAGACGGCGACCCGCTTGCTAGGCTGCGGGGCTTTGTGACTGCTCGCCTCAAGCTGTGGGCAGCCTGCGACTACGTGGCGGGGGACGGCGGTTCGGGCATACTCTCGCAACTGTACGACGTGACGGAGGACGGCCTGCCGACAGACACCACCTACCCGATCGTGCTCCAACTGGAGGATTCCGCCGGCAACGTCAACCATTGCGTGACAGCGTGGTCGTCGTGGCTCTTCGACTCGGCCGAGGAAGCCGGGACGGCCCTGCCGTACAAGACGAGCTCGTTGCACAGAGCGTGCCACCCGAACCGGTTCGCGCGCGTGCACGCCGCCTTCCGGCTCAAGCCTGCCTTCGGCAAAGAGCCAATAGTAGGCAAGATCTTGGCGAAGGCAGCCCGCAAGGCTACCTAATCGCAAGGACGAGAGGATGCGAGGGAGCCGTGGATGCAAGGGAACGATGTGTGGCGCAAGGGAACGATGTGTGGCGCAGAGGGACGAAGTGTGGCGCGGAGAGGCGAGTCGGAACGCATGGGGACTGCGTGTAGTCGTTGGCGCGCGCGTGCGTGTAGTGGCGAGGGCGCGGCGGGCGATGCAAGACTTGCAGTTGCGACCCCCGAGGGGTTGGGCTCGCCTCCGTGCGTGCCCTCCCCTCATCATCTTCCTAGGGTCCAGGCTCTTGGGTCTACGTAGACTGGGTTGATCTGCGGACGCCCAGCTTACGCCCCGAGCAACCCTCCTCCCTTTTGGTTGGGCCTTGCCCTCCCACCGGGCTTCGAGCTCGTGTCACCCTTCTGGTCGGACCCGCCCCCACCCGCCTTTGTGCGGTTTTTTTTTCTCACTGACGCCGTCCTGCCACGGGCTACGCGCTCTCCACCATCGCCTTCCTACCTCGGGCTACGCGCTCTTCATCACTGTAAGTATATCGGGCTTCGCGCTCGAGTCACCCTCCCGTGACGCCGTCCTTCCACGGGCTACGCGCTCTCCACCATCGCCTTCCTACCTCGGGCTACGCGCTCTTCATCACCGTACGTATATCGGGCTTTGCGCTCCCCATGACGCCGTCCTACCACGGGCTACGTGCTCTCCACCATCGCCTTCCTACCTCGGGCTACGCGCTCTCCACCCCTAACATGTCCAACCCAACGGGCGTACCGGCCGTCCTGCCACGGGCCACGCGCTCTCCACCCTCGCCTTCCTACCTCATGCTTCGCGCTCCGCATGCCTTTTTTTCAAACCAAGGGGGCTCCGCTCACCTTGACGTTAGCGCACGGCGGGATCGGCAGTATCACACCACCCCACCGCACGCCACCCTCTCTCCCCCTCGTTCCCCCTCTCCCCTCCAATCAGATATCGCGCTCGTCGTACGGGTCGCAAAGACGCTTTAATTAGGAGTATACGATCTCAAACGACGTAAACTGCAGACCTCACACAACCCTGTTGTCACTGCACATCATCCCATCAGACCGTATGCAGGGCACTCCGCACCATGCGACACTACTGCTCCCACGACACGCACAGTCTAGTTGCCCAGATAGTCCGGAAGGCCACGTTCGAGCCAATCTCGCCCGTCGTCCCATGCTTGACCCAGCGGCAGCTGCATGGGGCCGCGCCATTCCTCTGCATCAGCCCTCAGGGCGGCCTCGCCAGCCTCGAAGTCATCGCCAGCATCGAAGTCATCGCTCGCCCAGGCGTCCTCATCGGACGTGCCGGCGCCAAGACACGGGTTTTCGGCAAGAAAGTCGCAGAACAACTGGTCGTTTGCAGCTTCGAGGTCGAATTGTAAGAGCTGCTCCTGGCTATAAACGTCCTCCGGTTCTGAAGTATCCGGCAACTCAGCGTCCAGGTCGTCGAACACGTCTCTGAACAGGACGGCGTTGCTGTAGTCGATGTCCGGTCCGCAGTAATCATTCGGCATCTCCTCCGCCGCGGCCATCTCGGCAAGCGCTTGCGCAGCGTCGATAATGGCGCTCGACACATGAGGCACGGCGTCGTCCATCCGCCGCAGCCACTCGCCACGCAACTCGTCCGGCCAGTGATTCTGCATATCCATACGCTCGACCAGAACCTCCGGAAGCGAGCCCACAACGCACGCGACGCCCAGAGATTCGTGCCACCCCTCGAGAGCCTCGGCGGCAACCTGCACCAAACCCGCCCATGACAGTCCGTGTACGGGCGACTCGCTTGCCGACCAGCGCGGCATCGCATGCCACAACTCGAGCAGGTTGGGGCGGGGGACCAGCGATGGTGGGTACAGCGACGCCAGCCCAGCCGCGTCGGCAATCAGCGGACATACGAACCAATCGATGCTAGTCATCACTCTCTCGGTGGCAGGCACGAACGACGCATGCGTGTAATACGCCCACGACGGGGCGCGAGCTTCTGGCACAACGTCGAACGGAAACGCGTGGCACACGAACGCGCCCTCCTCGTCCGCCCCGTCGCCATCCTCGGCCACGTCCATTTCGAAGTGTCGCGCCGTGGAGGCCGCAGCGTTCGGCCGCCGATTGGCATCCTCAGAGCCGGCCGAGCGCGGGAACACTTCGATATACACCACGTTGGCCGTGCGCAGCGCCGCGTGGTGCGCCTCATCGAGATAGATGCGGACACAATCAGGGTCGCCAACGCGCGAAAGCGCAACGTAGAGCTGACCATGGGAGAAGCACGGCTGCGCATTGACTACAAGGCCATGCCCTCCCAGGTCGGGCTCCACACCGGCGAGAAATACCGCGATCCGGTCGAGCGTCTGACCTTGCGATTTATTAATTGCTGTGCACAACGCGCAGGGGAAAACGAACACCGCCGCGCCGTTTGGTGATAGCAGGGAGGGCATGGGAAGCGGGTGCAGGCGCGCGGCGGAGAGCGGCAGGGGCACGTACTCATGGCGTATGCGAGCTTCACAGGAAACTGAACCCTGTACCAGTTAACGGGCAGGTTCGACGTCGACGGTTTGAGCTTGATTCGTGGAATCACACAGGTCTGTCCCTTCCGTGCGCCCGTGAGGATGCGGCAACGCAACAACCTGTTGTTGCGGACATCTTCGACCTGCAATCGAGTTCCGTTTACGAGTCCACGCCGCCGGTCGAGGTTGCGAAGTAGGATGACAACGGCGTTGAGCTTAAGTTTTAGCGCGTGCGGCGGCATCCCAGCAGGATTCTGCGCGTTGAGGAAATCGGACGTGATTGCAGCCCCGCCGCGATCGTCGAGGTCGACCACGTCCGCGCTGGTCAGCTCGATCTCGTCTCCCGGCAGCCGAGCAAGCATCAGCTCGTTGAGGTAGTCCACGCACACGTGGCGGGGAGTAACGATAGCCCGCTGCGACCAAAAGTCGGCCGTTTGGGAGCCAAGCTCCGCATCCGGGCAGTCGTAGACGTCGCGAAGCATGGCCTGCACTCCTGCAACATTGCGCACGGGATGGCAAAGTTCGGGCCACTCAGACAAGTCGGCCTCGCCCCCTTCATCCTCCGCACCGCCGAGCTCCCCGTCGCCAAGCCTCTCCAGCCATCTCGCCCATCGGCGGATGCGAGATCGCTCGCCGTCGGTGGGCGCTTCCCTGGCCAGACGCTCGGCACGCAGGTTCGTTGCCAACGTGTATTCGTTCACGCTGACACCGCCGCCGACGCTGGAGTGGAGTGCGGCCATCCACGCCGGCCACCGTGACACGCACATCTCGACCGTCTGCGCGCGCTGAGCGTGCCTCTCAATCGGAAGCGTCTGCCTAAAGTCCCCGCCCATCACCACGAGCACGCCACCAAACGGCTTGTCTGCGATGCCGCGGATCTCGCGGAAGGACCGGTCTACGGCCTCTACGAGGGCCCAACGAAACATGACGGCCTCGTCCATCAGAAGGACCTTTGCCTCCCTGACCAGGCTCGCCTCCATCGATCGCATGTTGATGCCCAGACGGGTGCTAGAGGGGTCGTCAGCGCTCACAGTGAGAGGCGCCTTAAGCCTGGAATGGAGCGTGGTCCCGCCGTCGAGGAGGAGGGAGGCAATGCCAGTCGCGGCACATGCAAGCACGATGCTGCTCCTGCCGCGGACGTAGTGACAGAGCGCCCTCTCGACGAACGTCTTGCCGCAGCCGGCGTAAGCGCTTAAGAAGGCCACGAAGCCCGGCCATTCCGGATCTGGATGTTGACTAAGCTCCTCCGCCGTCCCAGCGTGCTCGAACGCACTGACGAACGCATCCACGAATGAGCGCTGCTCCTCGTTCATCTCGCCGTACATCCGCGCAAACTGGTCACGCTCGCGCCCAGCGTTGTAGTTCCTCTCCTCCTCGATCAGGCGCTGATTGCGGGCGGGCGATTCCCTGAGGTGCTCCACTACCTCCGACTCGGCCTGCGAGAGCGTCGGCAATCTCAGGCGAGCCTCAGAATCTGTCACACCGCTGGCCAGCAACTCGTCCATCACGATGATCCAAGCACTCAACCTCCGGACGGCGGTCATATTGACATCGTACCTCACCACGGCGCTGAGCATGCGTGGGTTGCCGTCCGCAGTGTTCGGGCTACAGGCGATAGAGGTCCAGGCACGTTCGAACAGGCTGTGTGGGTTGCTCGGCGAGTTCCACACGAGAATGTATGCAAGCAAGTCCAACACATGCCGTGAGTAACTGGAAGTTTCAGCAGCTTCGGCGATGGCCATCTGCCACTCGCTGTCGTCGTTGGCGAGCCCACGGTCCTGGCACGCCTCCTTGAACGATTCGTAACCATTCATCAGGTGAGACACGCTAGGGACCTCGTACGGACCAAGGCGGCCCAAGATCTCCTGGACTTGGCCGGCCGTGATGTGGCACAGCAGAACGCGCAAGTAGAAGAGCTCCTCCTCGTGCTGCACGCTAACCTGCGGAAGGCGGCCCACCGGGCGAAACCGTCGATTGCCTGATGGGAGGGCCTGCCATCCACGCCTGGGCTGGTAAGAGAAGTAGCTCGGGAACTGGATGTACGTCAAGTCGAGCCAGCCGGCCGGCAGAGGAGCGCGCGCAGTGTGCACGGGATTCCGACAGAAGTTGAGCCATTCGTGCAGGCCGCTCACAGGCGGGGCTTGCGCACGACGCGCCTCCGTCCCAGGCCGGAAGGCCACACGCTGCTCGCCCTCCAGATGCAAGGGCAACATCATCACAGAGGGCGTGCTATAGTACAAAGGAAAGCCCAGGAGCCTCCAGCAGGACTCGGCGGCGCCAAAGTAGCGCATGACCATGTAGTCGCTTACCTCGTCACGGGTCCGACCTCGCAATCCGGCGCGGTCCGGTCCCTTGTAGAGGTATTTGTCTGCGCACAGAAGCGAACGAGGGGGAGTCGATCGGTGGCATTATGCACAGAGAGGAGAGGCGAGGAGGCGCAAGGGAGGGACGATGCTGAGCGGCGTACAGAGGTACTTCACCGAGTCGAGCGACGCGACAACCTCGATGTTGAGGTGACACTCGTATCGGTCCAGAAGATATGCGTTGTAGCCCGCGACCCACTGATTGGTGACTACTCGGCCGTTCCACATGGCGGAGTCCCCGCGCCGACGCCGAGTGCGAGGGAAAAGTACGGACTCGCTCCACGACGTGACGTCGCAGTACTCGCGGGGGAACTTCCACCTGCACTCACGGCCATTGGAGCGGCGACGGCACATGCAACCGTGGTCCGCCTCACAGTCGTTATGCACCATGTGCTCGAGGACGAGGTTGCGCAAGCGGGGCTGCGTCTCGGGCGGCAACTCGGTGGATACAATGTCGTCGATCCGATCCGTGGTGAGCGACGCGTCAGCCTGGCACAGAACGACGAGGATGTGCGCATGCGGTAGCCCACGGTACTGAAACTCAACTACCGACATGATCGCCTCCGCCCTTCCTAGCACGTGGCGGTCCTTTATGTCGCGGAGGAGCTCGTCGAGTTTCATCTTGAACACGCGCGCGAGGAGCTCCGGATGGTCCTCCGGCTTGGAGTTGTACGGCAGGCATTGCTGAATTTCGCGCCAACGCGGGTTGCATGTCATGGTAATGAACAGGGATGGCTTCCGCGTAGCACGGATGACGGCCATCGCGTCGTGGTAACGGTTCGCGATGTCGCGCGGACCGCCGATGAACGACCGGCTGAGGACGACAGTTCGACCGCACGCAGGCATAGGGGCGCCTTCAGCCTGTGCATTGTCGTACGCAGCGCGCAGGCTGCTGTACGTGTCCACGCGGATGGTGGCCTGGTTATTCACATGGTACATCAGGCGTTCGGACTCCGTGCGTGCCCAGGCGGTGCAGACGTACTCCTGGAAGAGACGGCCCGACATGAGTACGCGACGGCCGCCCGCATGCAGATCTCCGTTGCGCCAGTGCAGCCGATGCGCGTAGTACTGCATCGGAGTAATGCGCGTCCTGCCGCTGTGCACCACAGAGCGCCGGGCGCCGTGGGGTGCCCCGTGCAGGCTCGGCCACCGTGGGTCTGCCAGCGTGGTGGGCGCCACCGACCACTTCGGAATCAACGTCATTCCTGCCCGCCATCCGTCGTCACCATACGGGAAGAGCAGAACAAAGTACATGGGGTCGAACGCAGGATGGTCCATGCGCATCCGCTGCATATTCCCGCCTCGTCCTAAAGCGGCAAAGTGCTCGCCCGTGATGCCCTCTTCGTTCGTCAGGATGGCCACCTCGGAGTACAACCCACGCCGGCCGTTCGAACCGTCGGGAACATGCGCGGCGCGATCGGACGCGCGCCCGGAGTCGATCTCAAGCCGTACGTGCATCTGTTCGTCTGGCGACAGCTCGGCCATCCGCTGCCCAGCAGTCACGAAGGCGGCTACGTATGGGTTGCACCGCCGGAGGACAGCAAGTATACGTTGCACCATGTCTTCGAGCAACTCGCGCGTCGGTCGTCCGGGGGCCGCGGAGCCCTGCCGCGCAAAATAGTTGCGGAGAGCGGTCACGTTCGAGGAGACACGCCGGGGCGCAACGCTCCGCTCCACGTCGGCTACGTCGGGGTTTGTCTGCTCGTCGTGCACATACATCTGGGCGAAGCGAGGGGTACCGCCGGCGTCGGGGAGCAACGCGCCTACGCGATGCGTGAGCCGGCAGTTGACGACGTAAGCCGGCATGCCGCGCGCAGGCATCTCGCGCCGAAGCACCGTCTGACACACCATTGCAAACATGGAGTTGAGCAGCCGACCCCATCGGCGGAACATCATGCCGTACGACATGCTAACCGGCGAGCTCAGGAAGGCGTCGTGGAACAACGCGCGAGCATCCCGCGCAACGGCATCGCCACTTGTTGCCGCCTCAGCGCCATCAGGCGGGCCGCCACCACCCCCGCCAGCTTCTGGAGGGTGCAGCACGGGACGGATGCAGACCTGGCCTTGGGCACAACAGCTGCGGCCATGAACGCGGCCACGACGGCGCGGAACCTCACACTCCTCCGGTGGGAACAGCGCCGCCTCGCAGCACATGCACGCCTGCCCAACCCTCGTCCATTGCACAGAGTCCACGCTACATTCGGGGAAGCTGTGCAGCCGGTCGACATCCGGACAAGTCGCCATGCGCCCGTGGTCGACGTAATGGCTTGGCCTCGGCAGCGGGTCGCCGAAGAAGGCACCATTCGATCGTGCGATATTCCGGCGGGCCTCGGGATCGCGTGCGATGCGCGATTGCGTCGCGCCGCTTTCGAGTGCTCGTCTGGCGCGTCCAAACTCGTTCAAGACGGATCGCATCGCGGCGGAGGTCAGCTCATCCGGCGGCGGCGTGCCCGTCCAGAGCTCGTAGAATAAGCGGCGGCGGCGTTCGTCGCGCACATTGCCAGTACGCCGCCCTCGAGTGCGCGAGTATCCTACCTGGTCGCAGGCAGCATCGCTCAAGCGAAGGAGGAGATCGCGGGCAGCACGCGTGCCGGAACCTGCAAGTCGAGCGGCATCCCAAACCTGGTCGTCCGTGAGGGGCACAGGGGGCACCGCCGGAGACGGATTGTCCTCCGACCCGTCAGGATCGTCTCCACCACGACGACGGCGCGCCGGCCTCCTTGTGCCCGCGAAATGTACGTGCGCATCGGCCGGATCGCCCGCGTCAACGTCGTCTGACCGGCGCGCACCAAACGCGCCACGCGGGCGACGAGCCTGTCTGCCTGCAACCACGTCAACGGTTGGCCACACGAAGCGAGGTTCATGTGGAAACGCAGTACGGCCGACGGACGAGACGGCGCCGCGGCACATAGGACAATGCGGCTCGCCGGCGTCCGTTAGCGAGCTAAACGCCAACGCGCGCATCGCACAGGGCACGCAAAGCCGCGATTCCGACGCTGCGTGCCTACAGGGCAGGTACTCTGCCTGGCACTCGTCGGGCCGACGAACGTTGCACATGTAGCACTCAAACCCAGGCAGATCGTCAGAAGGCGAGGGCGAGGGCGACGGCCGCGAGTCATCTTCACGCGCCATCGGCAGCGGTTCCGAAGAGGTCGGGCCCTGCATGTGGGCAGCTCGACGACGATGCAGTTCGGCAGCTTCACGCACGCGTTCGGCTTCGTCGCCAACGGTTGACACGGTGTCCAGCTCAGGATACTGCTCGTACGGCGCACCGCCCGGGCAGTTACGGCAGATCCACGGCTCTGTCGGGAGCCACGCCAATCCCGTGCAGCGCCAATGAACGGCCGTTCCACACGTGACACACGTAACTGCAAGCTGTGCACGTCGCTCACCGGCAGAGCACCCGGGCGCAGGGCACGCCGCCACGGTCCGCAGCGAGACGAAGTAAGGGCTCGCGTCCTCGTCCTCCAGATCAACCTCGGCGGCCAGGGCGTCCAATTCACGGTCATGGCGAGACGCAAGGATACCAGCGTTGGCGTTCTCCACGTCATACTCATCGGCAACGCCAGTATCGGCCCTGCCCGGATCGCCGCCATCCGCGTCATAGATATCGAATACGCTCTGCATCTGTGCGTCATGCTGCACATGACCACGTTCCTGCGGCGAACGTGGAGATGCGCCTGCCGCAAGACGCAATGCGCCGGAACGCAATGCCGATAAGGTCAGGGTCTCATCGTCGGAGTCGGCGTCCGCGGGATCTCGAAGCGCAGGCGTATCATCGCCATCGTCGCTATCGCTGTCCTCGGCTTCGTCGCGTGAAGCACGCCCGGCCTCCAAATCGAGCGGCCGCCCGCGAGGCTGCGGCCTAGGATCCTGCGGCACCTGCAGGGCGCCCATTGCCAACACCTGCGACACCTCGGATATGGCATCCGAAATATCGAGGCCGAGGGGATGACCATCAGTGGGAAGGCCGGGGAGGCCGACCATGAGAGCGACCAGCTCATCTTGAAACTCGGCCCGCCAGTGATTCCGCATGTCCATGCGCCCAAGCAGCGACTGTCGAATGGCCGCCTGGCTCGCCCCGCCGCCCATGGATACATGCCACTGTTCGAGCGCCGAAGCAGCGAACCCCACCAGCTGCGGCCACGTAAGGTTCCGCACTGCGGTGCCTGACCAGTTGGGCAGGGTGGCCCAGGCCGCTGGCAAGTCTGGGCGTGGGACCACGGACAGCGGATAGAGCTCGGAGAGACCGCCCGCATCGGCTATCAGAGGGCACAAAAACCAGGAGGCCGTCGCTCGCGGGTCCTGGCCGATCGGAACGAAAGAGGTGCCCGAGTAGCGGGCCCACTCGCCAGCACGGCGGACGCGGCTGACCGTGAAGGGGACAGCCAGCCCATGCGATGGGGAGTCTGCCACGGGCGCCGGAGGCTGCGTGGGACGCGGGGGCCCCAACTCCCTCGTGGGAGCCTGCCGAGCAGGAGCCCGCGAGGCAGGAGTATCCAGAGTTGAGCGCTGCGAAGACGGATGGAGGGACTGCAAGGATGGCCGGGAGGACGGCGGCTGCAGGGCCGGCGGCTGCGAGGATGGCGGCTGCGCGGACAGCGGCTGCGAGGACGTCGGCTGCGAGGTCTGTGAGGGTGGCTGTGCAGGCGGCGGCCGCGGCTGCGAGGTTGGTGGCTGCGAAGAGGGCAGCTGCGAGGCTGGTGCCTGCGAGGCTGGTGGCTGCAGTGAAGAGCTGGGAGGGAGGCATTGGTTTGCACGACGCCTTTCACACCGCCTGCAAGCCGTGTAGTGGTTGCGCTCATTCAGCTGCGCGTCAGGCTGACCGAGTACCACACGGATCCAACGATGGCATATCAGGCTCTCATCA